>Ga0207689_10005160_pt1 | contig 11737 bp, 7 predicted proteins | sample KBSMisM52_FD_184312 | JGI IMG/M metagenome (GOLD analysis project Ga0207689, IMG submission 184312) | Miscanthus rhizosphere microbial communities from Kellogg Biological Station, Michigan, USA - KBS Miscanthus M5-2 (SPAdes) (version 2) | ecosystem: Host-associated > Plants > Roots > Rhizosphere... | reverse complement strand
GGCGATGACCGATCCGTACGGGCGCTTCCACATCACCTGCGCGATCACGCCGGACGAGAACCGCGGCAGCAATTTCGTGTTGAAGCTCGACGACCGGAGCCTGCCCAGCGGCTACCGGCTGTCGACAGATCAGCTGCAGATCAAGCGCGCGACGCGCGGTAAGGCCCTGAAGTTTGATTTCGGAGCCTCAATTTATCGGGTTGTCGCAATCGATTTGTCGGATGCGGCATTCGAGCCTGGTAAGACGGAAATCCGCCCCCAGTGGCGGCCACGCCTCAACTTACTGCTCGAAGAGCTGCGCAAAGCACCGTCGGTGCTCCGCCTGTCCTACATTGGGGACACCGAGGATGCCGCAGTTGTCGAACGGCGCATGCAGGCACTCAAGCGGCAGTTGGCCGAAGAATGGCATGCCGGGAAAGACAGCTATGTGCTGATTATTGAGCCTGAGGTTTTCTGGCGGCTCGGCGCCCCGCCGAAGCGGCTCGACGTGCATTTGCCGGAGAGCAGGTGAACGGAATGAGCAAACAGCGCCAACTACTGCTGATTGTTGCATCCTTGATAATGGCCATCCCCGCCGGCGTCGGCCAGGTCAACATGGTCAAGCCGGGCGAGCCGGTGGAGCGGCATCTGTCCAGCGACCAGACATTCCAGGAGTGGTCACACGACTCGAATCGGACTGAGGACGTCAAGCGTGTCAAGGTCTGCCGTGCGGAGACCGTCTGCAAGATGCGATTCAAGGAAGGCGAAACGCCGCGGACGCGCGTGAGGAACCTTGTCCTGCCACTTCACCATGAGGACGAGACGGGTCCCATTTTCGACACCTTCACCAGACAGGTACGGCAGGCGCTCGAGAACTTGCGCGACAAGCACGGCCTGACGGTCCGCTTCATCGGCTACACCGACGACGCGCCTCTGACTGTCGGCGACGAGAGCACTTACGGAAACCAGTTGGCGTTGTCAAAGGCAAGGGCAAACCGCGTCGCCTTGGAAATACAGCGAGTTCTGGGATTACCGGCTTCTGCAATTGATAGCGATGGTCGCGGGGCGTCCCATCCGGTTGCCTCCAACGAAACGGCGCAGGGACGCGCGTTGAATCGTCGCATCGAGGTGGAATTCTGGTACGACGATCCTCTCCGGGAGTTGTCGGACGAGCCGCAGTTGTGCCCGGACGATGGCGACGAAACGGTGACAAAGGTTTACGAACCTTCCTGGGGCAGCATTCCGATTCTTAAGCTCGCGAACGGCCAGCCAATCGTTCCGCCTGGCTACGCAGCCAATCTGCGTCGCGCTCTGACCGACATCGCGAATCGGTCCAACGCGCGACTTCGGTTTATCGGTTACACGAAGAACGAGCGACTCGACCGCCGCACTGCGTCTGTGTATGGCGATGACATCGGACTCTCCGCGGCGCGAGCGCGCCGAGCCATGGACCTGCTCATGCAGGATCCGATTCTGTCGGGCGCCCGATCCGAGCACGAGGGACGTGGCTACGTCCAGTCCGATGATGTCGTGAACACCGGCTTCACCCCAGGTGAAGACTCGTTCGTGCGCGTACAGATCGTCTACGACGAGCCGTTGCCGTTGGACAACTACGAGGGTGTGGATATCACGCGTGTCACCCAGGAGCTTCACCCGAAGAGCCCGTACGAACTCAATGTGATGCACATCACCGTCGATGGCAAGCCGATCGATGATCCAGGCCGCAGCTCTTCCGACGTTCAACGCTGCACAGACGTGGCGCTCGACAATGCCAACATCCATTTCCACTTCGATAACCTTGAGGCGCGACGGCGTCTGAGCGTCGCCGCACATCCGGTTGCTGTGGCAATATTCGACCCAAGCGGCAGTCCCGCCGCGTCGGTCCATTTCCGCATGTACAACAACTATGCAAGCTTCATTAAGCGTGCGGAAATCCGAATTTTCGATCAGCAGCAGTCGTTGCAAGACGTGCCGCTCACGACTATCGCGGTTGACGATGCAGGACTTGCGGAATGGCAGCCGACGACAGAACTTCTGCCAGGCTCGGCACGCGAACTCAAGTATCTGCTGCGTGCTTATGACTCGAAAGGAAATTTCGACGAAACGGATGCGCACCCACTACGGCTGTACCGCGAGCAATCGCCTCAAGACCTCGCGAAGTCTGAGGAGCCGCCGGAGCGCACGCTACTGGCCGCTTACGGAGAGAACGACCTGGCGCGCCAGCAGATTCCGCTCGGCAGCGGCACGGTGAAGGTGCAGGGCAGCGGCATACCGGCTGGCCACACGGTTTGGGTGGCCGGACACCAGATTCCCGTCGATCCGCGGGGCAATTTTGCCGCGGAAGAGATTCTCCCGACAGGCACACATACTGTCGAAGTCTCGGTCCTCGACGATGCGGGCAACGGCTCTTTGTATCTTCGCGACCTGGAGTTCAAGCGCACGGACCTGTTCTATGTCGGTGTTGCCGACTTGACCGTATCGAAGAACAGTGCGAGCGGGCCGGCAAAACTGCTGCAAGGCGAGAATGCTCAGCAGCCGTACGACTCGTCGTTGGATGGGCGGCTGGCATTCTTCGTGAACGGCAAGGTGCGTCAGAACTGGCATCTGACAGCGAGCGCCGACACCCGTGAAGGCCCTGTGAAAGACCTGTTTAGCAATTTCCTGGACAAGTCGCCTGATTCGTTATTCCGGCGCATCGATCCCGACTATTATTTCCCCTCATTCGGCGACGACAGCGTGGTGGAAGAAATGGCGCCGACCATGGGCAAGTTCTATGTCAGAGCGGAGCGTGGTCAGGATTACGGGATGTGGGGCAATTTCAAAGTCGGCTACCGAGAAAACGAGCTGGCTCAAGTCGACCGCGGTCTGTACGGAGCCAACGCGCACTACGCGACTGCACTCACCACCGGCTTCGGTGAGCGACGGCTCACGCTGGACACCTTCGCCGCAGAACCGGGAACAATGCCCAGCTACGAAGAATTCCGCGGAACCGGCGGGTCGCTCTACTTCCTGCGCCACCAGGACGTCCTGACGGGCTCCGAGAGCGTACGCATCGAAATCCGCGACAAGGCCTCAGGGATCGTCACCGGTGTAGTTAACCTGCGGCCCGACATGGACTACGACATCGATTACCTGCAGGGCCGACTGCTGCTTTCTACACCGCTCTCTTCGATCGCTAACGACAACCTTCTGGTGCGCAGCAGCGGATTGAGCGGTGACGAGGCCTATTTGGTGGTGCGGTACGAGTACACGCCCGGCTTCGACAAACTGGACGAAGTCGCCGTCGGCGGTCAGGGCGATTACTGGTTCAATGACCACGTGCGGCTCGGCCTGACGGCCAATTCCAACCAGGGAGACGCCGCCAGCAATCTCGGCGCCGCAGACCTGACTTTACGGAAAAGCACCGAGTCCTGGTTCAAGGTGCAGACCGGCCGCAGCAGCGGTCTTCTGTCCCCTTCACTGCAATCGGGCGATGGCGGGTTCGGATTCCAGAGCCCTGATGACCTCTCGTTTACCGGCAAGAAGGCGGGAGCGTACCGCGCAGACGTGAGCGTCGGGCTCGGCGATTTCTTCGAGGGTCGCAACGGTCGCTTCACCTTCTATACGCAGAATCTCGACGCGGGTTATTCGGCGCTGGGGCAGGCGACGATCAAAGACACCGAGCAATATGGCGGCACGTTCAGAATGCCGGTGTCCAGCCGACTGAGTCTCGCTGCGAAGGGCGATCAGAAGACCCAGGAACAGGGACTCGAGACCCGTGCGATCGAACTGGATGCGGTTTATAAGCTGACACAGAAATGGAGTGTCAGCACTGGCGTGCGCAACGACCTGCGTAAGGACCGTTCGCCGGTTGTTCCGCTGACCCAGGAACAGGGCGAGCGCACAGACGCGGTCGCGCAAGTCAAGTTCGATCCCAGCGACTCCTGGCGCGCCTATGCGTTCGTCCAGGACACCGTCGCCGCAAGCGGAAGCCGTCCAGACAACGGTCGCATCGGCGCGGGTGGCTCCTATCGCGTAACGAAACGCTTTCGCATTGATGGGGAAGCTTCCGGCGGAGAACTCGGACCCGGCGGAAAGGTCGGCACCAGCTTCCTCTATTCCGAGCGGACCAATCTTTACCTGAACTATTCGCTGGAAAATGAGCGGACCGACAACGGCCAGTTGCTCCAGGGTAGCCAGGGCAGTCTTGTTTCGGGTGCGAAGACGCGGCTCTCTGACAGCTCCAGCGTCTATGTCGAGGAGCGTTATCAGGACGGGGCGTCGCTTTCCGGCCTGACCCACGCCACCGGAATCAATCTCACAGCGGATGAGCGGTGGAACTTGGGCGGTAGCGCGGAATTCGGCAAACTGCGCGATGCCCAGACCGGCGCCGCGACCGATCGCAAGGCGGCCGGAATGCGCGTGGGTTACGGCTTCGATAAGATGCAGTTCTCGAGCGGGATCGAGTATCGCCGGGACAACGCAGAACAACTTGACGGGACCCATGTTGAAAGGAGCTTGTGGCTTTTCCGCAACAACTTCAAATTCCAAGTGACCCCCGACTGGCGGATAATCGGTAAGTTCGATCACTCGATCAGTGATAGCTCGCTCGGCGAGTTCTATGGAGGTGGCTACACCGAGGGAGTAGTCGGCTACGCTTACCGACCCGTGCGAAATGACCGACTGAACGCCCTGGTCAAGTACACATACTTCTTTAACGTCCCGACTACGGATCAACTTGGGTTCCAGAACACCGCGGCCGAGTTCCTTCAAAAGAGCCACGTCGCGGCACTGGATCTGACCTACGATCTCACGGCGAATTGGTCCGTTGGAGGCAAGTACGCCTACCGCTTGGGACAGGAGAGCCTCGATCGCGTGAACCCGAATTTCTTTGACAACCCGGCGCAGCTCACCGTCTTGCGCGTCGACTGGAACTTTCTCAAGCAGTGGGACAGCATGGCCGAGGTGCGAACGCTTAACCTCACGAATCTCAGTCAACGCCGCCGCGGCGCGCTGGCTGCAATCTATCATCATGTCGGCAAGAACCTGAAGGCTGGCGTCGGCTACAACTTCACCGACTTCTCCGACGACCTGACCGACCTCAGATATAACCACAAGGGAATATTCCTCAATCTCATCGGGACGAAGTGATGACGGCGTGGGCTCGCATTGCTGAAGCACGCCACTTTGGTGAAGCGCCCTTCGAGCATTCTCGCTCCGCCCGCTCAGCTCTCACCTCAACCCAGACCATCCCAGAATGCAATCGCATCTGCGCAGCTTAAAGGAATCTCCTGACGCCATGGACGATTTCGAATAAGACGTCGGCCTTCGTCTACTGCGTGCTCTCGGCGCATGACTTTGGCCGAACCATCATGCGGAACTTGGCTGGACCTTTTCGTCTCATTTCGATAGCGACAGCAGGCGCTAAGTTCTCTAGGGTGCAGCGCAATCCGGCGAAATAGAAACTTAGCCAGGAACTTGGGTGTTGGTGGGGTCCGTTCAATACCTGCTCAGATGCTCCGATAATTGGAGCGCAGCCTGCCGAAATCTGCGCTCCAAATATTCGTTGAACAAAATTTAGAATGCTGTAGTGCCCATCGGCGTACCAAGGCCGCTCGGACCATCGTAGCCAACTTTTCCCGTGCAGAGATATGAGCCCCCGCAGCTTCCGTTACTGCCCGAGGTCACGTCGAATACTCCGGACTTGTGCGAGTACGGGTACGATCCATCGATCGTGTTTGCGCCATTACCTGCTAAGGCATACACAGCAGCGATAAGCGGCGAGGCCAAACTTGTTCCGCCAACCTGGAACCATCCTGACCGGCCCTGATAACGCACGCTGTCATACACCGCCGCACCGGTATTAGGATCCGCATCGGCTGAGATGTCCGCAACTGTTCGGCGAACGCAGCCGCTGTCGGTCTGCCAAGTCGGTTTAGGTTCATAGGCGCTGCAACCGCTACCTGCGCCGTTCCATACAGTTTCGGTTTTCCGCGTGTTGTTAGCGTTTAGCGTGAGCGTCGTACCGCCGACAGCATTCACGAAGCGGGACGCTGCCGGATATTCGACACCGTAACCATTGTCACCAGAAGAGAAAGTAATCGGAATTCCGGGGTGGTCGAAATGGCCATCGTACGCGCTGGTGGTCTCGCTGGAGAACTCACTTCCGCCCCAGGAATTCGAAACAATTTGCGCATGTGCTGCTGCATAATCTTCTGCAGCTATCAGATTGGCGAAGGAAGTGGTGGTTGCTTCCACTAGGAGGATCTTACAGTTCGGGCAGATGGCGTGGACGGTCTCAACGTCAAGCGCAATCTCCAACGACCAACCCGCATCCTTGCGCGGATAGTTGGACCCGCCGGTCTGATTCACCTTCTTGAAACACCCGTTTGCTGTCGTGCAGGGTGGAAGACCGAATTGGCTGCTGTATACGGCTAGGTCGCTTGCAATATTTGGATCATCGTACGCATCTACGATCGCGACAGTTGTGGATGAGCTTCCCGATGACGTCAGGCCGTACGCAGTCCGGAACTGTACTGGGCCATAACCGGAGGGTGTAGCTGCGGCATTGGGTACGCCTCGGCTATCGGTGACAACGCGGGCATGACAGCGGCCGGTGCCAACCCCAGCTGGTCCCGGACAAACAGGGCGATGATCGGCAGCGATCGCCGCGGCGGACAAAAAAAGCGTAACGAATACAGCTCGCAAAAACATTACATTCCTCCGTCGGTGATATTTCTCAAAGCTGCGGAATTGTAGGTTCGTTTTCCGATAAGAGTCAATCCGTAAAAGCTTGCATGGTTAGGCCAGTGACCGGTCGTCCAGACCGGATTGGATCCGCTGTCCGGCGAGCGGGACAGTTCCGGCATGAAGCATTCCGATGTCTTGACCGTTTTCGTTGGCCAAGTTTAGTAATCGCTGGCGCACAGATGCCGGCAAGTTCGTTGCTGCCCTTTTCATGTAATCGACTCCAGGTAAGGCTGCATCACCCGCGCCACTCTTTACCGATCTGGTTCTAATGCCGACCGGATCAGTTTCTGGGTGCATGTGATTGTAGCTACCTCCCGTGGTGACGTGCATCACAGAAGACCCTCGCGTTAGACATATGAACTAAGAGTGTAGGTGAGGGTTAAGGTTCCGCAATCTGGAATTGATGCGGAGAGCGCGATTTCAAGGAAATAGAGTAGGCCGCATCATCGCAAAAGACATGTCCGAATCCAAAGTCATCGTCCGTACAACGGCGCACGACCGCTTCACTATTGGGGGCAACGTCAGCCCAGGCTTCGAAGCTGTACGCGAGGCCTTCGCTGAGAACTTTGTTCGGCGCCGCGAGTTGGGGGGAGCCTGCTGCGGCTTTAACGGCGGCGAGAAGGTCGTCGACCTGTGGGGTGGTATTCGAAACAAGCAGACGGGCGAGCCTTGGGAGAAGGACACCATGGTCATCGTGTACTCCGCTACTAAAGGCTTGGCGGCGATGACGCTCGCCATCGCACACTCTCGAGGTTGGCTCGACTACGAAGAGCGGGTGTCCGCCTACTGGCCGGAGTTCGCGCAGCAGGGCAAAAGGCAAATCACCGTGCGCCAGCTCCTGGCACACCAAGCAGGGCTTTTCGAGTTGAACGAGCCCATTGATCGTGGCCTCCTCGCGGATCTTGATCGCCTAGCAGTCGTGCTGGCGCGTCAGAAACCCGCGTGGGAGCCGGGAACACGGCAGGCGTATCACGCAATCACTCTCGGCTTCTACGAGAGCGAGCTGTTGCGCCGCGTCGATCCGCAGCATCGCAGTTTGGGACAGTTCTTCCAAGATGAGATCGCGACGCCGCTCGGGTTGGACATATATATCAGGCTCCCTGAAACCATCTCAAATTCACGCCTGGCCACAATTGCGCGGCCCGGCCTGGTCGAGATGTTGCGTGGCTTCGGGCTTCGCTTCACGCTGGAAGCGATGAATCGTCGCTCCAAGATTGTTCGTGCACTCAGGGGTTCCGAGCTCCCGCATGACGAGCAGTGGATCTACGCACGGAACCTCGAAGTGCCGTCCGGCGGTGCCATCGGCACTGCCCGAGCCATTGCGCACGCGTACAGCGTCTTCGCCACCGGCGGAAGCGAACTAGGGTTGCGGCGAGCGACGCTAGACTTGCTGGCCGCGCCCGCGACTCCCCCGGCGCGCGGCTTTTACGATGAATGCATGAAGGTGGACGGCGTGCAGTTCTCGCTGGGCTTCATGAAGCCCAGCACTGTCTGGCCATTCGGCAGCGCCGGTTCGTTCGGCTCGCCCGGGTCCGGCGGTTCTCTTGGCTTTGCCGATCCAACCGCTGGCGTCGGCTATGCCTACGTGACCAGCCAGATGGGGACACAATTAACCGGAGATCCGCGGGATGTGGCGCTCAGAGAAGCACTTTACTCCGCTATTCCTGGTTCTCCAAGTGAGGTGCGAAGACGAGCTGCATAGCGACTGAATGCGAGAGCTCATGAAGCACCTAGGAAAGACACGACTCTTTTGTTAGCCCGACGGAGAGATCCTACCGGGCAGCATCGCTGAAAATGTCGCCCGTCATCAACAGTACGGATGGCGAGGGAAAGAGAACCCGATGAACAACTCAAGGCATTGCGACCCGGCTGAGCGTAGCGGATTAATGCGGCTGTTTTACCGTAACTGGCGCCCGACGCGCCTTGGCCGGTGGGCCAACCGGTTTGCGTGCTGGTGGTCTGGCCTCGGGCTGCCGCCGAAGTTCCAGGCCGCCCTCGAAGTTCATGGTCGCACATCCGGCCGCATACGCTCGAATCCCGTGGTGATCGCCACCGTGGAGGGCAAACGTTACCTTGTATCGATGCTCGGCCCGGAATCTGATTGGGTAAAGAATGTCGAGGCCGCGCAGGGCGACGCCGTTATCCGTCAGGGACGCCGACGCCGCGTTAACCTCGTGGCCGTGCCGCTGGAACAGAGGGCACCCATTCTCCGGGAGTATGTGCGAATCGCGTCGAGTGGCCGACAGCACTTCCCGCTCCCCGTCGGTGCACCGCTGCCAGACTTCGAGGCGATCGCCGGGCGTTACCCAGTGTACCGGATCGATCTTTCATGAAAGCGACTCGAGCGCACGCCAAGAGAGGACCAGGTCCGTGAGACACACGCGCATCATCATCACTCACTACGGTGGACCCGATGCACTTCGGGTGGTCGAAGAAGAGCGCCCCGAGCCAAAGGATGGTGAAGTGCGGGTGAGAGTGCTGGCCGCAGGCGTGTCCTTGCCCGACCTGCTGATGCGCGAGGGCGTTCATCCCGAGACGCCCCGGCTGCCCTTCACGCCAGGGTGGGATCTGATTGGCGTGGTGGATAAGGTCGGCGGCGGTATCTCCGGAATCGAACTAGGCCAGATAGTTGCCGCGCTGCCGATCCATGGTGCTTACGCGGAGTTCGTCTGCCTGCCGCAGCGTGAACTGGTTCCGGTCCCAGCTGGGTTGGACGCCGCCGAGGCCGTCTGCCTGATCCTGAACTACGTCACGGCGTACCAGATGCTACATCGTTCCGCTAAGCTCAGACCGGGCCAGCGCGTGCTGATCCACGGCGCGGCAGGCGGGGTCGGGTCGGCGCTACTGCAGCTGGGCCGCCTCGCCGGGCTGGAGATGCACGGTACCTGTTCATCGCGAGGGGCGTCGGACGTTTCTGACCTGGGCGGTATCCCAATTGATTACCAGCATCAGGACTTCGTGAAAGAAATTCACCGCCTCACGGGCGAGGGTGTAGACGTCGTCTTTGACAGTATCGGTGGTACTCACATCTGGCGCTCCCGCAAGGCTCTCCGTCCTGGCGGGCGGGTGGTGGCCTATGGCCTTACTTCCTCGCTGCGTGGCGGACGATTGGCCTCAGGTCGTGCCGGTGGTCGTCATCGCTATCGTGCAATCCTGATTTTCGGGCTGTACATTGCCGGCAGCTGGCTTCTCCCGGGCCGGAAACGGGTGGTCCCCTACAGCATCCAGACGCTCAAACGGCTGAAACTGGCATTGTTTCGACAAGATTTGATCGCTCTGTTTGAACTCCTTCAACAGCAAAAGATCAAGCCGCTAATCGCGCAGCGATTTGCTCTTGCCGAGGCAAGACACGCGCATGAGTTGCTCGGCAATGGAGGCGTGACAGGCAAGATCGTGCTGGTGCGCAACGCGTCAGGGTGATTTTTGGCCGAACCAAAAGGTGTGCACTGTGCCGACTCATCATTATCTGCTCAGACGAATGGCAAACCGCACGAAGGTTCAAACGCACTTTTCGGGTCGGTATGTAAGGGCGTTTGCTCGCCTTAGATTTGCTAGCAGAAAGACAAGAGCAACAAAATAGGATCCCCCTAGGAAATTCGACAACATTTGCAATTCTTCTATCCCGTGTTAGAGTTCGACGAATCAAGACAAAGTCAGAAAAGGTTTTCTTGAAAAGAAAATCAGCCAACATATCTTCCTCAGAACAACCGGCTAATGGGCACGTCGATCAGTCCGAATTGTCATCGGTAGGCGTGATCTCGAAAGTCTTGCGAATCTTAGAAGCATTGCAAAACTCTTCTATTGGTTTAAGCCTGAAGGCTATCTGCGCCGATACAGGAATCAATAAAAGTACAGCACACCGTTTCCTAAAGCATCTCGAGCGTGAGAATTATCTCTTGCGTACGGAGGCAGGTGCCTATCTGATCGGTCCTCGGCTGACCCAGCTGTCGGCACGCACTAATATGAGCGCAGCGCTTCAGGCAATAGCTAGGCCCATTTTGGCTGATTTGTGGCGTTCCACTCAGGAAACGGTGAACTTGGGAGTATTGGATCGAGGAACTCTGTTGTACGTCGACGTGATGGAAAGTCCCCACGAGTTTCGGTTGGTTTCACGTGTAGGTAGCCGGCGTCCCCTTCATGTGGCAGCACTAGGAAAAGTCCTTACGGCATTTTTGCCTGCCAGCGAGTATGAGCGAGTGTTACACGGGATTATCTTTCAGCAAGTAACCCCGAAGACCATTGGAAATTTGACTCAGCTGCGCGCCGAGCTCGAGAAAGTCCGTTGTCAAGGCTTCGCTCTAGATGACGAAGAAGCCCTACTTGGTTGCCGCTGCGTAAGTGCACCCATTCTTAACAACGAAAGAGTCGCGATCGGTGCACTGAGTATTTCAGGACCGGTCACCCGGTTAAGTCTCGCTCAGGTTCCCGGCTTAGCCAAGACAGTCAAGAGCGCGGCGTCGAATGTGTCCGTTGCGATGGGCTTTTCCTTGCGCCGCACACTCTCCTATAGGGCGTAAACTCTAAAACAAATGCCAGCTAAGTGACTGGTTTGTTTCATTACGTGAAAAGATTACCGATGCCGTTAGCGATTATTAGCTTTATAGTTTCAATAGATGGGATTTCAACACTTTACAAATTTAAATGTAACTTATTTGTATTCAATTGCTTCGGGGATCATCGTTAAAAATTATTGACAAATAATTCACGTTACCGCTAAAACCCTCCACGCTCTCCAGTGAGTAAACGATTTCCCATGGTCCAGGACTAACACACACTGTTGGGGAACCCGTTTCAGCATTTGGAAAGTTCCTCAGGTGCATAAACGACCTACTTATCGCTAGGAAGCTGCTCGGAGCTTGAATTTACATGCGCATTTTGGTTCCGATTTTTTTGCGAGGGTGTTGGCAATTGCGAAGGCAGGTTTGAAGAAAAGATGAATCTCTTCACCTGGGAGTTGAACTTTACGGGGATGGACATGAAATCGATGATATTTGAGCGTCATCACCACGACTGCCGTCGATATGCGACA
>Ga0207689_10005158_pt1 | contig 11739 bp, 11 predicted proteins | sample KBSMisM52_FD_184312 | JGI IMG/M metagenome (GOLD analysis project Ga0207689, IMG submission 184312) | Miscanthus rhizosphere microbial communities from Kellogg Biological Station, Michigan, USA - KBS Miscanthus M5-2 (SPAdes) (version 2) | ecosystem: Host-associated > Plants > Roots >... | reverse complement strand
CTCGGCCGAACACGTGTTCATCCAACCGTCGACGCGGGTGACCGCCTGCTCGATTCGCGCGGCGCGGGAGCCGCCGATGGCCCAGGCTGCCAGCAGTCCGACAGGTATCATGGACAGCGGCGCCAGAAGGCCGGGCGATAGTTTGCCGGACAGAAGCGCGGTATTCAAAAAACCGAAGATCGACAGGCTGGAGAACAGGCACAGAAGGAAGGCCAGCACCTTTGCCGTTGCCGCCATGAGTCTGGTGTATGGCGACACGGTCCGCCCCCGCAAATCACATCCCCGGCGAAAGAGTAGCACAAGGCGCATGGCGGCGGAGTAAAGCTGTAATTCCCGTTAACGCACTCCCCTGACGTCCCTCTCTCGGCTACGCTTGGGCGGAACTTCGCGAGGTGATTTCGATGAACTCTCCATTCCTGACCGCAGCCGTCGCGGCCGCATGCTTGACCCACTTCGCCTTGCCCGCCGCGGCGGCGCCGGCGACTCATTATCCAGTGGAAGGCGCCTTGGCCGCCGGTGCGGTGACCAGCGCAGGCCCGGCCTTCAGCGGTGCGGTGATGGCGGGCAACACGCTCTATGTCTCGGGCATGACCGATTCCGATCCCCAGACCAACCAAATCTCGCCCGACGTGAAAGTGGCGGCCAATACCGTGCTCACCAAGATCCGGCGCGCCATCGAAAAAGCGGGGCTGACCATGGATGACCTGGTCTGGGTGCAGATCTTCGCCGCCGACTTGAAGGAGTATGCCGCCTTCAACGAAGTCTACCGCACTTATTTCAAGGGACCGTTGCCGGCCCGGGCCTTTCTGGGTACCGCCAATCTGCTCGGCAATGCGCATTTCGAAGTGATGGGGATCGCCGTAAAGCAAAACTGATAACCAAGGAGGGTTCGATGATTTTCCGACTTTTGCTCGCGGCCGGAATGGCTGCCTGTTTGGCCGGCGCCGTCAATGCGCAAACAACCGGCCATGCCATCCCGCCGGACCCGTTCCGCGTCTTCGGCGACAAGGAACTGACAACCTTGTCCAGCGGCAAGGGCGTGCTGACCCTGGGCACGCTGGTCGATCACGAAAACCATTATGTGCTGATCGCGGGCCGCACTGGACCCGGTGAAGTGGAAGTGCATGAGCACTGGATCGACTATATGGTCATCCAGCAAGGCGAGGCGGACTTCACCTTCGGCGGTACCGTCACCGGCATGCGCGAAACCGGTCCGGGCGAAAAACGCGGCGGCAGCATCAGCGGCGGCACGGTGGTGGCGATCAAGCCCGGCGATTTTCTGGTCGTGCCGGCGGGCCAGCCGCACCTCACCATGATCAAGCCGGGCAGCAATTTCCGGGCAATTGTTTTTAAGGTGCGTCAGTGAGGCAGGAACCGTCACGGAACCCCCTGTCGCGGTCCCACGTTACCCTCTTGCCGCCTTTGCAGACGGGAGAGCCGTGGCCAGACCACCATCAAACGTCACGCAGTTCGAAAGGGGCCGCCCAAATCCCGATGACGTGGCGCAATGGCTGGCGGCCATTGTCGAATCCTCGGATGACGCCATCATCAGCAAGGACCTTGACGGCACGATCTTGAGCTGGAACACCGGCGCGCAGCGCATCTTCGGCTATCAGGCCGACGAGGCGATCGGCAAGCCCGTGACCATGCTGATTCCCTCGGACCGCCTGGACGAGGAGCCCAGCATCCTGTCCCGCATCCGGGCCGGCGAACGGATCGATCATTACGAGACGGTGCGGCGGCACAAGGACGGAACCTTGCTGGATATATCCCTGACGGTTTCGCCGGTGCGCAATATCCAGGGAGAGATCGTCGGCGCGTCCAAGATCGCGCGCAATGTCACCCAGCGCAAGAAAATGGAAAAGCATCGCGAGCTGCTGATGGCCGAACTCAGCCACCGGGTGAAGAACACGCTTGCGATCGTGCTGTCGATCGAAAGGCTGTCCTTTTCCAAACAGCAGGACACCGAAGCCAGCGGCGTCTTCCGTGCCCGGATACATTCTCTTGCCCAGGCCCATGGACGCCTGGCGGAGGCGCAATGGACGGGCGTCGCGCTGGAACGCCTGGTCGAGGATGAGCTCGCGCCCTACCGGCAAAGCGAGACGTCCAATACCCGGATATCCGGACCGCCGGTCATACTGAGCGCGCACTGCGCCTTGAACATGGTGCTGGCCATCCATGAACTGGCGACCAATGCGGCCAAGCATGGCGCGCTGTCCTCGCCCCGGGGACAGGTGGTCGTGACCTGGGAGCGGAAGGATGACGGGGTCCTGCTGGAATGGCGGGAGCAGGGCGGCCCCGCCGTCAGTCCGCCGCAGCGCCGGGGGTTTGGCCGCCTGCTGCTGGAGCAGGCTCTTCACCAGGAGTTGGGCTCCAATGTTTCCATGAATTTTCGCCCTGAAGGATTGATATGCACCATCCTAATCCCCCCGCAGGAATTAGAGGTCCGTTTCGACTGATCTCGCCGCTTGCGAGTGGCTCCGCGAACGGCAATCCCGGCGACCTGGCCGAGCGCGCGCAAGAACACGCCGACACGCGCAAGCGCGTGCTGGTGGTGGAGGATGAATTCCTGTTGGCGGCCGTCTTGGCGTCGGACCTGCAACAAGCCGGTTACGAGGCGCTGGGCCCCTTTGTCACCCTGACAGAGGCCATGGAGGCTGCCGGATCGGAATCCTTCGATGGCGCCATTCTCGACATCAATCTCAAGGGCGAATTGGTCTATCCCTTGGCCGACGAACTGACACGGCAGGGAATTCCCTTCCTATTTCTCAGCGGCTATGAGGCCCGCAACATTCCGGAATCGTTTCGCGGCCATGCCCGGCTGGCCAAGCCGGCCGACCCGGCGGCGATTTTGCGCGCGGTGCGGAGCATGCTGCGGACGGCGTCGTGAAACGCCCTAGGTAATGCTGTGAATGCCGTATGCCACGGCTGCCCAGAACAGCAGACAGGCTGGAATCGCGATCCGCCAAAACAGCGGCGCGAGGTCGTGGGGATTGCGGGCAGGGACGTCGCAAAGGTCGTGCCGGTACTCGATAATATGGGCCGGAAAGCCGGCGACAATGGTGGGATGAAGAGCCATCAGGATGCCTCCTCTATTGCGAGGAAGGTAACGCGCGGGAAGAGGCGGCTTTTGGGCGGAACCCGGGCGTTCCTGCGCCCCAGCCTGCCACAATGTGGCGCTCTGGCCGGAAATTACAGCCGGCCGAAGCGCTTAACCGCTTCCTGCAGCGAGCGCAATTTTTCGATATAGCCGTACATGGAATGCTCGGTCTGGTCCAAGGCTTGCGCCTTGACCAGCACTTCGGCCGCGAGATCTCGCGGCACCACCACCACGCCGTCGCCATCGGCCACAATCACGTCGCCCGGATTGACGCGCACGCCGCCCGCGGTCACCGGCACATTTCCGGTGGCGCGGTAATGCCCCAGCGAGGTCGACGGCACAGTGCCGGTGGCATAGACGGGAAACGCCATCTTCTTGATGTAAGAGACGTCGCGCACCCCGCCATCGATCACCGCGCCGGCATAGCCGCGCGCGTTCATCGCCGTGGCCATCAAGCCGCCGATGCCGGCGATGTCGTCGCCATCCTGCAAGGCCATGACATAGACCGAATTCGCGGTGCCGTTATCCAGCACTTCCTGCATCGGCGTCACCGCCGCGGCATTGCTGCCCTCCGCCTTGTCCATCCTCACCGTCACCGCGAAGCCCGCGATCTTGCCTTCGGAAATCGCATGCACCCGGTGCGACATGAAGGTGCGCCGGTGGTAAAGCTGCTCCAGCGCATCGGAGACGCCGCCGGTCTCGACATGGCGATAGGCGTCGATCATCAGGGCCGGATTGGCGGCATAGGCCTTGGCGTCGGGCAGGGGTTGGGCGACTACGGCTCCCACCAGGCCGATGAGCGCCACGCCGGCCAAAAATGCAACGGGCTTCCAGGACGTGATTTGAATGCGCAAATTAGCCTCCAGCGCTGACAGGCCCAAAGAGTACCGGCGGCGGGATTGCCTGTCACCCTGGCCGGCTGGGAGGTCTGCGAAGGTCCGATCCGGCTGATTTCAAGGGGTTGCCCGGTGCTAAAGCAACATTCTTGGCGTCGGAGCGTTTTGTGCTGGGGGGCTCTATAAGGAGTCCGTCATGACAAATCCCCTCGGTAAAATGTTGATTGTAGGAGCCGCGCTATCCCTCTGCATGGGTCCAGCCCTTGCGCAAGGGCGAGGCGTCGGCGGTGGTGTGGGCGGTGGTGCAAGCGTCGGCGCTCCTGTGGGCAACGCCAATGTGGGAGCCGGCATGAATAGCCGTATGGGCGGCCAATCCGGCGCCAATATCGGCGCGCAGGGCAGGCTGAACAGCAACGGCCCCAGCGCGGCCGATCGCAACTTTGGCGCCGATCGGGCGGCAGAGCGAACGGATGCGTCCGGACACGCTTCGGCCAACGCCAATGCCCACAGCCAGCTTGGCGGCTTGAATGCGTCCCATGCTTCCGATAACGCCCGTGCCCACGCCGCCGCCGGCTCGCGCGTCGGCGAAATCGGGACCTATGAAACCGAGATGAAATCGGCACTGGCGATTTCGAATCCGACCCAGCGGAACGCCGCCATCACCCGCGCCCGCCAAAAACTGGCCGAGACCTCCAACAAGCCGCTGACCAGCAGCGCCATCGCGCAACTCGACAGCGAGCTCAAGATCCAAGGTGCGTCGTCGTCTTTGGGCGCGGTTCACTAGGATAGGGTTGGGGCGTGTTCGCGCCCTGACCGCCGACTGTGAAACAAAAGCCCCGATGTTTGCTCATCGGGGCTTTTGCTTATCCGCCTGGCGCGGCGCGGGGCGTTTCGGGAATCCTGAGCAGCCGCTTGAACCAGGAGACTGGCCCGTACAATCCCAGCGGCAACAGAAATACTTTCAAGTAGCTGGGTTCATCGGGCAGGCCGCTGGGGTGGCCCATCTTCGGCCGCACGGGGATTCCGTCTTTCTTGGGCAGGTAATAAGTCCCGAACAGCAGGTCCCAAAAGCAGAACTCCACACCGTAATTGACCGAATAGCCATAGCCGGCTGGCACCTCGGAGGTGTGATGCCAGCGATGCACCTCGGGCGTGGCGATCACATAATTCAGCCAGCCGCCCCGCACATCGGCGCCGCAATGGGAGAAAATTCCCCACACGCTCAGGACGGGGACGGCGACCAGGAAGGCGATGGAATCGAAGCCGACAACGCCCAGCAGGCTATAGACCAAGACATTGCGCAGCGCGAAATCGACCGGGTTGGAGGTCAGGTCGTTCAAGGCCCGCAAGTCTTTCACGCGGTGATGATAGGAGTGCAGCGACCACAAGAATTCGTTGCGATGCTGAAAGCGGTGCATCCAGTAGCGGAACAGGCTGACCAGCAACAGGATGGCGATGACTTGCAGCCAGACCGGGCCCAGGGACGCGGTGAAAATGAACTTGCGCCCGAACAGATGCTGCATGCCGAAACTCAACACCGGCAGCACGAGCATGGCCGTCACCACGCCGGTGATGAAGACATTGACGAAGGTCGAGGTCATGTCGCGGACCAGCAGCGCCTTTTGGGAGACCGCCTGGCTGTTGGCGTAAAGCCGCTCCATCAGGAAGACGGTGGCGAGGGTCAAGAGCGTCTGCCAATGCGGCAGCCGCGCGTCCAGGAAATGGTACTGAATCTGGAGCGCGAACAGGACGGCGAACAAAACCGGCAAGATCAAGACACGCCCGGCGGATACAATGCTGCTGGTTGACATGTTGGAAGCCCCCGACAGACAAACCGGCAGGGATGCTAGTGGCTTTCAGGGCCCGACGATAGCGGGGTCCACCCTCTCCCCTTGTGGGAGAGGGCGCAAAATCTTGCACTTAGCGAAGCGCATGCGGAGCTAAGTGCTTAGATTTTGCGGGTGAGGGGTGCGTTCCTCGGCGGACTCACCCCTCACCTGAAAAATCAATGGGTTGAGCGTCGCTAGCGCTCCGCTAACCCGATTGATTTTTCTTCCTCTCCCACAAGGGGAGAGGAAATTAGTGTCGGGCCGCGCTCTGGGCCAGGAATTGGTGGACAAAGGCGATTGCCATGCTGCCTTCGCCCACCGCCGCCGCGACCCGTTTCACCGGGCTGAGACGGACATCGCCACAGGCGAACACCCCGGGGATGCTGGTCTCCAGCAGGTAGGGATCGCGCGGCCCGGTCCAGCGCCCGGCCTTCACCACATCATCGCCGGTCAGCACATAACCGCGTCGGTCCCGGGCGATCGCATCCGGCAGCCATGCGGTCTCCGCATCGGCCCCGATAAAGACGAACAGGCCGCCGCATTCGGCGCGGGCGGTCGATTGCGTGACTGTGTCCCTTATGTCGATGGCGGTGAGGTTGGTCTCGCCGTGCGCGGCTGTGACCTCTGACGACAGCAGCACCGAGATATTCGTTTTTGTCCGCAGCTGGTCGATCAGATAGTGCGACATGCTCTTCTCCAGCCCATCGCCGCGCACCACCAACGTCACCTGGTTTGCGTAATTGGCGAAATGCAGCGCCGCCTGGCCGGCGGAATTGCCCGCGCCGATCAGATGCAGGTTCAGGCCATGCGCCGCGCTGGCCTCGCTGCGCGCCGCGCCGTAATAAATGCCCTTGCCGATCAGCCGCTCGCATCCCGCGATGGCCAGCCTGCGCCAGGCGACGCCGGTGGCCAGGATGATGGAGCGGGCCCGCACCACCTCATCGCCGTCCAATGCGATTTCCAGCGTCGTTGGGTCGATGTCGCGGACGGAACGCGTCACCAGGATTTCCGCGCCCAGCCGGCGGGCCTGCTGCAGCGCGCGGCTGGCCAACTCGTCGCCCGACACGCCATTGGGGAAGCCCAGATAGTTTTCGATGCGCGACGAGGTGCCGGCCTGGCCGCCGGGCGCCTCGCGCTCCACCACCATGGTGCGCAAGCCTTCGGAGGCGCCGTACACCGCCGCCGCCAGGCCTGCCGGCCCGCCGCCGATGATGACCACGTCATAGTCGCCGCTGCGCGCCTTGGTCTCCAGGCCCAGCAGGCGCGCGACCTCGCCGATGGATGGCCGCACCGCCACCGTGCCGTCGCTGAGCCGCAGCGCGGGCGTGTCGGCCGGCGCCGCGCCGGGCCATTGTTTGGGCAGGTCCGGCGCATCGGGCGTCAGCCAGGTGAAGCTGATCTGGTTGCGGCCCAGGAAGCGGCGCAACTCGCCGCAAGCGGCATCCCAGCGGTGTCCCACCAGGGTGACGCGCGCGGCGGGCGGCTCGGCCGCGATGGCTTGCAGCCCGCCCAGCCGCTCGCGCGCCAGGGCGCCGATCTTGGCGGCGAACGTGGAGGACGCGGCGGCTATGGCGTGATAGTGGCGTGCGTCGGCCCGCAACACGCGCGAGGGCTCCACCGCGCGATAGCCGCCGGGAAAGGGCGTGCCCAGCGCCAGCGGCACTTCGCCGAAGATGGCGCCGGGCACGCGAAAGCCCAGCCGGCGTTCGATGCCGTCGATGGTCTTGATGACTTCGATCTTGCCGGCCAGCACCGCATAGAGCGCCGGCTCGCCCCCTTCGGGCACGGCGAATTCTCCCGCGGCGAGCTGGATGTCGGCGCTGGTGCGCGCGAGATGCTCAAGCTCCGGCGCCGCCAGGGACGCGAAGATCGGTATGGCGCGGATATCCTCGGTCGTCAGCATCAGGCTTTTGCTCCGGAAACGGCCCAAGCGTGTTCAGTGAGGCACGACCTGCGGCGCGTGGCAACAGCGTGGTGGCGCGGTCAAACCAGCGGCAGGGGCGCGTTAGATAGGGTGTCCCGGGATTCCAAGCAGCGCTACTTGGCGAGATTCAAGAAGGGCACGGTGTTGCCGGGCACCATGGTGGCGGGCAGCACGCCGTTCCACTTTTCGGACGCGACCAGGGTGGGCAGGCTGGGATTGTTGCGCAGGGCGTCGCCGCGCGCCTGGATGGCGCCGGCTTCCGCCTTGCCCTGGACCTCGATCTGGTGCGCCTTGGCATCGGCCGCCACCTTGACCTCATAGGCGGATGCGTCGGCATCGATGATGCGCTTTTGCTTGTCGGCTTCGGCCTGCTGCTGCTTGACGATGGCCTGCATGCGTGCCTCGACGGCGGCTTCATACTGGCTGGAGAAGCTGATGTCCTCGATCTGCACGCTGTCGATCGCCACCGGGCCGCTGACGGATTTGCGGATGGCGGCGAACACTTCGGCATTGAGCAAAGCGCGTTTCTGGATGGCGTCGGCGGCGTCGAACTGGCCGAAGACATTCTTCAGCTGCTCATAGGCGCGCGAGTTGATGATGCGCGATTTCATGTTGGCCAGCGAGCCGAACTGGGCATAGACGGCCGAGGCATCGGTGACGTGATAGTTCACCGCCATGGCGATGGTGGCGGGCTGCTGGTCGCGGGAATAGGCCTGAAGCCTGGTGTCGATCTCGCCGACCTTCTCGAAACCTTCCTTCTGGATCTGCACCGAGATCTTCTCAATGGTGGTTACGATGGGCATCTTGAAGTGCAGGCCCGGTTCGGCCTCGCCGACGACGGCGCCCCAGTGCAGGACCACGCCGCGCTCACCCTGGTCGATGGTGAAATAGGTGGACATCAGGGCGATGACCGCGAGAACGGCGCCCACGCCCCCGAGGATGAAGCTGGGAGGCAGGCCCTTGAAGCCGCCGAAGTTGACAGGCGGCACTTTGCCGGGGGTTGACCAGGGGCTGCTCACAGCGCGGCCCGGAAAATTTCGGCGACAAATTGGTGACGCATAGTCAGGCCTTTGCAACGATTCGCAGAACTCCGCCGCAGGGTCGGCGCAATCGGCCCGGCTTGCAATGCGGATTCGGTGCCGTCCACCGGATTATTGGGAGGTGGTATAGTAGTTCCCGGAATTTTGTTTCCCCAATTCATCGCGAAAAGCCCATCATGGCTGTCCAATTTGCGGGCTGAGCATGGGTTGGAGACCGGACGACTCTTACGACTGGAAAACCGCGCGCCTCAATTGGCTGCGGCGGCGACGGTTGTTCACGAAAATCGGCATGGTGGCCGCGTTCCTGGCGGCCTTCGTGGCCGCATGGAAATTCCTGCCGTCATCGGCGGACCTCAGCCAAGTTGAAACACAGTGGCATCACGAGCGCAGCGCCCGCGAGCAACTTGTCTATTATCCGAGTTGCTCGGCAGCCAGAGCCGCCGGCGCGGCACCGATCCGTGTCGGCCAGCCCGGCTATCGCCCGGAGCTTGATGCCGACCGTGACGGCATCGCCTGCGAACCTTGGACGAGTTGGGGGTGGTGAGATGTGCAAGCCGCACTCGCTCACCATGGCAAAATCAATAGTCGAATTTTAAAACCCGAAGCAAGCCCCCGCGCGCCTGTCCAAGCAAATTACAAGATTTCTTGATATCGGATCATACCTCGGGCGAATTAAGTATTGTGTCCCCGGAATTTTCGTGTCCCCGGAATTTTCGTATGGTGCCCCGAAATTCCCGGCCTAGTCGCAAGTTGCGATGCTTCTGATTTTTGCCGTTACGTATTCGGTCGAAATGCCATGTTCTTCCGCCCCGTCCACAACGTATTGCTTGTATTCTTTGGTAGGAAGCAAGCTTGGTGTAATGGCGTCAGTGTCCGCGTAGTAAGTTAGCGCTTCAGCCTTCTCGCCGTTGTCGTCAACTACCACGACAGTTTTCTCGTTATATCCGTTCCCAAGACCTTCAGCCCTATCGAGTGCAGCTTTGTCTCTGCACGCGATTTCGAACAGAACACCTATAACCGCATCATTCTCAATTTCTGTGTGGAGTACATCGCACTTACCTGTGCCATCCTTTGTGCTGCGCTTGTGAAAGCGGAGATCGTGGCGTGCAAGCGTAGCCCGGCGAAGCGGTCTGCATGAAGGTGTGCGGGCGCGAAGTCGCGCTGTGCTCATGTTTGAGCCATACGCAAAATAGATAAATGTGTCGGGAAGGGGAGGTGTAGCCATTGTGATTGCCCGTGGGTGTCGGCCGTCGTTTCGTTAGCTCGGTCGCTCGAACAAGACTCCAATCACCGGCCAGATGGTTTGGACGTAAGGAGGAGTTTCGGGCTTATCGGCCAAAACGATTGGTGGAAAATCTCCGCCGATTTCCAAGCTCTCTAGGATCACCAGACCCTCGCCGCCGGATCGAAGGCGCTTGAAATAGCGGCTGCCGAACGAGTCCTCTGCAATCACGGGTTGGCCATCCAGCTTTTGGCAGGCTTCAGGCACCGGCATGTGGTTCGCGATGATAAGAAATTGCTTATCCAGGGCGTGCGGTTCGGCGCTATGGCCGTCGACGCTTACTAGGCCCTGCATATTGGCGAATGCCGCTTTCACATGGGAGTCTCCGCCACAGTCGCAGACCTCTTCAGCACCGGCTTTACCCAGCGCTGCCTTGCCGTGATCGTATAGGACACCGATGACCTTCTGCATCGTTAGAGTAGACAGCTTTGCGACGACGGGCGGCGCAATTTTGCGAGGATTGATCGCGTTGGCCGTCAAGACTGCTACGTCGGAATGATTGTCGGCGATTTCCAAACGCCGCGCTAGCAGTCGAGCCTCGCTACGCGCCACCACAAGGGATTTGGCAGTCGGCTTCTTGAACTCGCTAACCAGCAGAAGATCGCCCGGGCGCGCTACCGGCTCCAAGGTGGGCGTCGTGAGGCGATAAATTGCATTGCTTTTGAGTTCGATGGTTTCCTTGGCCTTGCCGTCGATCGTGAGATGGACGCACCCATCTGCGGCTTTGCCATCGCTAAGTGCGGCGGCCGAGCCGATCAATGGTAGTTTAACGGCTGTGAGCGCAGCCTTCCGACCCTCCGGCAACGAAACCGTTGGTGGCATCGCGTGCAATGCTGTCAATCCGCCGTGCAACGCCCGGTGCTCCCGCACCATCCTGAACACCCGTTCTAGCGCTGGACGCAACGTTTTTGTCCAATAGGCCTCGACATCGATTGCCTCCGCCATGCCAAGATGGGCGCCATCGGAATGGTGGGCCTTTTCGATGAATTTGATCTGCGGCAGATTCTTTCCCAGCGCTTGGGCCAAGGCCTCGACTTCACTCCGCACCCACGGTTCGTGTTCGGCCTTATTGAGTTGTGATAACTTCTCGCGAGATGCTCCTAAAACGAAGGTTGAAACGTTGGAATCCTCGCCCCGCAACATGAGTTTAAGCATGCCTTCGACATATATCCGGACTGCGGCCATATAATCCTGTGCGGCCTTCGGCGTCTTTTCTTTCTGTACACGCTGCCACCTCCGGTCAAGCTCGTCGCCTTCGAACACCCCAATGTGCCCCAGTTCAGGCCCAGCCGATGCAATGAGCGCCTTGCGACCTGTAACGCCGTCCACACCCAAAAAAGACAAGAATTGCTCATCGTAGGATGAAAGAATGATCTGTACGCCCGGCGCCTTGGCTTGGAGCTTGCCGATATACTCCGCCCATCGGTGGCGGTGGACGGTGTCGAAGGTCTGCTGTGGATCGTCCAAAACCATAAGCGGGAATGCATCGAGGCCCGCCTGCTCGACCGCTTCTTCCCGCAAAGCAAATATGAACGCCCAAAGGATTCCTCGAATCCAAGACGTGTTGGCGACAAGTGTCGCGTCGATACGGATTTCAGTGCCTAACTGCCCTCGTACTACGAGACCGGCTTTCTTTTCGAGCGTGGCGCTGTCGAACTTCAGCGTATCGGACAAATAGTTTGCGCTGTGAATCTGCCCAATCCGACTCGAAAGATCATTTAGCGCATC
>Ga0207689_10005155_pt1 | contig 11741 bp, 10 predicted proteins | sample KBSMisM52_FD_184312 | JGI IMG/M metagenome (GOLD analysis project Ga0207689, IMG submission 184312) | Miscanthus rhizosphere microbial communities from Kellogg Biological Station, Michigan, USA - KBS Miscanthus M5-2 (SPAdes) (version 2) | ecosystem: Host-associated > Plants > Roots >... | reverse complement strand
TGAAATTCATCTATAACATTTTCTAAGATGGAAACAACAAATACAACAGAAACACCGCAGGCCGCCGAATCAAAATGGTTTGTACTCCGTGTAGTAAGCGGTAAGGAGAGAAAGGTAAAAGAATACCTCGATAAGGAAGTTTCACGTGGTGGATGGGATAAGATCGTTAAGCAGGTTTTGTTACCAGTTGAAAAAGTATACAAAGTGCAAAATGGTAAAAAGGTGATGCGTGAACGTAACTATTACCCTGGCTATGTGATGATCGAGATATTGGATGGTAAACTTTCTGATGATCTTCGTGATACGATCAAGAATACATCCAATGTGATCCATTTTCTTGGTAAAGAACATCCGATCGCATTACGCAAGGCCGAAGTAAATAAAATGCTTGGTAAAATGGATGAAATGGCTGAAGCGGGTGGTGTAAGTATGAGTGAGCCATTCATAGTAGGTGAAACGATCAAGATCATTGAAGGACCATTTAATGATTTTAATGGTGTGATAGAAGAAGTGAATGATGAGAAGAAAAAATTGAAAGTAACTGTAAAGATATTTGGTCGCTCTACGCCTGTGGAATTGAATTATATGCAGGTAGAAAAAATCAGTTAATGAAACTCCTTTAAGTAAAAAAACCGCATGCTGAAGAGTATGCGGTTTTTTTATTGCGTCAACTCCTCATTAGATAAATATTAAATAACCTGCAAATGGTGTTCAGTATTAAGGATAATAAGTATTTTGTATTTTATTTCAACTTCTTCATATGAACGAAGATCTGCTGATACAAATAAGTAGCCGCATCAAGCAGGTAAGGCTTGAACGGAAAATTACAATACAGGCTCTGGCTGATAAGGCCCAGGTAAGCAAAGGCCTGATATCACAGATTGAGAACAACAGGACAGTTCCATCCTTATGGGTATTAATGAGCATCATAGTTGCATTGAACCTCGATTTTAATGAGTTCTTTAAAGATATCTCCCAGCAAAAAAAGAATCCGCATCCAGTTATTTTTAAAAAGCAAAACGACTACCAGGTTTTTGAAAAAGAAAGTTCAAAAGGTTTTTTATATCACCGGGCATTTACAAGAAATATGCAGGGTGGCCCTGTTGACTTTGTATTGCTGGAATTAAAAAAAGGCGCTAAACGAAACCGGATGGTAAAGACGGATTCATTTGAATTTAATTACATGATCAAAGGATCTGTGGAATATTTTATTGACGATAAGAGATATGTTTTTGAAGAGGGTGACTCACTTTTTTTGGACAGCCGGTTAAATCACAAGCTTTCCAATATTGGAAAAAGTGACGCCCTGATGCTTGTGGTTTATTTTTTTATTACCAATAACCTGTGATTACGTCATCATTGCTCCACACCTATACTTATATTTTCTTCTTCCAGTACTTCACGAATAGCAGCCACAAGATTTTTTACATCGTCAGGAAATATCTGGCCGATATTACCAATACGGAATGCATCCGCCTTACTTAATTTACCAGGATAAATGATAAACCCACGATCGTTTAGTTTTTGATAAAAAAGTTCAAAATTAAAATTAGGATCGGAAGGATATAAGAAGGAAGTAATGATATGACCTTGTATGTCTGAATCAAGATATTGCCTGAAACCCAATTCTGCCATTCCATCATCCAGTATTTTTTTATTTGCCTGATATCTCCTTTCCCTTGCTTCAATACCACCTTCTTTTTCCAGTTCTGTAATGGCCTGTCTGAAAGCCATTATACTCAAAGTGGGTGGTGTAAAACGAAACTGGCCATTTGTTTCAAGGCCTTTCCACTGCTCATATAAATCAAGACTTAAACTTCTGGCCTGCCCTTTTGCTTTTTCCAGTTCTGCTTTTTTGCAAAGTGCAAATGAAAAGCCGGGTACACCTTCAATACATTTGTTGGAAGATGAAACAAGAAAATCGATATTCATTTTTTTCATATTCATACTCACACCGCCGAAACTGCTCATAGCGTCTACAATAAACACTTTATTATTTTTTTTACAAATTGCCCCGATTTCAGTTATAGGATTGAATAAGCCCGTAGTTGTTTCGCTATGGATGCAAGCCACATGAGTGATATCCGGATGTGACATTAAAAACTCTTCTGTCGTTTCCCGGTTTACTATTTGGTCTTCATCGAAACGAAGCACATAATGATTGAGTTGATGGATGTTTGCCATCTTTACAATACGTTCCCCATAGGCGCCGTTTGCTATAACCAACAGGGTATCATTTTTACCAATTACACTGCTGATAACGCTTTCCACACCGAATGTGCCGGAACCTTGTATGATTACACATTCATATCCTTCTGCCTGCGATACATGAGCCAGCCTCAATAATTCGCTTCGTATTTCTTTTACGGCATTTACGAATGCATAGTCCCGTGAGCCCATATCTTCAAGCATGGCTTCTTTTACGGTTGCAGAAGTTGTTAGAGGTCCTGGAGTAAATAAGAGCTTTTTCATAATAATGCTATTTTGCCGCTATTTAGAATATTTTATAAAATCAGTTTATCAGTATCAATTCATTATTATCACAGGATTAATTTTTTCTTATCAAATCAATTCCGGCGCTTCACTTATAGCGTGAGTTTGTTTTTTACGGTTCAGGAAAAAAACTATACAAAGCACCATAATTGTAATAGAAACTGCCACCTGCATATAGGAAAAATGAATCAGCATGTTTGACCAGCTCAGGTCTTTTGTAAAAAACTCCTTATACAGTAACAGCACCACGCTCCCGAGATAACCTATCGCGTCACAGATATATACAAAGAAGCCGGCATTCGCTTTAATACGAAAAAAGGCAATCATTCTTTCAAACATAGCAACCTGGAAAGGGATATATGCGAGAAAAAGGCCAGTGCCTGATAATAGCATCCACCAGAATGGTGGTATAGCATGTGTATGAAACAAGACGGTTGAAATGCCTGTTATGCTTAAGCCGCCGATAATAAGAAGATTCGTAGTGGCAAACCCCGTTCGGTTACTTTTTATTGCCGATAAAAGGCCCACAGCAATTAACACAATAATACCGGCAACAGTTTCAGTTTTAGCAAAAACAGTTTTATTCCAGCCAGGCTCTATTTCATTCCATATTTCTACTGAAAAATTATCACGAAAATCGCGAAGTGTAGCAAGCATGGCATAAACAATAACTAATCCAACCAATCCGATGCCATAATCCCTGAAAACATTTTTCTTGTCTTCATTTGTCATAGGTAACCGCGGTGAGCGGCGATAAACATCTTCGGCTGTCGGCGCGGGAATGACTGATAACATCCATACAAAAAGAAGAAACAAGGGAAGAAATAATAAACCGATTACAAAGGGAAGCCAGAATTCTGAGAGAGAGGGCAGCCACTCATGCACATAAAAATAGATTGTCTTTAAATACCCTGATGAGATAATCAGGCTTGTACTGAGGCCCATTGCTAATACTTCCGTAAAGCGACGTCCTTCAAGGTAGCTGAATACAACACCCCACACCATTCCCAATGGCAAACCATTAAGGAAAAGACAAGCGAAATTGTACGGGTAAGGAACTAAACCAAAAAATAATAAGGCTATTTCCGCAATAAGGATCAGGATGACAATCAATTTATTTCTGCTGGAAGGTTTTAATTCTGAAATAATTTTTATACCGATAAATTTCGAAAGCATATACCCCAATACCTGGGTAATAACAAGAATGCTTTTATAATGAAGACCCCATAGTGTTAATCCCTCGTATACGCCGGCATTAAACGGTTTTCGGAATGCGTACATGCAGAAATATGCGCCGAACGCTGCAATCATGCACCATATAATGAAAAATGTGTTTGACCGGCTGAATATTCCCTGGATGACTTTCACGCAGTAAATTTTGGATGGGTAGTTATCGGCATAACTTGTAAACTTTTGTTTAGTATTTGTAAATTTAATAAAATAAGGTTTAGTTATTAAAACGATCTTGAATAAATTAGAGTGATCAAAGATTTGTTCTTTTTAAGCCCGTATGAACCTTTCTGATTTAATTTTACTCTTTCCATTGTAAGGCTGAAAAAGCTTCATGATGAACCGGGTATGTTAACTGCAGTTTCACCGGATAGGCCGGGAAGGATAGTATAAAGCTCAGGGAGCATGATTGGAAATTTTTTAGGCAACCCGTTAGAAAATGTTTGCAAATCTTGCCATTTTCACTGTTTCCCCTTACCTTTGCCGCCCCAATCAGTTCTTTAGAATTTCCCTAAAAAGGGAGTGAGGAATTTGGGAGATCAAGTATCCACCAACTGGCGGAAAAAGGTCGTCTGAACCAATAAATCGAAAAAAATGGCAAAAGAAATCACCGGCTATGTAAAGCTGCAGTGTAAAGGTGGCCAGGCAAACCCTGCACCTCCAATCGGTCCTGCGCTTGGTTCCAAGGGTATCAATATCATGGAATTCTGCAAGCAGTTCAATGCAAGAACACAGGATAAAATGGGAAAAGTGCTTCCCGTATTAATCACAGTATATTCTGACAAGAGTTTTGAATTTGTTATCAAAACCCCTCCGGCGGCCGTTCAGTTGCTGGAAGCAGCTAAAATTCAAAAGGGTTCCAAAGAGAGCAACCGTAACAAAGTGGGTAAGGTAAACTGGAATCAGGTAGAGGCTATCGCAAAAGATAAGATGCCCGACCTGAACTGTTTTACTGTAGAAAGCGCCATGAAAATGGTTGCCGGCACTGCCCGCAGTATGGGACTGACAGTAGAAGGAAAAGCTCCCTGGGAAAATTAATCGTTCAATTAAAAACGAATTACAATGGCATCCATTAGTAAAAAAAGAAAAGCTGCTGAAGCTAAAGTTGATAATAGCAAATCATACTCGCTGAAAGACGCATCGGCTCTTGTAAAACAGGTTACAACCTGTAAGTTCGATGCTTCTGTTGATTTACATATCCGCCTGGGAGTTGATCCTAAGAAGGCAGACCAGGCTATCCGTGGCACGGTAACACTTCCTCACGGTACTGGAAAAACGAAAAAAGTATTGGTGCTTTGTACACCGGATAAAGAAGAAGCTGCAAAAGCCGCAGGTGCGGACTTTGTAGGCCTCGATGAATATATTACCAAGATTGAAGGCGGCTGGGTAGATGTAGATGTGATCATCGCTACTCCTTCTGTAATGCCTAAGATCGGTAAGCTGGGTAAAGTATTAGGTCCGCGTAACCTGATGCCCAATCCTAAAACAGGTACCGTTAGCAATGATGTTGCTGCGGCTGTAAATGAAGTAAAGGGTGGTAAAATCGCCTTCAAGGTTGATAAGGCAGGTATCATTCATGCTTCTATCGGCCGTGTAAGTTTTGCCCCTGAAAAGATCGCGGAAAACAGCCAGGAATTGCTGAATGCGATCATTAAAGCAAAACCATCTTCTGCAAAAGGTATTTACCTGAGGGGTATAAGCCTGGCCAGCACGATGAGCCCTGGTATTGCAATAGACACAAAAGCATTTGTTCATTAATCCCGATAAGTGATTATAAAAAATATTAATCATGACAAAAGATCAAAAAAATGAAGTGATAGGGTTGCTGAAAGACAAGTTCTCTCAATACAGCAACTTCTATGTTACCGATACAGAGTCACTGACTGTGGCACAGGTGGGCAAATTGCGCAGGGCTTGTTTCAGCAAAAATGTGGAAATGAAAGTGGCTAAAAATACGTTGATTAAGAAAGCACTTGAATCAATAGATGCTGAGCGTTATGCAGGCGTTTATGATTCGCTGCACAATGTTACTGCGTTACTTTTTTCTGAAAACCCTAAAGAACCGGCTTTAATTATCAGCTCATTTCGTAAGGCACTCAACGGCGAAAAACCCGTTTTGAAAGCTGCTTTTATTAATGGTGACGTTTATACCGGCGATAATCAACTGGCTTCTTTGGTAAAAATTAAGACCAAAAATGAATTGATTGGTGAAGTAATCGGATTATTACAGTCACCTGCAAAGAGGGTGTCGGCTGCATTACTGCATCATCATGAGCAAAAAGCCGCGGGCGCTGAAGCTGCACCGGCTGAATAAGAATATTAAAATTTCTTATAAACACCTGGCCGGATGGTATAAAAATAAAGGCAGGAACAAATTTTTTTAAACCTCCGTCGGATCCTTACATACGGGATATGAAGATGGAAAAAATTTAAATCAAATGGCAGACGTAAAAGCATTAGCCGAAAGTTTAGTAGGCTTGACAGTAAAAGAAGTTCAGGAACTGGCTGACTTCTTAAAATCAGAATATGGTATTGAACCCGCTGCTGCTGCAGTTGTAGTTAGCGCAGGTGGAGATGGCGGTGGCGCAGCTGCTGTTGAAGAAAAAACTGCGTTCAGCGTAATACTGAAGAGCGGTGGTGCATCCAAACTAAACGTAGTTAAAATCGTAAAAGATTTGACTGGTCTCGGTTTGAAAGAAGCAAAAGAACTGGTTGATGGCGCACCAAAACCAATCAAAGAAGGTATTCCTAAAGCTGAAGCTGAAGAAGTAGCTAATAAGCTGAAAGAAGCAGGCGCTGATGTTGAAATCGCTTAATCTTTCTAAAATGAAAATAATTTAACCCCGCATCATGCGGGGTTTTTTATTAGGTCATTACTTACCTTCATAATATGCCTTATTTCAGTAGTGCTAAAAAAGATATTTCACGGATAGCTATTCTCCTTGCTGCAGCACTATTGATATTCTATCCTGTTTTTTATACTGAATATGCATATACGGATGAGCTTGTAGGTTTGTGGCAATGGCGGTTTAATATTCAGGATTCATCGGGTACGCTTCTTCAGTATGGGAGATATATTACAGGCAAATTAGCCGTGTTTTTGTTTGGCAATGTATCAACTATTAAAGAGCTTACCTGGATTCGTCTATTTTCATTGGGGGGCTGGTTGCTGAGTATACCTGTATGGTATTCTGTTCTAAAGAGAATCGTTCAAAAAGAAGGGTTACCGGAAATACTGACTTTTTTTTCTGTTTTATATCTGATCTGTACGCCTTCAGTTGCAATTTCTGTAGGTTGGGCCGCTTGTTTTGAATTGTTTTTAGCCAATACACTTGGTCTCCTATCCGGGTACTTTTTATATGCGGGCATCCGCATCGGGAATGAGCGTATAAAAGTTTCTGCCTGGTATTTTATAGCTTCCGTAACTGCGGGTGTTATTTGTTTATTCACCTATCAAAATTGTTTCGGCTGCTTTCTGCTGCCGTTTTTGCTAACATTGATTTCAACATCGAAACTTTCAGGCAAAATATATATCGGGGTTGCTGTTTACTTTTTGATCTATACGGTTTATTATGCCCTGTTTAAGTATTCGCTTAAAATCAATCATATTGAAGAAACGGTAAGAACGGGTTTGCACATTAATCTTGGTAATAAACTGCCTTTTTTTCTTGCCAGGTCATTGAATAGCGCATTTCATTTTACCTATATTTTCAACGAGAATAGTTTCGCCGGATTTGCAGCATATCTTTTAATAGCAGGCTCATGGCTTGTGACTTCTTTTATTCAGCGTAAAAAAATAAGCGTTGCAGACAGAATTAAATATTTCGTATTTGTCTTTTGTTTTTTAGGGCTTATTTACCTGCCTTCATTGGTTGTGCAGGAAAACTATGCATCAAACAGAACAATGTTTGCTTTAAGTATGGCCGTCTTTCTTCTGGTTATAGAAACGATTTTAAGAATAAAGAAAACAGTTAAAAAACAATATCTTATTGTTGGCATCCTGTCAGTCATATTCATCGGGAATGCCTGGTATAACTTTAATAAACAGTATTTGCAGCCAGTGGCAAAAGAATACAAGGAAGTAAGAAAATTTGTGGAGGGTAATTATCGCAATGAAACGGATACAGTTTATTTTATTCGTCCACGGGAAGATTTTTTTGTAAAGCAATATTACATTACCCGCTCATGGGATGAATTTGGTGTTCCCTCTACGTTTTTTGGATGGACACCGGAATTTCTTATCAAACAAATTATTCTTGAAAAAACAGGTAAGCGTGAAACAGCTGAAAAAATGATTGTCAGGAGTTGGCTGGGTAAAGAGGCTTTTTTTGAATCCGGAGATACTGCAGTTTCCAACAAAATTATGCTTGTAAATGCGGAAGAAATTTTAAGATGATTAAACCCGGTAGTCAGGCTTTGTATTTTTCTCACTTTAAATTATCTATGCTCATCGGATTATTGAATTGAGATATAAGATACAATTTTAGTATACACGTCATCTGATACTGCCATTACCTTTTTTATATCTTCTATTTTTGAAAACAGGCCGTGCTCGTTCCTGTACAGGATAACCGGGTTGGCAATATTATACCTGAAATAAGGATGCTGTTTCAATTCATCAAGTGAAACGGTATTAATATTTATTTTTTTGATGGAGGAACTGTTTACTTCCAGGTATTGCTTTATTTTTTGAAATACTGAATCTTGCAGGCCATACGTTTCTTTCACCTGGTCGACCGAGTAGAAGCCTCCTAACTTATCCCTGAAGCTAATAATCCTCGCTGCCAGTTTACTGCCAATACCAGGTAAAGCGATTAAGGCACTTGTGTCAGTCGTGTTTACTTCAATAGTTCTACGATTTGAATTGGCGTACGATTTAGCTTCTTTTTTAGTTTCTTCGGTTGTGGGTTGCTGTTGTACTTCTTTTTCAGGTAAAGTTTCAAGTCTTATATAAGGAAGTAGTCTTTCATAATCAGTTTTATTCAGGCCATATATCTTTTGCAGGTCTTCTGGCTTTTTAAATGAGCCGCCTTTTGAAAGATAATTTTGAATTGTATGAATTGTTTTGTCCTTGATACCTAACCGTTTCCATTCCTCCATTGAAATGGTATTGGGATTAAAGTAAAAGAGGGTAGGCGATGAGCTTTCGGATTTACTACCATCAGTATCAGCTTCCCGTCTGGCAACCGCGTAGGAGCTGTTAAGCTCCGGTTCATTAATCGAATCGGAGGCCTTCATTTCCAGCTTTCGCATTGTGTTTACCCATGCCGTATCTGTGTTCAGGCCTTCAATTTTGTTTTTATGCGCCGTTATTTTTGGCAGAAAGAAGATGAAAAACAGCAAAACAAGGATTACAATTACCCCAATTCTTTCCTTGCGGGTGAAGTTGAAATAATCTTTTATAACATGCTTTATACTCATATAGATAGATGCAAATATTCATCCTCAGAAGGACGGTTATACTGCCGTTTTTGTGACTTTATTGGCTTAATATTTGTTGGGAAACATTTCTTGTTCGTAAATGATTATTCCTTACCTTTGCCATCCTTTAATTTGGCCAAATACATTTTGACGTCACAAATCTTAATTAAATAGTTGAATTTCAGCGGCTTTTGCTTTTTATTAAGTAAATGCCTTTGGCTGATTTTTGCGTCATTGAATATAAAAAAAAGGGTTAATCGCATATGTCTTCAACAAAAATTAGTTCCAGGATTGATTTTGGTAAGATCAAACACCTGGCCGATGCTCCCGACCTACTGGATATCCAGATTCAATCTTTTAAAGAGTTTTTCCAGTTAGAAACGACCCCTGATAAACGTAATATCGAGGGTTTGTTCCGTGTGTTTAAAGACAATTTTCCTATCACTGACACAAGGAACATTTTCGTTCTGGAATTTCTGGATTATTTTATTGATCCGCCCCGTTACACCATTGAGGAATGTATGGAGCGTGGTCTTACTTATGCAGTTCCGTTGAAAGCAAAACTTCGCCTGAGCTGTAATGATGAAGAACACGTAGACTTCCAGACAATCGTTCAGGATGTGTTTTTGGGTAATATTCCATACATGACGCCCAGGGGTACATTTGTTATCAATGGTGCGGAACGTGTAGTTGTATCTCAATTGCATCGTTCTCCCGGTGTTTTCTTCGGCCAATCTATCCATCCCAACGGAACAAAGATTTACTCAGCGAGAGTAATTCCTTTTAAAGGCGCATGGATGGAGTTTGCTACAGACATCAACAATGTAATGTATGCATACATTGATCGTAAGAAAAAATTCCCGGTTACTACATTGCTTCGTTCTATCGGCTACGAAACAGATAAGGACATCCTTGAATTGTTTGGTATGGCTGATGAAGTAGCTGCCGATAAAAAGCATTTACAGAAATATGTCGGCCGTCGGTTGGCTGCCCGCGTTTTAAGAAGCTGGGTGGAAGATTTTGTAGATGAAGATACCGGTGAAGTAGTATCTATTGAGCGTAACGAAATTGTATTGGAACGTGATTCTGTTTTAGATGAAGAAGCAATAGATACGATTTCTGAAATGGATGTGAAAAGCGTCTTCATTCAGAAAGAAGATGTAGGCGGTGACTATGCCATTATATATAACACCCTGAATAAGGATACTTCAAACAGTGAACTGGAAGCGGTTCAGCATATCTATCGCCAATTGCGTGGCGCTGATGCCCCCGATAATGAAACTGCGAGAGGTATTATCGATAAATTGTTCTTCAGCGATAAGCGTTATGATCTCGGTGAAGTAGGCCGTTATAAAATTAACCGCAAACTGAACCTTGAATCTCCGCTGGAACAGAAGACATTGACCAAAGAAGATATTATCGAGATCATCAAATATCTCGTTCGCCTTACAAATGGTAAAGCGGAAATTGATGATATCGATCACCTGAGCAATCGTCGTGTACGTACAGTAGGCGAACAATTATATGCTCAGTTCGGTGTTGGTCTTGCCCGTATGGCAAGAACAATCCGTGAAAGGATGAACGTACGTGATAATGAAGTGTTCACGCCGGTTGATTTGATTAATGCAAGGACTCTTTCTTCTGTTATCAACTCATTTTTTGGTACATCACAGTTATCACAGTTCCTCGACCAGACAAATCCGTTATCTGAGATCACACACAAGCGTCGTATATCAGCACTCGGGCCAGGTGGTTTGAGTCGCGAAAGAGCTGGATTCGAGGTGCGTGACGTTCACTATTCTCACTACGGCCGTCTTTGTACAATTGAAACTCCGGAAGGACCGAATATCGGGTTGATTTCTACCCTTTGCGTACATGCGAAAATCAATGAAATGGGTTTCATTGAAACTCCTTACCGCAGGGTAGAAGATGGCAAGGTAAATATGAAGGAGCTTGAGTTTCTAAGTGCGGAAGAAGAAGATACTGCAAAGATTGCACAGGCTAATTCTGCATTGGATGAGAAAGGAAATTTTGTTGAAGATAAGATCGTAAGCCGCGAAACAGGTGATTTCCCGATCCTGGATAAAAAAGATGTAGAGTTCATGGACGTGGCGCCAAACCAGATCGTGGGCTTAAGCGCATCGCTGATTCCTTTCCTTGAGCATGATGACGCCAACCGCGCATTGATGGGATCAAACATGCAACGCCAGGCGGTTCCGTTGATCCGTCCTGATGTTCCTGTTGTGGGTACCGGCCTGGAAGGTAAAGCTGCAAGGGATGCAAGGATTCAGATCCACTCTGAAGGAAATGGTGTTGTTGAGTTTGTGGATGCGAATGAGATTCATGTTCGTTATACAAGGAATGATGCACAGAAACTCGTAAGCTTTGAAGATGACCTGAGGATTTATAAACTTACCAAGTTTATCAAAACAAATCAGGAAACGTCGATCAACCTGAAACCAGCAGTAAAGAAAGGCCAGCATGTAAAAGAAGGTGACTTCCTTACTGAAGGATATGCAACTCAGAATGGCGAGCTGGCTTTAGGTAAAAACCTGAAGGTGGCCTTCATGCCATGGAAGGGTTACAACTTTGAAGAT
>Ga0207689_10005154_pt1 | contig 11742 bp, 6 predicted proteins | sample KBSMisM52_FD_184312 | JGI IMG/M metagenome (GOLD analysis project Ga0207689, IMG submission 184312) | Miscanthus rhizosphere microbial communities from Kellogg Biological Station, Michigan, USA - KBS Miscanthus M5-2 (SPAdes) (version 2) | ecosystem: Host-associated > Plants > Roots > Rhizosphere... | reverse complement strand
TCGAGGTCCGAGCTTACCGTCGCTGCGCGCGGGAACCTACACTGTGGAGCACTATCTGGCAGGCCGGACACCGTTGTACCTGGAGCCCGTGCCTACTACTACGCACGACCTTCTCTATCGCGCGGACTTCTGCTTGCTGCACTGAACGGCGGCGCTGCAACGACCTGCGGCGCGCGCTTGGCGGCACACGCCGCTATGCTGCCTGGGCCCGCGAGTCCAACTCTCGTCCCTGGTCCTGCTGGAACTCTTTCTTCACGTACTTCGTGTTGTAGCCGTTGAAAACATGGCCGAGCAGTCCGCGGTCCAGATCGCTCGTGCCCATGTACCAATCGGCGACCGGATAAGTCAGATTCATGTTCCGCTCCATCATGATCGGCTGGCTGTGGTGAGCGGCATGATGGCGGCGGATGGTATTGACGAGCGGACAATTGCGCACGAACCAGTTGTCGTGCACGTGGCAGCAAAGATGGAAAGTCTCGTAGTTCAGGTAGTAGATGGGTGTCAGCATCATGAGGATGTAGCCGGCATTGGAAGACCAGACGAATCCTAGTATCAGCGCGGGCGGCACCGTCAGGAGCATGAACACCATCAGGGCGTAAGGCGGAAACAGCACGATGCGCCATTCGCGGTTGGTGTCGTAGGTCATCAGCTGCGCCGTGAAATAAACGTGATGCTGATGCGTGTGCCGGTGGTACACCGGCATGAGAATCCCGCCCAACCCCTTGATCGGGCGGTGCATGGCGTTCTTGTGTAGCCACCATTCGTTGTAGTTGTAGAAGACGAGTACCGGGACCACCAGCAGCAACTCCCAGATAGTCGGGTCATGGATCATGTGCACGCAAATCGCGACCACCGCGACGCCCGGCACGAAGATCGACAGCAAATGCCCCCAGCCGTTATACCACTTCGCAATCGCAGCTTTGTACTGCTCGCGGAACGTGGCCTGCTTTTCAGGTATGGCTACCGTGCTCACTCTGGTCTCCTCCTTCTGGTCGATCCGGCCCGAATCTGATTTGTGCGGGTGCCCGTCTAATCAGTTGCTTACCGCAATTATGTCCCGACCGCATGAGTTCTGCACAAATCGCTGAAATCAGATTCGGCAACACCCCGCTACAATAGGGCATCCAGGTGGGCGTGCCCGACACGCTCTGCCTATTTCGCAGGCAGATTTCCTTAGTATGAAACCCTCAGACGCCCCCTTGCACGACCAGACCAGTGGCGCCATCCACATCCATGGCGCCCGTCAGAACAACCTGAAAGACCTCGATCTCGCGATCCCGCTCAACGAGTTAGTGGTGGTTACCGGCGTTTCCGGCTCGGGAAAATCCTCGCTCGTATTCGATACCCTCTACGCAGAGGGCCAACGCAGGTACGTAGAGACCTTCTCGCCTTATGCCCGCCAGTTCCTGGATCGCATGGACAAGCCGCAGGTCGATCGCATCGACGGCATTCCTCCGGCCATCGCCATCGATCAGACGAATCCGGTGCGCACGTCGCGCTCCACGGTAGGGACAATGACGGAGTTGAACGATCACGTGAAGTTGTTGTTCGCCCGCGCCTCCCAGCTTTACTGCCGCGGATGCGCCCGGCCGGTGCAGCGTGAAACGCCCGACACGATCTACAACGTGATGGTCGAACGCAGTACACGGGCCGGCGATCCCCGCCTGATCGTGACCTTCCCGGTAAACATTCCAGAGGGTTTCTCCGAGACCGAAGTGAAGACCCTGTTGGAGCAGCAGGGCTACACACGAATTCACTCGCAAAAAGGGAAACTGTTAGAAGTGGTGCAGGACCGTGTGCGCATGTCCTCGGCCGAACGCTCACGCGTGGTCGAAGCGCTTGAAGCCGCCCTGCGCGTCGGCCAAGGCCGTGTAAATGTCTACGCCATACCAGACGAAGTCACGAGCCACGAAACACGAGCCACGAAACACGAACCCTGGCGTTTCTCCTCCCACCTTCACTGCGCCGACTGCGACATCGCCTATCAAGAGCCCACGCCCAGCCTGTTCTCGTTCAACTCGCCGCTCGGCGCCTGCGAGACTTGCCGAGGCTTCGGTCGCGTCATCGGCATCGACTTCGGGTTGGTGATCCCGAACGAATCAAAGACGCTACGCGAAGGCGCGATCAAGCCGTGGCAAACACCGAGCTTCAGTGAATCGCAGGACGATCTGAAGAAATACGCCGTGAAGTTCGGCGTTTCGATGGATGTCCCTTGGCGCGACATGAGCGACGAGCAGCGGCACTGGGTGCTGGAGGGTGACGACGACTGGGTCAGCTGGCGCAAGTCCTGGCCCGGCAAGTGGTACGGCGTGCGGCGTTTCTTCGCCTGGCTGGAAAGCAAGAGCTACAAGATGCATATTCGCGTGCTGCTTTCGAAGTACCGCGCCTATACGCCCTGCGAGACCTGCAGGGGCGCGCGTTTGAAGTCCGACGCGCTGCTTTGGCGGCTCGGCACCAAAGAGGATGCGGATGACGTGCTCACGCCCGAGAAGCGTTTCCGGCCGCAAGGTGTCGACATTTCCGATGAGCAGTTGCGCGCGCTACCCGGGCTGACCGTCCACGACCTGATGCTGCTGCCGATCGATCGTACCCGCCAGTTCATTGCACATCTGCATCTTCCTGCGCCGTTGGACGAAGCCACCGACGTGCTGCTGGCGGAGATCCGCTCTCGCCTCGCGTATCTGAACCAGGTAGGTCTGGGCTACCTCACGCTCGACCGGCAATCGCGCACGCTTTCCGGCGGCGAGGTGCAGCGGATCAACCTCACTACCGCCTTGGGCACCTCGCTGGTAAACACTCTGTTTGTCCTCGACGAACCATCCATCGGTTTGCATCCACGCGATATGGGTCGAGTGATCGATGTGATGAAGCGCCTTCGCGATGCGGGCAACTCGCTGGTGGTGGTCGAGCATGACCCGCAGATCATGCTGGAGGCCGATCGCATTCTGGACATGGGCCCGGGTCCCGGCGAGCGCGGCGGCGAAGTGGTGTTCTTCGACACGCCGTCGGCGCTTACCCATGCTCACACGTTGACCGCCGAATATTTGTCAGGACGCAAGCGCGCGGACGCTGGAGTGGTGCCCACTGCGCCCGCCCGAGGCGGACCGACCATCGAAATGCTCGGCGCCACTGAGCATAATCTAAAAAACATCAATGTCTCGATTCCGCTCAACCGCCTCGTTTGCGTCACGGGTGTGAGCGGCTCCGGCAAATCGACGCTGATGCAGGACGTGCTCTATACCGCGCTGTTGAAGCACAAGGGCAAACCCACCGAGGCGCCGGGCGCACATCGTGCAGTGCTAGGCCACGAGCACATCGCCGACATCGTCATGGTCGATCAAACTCCGATCGGCCGCACCACACGCTCCAACCCCGCGAGCTATGTCGGCGCCTGGGATGCCATCCGCAATCTGTTCGCCAAGGAACCGCTGGCGAAGGAGCGCGGCTATACGCCGGGCACCTTCAGCTTCAACTCGGGCAACGGCCGCTGTCCAACCTGTGGAGGCAACGGTTTCGAACACGTGGAAATGCAGTTCCTCTCCGACGTCTATCTGCGCTGCCCGGACTGCAACGGCAGGCGCTTTCGCGACGAGGTATTGGAGATCGAACGGGTAGGAACGGGAGCTGAAGCCGCGAAGTCCATCGCCGACGTCCTGGAGATGACCGTTTCTGAGGCCGTCGCTTTTTTCTCGGACCAACCGGAGGTGCTCAGGACTTTGCAACCGCTCGTCGATGTGGGACTGGACTATCTGAAGATCGGGCAGCCCGTGCCCACGCTTTCCGGCGGTGAGGCGCAACGCTTGAAATTGGCGGGGCATCTCGCGGAGGCCAGGCGGGCCACGCCGTCAGCGTCGTCGCTCCCCTCCTTATCGAGGAGGGGTGACACCGAAGGCGACGGGGTGATAGGAGTCGCCGGCGCAAACGCACGACGTGGTTCCCTCTTCCTGTTCGACGAACCCACCACCGGCCTGCACTTCGAAGACATCGCCAAGTTGCTGAAGGCCTTCCGCAAGCTGGCTGCCGCCGGTCATTCGCTGGTAGTGATCGAACACAACCTCGACGTCATCCGTGCATCGGACTGGATCATCGACCTGGGCCCCGAGGGTGGGGAGGCAGGCGGTGAAGTGGTGTGCGTCGGCACGCCATCGGAGGTCGCGGAGCATCAGAGTTCGCACACTGCGAAAGCATTGCGCGAGTACGAGGTGGCACTGAACCGCGCTCTTTCGCCTGCCGCCGCCTACTCGTCCGTGGCCAAGCCGGCTGTCCATGCACGTCGCCTGCCCACCTCCATCAGCATTCACAACGCCCGCGAACACAATCTCAAAGGCGTGGACGTGGAAATCCCACGCGATGCGTTCACCGTGATCACCGGGGTTTCGGGCAGCGGCAAGAGCACGCTCGCATTCGACATACTTTTCGCCGAGGGTCAGCGGCGTTACCTCGAGTCTCTGAACGCCTACGCCCGTCAATTCGTGCAGCCCACATCGCGCCCCGACGTCGACGCCATTCTTGGAATTCCACCGACCGTTGCGATCGAGCAACGTACCAGTCGCGGAGGGCGCAAGAGTACCGTTGCAACGTTGACCGAGTTGTACCATTTTCTGCGCCTGTTGTTCGTCAAACTCGGCACGCAATATTGCCCTACCTGCGACGTCGCCATCGAACCGCAGAGCTTCGAGTCGATCGCGGCGCGTCTGCTACGCGATTTCCGCGGACAGCACGTCGGCTTGCTCGCACCGCTGGTGGTTGCGCGCAAGGGCTTTTACACCGATCTGGCCAAGTGGGCAGCGGGTAAAGGTCACTCGCATCTTCGCGTGGACGGTGAATTTCTGCCGACAGCCAAGTGGCCGCGGCTGTCGCGCTTTCAGGAACACAACATCGAATTGCCGATCGCCGATGTGCTCGTTTCTCCCGACAACGAGGGGGGCTTGCGCGAGGGGTTACGCCGGGCACTGGACGCGGGCAAAGGAGTGGTGCATGTGCTCTCGCCGCTGGACGGCCTGATGCAGGGTACCGCCAAGGTCACCGAATCGGTGTTCTCCACCAAGCGCGCTTGCCCGAGTTGTGGCACCAGTTTTCCTGAACTGGATCCGCGCCTGTTCTCCTTCAACTCGAAGCATGGCTGGTGCGGCGAGTGTTTCGGCACCGGCTTGAAACTGACTGGCGTCAACTGGGACGAGGACCGGGAAAAGTCCGGCTCCGAGGACCACATTCTCGACTCCTGGCTCGAATGGCTCGAGATCGACGAGACCTGCCCGGCCTGCGAGGGCAAACGCCTGAATCCCACCGCACTGCATGTGCGGTTCAAGGACCGGTCGATCGCCGATCTCAATGCGTTGCCGGTTGGCCAGGTGGAAGACTTCTTCCGCGATCTTCGACTGCAGGGCCGGGACGCCGAGATCGCACGGGACATTCTCGCGGAATTGAAGGCACGCCTGTCTTTTCTGCAGGACGTCGGCCTGTCCTACCTCGCGTTGGATCGCTCCGCACCGACTTTGTCCGGCGGAGAAGCGCAGCGCATCAGGCTCGCTTCTCAACTGGGCTCCAACCTGCGCGGTGTATGCTACATACTCGACGAACCCACGATCGGCCTGCACCCGCGCGACAATCGAATCCTGCTCGACACGCTGGCGAAGCTCGAATCCAAAGGCAATACGCTGGTAGTAGTGGAGCACGACGAAGACACCATCCGCCGAGCCGAGCACGTCATCGATCTCGGTCCTGGTGCCGGCACGCGCGGCGGTCACATCGTCGCCCAGGGAACGGCGGATGAATTGATGCGACATCCCGACTCGCTCACCGGACGCTTCCTCGCCGCGCCCCTGACCCACCCGCTGCAACCACGCCGGCCGGTGGATCGCAAGCAATCATCGCTCGAATTACTTGGCGCAAGTCTGCACAACCTGAAGGACGTGAACGTCCGCATCCCGCTCGGTCGGCTCGTGGTTGTAACCGGCGTGTCCGGCAGCGGCAAGAGTACCCTCGCCCGCGACGTGCTCTACACCAATCTCCAGCATCTATTGGCTGAGCAGCGACGGCACCGTAGTGTCGAGTTGTTCGGGTGCAAGGAGATCCGCGGCTGGGAGCAACTCGGCCGCGTGCTGGAAGTGGATCAGACTCCCATCGGCAAGACACCTCGGTCCTGCCCCGCCACCTACGTGGGCTTCTGGGATGCGATCCGAAAGATGTTCGCCGACGCGAGCGAGTCGCGCATCCGCGGCTACGGTCCAGGGCGCTTCTCCTTCAACAGCGCGGGCGGACGCTGCGAGACCTGCGAGGGCCAGGGCGTGAAGAAGATCGAGATGAGCTTCCTGCCCGACGTGAAGGTCACCTGCGAAGCGTGCGGCGGCGCTCGCTTCTCACCCGAAACTCTGATGGTGCGCTTCAAAGGCAAAAGTATCGGCGACGTCCTGGCGATGAGCGTCGACGAAGCCACCGAGTTCTTTTCCGCGCATCGCTCCATTCACCACGCGCTGCGCATGTTGCAGGACGTGGGACTGGGCTATATCACCCTGGGGCAGCAAAGCCCGACGCTGTCCGGTGGCGAAGCGCAGCGCATCAAATTGGTGACGGAACTGGCGAAGGTGAAGGAAACACCTGCCACGCCATTACCGTCTCGATTTGCTCGACGGACCGCGGCGACGCTATACGTCCTCGACGAACCCACTGTTGGTTTGCACATGGCCGATGTCGAGAAGCTGATACGCGTGCTGCACCGCCTGGTCAACGCGGGCAATACTGTCGTCGTCATCGAACACAACCTCGACATCATGGCCGAAGCCGATTGGATCATCGATCTGGGACCCGAAGGTGGAAATGCGGGCGGGCACGTAGTCGCCCAAGGCGCACCCGAATACCTCATCGACAACATTCTCCCCTCTTCTCGGGGGAGGGGTGGCAGCGCAGCTGACGGGGTGGTGGGAGCCTCCCCGATGAGGGGTATCACCGAAGCCGGCGGGGTGGTGGGAGCGACGAACGGGATGATGCAATCGCACACCGTCGATGTGCTCGCGACCTTCCTTGCTGAACGAAGGAACCCGAGTCAAGTTGCCGCAACGGCGGTTACTGACGCTAACACCAATTAGTGCGGATCTGAAGTTGTTCCTCCCCCTTCAAGGGGAGGGAACAGCGGCATTAAACGAAAACCTTCGGCTGCCCGGTCGCTTCGATTACTGACATCCACAAATCCGCGTCGGGATCCACCTGCTTGCGACTGCGAGTGGCAAGCGGCATAGGCACGTGCACAAAGCGTCCATGCCAGCGGCCTATCAGCAGCTCGGTGTTGCCCGCCATGGCGGCGTGAACCGCGTTGCGCGCCATGTTCCAGCAGAACACGCTATCCGAGGGCGAAGCGGCAACGCTGCGAATCCCGTAGCTAGGATCGATGTATTTCAACGTGACGTCACGGCCCTTCTGTTTGAAGTGCGCCGTAACGCAATCCCGCAGGAACACGCCTACGTCCTTCAACTTCGCATTTCCGCTCTTGTCCTTGCGATCGGCGGCGAGTTCGTCCGCGATGAGTTCCTGTGCCGCGCCTTCGGCAACCACGACTACCGCGTAACCTTTGCGATCCAGCACACGCTCCAGGTAACGATAGACTCCGCGCTCTCCTTCGAGCACCGCCGGCACTTCAGGGATCAGCACCAGGTCGACATCGGTCGAGGCCACTGCTGCCTGACACGCCACGAAACCGGAGTGACGCCCCATCAGTTTGACCAGGCCGATACCGTTGCGCGCTCCAGTGGCCTCCACGTGCGCGCTGCGAATGACTTCTACCGCCGCCGAATAAGCGCTCTCGAAGCCAAAGCTGCGATCGATGAAGTGGATGTCGTTGTCGATCGTCTTGGGTACGCCGACCACGGAGATGCGCAGGCCGCGCCGCTCGATCTCTGCTGTGATGAGCATGGCGCCCCGGATCGTGCCATCGCCGCCCACGACGAAGAGCACATTGATGCCGTTGGCTTCGAGGTTGTCGACCACCTCCGCCGCATCTTGGGAACCGCGCGACGAACCGAGTATCGTTCCGCCCTGACGGTGAATGTGCGCCACGGATTCGGGCGTGAGCACAACCGGCTCATGGCCATACCGCGAGATCAGACCCTCGTAACCGTAGCGGAATCCAAGGATCCGCTTGACGCCATAGCCGCGCGCAAGCTCCAGCACGATGCCTCGGACGACGTTGTTCAGCCCGGGACACAAGCCTCCGCACGTAACGATGCCGCAGCTGAGCGTACGCGGATCGAAGAAGATCTTATTGCGAGGGCCAGCCAACTCGAAAGCCGGCAGCGAACCTGACGGCCCGGAGTGTGGTCCAACATTGGACATCCGATCGTCGACCAGCACCTTGTCGGCGGCACCGACGAACAGCATCGCCGTTTCGCCCAGGTGCGCCGCCACCGGAGAGGGCAGCAAGCATTTGCCCAGATCTTTGATGGCCACGTCGGCGGCGGTAATACGACCTGGCGACCCCGCCGGGCCTGTAGCGGCGGCAACGATAGCCGACGGCGTTCGCCCGCCCGCAGACGTCTCATTGGCGGTCGCCGGAATAGCAGAAGCAGTCATCCCAATTTACCGTACAACAGGTCTGCCGAGGGATGAGGAATTTTTATAGATTGATCAGGAAGCTACGCGCCGAGGGCCATTGTGTCAACGGCTGGGCACGTGCGGCCCACGCGAACTCGAACCTCATGGAGACGTATGATAGCGCTCACGGTTTTGCGAACGGTCGCCGAGAACCACCCGAACGCGAGGTTTCACCTCGGAGCATCCATCCGGAAGCCGGCAATCACAGGAGACTTTGTCCATGCGTTATATAGCTCTCACGCTCATATCCATATCCATGCTCGCAGGGCACGTCTACGGCGCCGAGCAGACCACACCGGAGAAGGCAGTCCCGGACAAGGCTTCGCCAGCCAAGGGGACGACCGCGAAGGCGACTCCGGAGCAGGGGAACGTGTTTAATCGTTTCGGACACCAGATCGGGAAGGATGCGAAAGAGGGGACTCACAAAGCCGGCCAAGCCTACAAGCAACTCGGCAAGGACATAGGGCATGGTACGAGCAAGACCGTCAAGGACGTCGGCCACTCGATGAACGAGAGCTCCAAGAAAAGCTGGGAGCAGGCCAAGAAGGACTTCAAATAGGGAATTTACCCCGGATTCTAGACCGATCGATCAGTGGGTTGGCGCTGGCGCGCGATCGGAAAGAGCGGCGCCCTGCCGGCCCATCGGCGTAGCTTCGAACACATACGTATCCATCGCCACCACGCTGTAGGTGACTTCATCTGTCACACGTTTGGCGATGCTCTTAGCTCCCGCCGCACCCAATGCAACGAATAACGGCAGCAGGTGCTCGTCGGTTGGGTGAGCGCGCACTGCGCTGGGCGCCTGCTTGCGGTAATCCAACAGGGCCGCCAGATCGTGGTTGCCGATAGTGCGCTGAATCCAGTCCTGGAATTCCCCCACATACGGCGCCGATTCGCCGTCCGGAGCATTGAATCTGACTTCTCGTAAGTTGTGCGTCAGGCTGCCCGATCCGATCACCAACACGCCTTCCTGCGTCAGGGGCTGCAGCGCCTCGCCAACGCGGTAGTGATGGGAGGGATCCAGATGAGGCTGGATAGAAAGTTGAGTGACCGGCACATCGGCATCCGGAAAAAGATAGCGCAGCGGCACCCAAGCACCGTGATCCAGTCCCCGAAGCGGGTCCAAATCCGCTGCCATCCCGCTTGCGCTAAGCAGCTGCGCGACGCGCCCGGCCAGCGCCGGCGCGCCGGGCGCCGGATACTGGAGTCGATACAACTCCGCCGGGAAACCACCAAAGTCATGGATGGTCTTGGGCTTCTGGGCCGTGCTCGCCGCGGGGCGCGCCGTTTCCCAGTGTGCAGATACCATCAAAATAGCCTCGGGCCGAGGCAATTCGCGCCCTAACCGCGTCAGCGCAGCGCCAGCCTGGCCTGGCTCCAGCGCCAATGTCGGCGCACCATGGGATACGAACAGACTAGGCAGTGTGGTCACAGTAGGATCATTGTACCCAAATCGACTGGACGTTCAGTGGCAGATGCGCATCCAGCCATGGTCCGTAAGGCAAATCCGACATGCACCCGCCTGCAAGGCTGGCCCCGGGGAAACGCTGATTTTGGAGGTACACTGACGCTGTAGTACTGAGGTGTTCGCACTACCCGCGAGTGTCACTAGCCGACGGGGACGATGCGGAATTCGGCTGTTGCGAACGCCATATTAAAAACAAACGGAGGAGAGTAAACGTGAAACTGAACAGGATTTTATTCGCAGCACTCAGCATCACTGCGGCAACCTGGATTTCATCAGCCCTCGCGCAGGACAAAGGCACGGTCGGTATCTCGATGCCCACCAAGTCGTCGGCACGCTGGATCGCCGATGGCGACAATATGGTCAAAGTGTTCAAGGAGAAGGGCTACAAGACCGACCTGCAATACGCGGACGACGACATCCCGAACCAGCTCGCGCAAATCGAGAACATGATCACCAAAGGCTCGAAGGTGCTCGTGATCGCTGCGATCGATGGAACCACCTTGTCGGGCGCGCTGCAGAAAGCAGCCGACAAGGGCATCAAGGTGATTGCGTACGACCGGCTGATTCGCGGTTCGAAGAACGTGGACTACTACACGACCTTCGACAACTTTCAGGTCGGTGTGCTGCAGGCGACTTCCATCGTCGACAAGCTCGGTCTGAAGCAAGGTAAGGGACCGTTCAACATCGAACTGTTCGGCGGCTCCCCCGATGACAACAACGCCTTCTTCTTCTACGACGGCGCGATGTCCGTGCTCAAGCCCTACATCGATAGCGGCAAGCTGGTGGTGCGCAGCAAGCAGATGGGCATGGACAAGGTCGGCACGCTGCGTTGGGATGGCGCCGTGGCTCAAGCTCGCATGGACAACCTGCTCTCGGCGTACTATGGCAAGGACAAGGTACATGCAGTGCTGTCGCCTTATGACGGCCTATCCATCGGCATCCTGTCGTCGCTGAAAGGTGTGGGGTACTGCACCCCGCAGCAGCCTTGCCCGGTAGTCTCTGGCCAGGACGCGGAAATTCCATCGGTCAAGTCTATTCTCCGCGGCGAACAATACTCAACGGTGTTCAAAGACACGCGCGAACTTGCCAAGGTGACCGCCAACCTGGTGGACGCGGTGCAGGCAGGCAAGGCTCCAGAGATCAACGACACCAAGACGTACAACAACGGCATCAAGGTCGTGCCGTCGTATCTGCTGAAACCGGTCCCAGTGGACAGCACGAACTGGAAGCACATTCTGGTCGATAGCGGTTATTACAAGGAAAGCCAGCTCAAGTAAGAGCGGCGGGCCCGAACCACGAGGGCCCCGCGGGTTTGCCCGTGGGGCCCTCGTCGTGTGTGTGGCGCCTGCGAGCACGCGAGCTACGGAGGAGATTCGGTGGAACCGATCCTCGAGATGCGGGGAATCAGCAAGAGTTTCCACGGCGTCAACGCGCTCGCCGATGTGAACCTCACTGTTCGTCCAGGCGAGATTCACGCCGTGGTCGGCGAAAACGGCGCCGGCAAGTCGACGCTGATGAAAGTCTTGAGCGGCGTCTACCCCTACCCCGAATACAGCGGCGAAATCCGTTTCATGGGGCAGGAGCGCCGTTTCAAGGGCATCGCCGAAAGCGAGGCGCAGGGCATCATCATCATCCATCAGGAGCTGGCTCTGGTGCCGCTGCTGTCGATCGCCGAGAAAATCTTCCTCGGC
>Ga0207689_10005151_pt1 | contig 11745 bp, 10 predicted proteins | sample KBSMisM52_FD_184312 | JGI IMG/M metagenome (GOLD analysis project Ga0207689, IMG submission 184312) | Miscanthus rhizosphere microbial communities from Kellogg Biological Station, Michigan, USA - KBS Miscanthus M5-2 (SPAdes) (version 2) | ecosystem: Host-associated > Plants > Roots >... | reverse complement strand
ATGTGACCAGCGGCTTGGAGCTGGCCCGTGCGACGGGCGCCGTATACGTCGTCCCGGCAGGCGAAGACGTCGGCTACCCCGCCTGCCGCGTCAGCGACGGCGACGTGATCGACGCCGGAGGATACGAGCTACGCGTGATCCACACGCCTGGTCACACCCGCGAGCACGTGAGTTATGCGCTCGAAGACGGTTCGGGCCGAATAGTCGGGGCATTCACCGGCGGCTCGATGTTGTTCGACAGCACTGGCCGCACCGACCTGCTCGGCGACGATCACACACACGCTCTCACCGTGGATCAGTACAAGTCGGTGCGCCGTCTTGCGGCGAAGCTTCCAGCGGAGGCGGAGGTCTATCCGACACATGGCTTCGGCAGCTTCTGCTCGGCCACGGCGGTGGGCCGGGACTCATCGACTGTCGGCGAGCAGCGCCAGGTGAACCCGGCGCTGACCCAGGACGAAGCTACATTCGTCAATGAGCTGTTGGCCAACCTGTCGGCCTATCCCGCCTACTACGCGCACATGGGGGTCATCAATCGTGACGGCCCCGCGCCCGTCGACCTGTCGGAACCCGCCGCGGTCGATCCTGCGGAGTTGCGCCGTCGCATCGAAGCGGGCGAGTGGGTGGTGGACCTTCGCAACCGGACCGCCTTCGCCGCCGGCCACCTCAGCGGTTCCATTGGGTTCGAACTCTCGGATTCATTCGTGACATATCTGGGCTGGCTCTATGCGTGGGGGGCTCCGTTGACGCTGATCGGCGAAGACTCCGCGCAGATCGCAGCGGCTAAACGAGAACTCGTGCGGATCGGCGTCGACCATGTTCGGGGTGCCGCAAGCGGTGCTATCGACAAACTGGCCGGTGCATTACCCCTGCGGTCGTACCGGGTTGCCGACTTCGCCACGCTGGCAGCCGAAATCGATCGCGATACCGTGACTATTCTCGACGTCCGCCGGGACGATGAGTTCCAGGAAAGCCATCTGCCGAAGGCGGTCAACATTCCGGTCCACGAGCTTTCCGGCCGCCTGAACGAGTTGCCCGCCGGAGAGGTCTGGGTGCATTGCGCCAGCGGGTACCGGGCGTCCGTCGCAGCGTCGATTCTCGACAGTCGTGACCGTGTGGCGGTTCTGGTCGACGACGTGTTCACCACCGCCGAGAAGCTCGGGTTGACGCGATAGATCTCCGTCGCGACGGCGGCATTGCAACCATTCTGATTCAAAGGTGAACCGCGGCTGTTCACCGATCTCGGTGATCACCGAAAGAGCGCCGCTGCAGCGGATTTCGATCGCCAACGCCATCGTGAAATTATTCGCGCCGCCGGTCACCGACGGGCGGTTCACCCCAGGTGGCGTGCTCTGAAACCTAGCCTTTCTTCCGTGGTCGACGACATTTATCCCACGGCTCCGGACGGTCCGATGGTGCCCGGCGTGCGTCTCGGCGGCTTCTGGCCCTGGATACTGATCGCGGTCGGTGGGCTCCTCATCGCCGTCGGCGGGACGCTGCTCGGGCCGACGGGCCACGATCCATCGACTGTTCCGGCGCCGGAGACGAGTTGGAGTGCGCCGTGACGCGCGACGTCCATCTACTCGCCTTCGGCAACACGATGTCCTCAGTACCATGGCGCCACCCCGACATCGACAACAGCACCGCGGGTGTCCGGCAAAGGCTCATCAGTCATGCGCAGACCGCCGAGGCCGGCGGGTTCGACGCCCTTTTCTTCGCCTACGGCCTCAATTTCGGTCCACCGGCGACGTGGGCGTACAAACCACCGAGGACTTCGAACCGCTGACTACCACTGCGGCACTGTCCTCCGTCACCGAACGTATCGGGCTTGTGGTGACCGGGTCAGCGACACTGCAGCATCCGTACCATCCAGCGCGCCAACTCCTTTCGCTCGACCACCTCAGCGGTGGGCGTCCTTTGCCTGCCAAGGCCCGCGCGCCTGCCCGTCGCGGTGCGCCGCCATGTCCGCACCCGAGACGTCGATATCGCGCGGATGACCCGCTACCGCGGCGGTACCTACTCGCACACCGTTGACACCATCGTTTTCACCGACGGGTCGTCGGCGCGCACCGACCTCATCCGGCTCAACCCGAACATCAAGGCCTACTCGCTGGACTTCACCGGACACGCGCCGACCAAGCCCTCGCACTACCGCGCTGCGACGTGGTCCGCCGTGCCCAACCTGCGCACCCGCGCCCACGAGGCGGAAGTCGATTGGATCCTGCGCAACTCGTTTCCCGCGCTCCGGCCGGCGGAACTGAGCCGCAGGCTGCGCGCCGCCGGCTACCCGCTCGGCGCAGGCCACATCACCGACCATGAGGCCATCGCCGCGACGCAGGCCGCGATCTGGCACTTCACCAATGACCTGAACCTCGACAACCGCCCGCTGAACGTGCCGGTCGCCGAGCGCCGCACCGCCAACGGCATATTCTTCGCGTTCGCGGGAGAGCTCGAATTGGGCGGCTACTCAGTCGAACTCGCGTCACGCAGTGCGGTGTCACTGATCCTGCAGAAGTCGGTCGACGGTCGCAACTGGCGCGACGTGGCCGCCTCCGGCTTGAACGTCGAGGCGGGTAAGGGCACCCACCGCAAGGCACTCGGTGTCGGGAGCACGGTGTCGCGTAGCGGGCACGGCCGCGGCGGTGAGGGCTACCGGTACTACCGACTCGTCACCCTCGCCGATTCCGCGGTCGTCGTCGGGGAGGTCGGGTTCTGGCTGAACCGCTCGGCGACGTACCGCAACCCGCACCGCATCGTGCACCTGTACGACTACTTGCTGGCCGGCGCACAACGGGCGCGCGCAAGCGCCGTTCCCGCCGAAATCCGCACCGATGACGCGACATTCGTCGATGGCCTGATTGGCCCGCTCCGACTGCAGGCCATCGACAGCGCAGCGCTGACGGCCGTCGACGCGACCATCGTCGACGCCGCTGGACGGAAGGTGACCGGTCCCGTCGAACCCGGCACCGAGTTCTATGTCCGGCCGCGACCGGGGCGGGACGGCGTGCTTCTCACCGCGACGGTGCCTGCGACACCGAATGGGCTGGGCGGACGGGTGATCACCGGTGTCGCCCGCGACGACTCGAACAGCCGGCTGACCCCGGTCGCACTGGCCAGGCCGGCGCCGCTCGTCGTCGACTTCGCGATCTACCTAAACTCCCGCGTGCACTAGGCCGTCGCGCCGCAACAGCTCACCCCACACGGCGTACGCCTCGGCATGCTCGGCAGAGGACGATCCACTTGCCAGCGCCACCAACCCGGCGGCCAGCCGTCCGATGCCGACCCCGGTTTGATGCACCACGCGTACCAGTTCGTCGAACGCCTCGATATCGGAGCAGCCGCGCAGACCGATGAGGATTCCGATGGCAACGTCGATCACTCGACGCGATGACTCGTCCCCTGCGCGATAGCTCATGGATGCCATCGTGCGTGACGAGGCCGCGGTCGACAAGGCATTGACCCGCGATGATCCAGAAGCGCTACCGACCCGTCATCCGGACGCCACCGTCCCTACATCGGGGCGTTGGCAGGCACGAACACGCCGGAGCTGTCGGCCTCTTCCTCAGCCCGGATGACGTGCACGACCGCGTTGATCAAAGCCAGGTGGGTGAACGCCTGCGGGAAGTTGCCCAGGTGCCTGCCCGTGCGCGGCTCGATCTCCTCCGCGTAGAGGTGCAAGGGGCTCGCGAACGACAACAGCCGCTCGCACAGGTGTTTGGCACGGTGGATCTCGCCGATCTCGACCAGCGCCGACACCAGCCAGAACGAGCAGATCGTGAACGTGCCTTCCTCGCCCGACAGGCCGTCGTCGGTTTCCTCGACGCGGTACCTCAACACGAGGCCTTCCTCTGTCAGCTCGTCGGCGATGGCCAGCACCGTCGCGCGCACCCGCGGGTCATCGGCTGGCAGGAAGCGGGTCAGGATGGCCAGCAGCAGGGAGGCGTCCAGCGCGTCGTCGCCGTAGCGCTGGGTGAGCACGCCGCGGGAGTCGACGCCGTTGGCCAGGATGTCGGCCTTGATCTCCTCGGCGATCGCACGCCACTGTTGGGCGTAGGACTTCTCGCCCTGGAGTTCGGCCAGTTTGGATCCGCGGTCCAGCGCGACCCAGCACATGATCTTCGACGAGGTGAAGTGCTGGGGCTCGCCGCGCACCTCCCAGATGCCGCGGTCGGGTTCGCGCCAGTGTTTGATCGCCTCCTCGACCTGTTGCTTGAGCACCGGCCACAGCGTGTCGGAGATATGCTCGCGCGACTTGGCGTGCAGATAGACCGAGTCCAGCATTGTGCCCCAGATGTCGTGCTGCATCTGGTTGTAGGCGCCGTTGCCGATGCGCACCGGGCGGGCGTTGTCGTAACCGGACAGGTGGTGCAGCTCCTCTTCGACCAGGCTGCGCTCACCGCCGACGGCGTACATCACCTGAAGCGGATGGCGCTCACCGTTATTGGCTCCGGACACGTCGGCGATGAACGCGAAGAAGTCGTCGGCCTCACGGTCCAGGCCCAGTGTGTAGAGGCCCCACAATGCGAACGTCGAATCGCGCACCCACCCGTACCGGTAGTCCCAATTTCGTTCGCCCTGAGGGGTTTCCGGCAGCGACGTGGTGGGCGCCGCCAACAGCGCCCCAGTCGGCGAGTACGTCAGCCCCTTCAGTGTCAGCGCGCTGCGCTGCAGGTACGACCGCCACGGGTGGTCCGGAAATTCACCGATGTTGATCCACTGCCGCCAGCACTCGCTGGTCTGCCACATCTTGTCGGCGGCCTCGTCGTAGGTCTGCGGAACCGGATGCTTGGACCAGGACAGCGCGACGAAGACGTTGTCGCCCTCCTTCATTCGGGTGCGTGCCCGCGCCTCGTGGCCCTCCAGTCCCAGCCGCAGGTTAGTGGTCAGGCGCAGCGTCGGATGCGCGTCGGGGTCGCGGCTGGCACGGGCGATCGACTCGCCGTAGGCCTGGGCCGAGTACTCCCACGTCGCAGCGACCCGGTGGTAGTCGAACGCCGGCTCGCAGTTCATCACCAGCTCGACGGTCCCGCTGACACATCGCACGGTGCGCAGCAGGATGTGCTCGGCGTCCCAGTCCATCGGCGTACGGCGATGCGTGCGCGACCGCGCGTCGATGTCGTGCCACGGCCCCATCACCAGCGCGTCGCGCACGATCACCCAGCCGGTGTGGGTCTGCCAGGTGGTCTCCAGGATCAGGCTGCCCGGCAGGTACCGGCGCGCGGCGGGCACCGAAACGCCGTACGGGCCCAGCCGGAAGTGGCCCGCGCCGCGGTCGAGGATCGCGCCGAAGACACTCGCGGAGTCCGGACGGGGGACGCACAGCCATTCCACCGAACCGGCCGACGAGATCAGGCAGGTGTTCTCGCAGTCGGACAGGAACGCATAGTCAGCGATCGGGGGAAAGGGGTTCCGCAACCCGCTGCCGGCGTACGGGACCGGTGCCGTCATGGTGAACGGGGCTTCCGCCTCGCCTTCTTGAACGGCCAGCGCTCCCTTGGCCTCAGGGGCCCCGTCGGAAGGCTCGGTTTGTTGCAGGACCATGCGGACATCATCGACCGCCGGGCGGCCCGGCGTCCACTCGTGCCGACGCGTGTCCGGTGGCGTTCGGTTCAGCGCCGGGCAAACTCCGCCACATGTTCGGCTGACCTGCTGATGCGGCGACAGCGATGACCCGGCTGTGGAGAACCGGCAACGACGCAGGTGGTCTTCTCGATCCGGTCGGCGTCGGCCGGCGCTCGGACATATTCGCGTCGAATAGTCTGGCCGGGTGGGCGGCTTCCTCAACTGGTGGGACGGCGTCGAACTGTGGCTGTCCGGCCTGCCGTTCGTTGCCCAAACCGCGGTGGTGATGCCCGTCGTGCTCGCGCTGGCGTACGGCATCGCCATCCTTCTCGATGGCGCGCTCGGCAACGGGATTCGGCTGCTGCGGCGGGCGCGCCACCAATCCGAGGACGAGGACTGATGAGCGGAATGCCGCGCTCTCGGGTGACCTTGGTGCTGGTCATTCTCGTGGTGCTGGTGATCGTCACCTGGTTGCTAACTCGTTAAATGCGCTAAGGCCCGACCTGAGCGCGTTGCCAGACTCTGTTATTCTTCGCGCCATGCAGACAGCGTCCGGCAACAAGAGCGGCCACGTCCTGGCCCTCATTGCCGTGGGATTCAGTGCTGTCGCTGATGTCTGTTGTTGTCGCTGACTCCATACCCATCCGCGGTTTGGTGTCGGTAGTGGCTGTTTGATGCCCAGGTACTGATCCCTCGCCTTGCCGTCGTGACGGGCTACCCGTTAGTCCCCTGCAAGGAAAGGTCACCAATGCTCAACATTCGCAAGTCCTGGCGGCCCGCCGCCGCCCTGGCTGTCACAGCGACGCTGCTGGCGGCGTGCGGTGGTGGCGGATCAAGCGACGTCGCCGGGGGCGGCAATCAGCCCGCCGCTGAGACGACGCTGACGCTTGTCGCCTACGCGGTGCCGGAGCCCGGCTGGAGCAAGATCATCCCGGCCTTCGCCGCCACCCCGGAGGGCAAGGGCGTCGCCGTGACCACGTCGTACGGCGCGTCGGGGGACCAGTCGCGCGCTGTCGTCGACGGCAAGCCCGCCGACATCGTCAACTTCTCGGTGGAGCCCGACGTCACCCGGCTGGTCAAGGCCAACAAGGTGGACAAGTCTTGGAACGCCGATACGACAAAGGGCATCCCGTTCGGCTCCGTGGTTTCGCTCGTCGTACGCAAGGGCAACCCGAAGAACATCAAGGACTGGGACGACCTGCTGCAGCCCGGGCTCGAGGTCGTCACCCCGAGCCCGTTGAGCTCCGGCTCCGCCAAGTGGAACCTGCTGGCGCCGTACGCCGCGAAGAGCGACGGCGGCAAGGACCCCCAGGCCGGGCTGGACTACGTCAACAAGCTGGTCACCGAGCACGTCAAGACGCGTCCGGGTTCGGGCCGCGAAGCCACCGACGTGTTCCTGCAAGGCACGGGCGACGTGCTGATCAGCTACGAGAACGAGGCCATCAACACCGAGCGGCAGGGCAAGCCGGTCGAACACATCAACCCGCCGCAGACGTTCAAGATCGAGAACCCTGTCGCCGTGGTGACCTCCAGTGCGCACCTCGACAAGGCCACCGCGCTGAAGAACTACCTGTTCACCAAGGAAGGACAGAAGATCTGGGCCCAGGCCGGCTTCCGGCCCGTCGATCCGTCATTGGCGGCGGACTTCGCGACCGATTTCCCGACGCCGCAGAAGTTGTGGACGATCGACGATCTGGGTGGCTGGACGGCGGTGGATCCTGCATTGTTCGATAAGGACAACGGCAGCATCACGAAGATCTACAAGCAGGCAACTGGATGACGGCTACCGTCGAACCCAATCCGGAGGCGACCCGGCCCGAACTCACCGACAACGGTGAGGGCGGGCGGGCGCCCAGCCTTTTCGGCGGCCGGTATGGGACGACGTCGCTGCGAGTTGGGGCCGCGTCGATCTGGCTCAGCATCATCGTGCTGCTGCCGCTCGCCGCGATCGTGTGGCAATCCGCGGGCGGCGGTTGGCACGCGTTCTGGCTCGCAGTCACCTCCAATGCGGCGCTGGAGTCGTTCCGTGTGACACTGACGATCTCGACGGGTGTGACGCTGATCAACCTCGTCTTCGGACTGTTGGTGGCGTGGGTGCTCACCCGCGACGACTTTCCCGGTAAGAGGCTCGTCGACTCCGTGATCGACCTGCCGTTCGCGCTGCCGACCATCGTCGCGAGCTTGGTGATGCTCGCGCTGTACGGGCCGAACAGCCCGGTGGACCTTCACCTGCAGCACACCAAATGGGGTGTGGGCGTTGCACTGCTGTTCGTCACGCTGCCGTTCGTGGTGCGCTCTGTGCAGCCGGTCCTGTTGGAACTCGACCGAGAGACGGAGGAGGCCGCCGCCTCCCTCGGCGCCAACAACTGGACGATCTTCACTCAGGTGATCCTGCCCGCGCTGTTGCCGTCACTGTTGTCCGGAGCGGGCCTGGCGTTTTCGCGTGCGATCGGCGAGTTCGGCTCGGTCGTGCTGATCGGTGGTGCGGTGCCCGGCGAGACCGAAGTGTCGTCCCAGTGGATCCGGACACTGATCGAAAACGACGACCCCACCGGTGCCGCCGCGATTTCCATTGTTCTGCTGGTGGTTTCATTCGTCGTGCTGTTCATCCTGCGCGCCGTCGGATCGAGGGCGGCCAAGCGTGAGGAGCTGGCGCCATGACATTGTCACCAGCCGTCCGGCATCTGCTGCGGTACCTGGCGCTGGCCTATGTCGGGATCCTGGTCATCGTGCCCGTCGGCCTGATTCTGTGGCGGACGTTCCAGCCCGGCATCGGGGAGTTCTTCGCTTCGATCAGCACACCGGCGGCGGTGTCGGCGCTGGAGCTGTCGCTGCTCGTGGTCGCGATCGTCGTGCCGCTCAATGTCCTGTTCGGCGTGCCGACGGCATTGGTGTTGGCGCGCAACAGGTTCCGCGGCAAAAACATCCTGCAGGCGGTTATCGACCTGCCCTTTGCGGTGTCGCCCGTCGTGGTGGGTGTCTCGCTCATCCTGCTGTGGGGATCGGCGGGACTATTCGGGTTCGTCGAGAACAACCTCGGCCTGAAGATCATCTTCGGCTTCCCGGGCATCGTCCTGGCGAGCATCTTTGTCACCGTGCCGTTCGTGATCCGTGAAGTCGAACCGGTGCTGCATGAGATCGGCACCGACCAGGAGGAGGCCGCCGCGACGCTGGGATCGCAATGGTGGCAGACCTTCTGGAAAGTCACTCTTCCGTCGATCCGGTGGGGCCTGACCTACGGCGTTGTGCTGACGGTCGCGCGCACGCTCGGTGAGTTCGGCGGGGTCATCATGGTGTCGTCGAACCTGCCGGGGCAGTCACAAACGCTCACATTATTGGTGGCGGACCGATACAACCGCAACAATGAATACGGTGCCTACGCCGTGTCCACGTTGCTGATGGCGGTCGCCGTGATCGTCCTGATCGTTCAGTTGGTCCTCGACGCTCGCCGCTCCGGCGCGAGCAAGCAGGCATAAGGAGACGAGAGAAATGACCGACGCGGCAATCATCGTGCGGGGTGCCAACAAGCACTACGGCGACTTCGCGGCGCTGGACAACGTCGACTTCGAGGTGCCGTCGGGCTCACTGACCGCATTGCTGGGGCCGAGCGGCTCCGGCAAGTCGACACTGTTGCGGGCCATCGCCGGTCTCGACCTACCGGATACCGGCAGCATCACGATCAACGGGCGTGACGTCACGCATGTGCCGCCACAGCGGCGCGGCATCGGGTTCGTGTTCCAGCACTACGCGGCGTTCAAGCACCTGACCGTGCGCGACAACGTCGCCTTCGGGCTGAAGATCCGCAAGCGGCCCAAGGCGGAGATCAAGGAGAAGGTCGACAACCTTCTGGAAGTGGTGGGGCTTGCCGGTTTTCAGACGCGCTATCCCAATCAGCTTTCCGGCGGACAGCGTCAGCGCATGGCGCTGGCGCGCGCGCTCGCTGTCGACCCGCATGTGCTGCTACTGGACGAGCCGTTCGGTGCGCTTGACGCAAAGGTGCGCGAGGACCTGCGGGCCTGGCTACGCAGGCTGCACGACGAGGTGCACGTCACCACCGTCTTGGTCACCCACGACCAGGCGGAGGCTCTCGATGTCGCGGACCGCGTCGCGGTGCTCAACAAGGGGCGGATCGAACAGGTTGGCTCACCGACGGCTGTTTACGACACGCCCGCCAACGCGTTCGTGATGTCGTTCCTTGGTGCGGTGTCGTCGCTCAACGGCTCGCTGGTCCGGCCGCACGACATTCGCGTCGGTCGCAATCCCGAGATGGCGATCGCAGGCGACGATGACTCCGTTCGGGCCACAGGCGTGGTGCGGGCCACCATTGATCGAATTGTCGTGCTGGGCTTCGAGGTTCGCGTGGAGCTGACCAGTGCGGCCGACCATACGCCGTTCACGGCCCAGATCACCCGCGGCGACGCCGAGGCGCTCGGGCTGAAGGAAGGCGACACGGTCTACGTGCGCGCCACGCGAATCCCGTCGCTGCCCGGCGGCACCGATATCCCGCGGGCCGATACGGCCGACGAGGACGAGGCACTGACGAAGGCCTGAGTTCCGGTCGACCGCTGTCAGTAATCCGGCCCAAGGCCGGAGAGGGTAGCGACCACGACACGTGCGACGGCGTCGCGGGCGGGGGGCCAGATACCGCCGAGGGTCGACCACCGCTTGATCCGGTGATCTTTCAGATAAGGGCGCGACAGGCTACCTTGTCCTGTCCGCAGGCTTCGGCGTAGACGCGAAGGACGCCTCGGATGCGGTCGACGACAAGGTCTTTCGGGTCGGCCGAGAGCACACCCGCGCGAATCCGGTCGTACTGCTCGGGCAGAAACGCGCTCAGCACCGGCTCCGGCACGACGCGCGCTCGCAGATTGTCGAGCAAGGTGTGCACAGCGGTTTCGATCTCTCGGTCGGCCCAGTAGTAACGCATCCGGTCGCTGTAGCTGTATCGGCGGGCGATGTACTGCTCGTCGGCATTGCCGGGGCAATAGCGTTCCCAGTGTTCGGGCGCGGCCAGCATCCTGCGCTCCACGATGGCCGGCAGATCGGAGCGCTCCGCCGGCGCCACAAGCTCGTTCTCGACGGAGACCAGCGCGAACAGCGCCTCGCGCATCGCGAAGGTCAATCCCGGGCCGACCTTGAGCACCCGCCAGCCATCTGAGACCAAAGACGTTAGGGCACTGGGTGTTTGGTAGTCGGTGGAGTGCGCCTCGAACGTCATCGACGGCTCGTCGTCAAGCACGTCGCGCAGGGAACCGGCGGCGCCGGCCCGGTAGTTGACGACGTGCAGGTGATCGAACTCGACCCCCGGCTGCACAACAAGCGCCATCACCTGAGGCCACGCATGGCCCAGGCCCGCACGATCGAAAGCAAGACGGTGGGCCCGCAGCGTGTTTCGCGCACTATCGGCCGTGGTCGGCACGAGTTCGTCGATTTCGTGCGTCGAACCGCCGGGGGCGGGCACCTCGGTTCCGATGACATAGCGCAACCGCCCGGCCAGCCCGATCCGCGCCGCCTCTGCTTCGGCGGCCCCGAGCATGCGGGCTGCTCGGGCGGCGACGACATCGTCGGTGAGAGGTCCGATGTCGTCGGCGCAGGGATAGCTGCAATCCAGATGGAGTTTGGTGTATCCGGCCAAGACATAGCTTCGCACCAGTTCATCGGCGTGCGACATGGCCGTTTCGGCAGGCAGCGAACGCCATCGGTTGGGACCGAGGTGGTCTCCGCCGAGCACGATGCGGTCGACCGGGAACCCGACGTGGTGCGCGATGCGTTCGACGAGCTTGCGGAAATCGGCCGGGCGCATACCGGTGTAGCCACCGAACTGGTCCACCTGGTTGGAGGTGGCCTCGATCAAAACGACCTCACCGCCGGTTTTTGCCTGCTCGAGGGCCGCCTCGATGACGAAGGGGTGCGCCGAGCACACCGACGCGATGCCGGCTGTGCCGGACCGCACGACGGGATCGAGGGAATGACTCAAGCGGCCGCCTCCTTTCGAATTGTTGCGCATATGTGTTCGTTTTGGCGAAAACGAACACGTACACTTCGTGCGTGAAAGCAGAACGACTCGCCGAGATCCTCGATCGCGTGGTCGAGCACGGCAGTGTCGACGTCGCCCGCTTGGCCGAGGAGTTCGACGTCTCGGCCGCCACCATCCGTCGCGATCTGCAGACCCTGCACGAACAGGGG
>Ga0207689_10005149_pt1 | contig 11747 bp, 9 predicted proteins | sample KBSMisM52_FD_184312 | JGI IMG/M metagenome (GOLD analysis project Ga0207689, IMG submission 184312) | Miscanthus rhizosphere microbial communities from Kellogg Biological Station, Michigan, USA - KBS Miscanthus M5-2 (SPAdes) (version 2) | ecosystem: Host-associated > Plants > Roots > Rhizosphere... | reverse complement strand
GACCAAACACACCAGGTTGGCCAGCAGCAGACCCACCGGGAAGCCGGCCTGCACCATGCCGGTGTACTTGCCCTTTTGTCGCCATGGGGCGTGCTCGTAGCTCATCAGGATCGCGCCGCCCCACTCGGCGCCGAACGCGATGCCCTGGATGATGCGCACCGTCACCAACAGGATCGGGGCCAAGATGCCCACGGCGGCGTAGGTGGGCAGCAGGCCGATGACGAAGGTGGCCAGACCCATCACGATCAGTGAGGCCACCAGCACCGGCTTGCGGCCGAGCTTGTCGCCGAGGTGCCCGCCGATGATCCCGCCGAGCGGGCGGGCGGCGAACCCGACACCGAGGGTGGCGAACGAGGCCAGGGTGCCGGCCAGCGGGCTGGCACCCGGGAAGAACGCATGCCCGAAGTACAGGGCGGCGGCGGTGCCGAACCCGATGAAGTCGTAGGTCTCGATGACCGCGCCGACCCCGGAGCCGATGGCAACCTTTCTGGCGTCCTTGGTGCCGTGTACCGGCCCGCGCATGGATAGAGCGGCTTCGCTCATGAGCTGATCCTTTCAAAAGCCCTAGTCTGATGTCACTGTCAACGGTCAACAGTGCGCTAGGTCACCCAGTGTGACCAGGCGCACACATAATGTCAACAGTCGACACAAACTTTCCGCTATCAGTTGACTGTTAACAGTCGACTGAGTTAATGTGGTCGTCGTCACAACGGACGATGCAAGGACCTGGAAATGATTCACAGCCGCCTCGGCTGCTCGACGATCAGCTTTCGACACCTCTCCCTCGAACCCGCACTCGGCTGGATCGGGGCACTCGGGTTCGCCGAAGTCGATCTCGGCGCCTTGCCCGGAGTCTGCGACCACGTTCCGTACGTGCTCGACCGCGATGCCGTCGACGCCGTTGCCGACACCGTGCGCGCCTCCGGCATCCGTGTTCGTTCGATCAACGGTGATATCGGCGACCTCAACCGCCCGCTGGACACCGACGGCCGCGCCTCCCGCGACGGTCACCTCGAGATGCTCCTTGCGTTCACGGCGGCGACCGGTGCGCACGCGCTCGTGCTGCCCTGCGGCGCGCTTGATCACCAGCCGCTCGAATCGCTCGACGACGACCTCGACTTGGTGGCGCGGGAATTGACGCGCGCCGCCGAACAGGCTGCGGGCCACGGCGTCGAGATCTGGACCGAGTCCCTTCACTTCCACCGGCTCTGTTGGAATCTCGAACGCGCACAGAAACTCACCGACCGGCTCGCAGGCACCCCGGTACAGGTGGTGATGGACTTCAGCCACATCGTCGCTTCCGGCGGCGATCCCGGCGAGTTCGTCGATCGCTTCGCCGGCCGCATCGCGCACGTGCACATCCGAGACGCCGTGCCGGGCAACATCAACCTGTCCGTCGGCCGCGGTGGCGTCGACTTCGGTGGCGGGCTCAAGACGCTCGCGGACGCGGGCTATACGGGTCATTTCGCACTGGAGCTAGAGACCCGCGACATCACCGACTCACAACGGCCTGCCGCCACCGCCAAAGCGGCTCATCTGATTTCCGACCTCATCTGAAGGAGAAACACCATGTCCGAAACCAAACGCACCGCCGTCATCACCGGCGCCACCTCAGACCGCGGCATCGGCAGGGCCGTCGCGCAGCGGTATGCACGGGAAGGCTGGGCGGTCGTGATCCTCGACCTCGACGGCGAGAAGTCGGCGAAAGTCGCCGCGGAGATCGGCAACCAATTCGCCGTTCCCGCATTCGGTTACGCGATCGATGTCACATCCGAGGAGTCGGTGGCCGCAGCTCAGCACGCCGTTGCCGCAGAAGTGAACTCGGGCGCCCTGCCTCCGGTCGGCGCGCTTGCGAACATCGCAGGCATCACCTCTCCTGTCCCGTTCCTGGAGACCACGCTGGACCTGTGGAACAAGGTCATGGCCGTCAACGCCACCGGCACCTACCTGGTCTCCAAGGCGTTTCTGCCGGACATGATCGACAACGGCTGGGGTCGCATCGTCAACATGTCATCGGTCTCCGCGCAGCGCGGCGGGGGCGTGTTCGGCAAGGTGCCTTACTCGTCGGCCAAGGCCGCGATCCTCGGATTCACCAAGGCCCTGGCCCGTGAAATCGCCGACACAGGTGTCACGGTCAACGCCGTCACCCCCGGTGCCGTCGACACCAACATCCGCGTCGGTTCGACCGACGAGCAAGAGGCCAAGCTGGCGCGCGACATTCCGGTCGGTCGCACCGCGACCCCCGACGAGATCGCGGCGGTCATCACCTTCCTGTCAAGCGACGACGCCAGTTATCTGACGGGCACCACCGTCGATATCAACGGCGGCAGCCATATTCACTGACGGGAACACGATAATCGCGACCTCGACGCCGACCCTCGAGTGACGTCCGTGGTGGACGTCGGCGTCGGACCCGACGAGCACACTGCGTATCCGCATGTCGCGGTGACGGCGGCGCGACTGATCGCCGACGGTGCTGCGGATCGCGCACTGCTCTTGTGCGGCACCGGACTTGGGGTGGCGATCAGCGCCAATAAGGTGCCGGGGATCCGGGCGGTCACCGCGCACGACAGCTTCTCCGTCGAACGGGCGATCCTGTCCAACGACGCCCAGGTGTTGTGCTTCGGTCAGCGTGTCATCGGGATCGAACTGGCGCGCCGGCTGATCAGGGAGTGGCTCGGTTACCGGTTCGACCCGGAGTCTGCTTCGGCGGCGAAGGTCGCGGCAATCTGCGCGTATGAGCCCGCCTGAACCGTCGATCGCCGTGCGCGCGGCGTGGTGACGGCCGTGGCGTCGAACACCGCGGACGCGAGGAGCAAGAATGACCAGCGTGATCCCGCTGACATGGAAGCACGTCGAGACACGTTCGGATGACGACTTCGTCGTCGCCCCCGACGAGCGGCTGAGTTGGGCCCGCACCATCGGCATCGGCGCCCAGCACGTGGTGGCGATGTTCGGCGCCACGTTCCTGGTGCCGGTGCTGACGGGCTTCCCGCCCGCGACCACCCTGCTGTTCTCCGGCATCGGCACGGTGTTGTTCCTGCTGATCACCGGCAACCGGCTGCCAAGCTACCTGGGTTCAAGCTTCTCGGTGATCGCGCCGGTCACTGCGGCCGTGGCCTCGCATGGGACCGGCAGCGCGCTTGGCGGTCTGATCGCGGTCGGCGTCGTCCTGATTATCATCGGCGCAGTGGTGCACCTGGTCGGCACCCATTGGATCGATGTGACGCTGCCGCCGGTGGTGACGGGCGCGATCGTCGCGCTGATCGGCTTCAACCTGGCGCCCGCCGCCAAGTCTAATTTCGAGAAAGGCCCGCTTGTCGGGCTCGTCACGCTGGTGCTGCTGGTCGCGACGCTCGCTTTCTTCCGCGGCATCATCGGCAGGCTGGCGATCTTCCTGGCCGTCGTCGCTGGCTACCTGCTGGCCCTGATCCTGGGCGAGGTCGACACGTCCGCGATAAAGGCGGCGTCGTGGGTGGGGCTGCCGGAGTTCCAGACCCCGACGTTCACGGTGGCGGTACTGCCGATGTTTCTGCCCGCGGTCATCGCGCTCGTGGCCGAGAACATCGGGCACGTCAAGTCGGTGGGCCAGATGACCGCGACCGAGGTCGACCCGATGATCGGCCGCGCGCTGGCCGCCGACGGGGTGGCGACGACGTTGGCGGGCTTCGGCGGCGGCTCAGCGACCACCACCTACGCCGAGAACATCGGCGTGATGGCCGCCACCCGGGTCTATTCGACGGCCGCGTATTGGGTCGCCGCCGCGGTGGCAATCGCATTGTCGTTGTGCCCCAAGGTGGGCGCCGCGATCTCAGCCATTCCGCCGGGTGTGCTGGGCGGCGCGACGATCGTGCTGTACGGATTGGTCGGCGTCCTAGGTGTGCGCATCTGGCTGACCAATGACGTCGACTTCTCCAAGCCGCTGAACCAGATGACCGCGGCCATCCCGCTGATCATCGGCATCGCAGATTTCACCTGGCAGGCAGGTGATCTGACGTTCACCGGCATCGCGCTGGGCTCGATCGCCGCGCTGTTGGTGTATCACGGCATGCGGCTGCTGGGATCGAGGAGCGCTGCCAGTACCTCGACGAGCACCGCATCGACGTCTCGCAGGGGCGAGCAACACGGCACTTGAGGTCCGGCCGCTGGCCTACAGTTCCAACCAATGCGTCGCACCTGGACCTGGACATTCGACCTGCCGCCGGACCGGCTCTGGCCGCTGCTGGCGGATACCAACCGGTTCAACGAGGCGATGGGCCTGCCGCCCTACGAGCTCGAGCAGACACCGCAACCAAATGGGACGGTCTTTCGTCGCGGGCGAGGCAAGGCTGCGGGCTTCACGCTCGAGTGGGAGGAGAAGCCCTACGAGTGGATCGCAGGTCGGCACTTCCGCCAGTCTCGGTTGTTCACGAAAGGCCCATTTCGCCGCTTCGGGCCGGTGTTCGATCTCGAGTCCGACGGCGAAGGCGGTTCGCACGTAACCTACGCACTCGAATGGGAGCCGTTGAGTGTGGTCGGCCGTGTGTTCGGCGCGCGGCTGGCGGAGCAGGCGGGCGAGGCGGTCGGCAAGCGCACCCTCGAGGCCGTCGCGTTCGCACGAGGTGACTACGAGGGCAGCCGCCTCACGCCGTTTGAGTTGCCGCCACCCGAACTGCCCCGAGGCGCACGCGAGCGGGCCGGGGCACTGGCCCGCGAGATCGACCGCGGCCCTTACGGGAACGGGCTAGGCGCACGGATCGCCGACATTGTGCTGAAAGGCATGGCAGCCGATCTCACCCATCTCAAACCCAAGGCGCTGGCAGACGATCTCGGCGTTCCGTCGCGGACGGCGATCGAGGCGTGCCTTGCCGCCGTGAAGGTCGGGCTTCTCACTATGAAGTGGGATCTGCTCTGCCCCAACTGCCGCGGTGCCAAGCTAAGCGTCTCCGCCCTCTCCGAGTTGCCGCGCGGCGCTCATTGTCCCTCCTGCAACATCGATTACGAACGCGACTTCGAGAAGAACGTCGAGCTCACCTTCGCACCGGCACCCGCTGTGCGGCCACTGCATGACGGTGGCTTCTGTCTCTCCGGCCCGATGGGCACGCCGCACGTCGCCGTGCAGGTGTTGTTGCAACCGGGCGAGCGACGACACGCTTCCATAGATCTGCCGCCAGGCTCGTATCGTCTGCGCACCCTCCATCCCGGCGTGTTCGTCGACGTCGAATACGAGTCAGGACCTTTCCCGGGTCTGCGCATCACGGCATCGGGCGTGGAAGTGCTGAACGCTATGGACGAGCCAGACGTCGCGGCAAGTGTCGCGTTCGTGAACGACGCAGATTTCGAGCTCGCGGCCCTGATCGAGGACCGCACCTGGGCGCGCGACGCGCTGACGGCGCCGGAAGTTATCTCGCTGCAGGCCTTCCGCGATCTGTTCGCCGAAGCCACCCTGCGGCCGGGGGACGACGCGGGCGTCAGCCAGGTCGCGTTGCTCTTCACCGACCTGCGGGGCTCGACGGCGCTCTACGAACGTGTGGGCGATGCCGCCGCATACAACATCGTGCGCGAGCATTTCGCGCTGTTGGCTGCGATCGTGCGCGAGCACGACGGCGCGGTAGTCAAGACGATTGGCGACGCGGTGATGGCCTCGTTCAGCGATCCAGCTCGGGCGGTGCGCGCGGCGATCGCCATGCAGGGCGAAATCGGCTCGTCTTCACAAGGATTTCGCGACCTCGTCCTCAAAGTGGGTGTCCATGCCGGCCCCAGTGTGGTCGTGACATTGAACGACCGCCTCGACTACTTCGGCTCGACGGTGAACATGGCCGCCCGTCTGCAGGGCGAGAGTACCGGCGGCGACATCGTGCTGTCACGCGCCGTCGCCGACGATCCTGCGGTGCGTGAGGTCCTCGCCGCGGTGCCGCAACGACAGGAGACGGTGGCGCTCAAGGGCTTTGCCGAGCCTGTCGGTTTCGTGCGGCTGCTCGACGTCAGACTGGATCGAGCAACGCCCCCGGTCCACGGTTCATCATCTGACGCGCCACGATGATCCGCTGGATCTCGCTGGCGCCCTCCCAGATTCGCTCCACCCGCAGTTCGCGGAACATCCGCTCGGCGACGTTCTCCCGCATGTAGCCGCGGCCGCCGAAGATCTGCACCGCGCGGTCGGCCACCCTGCCTGCCATCTCCGAGCAGTACAGCTTCGCCATCGAGGCCTGTCCGTGCAACGTCTTGCGGTCATGGCCGGCGTCTATCGAGCGGGCCACCTCGTACAGCATCGTCCTGGCGGCGAACAGTTCGGTGGCACTGTCAGCCAGCATGCCCGCCACCAGTTGATGCTCACCCAAGGGCTTGCCGTCCACTGTCCGGTTCTGCGCGAAGGCCGTGGCCTCATCGACCAAACGTTGAGCGGCACCAACGCATCTCGCGGCCACCATCATTCGCTCGAACCGGAACCAGTCCTGCGTGAACGTCATCGGTCCGCCCTCGGTCCCGACAAGGTTCGCCACCGGGACCCGAACGTTGTTGAACGCCACGATCGGATGCTCGTCGGCGATGTGATGCGAATACTGCGGCGTGCGAACCACTTCCACACCGGGCCAGGGCAGGTCGACGACGAGCAGCACGTGATCGTCGCCATCGAGCACCGCCTCGACGAAGACGTAGTCGGCCAGGTTGAACGACGTGACGTGCCACTTGACGCCGTCGACAACGTACTCATCGCCATCGCGGCGTGCGGTGGTCTGCAGCGCGGACACATCGGAGCCGGCGAACTCCTCGGTGATTGCATACGCCTCATGCTTCTCACCGCGCACCGACGGCAACAGCCACCGCTCGCGCTGGTAATCGGTCGCCACCTCCACCCACCACTGCGGTGGGGTGGCCATCACCCAGCCCAGCCCATTGGTCACCCGCCCGCACTGTTCCTGCACCAGCACCTGTTGCAGGGCCGTGTAACCGGGGCCGCCGACCGAGGCCGGCATATTGGTGGCATACAGGCCCAATTCGATTGCGCGGTCTTGATGCTCAGCCGTCAATTCCTTTGACAGGATGCCGCCCGCGAGCTCGGCCTCCACCTCATGCGGCATCAACGTCGCGACGAACGCACGCGCCGTGTCCCGGATGCGCCGATCCTGCTCGGTTAGGCCGTACATCCACACCTCCACCTCTTGACTGAGCGTTCAGTCTATGCCAGCGTTCCGTAGTATGACCAGCATCCGCAGCGCCGACGTCGTGGTGGTGGGCGGTGGAACGGTCGGTGCTTGGACGGCCGTGCTGCTCGCCGAAAGCGGCGTGCCGAATATCGTGCTCATCGAGGCGCGAACGCTAGGGGACGGCGCCAGCAGTCGCGCCGCAGGCATGGTGCGTGCCCAGGGCGGCACCGAAACCGCCATCCGGCTGGGCCTTCGCACGCAGGAGTTCTACGCAGCCAGCGGTGACCGGTTCCCGCTGGATTGTGGCTTTGTGGCACAGGGCTATCTGATGCCGTGCTTCACCGATGCGGAGGTAGCGCAGGCACACGACAGGATCGCGCTGCAGCAGCGCCTCGGCCTCGAGGTGCAGTGGCTGTCCGGCTCGGAGATCGACGACCGCAACACCGGTCTCGCGCCGGGCGTCACGCTCGGCGCGTCCTATGCCCCGGGTGACGGCTACATCGACGCCCCGCGCAATGTGCTGGCCTACACCGCCGCGCTGACCGCGCACCGCGTCGACGTCCGGGAACGATGCAAGTTCACCGGACTGCGCACCGCGGGCGGGCGGGTGGTGGGCGTCGACACCTCCGACGGTCCGATCGACACCGAGCACGTCGTGCTGACCGGCGGCCCCAAGCTCGCGAAGGTGGGCGCCGCGGCGGGGGCGAGAATTCCGGCCGGCGGTTCGCGCCACCAGGTCGTGGTGACCGGACCGGTCTCGGCGTTCAACGTGCACGAAGTGCCGATGGTCTTCGACATCACCTCCGGAATCTATTGGCGGCCAGGCGAAGCCGGCGGCCTGCTGTGGGGGATGAGCAACCCGGATGAGCCGCCGGGGGTGGCCGCCGATTTCGACGAGATCTACTACCAGAAGGCTCGCGACCGGATCGAGGAACTACTGCCAGGCGTGAAAGGCCTTGGCCTGAGGCGGACGTGGGCCGCGACCATCGACTACACCCCGGACCACCTGCCGATCCTCGGCCCACTGCTCACCGACGACGGTCCTGTCGAGGGCACCGTGGTGGCCAGCCCCGCGGGCCACGGCATGATGTGGGGCCCGGCGGTGGCCGAAGTGGCCGCCGACCTGACCACCAAGGGCACGTGCGACTGGCTCGATCTCACCGATCTCGGCCTCGACCGCTTCGACGCCGAGGGCAACAGTCGCGTTGCACCCGAACCCATTTCGCTGCCGTTCCCGGAGAAGGCCATACTGTGAACCTTGTGAAGACCGAATTGCTTGCCGCGGCCACCGATGCAGAACTCGAGGACTGGGGTCCATTGGCCGAGGCGACCGGTGATCCGATGGCGACGCATGGACTGGAGATGTGGGCCGACGGCGACAAGTCTGCAGGCATCTGGCAGTGCACACCAGGACCCTCGTATTGGGTCCAAGAGGAGAACGAGGTCATCTACGTGCTGGCGGGCCGGATGACGGTGACACCTGATGGCGGTGAGCCTACCGAGGTGAAGGCCGGGGACATCGCGGTGTTCCCGGTCGGATGGAAAGGCACCTGGGAAATCCATGAGACGGTCCGAAAGGTCTACTCCATCTTCTGATTTCGCCCGTCAGCGGCGCCTTCCGATCCGGCGCTCAGCGCCTGCGGGCGAAGTACTTCTTGTAGGCCTCGGCTGAGGCGCGCAGCTCGGGGTCGGTCTCGAACTTCGGCTCGAACTTCGCCCACGCCGCCTCGCGCTTGGCGGGGATGTACTCCGACGGCCAGTACGGATGCACCTGCGGCTGGTAATCCCGGAGAACCCGGCGGGCGACGGTGGCCTTGTGCACCTCGTCTGCGCCGTCGGCGAGGCCCATCGTCGGCGCCGCGGCATACATGGCCTGCAGCGGGGTGAGGTCCGTCGTTCCCAGCGATCCGAGGATGTGCAGCGCGTTGAAAGACACGTCGCGCAGCACCTTGGCCATCGTGAACTTGACCGTCGCGATGTCGGTCCTGGCTTCCTTGGTGCTGGAATTGTCGATCTTCCAAGCGGTTTCGAGCACCAGCAACCGCAGCATGCGGATAGCCGCGTAGGAGTCGGCGATCTTCTCCTGGACCATCTGGTGCTCGGCGATGATCTTGCCGTGCGACTGACGTGACAGCGCCCGCTCGCACATCATGTCGAAGGCGAGCTTGCACTGGGCGATGGTGCGCATGGCGTGGTGGATGCGCCCGCCGCCGAGGCGACGCTGCGCGAGGGTCTTGGCGCCGTCCTCGGGGCCGAGCAGGTGGTCGAGCGGTACCCGGACGTCGCGGTAGATGATGTGGTTGTGGTTGCGGGGCTCGGGCTGGATCTCGACGCCCGGGGTTTTGCGGGGCACGACGAACATGCCGTTCGTACACATCACGAAGAGGATGTCGGCGACGCGGCCCGCCGAGGTGAACCACTTCTCGCCGTTGATCATCCATTCCCCGCCGTCGCGCACCGCGTGGGTCTTGAACAGGTTGGGATCGGAGCCGCCCTGGGGCTCGGTCATCGAATACGCCGAGAACATGTCCTGGTTGAGCAGCGGCTCCAGCCACCGCTTCTTCTGCTCCTCGGTGCCGAAGGCGGCGAGCATCTCGATGTTCCCGGTATCGGGCGCGGCGGCGCCGAACATCTGCGGCGCCCCTGGATAGCGCCCGATGACTTCGTTCAGTAGCGCCAGCTTCAGCTGGCCGAAACCCGGACCGCCCAGCTCCTTGTCGAGGAAGATCGCCCACAGCCGTTGGTCCTTGATCTGCTGTTGCAGGCCGCGGACGTAGGCCTTGACGTGGGGATCCGGCGAACGGACCGCGTACGGGAATACGTATTCGAGCGGCTCGATCTCTTCCTTGCAGAACGCCTCAACCCAGTCGAGCTTGCTTTGGAAGTCCGGTTCGGTCGAGAAGTCCCACGCCATCTCTAGGATTCTGCCCGACTCGCCTGAACCAGCGCGTCGACCGCGACGACACCGCGCGGCGAGGCGATGACGGGGTTGGCCTCGACGGCGTCCACGACGTCGCCGAGTTCAATCGCCATCACCGAGAAAGCCACGATCACGTCCGCCAGCGCGTCGATGTCGACCGCCGGCGCACCGCGCCAGCCCGCCAGCACAGGGCGAATGCGCAGACGGTCGAGCAGAGCCAGCGCGCCCGCATGCGACACGGGCGGACACGCCACCACCCGGTCGGCAAGCAACTCCACCAGGGTGCCGCCAGCCGCGACCACAAGCAGTGGACCGAAGGCCTCGTCGCGCACGAACCCGACCGACACCTCGACACCGTCTGCGACCATCGGCTGCACCGTGGTCGCCGGGCCCAGCGACTGCGCCATCGCGGTGTACGCGAGGCTCAATGCGGCGTCATCCGCCAAATCGAGCGCCACGCCGCCGACATCGCTCTTGTGCAGGGCACCAAACGTTTTCAGCACCACCGGATAGCCGAGCTCATCGGCCGCCGCCAGCGCCTCGCCGATCGAATGGGCGGTACGAGACGGCACAACCGGAATCTCGTACGCCGCCAGCAGTTCGAACGCCGACGCCCCTTCGGGGATTCGCCGCTCGACGGATGTCGGCTCATCCGGCCGGTCGATCGGCAACGGCCAGCGCGCCATGTGTCCCAGCGCCACCAAACCGCTACGGAAACTTTCCAGCACCGGAATTCCGCTGTCGCGCAACCGTTGCGCGGTGAGTGTGTCGATGGCCGACGGCACCGAAGTCAAAACAGCCATCGGCGCGTCGGTGGTGTTCGCGACGTCCAGCATTGCGTCGGCGTACGCCGTGTCACCGTCGAACTCGGTGACCATGTCCACCGCGAGCGCCGTGACACCGACCCCGGGGTCCGCGGCCATCGCACGCAGACAGGAGCCGAACAGGTTGCGGGTGTCGGCGCCGGTGCCCCAGACGTCCAGCGGGTTGGTCGGTGCCAGACCGTCGTCGAGCATGGCGCCGATTGTCGCCAGCGTGTCGTCGGCCAGGTCGGCCAACGGCACCGCCAGCTCATGCGCAAGGTCGGCCGCCAGCGCGCGTTCGGCCCCCGAGTCGTGCACCGTCGCAACACCGCCGCCTCGCGATCGCCGTCCCGCCGAGAACAGCTCGAGCGTGTCGGTGAACTCCGCAAGATCGCTCACGTGCACCGCGCCGGTGGCGGCGCAGAAGGCTCGCCATGCCACGTGTTCACCGGCAAGTGCACCCGAGTGCGCAGCGACCATCGCGCGGCCGCGCGGCGATCCGCCCACGGTCAGGATCACCACCGGTACATCCCGCTCGGCGGCGCGCAGCAGGGACTGCCACAGCCGCGGCACACAGCGCGGCGTCTCCATCAGCAGCGCGATGATCCGCGTTTCGGGGTCGTCGAGCGCATAGTCGACATAGTCAGCGGTGTCCGTCACGAGCTCCTGCCCGGAGGACACCGCAAGCCGGAATCCGAAGCCACGGCGTGCCCGCAACAACGTCGAGAAGGCCGACCCGGAATGGGTGACCAGGGCAATCCCCCCTGGCGGCAACGGATCTGGTTCCAGGTATCCGAGAGCACGCACACCGAGTACGTTGTTGACGAATCCCATGCAGCCCGCCCCGCACAACGCCATGCCTGCAGATGCGGCGGTCGCCGCGATCTTCTCGCGCAG
>Ga0207689_10005148_pt1 | contig 11750 bp, 11 predicted proteins | sample KBSMisM52_FD_184312 | JGI IMG/M metagenome (GOLD analysis project Ga0207689, IMG submission 184312) | Miscanthus rhizosphere microbial communities from Kellogg Biological Station, Michigan, USA - KBS Miscanthus M5-2 (SPAdes) (version 2) | ecosystem: Host-associated > Plants > Roots >... | reverse complement strand
GCGACGCTGGCGCACGCGACGAGCAGGACGAGCGCGACGGCCGCCATCAGCGTCCAGAGCGCCCGCGCAGTTCGTCCGACCAGCGACTCCTGCAGCGGAATGGCTGTCGAGATCAGCCCGCGCTGATTGGGCACGGCGCGCGACAGGTCCTCGATGAGCGCCGTGATCTCCGTGCGTGCGCTCTGGATGCTCTCGCCGTCCTGCAGTCGTGCCACGCCGGCGAGCGAGAAGAGAAAGGACGCAGTGGCTCGTGTGGACTGCGCCGGCATCCACATGTCCGTGCGTGCGTTAGGGAAGCTGAACGTGGCGGGCATGACGCCGACCACTTCGGTTGGCACACCCTCGAAGGTGATCGAGCGGCCGACGATGCTTCGATCGGCGCCGAATCTTCTCACCCACAGACCATGGGACAGGACTGCGACGGGCGCAGCGCCGGTCACGCCTTCCGGTTCGATGAACCACCGGCCGAGTGCTGGTTGCACACCGAGGACTGAGACGAGCGAGGGTGTCGCGCGCATGATTTGGAGCCGCTCGGGGATCCCGCCTCCGGTGAGCGTTCCGCCTCCCGAGCTGTAGACCGCCACCTGTTGAAGCGTGCGTGCGTGGTCGGCAAGCTGGAAATAGAGCTGCCACGCCATCGAGTTCATGCCGGAAGCGACTTTCTGTGCCGGTATTCCGTAGTCGAGCGCGATCAGTCGATCGGACTTCGGATAGGGCAGCGGGTTCACGACCACGCGATTCACAACGGTGAAGATCGACGCGTTCGCCGCAATCGCGAGGGCCAGCGTGAGCGCCGCCGTGAGTGTGAACAAAGGGGTTCGCACGAGCCGCCGTGCCGCCTGCCAAATCTCCTGAGTCGTCACATCCATGAGTCCCGCCTTTGGTGCTGAAAGCCTTCGCTGTTGCCGCGCGCGTCTTCGTGCCACTCCGCCGAATCGTTCGGAGACGGCGAGCACGAGCAGGCCTGCAAGCTCCCGGCTCCACAGGTGTGCCCGTTGCCACGCGCTCTCGTGTCTGGCCTCGTCCAGGCGATGCGCGAACATCTCTGCCATCGCTGCGCCGTACTCCCGGCGCAATGCCGCGGGTGACAGGCGCAAGAACCAGCGGTATATCCGCATGCTCAGGCTCGTTGCGGATAGAGCTTGCGTTGTCGTGCCGCCCGTACGAGCGCGGCCAGCCGCTCGGCTTCCTGCGCCGCCGCGCGGCGTCCAGTCCTCGTCAATGCGAAGTACTTGCGGCGCGGGTCCACGTCGCCGGGTCCTTCCACCGGGACGACCAGTCCTTCCTCGGTGAGACGACGGAGAACCTGGTAGAGCGCGCCAGTCGTGGGATCGAGGCGTCCGCCGGATTGCTCCTCGACGTCCTGCCCGATCGCGTATCCGTGGGACGCGCCCTGCCCAAGGGCAAGGAGGATGTGAAACACGAGGTCGGGCAAGGCCGGAGTGGGATCGATATCCTTCACGGCTTGATTGGACGGCGCTTGCTGCCGGGAGGTTGCCTGACGGCAAACTATAGTGCTCGCCACTATAGTGACCGTTCGGCCGCGTGGAGTAGATTGGAGGCGTGCCGGCGGTGGGCTGGGATATCGGCGGAGTGAATACGAAGGTCGCCCGTGTGGACGGGGGCGCCGTGGTCGCCGTCGTCGGCCGTCCGTACGAGATCCAGCGCGAGCCGGCCGCGCTCGCGCCGTTGCTTCGAGCGATGCTCGCCGAAGTCGGCGTCGCGGAACCCGTGACGCACGCGGTCACGATGACCGCTGAACTGTCACAACTCTTTCGGACCAAGCGGGAGGGTGTCCGATTCGTGCTCGACTCCGTCGAAGCGGCGTTTCCCGGTGCCAGTGTGCACGTCTACGCTGTCGATGGAACCTTTTTGTCGCCAGGAGAGGCTCGGGAGCGGCCGCTGTCCGTTGCCGCGGCTAATTGGGCCGCAACCGCACGCGCCGTGGCGGTGCACCATCCCGATGCGCTGCTCGTGGACATCGGCACGACCACGACCGACCTCGTTCCGATCGTTGGAGGGGAAGTCGTCGCTGCCGGTCACACCGACCCGGAACGGCTGATATCCGCCGAGCTGCTGTACACAGGCGCGCTGCGCACGCCAGTGGAAGCGATCGCCAGTTACGTTCCGCTTGGCGAGGGACTGGCGGGGGTGTCGGCTGAAGGTTTCGCGCTCGCCGGTGACGTCCACGTGTGGCGAGGCGATCTGCGTCCGTCCGACTACTCATGTCCGACGCCCGATGGGCGCCCCGCCACGCGCGACTTCGTCGGCGAGCGCCTGGCGCGCGTCGTCTGCGCCGATCGCGAGATGCTCGACGAGGCGGCGATCACGCGTGTGGCCGATGCGATCGCGCGCGCACAGATCCGGAGTATTCAGTCGGCGATGCAACGCGTGCTCGAGCCTCATCCCTCGATCCGCGTGGCGGTCGTCACAGGGCTGGGCGCATTTCTTGGAGTCGCCGCTGCTCACACGCTGGACCTCGAGGTCGTGGCGCTCTCGAATCAACTGGGGGAGGCGGGTGCTCGCTGTGCGCCGGCAGTTGCAGTGGCGTTGTTGCTCGAACGACAGGGGATTGGTAGCTAGGGTCGCTAGGTAGCTAGGTTACTGGGTAGCTAGGCTCGTAGTAGCTAGGCTCGTAGGGCGGGTCCTGTTCTGCGGACCCGCCAGGAGAAACGAATCGTGATTCAACGTCTTTGTTCCACGCTCGCGGTTGTCGTTGCAGCATTGGCTTTCTCGCAGGTCGTTGACGCGCAGCTCGCGTCGCGTCCCGCGGCGGAATGGACGAAGACGCTCGAGAGCCCTGAGCGCATCGCGGGTCTCAGGACCGGCGAGGTGATCGCGAAGCTCAATCTCAAGCCCACCGACGTCGTGGCCGACCTTGGCGCGGGCACTGGTCTCTTCTCGCTGCCGCTCGCGAAGGCGGTGCCGACTGGACGCGTCTACTCAGTGGAGCTGGACGAAGGGTTCCTCGCACAGATTCGAGGGAAGGCGAAAAGCGAGAACGTCGGCAACATCGTTCCGGTGCTGGGCAAGTTCACCGACCCGTCTCTGCCCGCGCGCGACGTGGACGTCGCGTTCTTCCACGACGTGTTGCATCACGTCGAGAATCGCGCGGCGTATCTTAAGAGCGTGGCCAGCTACGTCAAGCCTGGCGGCCGGATCGTGGTGATCGAGTTCAATCCCGGCGACAGCCCGCACAAGGCGGAGCCAGCGTTGATCGTCAGCAAAGAGCAGACGGCGGGATGGATGAAGGACGCGGGACTCGTCCCGGCCGAGGATATCCAGCTGTTCCCCGACAAGTACTTCGTGGTGTATCGGCGGAAATAGCTCCCAACTCCCAATCTGATCCTTGCGCCAACTCCCAAGGTTGGGAGTTGGCGCCTTGGGAATTGGGAGTTGACGGATTACTTCGCTGGAAGCGCAGGTTTCGCGAGATTCTCTTCGAACCGGCGGTTCTCACGCACCGAACAAATCTGCTGGTAACGCAGGAACCCCGTGTTCGAGATCGTGAAGTTCCGGTGCGAATTCCACGGCTTGGTGTACGCGCCCGGATCGTCGATGACCATATCGAGCTCGAGCGTCGTCGCATTCACGCGCTTATAGCGTTCGGTGAGGTGCAGCTTCTCCGTGTGCGGATGGCCCATCTGATCGAGCCACGTCTTGTCGGTGAAGCCGATCGTGTCCACGACCAGCGTGTCACCGTTCTCATACCATCCGATTGAATCTCCCCACCACTGCGGATCCGGATCGTCCGGGTGCTTGCTGTTCAATCGGACGACGCGATAGTACGGGCCGAGCTCGTGCAGGATGTACACCGCCTCCGGCGTTTGAATGAACTTCGTCTTGATCGGCCACAGGTAAATATGCGGCACACCCGGAGGCTCGCAGTAGAGGACCTGCGGGTCTGTCGTGTTGCCGAACTGCGGATCGGGTCCCGTGGACGTTCTCTCGGCGAGCGTCTTCTCGCGTGCCCATGGCTGATAGGGGATGTCGTCTTCATTCCCCCGCTTCGCGCCGCGGATGTCGGAGATGCTCAGGCTCTGACCGATGCCGCCGCGTCTGCCATCCGGCGCCCAGTCGCCCGCGAGGTCCGCAGGCTTCGAACTTGCGGGCGGATTCGGTGGCGCGGCGCCACGCGCGGGCGTTTGCGCACTGACCACAAGCGAGAACGTCACAACGCCCAGTGACAGCGTTGCCAGGAACATCAACCGATTTCGCATGGGACGACTCCTCACGCTTGTCGTTTACTTCGCGGGGGCTGGTGCTGGTGGCCCGTTGGCAAAGAGCTCCTTGCCGTCGGCCAGGACGATTTTCTGCAGGTTGCCAACCTTGGCGCCGTTCTTTGCCGCGAAGACGTAGACGGTGACCTCGTCGCCTTCCTTCAAAGAGCGCCTCGACCAGCCGCGTTCGAGCATGACCTGGGGAGGCTCCGTGGCCGCAATCCAGTGCGAGACGACGCCTTTCTCGTCAGTGACGTCGAAGTAGATCTGGTTGTGCGGGTTGAGCCACTCGAACTTCGTGATGGTGCCCTTCATCACGACTGGCTTGGAAAAGTCGTAGACGTTGGTGGCCCCGTGGTGTGCTCGAGCCGGAGCCGCCGCTGCGAGGATGCCGACGACGAACCCGACGAGGATGACCGACCTGTTCGTCATGTTGCCCTTCACCCTTTCGTTTTCTGGGCGTATTATCCGCTTCCACCGAGGGAGATGGAAGGACATATGAGAACAGCTGCCGCAATTCTCGTCACGTTCATCGTTGGCATTGGCGTCGGGAACTGGATGACCGCTACGCCTCAAACCGCCCCTGCTCAGGCTGCGCCCTCGGCGGGCGGCTTTGCCGCTGTGCCGGGTGCCATCGGTAGTCAGGATCTGACCGGCCCGTATGAGGTGGTCAAAGGGTGGCCGAAGGACATCAGCACAATACCCGGCAACGAGAAATGGACGTATGGCGCCGGGCAAGGCGTGTTCGCCGAGAGCCCGAATCGCATCTTCATGCTGTTCCGCGGCGAGCTGCCGAAGATGGATGCGCCCAAGGCGACGCTGCTTCCGCAGGTAGGGCCGAGCATCAGCTTCCCGGTCGCAGGGATGTGGAGAGACGCCACGCAGGCATCTCTTCCCGGCACCGGCGGCACCGATCAGGACACGCGCAAGTGGCTGACGTCGTGGGAGGGCAAGGACGACGTGCTCGGCATCAAGGGACCGCCATATCGACAGCTTGGCGTCGATGCCAAATGGGAGAACTGCATCGTCGTCGCCGACGCCAACGGCAACATCATCGAAAGGTGGACGCAGTGGGACAAGATGCTGCGCCGCCCGCACTCGGTCTACATCAGCCCGTACGATCCCGAGAAGCATGTGTGGGTCGTGGACGACAACATGCAGGTGATCTACAAGTTCACCAACGACGGCAAGAAGCTGGTGCAGACGATCGGCACACCGGAGAAGGAAGGTGCTGATGCGACGCACTTCAATCGGCCGACGTTCATCGACTGGCTGCCCGACGGGACGTTCTTCGTGTCCGACGGCTACACGGGCACGCGCGTCGCGAAGTTCGACAAAGACGGGAAGTTCCTGATGGACTGGGGCATCAAGGGCAATCCTCCCAACGAGTCGCGCCCCGGCTACATGAACAACGTGCATGGCGTGGCCGTGGATCCGACGAGCCGTCGCGTGTTCGTCAACGATCGCAATAACCATCGCGTGCAGGTGTTCGACGAAAACGGTAAGTTCCTGTCCGCCTGGCGCATCGACGCGGATCCGTCGAGCCTCCATCTGCTCTACATCGGTGCCGACCGGAATATCTGGACCTTCGATCGCAGCACGCACAAGCTGCTGAAGTACGACCAGGAAGGCCATCTGCTGTACGCGTGGGGCACGCTCGGCATGTTCCCCGGCGCGCTGTGGGGCGTACACGGAATGAGCGTCGATCAGGAGGGCAACCTCTACGTCGCCGAGGTGGACAGCGGTCGCGTGCAGAAGTTCCGTCCGAAGAAGGGCGCGAATCCGGACTACCTCGTGAGCAAACCGGTCGCACGAGTGTGGCAATGAAGAAGCTGCCGTTCGTGGCGGCGACGTGTGCGATCGTTCTGACGGCGCTGGCGGTGCCGCTCCGTGCGCAGTGGCCGCTCCATCCAGTTGGCGTGCCGAAAGGCGCCGACGGCAAACCCAATCTCACGGCGCCGGCCCCACGAACCGCCGATGGGAAGCCGGACTTGTCCGGGATCTGGACGATCAGCGCGGGTGGCACGGCAGTCCCCGGAGGGCTGCCATTCCAGCCCTGGGCCGCGGACCTGCAGAAGATGCGCGCGGCGGAAGGCGGTTTGAACGATCCTGACGGCTTGTGTCTTCCACAAGGGCCGTTGCAGTACCACACGGACCCACAGCCGTTGAAGATCGTTCAGACGCCGAAGCAGATTCTCATCATCTACGAATCGAACTACGGCCTGCGCACGATCTACATGGACGGGCGGTCCCTGCCGCCACTCGGCCAGGCGCAGCCGTTCTGGCACGGCTACTCGGTTGGCCGATGGGACGGCGATACGCTCGTCGTTGAATCGAACAACTTCCGTGGCGTCGATCCGAACGAAATTCATGGCGTCGAGCCCGCGAGCTTCCATGGCGTCGGCTGGCTCGATCATCGTGGCAGCCCGTACACCGAAGCGATGAAGGTGACGGAGCGATTCCGGCGTGTGAATTACGGACGGCTCGAGATCGAGTTCACCGTTGACGATCCGAAGGCCTACACGAAACCGTTCACGGTGAGAGTCGTGCAACAGATCGTGCCGGATGGATCGGAGTTGATCGAATTCATCTGTCACGAGAACCAGATGTTTCTCAAGCTCACCGGCCGCGAGCATCGGTAAGTGTCGCCGTTGGCCGTCGATTGCGTGATCAAAGTGGGCGGCGGCATTCTCGCCCGAACCGACACATTCGACGCCGTGATTGCCGAAATCTCCCTCGCCAGCAGAGAGGCCGCGCTGCTCATCGTTCCCGGCGGGGGGCCTTTTGCCGACACCGTCCGCGACCTCGACCGCCGGCTCGGTCTCTCAGACGACGCGGCTCACTGGATGGCGATATTGGCGATGGACCAGTACGCGCATCTCATTGCGTCCCGGCTGCCGAAGGGCGAGGTCGTGTGTGGACCTGACGAGATCGAATCGGCGCTGACGCAACGCCGCACTCCCGTGCTGGCTCCGTATCAGTGGATGCGCGATGTCGATCCACTTCCGCATGCATGGGACGTCACGAGCGACAGCATCTCGGCATGGGTTGCGGGTCAGGTTGGTGCGGCTCGCCTCGTGCTCGTCAAGCCGCCGGTCGCTTCGGGGCCTGACATCGTGGATCCGAAGTTTCGCAGTCTTCTCTCACCTCGCATCGAGGCTGTGATCCTCACGGCCGATCGGATCGATGCGCTGAGAAGAGCCATCGCGGCACCCGCGACGTGAATCGCGGTCATGATCGGAATGCGAGCGCTCGAACACGGATGAACAGCATGGTGAGTGTGAGCCGGGAGGCATCGATACCTCCCGGTCCCAATCGCCGACCGTTCACTTCTTCAAGAGATAGTTCTTGTACACAGTGCCTGCGACCGCGCGTGCCAGCCGTCCGCCCGCCTCTTGATCGAATCGGTAGTGGATGCCTCCGTATATGCGGGCATCGTCGATGTCATTGCAGATTTGGTTGAACGTGGTGTAGTTGAACTGCAGATTGGCGATGGCCGCGTTGAGCGGGTTTGTCATCGTGATCGAAACAGGGGCATCGCCGAAGATGCGTTCAAGGATCGTCGCCGCGCTCCGGCTTCCGCTTGCATGGTTCGACGGATAGCTCGGGAAACACGGGGTGGTGATGTACGGCGCGAACGAGGGATCGGACGACACCAGATTGTTGAATTTGTCCGGGAACCTGATCGCAGTCTCGGGTCGCCAGAAGTTGTAGTGGTACTTGTTGTAGAAGGACGCAACCAGGGCGTCGCTCGAGGCCATGTTGAGCAGCGCGAGCAAGCGGGCGTTCTTCGACAACGAGAGATTCCTTGCCGTCGCCGTCTGGCGCGCGGCCAGATTGAACACGTAGGCCGGAGACGACGCGGCATAGAAACGGGCCACGTCGGCACGATCGGCCGGTCGTTGGCTGCTGCCCACGCCTCCAACGTTCTTGACCTCGTTGTAGTCCTTTGCGTAGGTGGCGCTCCCGATCACAGGCGGTTCGGGAAGGAGGTAGTCCTGCACCTTGTTGATCGCGAACGGTGTCACGTTCTGCCAGTTGTAAAAGGATCCGCCCACAGCCGTCACCGCGCACCCGGTCGGGAGCGTGATCTGCCACACGCCGGCGACGGGCGGACCTACGGGCGAAATCGTCAGCGGTGAGGAGTTGTCGCCGACACGCTTCGCGATGATGGCGGCTGCTGCAGCCTCGCCGGTGGCGATGCCGTTGGTCTTGGGAGGCCCGTCGGGGATGGCGGCCAGCGACGCAGCGTACTCGCTGTCGATGAGCGGAGCCGCGGGAAAGTAGTTCTTGAGCACTCGGTACGCTGCGGTCGCCGCGGCGGCTTCGGGTGACGACCCCACCGGGGCGATGAGCGGGATGTACGGCTCGTAATCACGACTGATCGCGTTGACCGCGTCGAATACGGCCAATTGAACGATCGCCATGTAGCGAGCCTGAGCAAACGGGCTCTGGCCTTGCCCGATGAATGTCTTGACTGCGAGGTCGTTCCACGTCAGCACGACGTCTGCGCGTGCGATCGCAGGCGACGAGACCGACACGAATACCGCCACAGCCACGCACAAACCAGTCATCAGACCACGTGCCTGACTTCGTTGTTTCGCCATGATCGTCCTTCCTTCGTCTTGTTGACGCCGGCGTGTAAGGGCCAGGGGTACGAACGGGCCCAGGGATGCTACGTGTTGGAGTTAACGAATGCCGGGGTGCGAACTAACGCGGACGAAACACGCCCAAGGGGCTCGGCTTGAATCTCGACGAGATCGCGGAGTATCTGCGGCTTTTCAGAACCTGTCAAACGGTAAGGCCACGACCGGCGTGGCCTTTCAAGGCGCGAACGCTGTCCTCGGCGATCTGGCTCGTTCGGCCGCTCGGGCACGCAGCGCCGCGTACGCCGGCGATGTCGGCTCCGGTCTCTGCGATGAACGGAAGGTCGTCGCGCGTCAGTTTGCCGGCGAGGGCAACGGTGTGCCGCGCGTGTTGCGCCCGGGTGACCCACGCGTCAAGCGCGCGCGGTGTCAGGAGTTGTCTGAGACCTGGCCCGTTCTTGATCGCGGTATCCAGCAACACGCCGGTCGCGCCTGCGCGAGCGGCGACATCGATGAGCGCGGTGGGGTCGACGGACGTCGTTCCGCCGGTATCTGCGTAGGCGACGGCGACGACCCCGCATCGATGGCCGGTTGCGCGCGTGCCCTTCACGGTGGCAGCAAGAAGCCGCTCGACGTGGCTGACGTCAGTGATCCCGGCAAACCCGATCTTCACGAAGCCGACGCCGACACGCGCGTATTCAAAACCGAGCTGCTCGATGGACGCCTCATTGCTGGCATCGCCGAGCGCGGCGGTCACCATCCGCCGACCGCTGACGACCGAGTAGACCTGTTCAAGTGTGGCGAGTGAGACGGCCCCGAGCGCACCGCTCAGCGGATCTTTGGCATCGATGATGTCCGCGCCCCCGTCCACGGCGCGGCGAGCCTCGATGGCGTCGGCGACACTGACCAGTAGCTGCACCTCGAGATTACCCGCCCGATGCCGCCGCCACCGGGGCGATGACGAGATCCTCGACAAGCTCGAAGAGCGTCCGCCGGTGACTGCGCCGATCTTCGGCCACCGTCGATGCCGACGTCGTGACGACGACGAGATCGAGGGCGGGCACGAGGATGATGTATTGACCGCCGAATCCCCAGGCGAAGTACGCCTGATGACCGGCGAGCTCGCGCATCCACCAGCCGTAGCCGTATTGGTTGCCGCTGATGGGCGACACGCCGCGCGGGACGAATGACTGTTCAATCCACTTCTGAGGGACGATCTGTGTGGCGGGGTCAGACCCCTTCACAAAAATGCGCCCGTGCCGCAGATACAACTCGCCGAACGAGAGCATCTGCCGTGGCGTCAGCAGCATGTCGTTGCCGCCAAAGTAGATCCCCTGCGGATCCTGCGGCCAGCGCGGCAGCGTGAAACCGAGCGGCCTTGCGAGCGAGTCCTGTGCGAATTGCCACGTGCTCGTACCTGTCGCTTTCGTCAGGATCGCCGACAGCAGATGGGTGTTGCCGGTGCTGTATTCCATCCCGGTGCCGGGCTCAGCGAAGAGTGGCTTCGCCAGCGCGTGCTGCACCCAGTTGCGGCTTTGCACCCATGCCCCGTAGTTCCGGTTGCTCGTCGTCTCCAACCCGGAGCGCATCGTCAGGAGATCTTCGATCGTGATGCGCTGCTTGCGGGCGTCCTTGTCCTTCGCGATCTCAGGGAAGTACGTCTTGATCGGTGTCTCCGGACCAGGCACCATGCCGCGGTCGATCGCGACGCCGACAAGGGCAGAGATGATGCTCTTCGAGACCGACTTGACGTTGGCCGCTCGAGTCGCGCGCGCGCCATTGAAATAGCGTTCGAGCACGACGTCGCCGCGCCAGCTCGCGAGCAGGCTGTGAAGGCGGGGCAGCTCGCCGGCGGCCCTCACGGCGCCTGCAAACCGATCATCCTGCGCCGCGGCACCGTGCGCGCAGAACGTCAGCGCGAGACAGGCGAGCGCGAAAATTCTTGCGGCCACACCGTAGTCTGTCTCAGATCTGGTGTAGATTTCACCGCGAAAGGGGTGCGGACCATGGTGGATCGGAGAACGTTTCTGACAGCGACGATTGGATCTGCGGCGATGCGTGCGGTGGCACACGCGCAGGGGCAGCAGCAGATCTCGCCGGTGCCGACGCCGCGCGACTGGTCTCGACTCGAGCCGATCGCCTATCCCGATCCCGACATCATCGCCCTCGACAATCGCTTCCGTCAGTACATCGTCTTCAACACGTCGATCAAGCGTCATCACATTGGCACGCAGTGGGCGGAAGGCCCGGCATGGAGTGGTGTGGGTCGCTATCTCGTGTGGAGCGACATCCCGAACAACGTGCAGATGCGTTGGATTGAAGAAGACGGCCGCGTGACGACGTATCGGAACCCGGCGGGGTACAGCAATGGCAACACGTTCGATTACGAAGGGCGGCAGTTGTCGTGCGAGCACGGTGGCCGTCGAGTGGTGCGGTACGAGCCCAACGGGACCACCACGACGATCGCGGAGCGCTTCGATGGCAAACGCCTCAACTCGCCCAACGACGTCGTCGTCAACCCTGACGGGGGGATCTGGTTCACCGATCCGTTTTACGGCATTCGCGGCAACTACGAGGGCTTCAAGGCGCAGCAGGAATCGAAGGAATCCGTCTATCGCGTGGACGGCAAGAGCGGCCAGATCGCGAAGGTGACCGACGAAGTCGGGCAGCCGAATGGACTCTGCTTTTCACCTGACTACAAGAAGCTCTATGTCGCAGATACGGGCATGCCTCGCGAGATCAAGGTATGGGATGTCGATGGGGGACGGCTGCGCAACGGCAAGCGGTTCGCGCAGTTCGATGTCCCCAGGACCAACACGCCGTCCGCGGCCGACGGGATCCGGTGCGATGCCGATGGGAACATCTGGGCTGGCGCCCGTCCTGGTGTCCAGGTCTTCGCGCCGAATGGCGAGCGGATCGGGATGATTCGGCTTCCTGAAACCTG
>Ga0207689_10005144_pt1 | contig 11758 bp, 8 predicted proteins | sample KBSMisM52_FD_184312 | JGI IMG/M metagenome (GOLD analysis project Ga0207689, IMG submission 184312) | Miscanthus rhizosphere microbial communities from Kellogg Biological Station, Michigan, USA - KBS Miscanthus M5-2 (SPAdes) (version 2) | ecosystem: Host-associated > Plants > Roots > Rhizosphere... | reverse complement strand
TCCGCGTCGACGGCCATCAAGCTGCCGCTGTCCTCCGCGACGAAGACGAGGCCGCTGGCGGTCGCAAGCGTGCCGCCCCAGGAGGAGCCCGCTCCCGCCTGCGGCATCTCCCAGCGGACCTGTCCCGTGCGCATGTCGAGCGCGCGCAGGATGCGCTGCGGCGCCGGCTCCTTCGCGCTTTTCTGCGTCCCGCCCAGGTACGTGCGGCCGCTCTCCCACTCCCCCTGGTCGCTCTTCGTGTAGACGCTGCACTTCTCGTTGGTCTGCACGTAGTACAGGCCGGTGGCGGGATTGAAGGAGGGTGCGTACCAATTGGTCGCGCCGTCCTGGGAGGGGCACACCTTGGTCCCGGCCGTGGTCGGGGCCTGGCCGTCGACCAGGATGGGGCGGCCGTCCGCCCCGATGCCCGAGGCCCAGGTCAGGTTCTTCACGAACGGCTTGGCCAGGAGGAGCGTGCCGTCCTGGCGGTCGAACACGTAGTAGAAGCCGTTGCGGTTCGCGTGCAGCATCAGCGTGCGCGGACGGCCCTCCCATTCCGCGTCCACGAGCACGGACGTCTGGGTCGCGTCCCAGTCCCAGAGGTCGTGCGGAGTGAACTGGAAGTGCCACACGCGCCGCCCGGTCTTGCGGTCGAGGGCGAGGATGGAGTTCGCGTACAGGTTGTCGCCTTGGCGATCGTCCCCGTTGTACTCCTTGGTGGGGTTGCCGGTCGGCCAGTAGACGATGTCGAGCAGGGGATCGTAGCTGCCCGTGAACCAGGTGGGCGCGCCGCCGTGCGCGATGTCCTTCCCCTTCCACGTCTCCGATCCCGGCTCGCCGGGCCGGGGCACGCTCCAGAACCGCCACACTTCACGCCCGGTCTGCGCGTCGTACGCGCCGACGAAGCCGTTCGCGCCGTGTTCGCCCCCGGAGACACCAGAGATGATGAGATCGCCCGCGGGCAGGGGCGCGGAGGACGCGGCGTAGTTCTGCCGCCAGTCCGCCATCTCCGTGTCCCAGACCACCTCACCCGTGAAGCGGTCGAGGGCGACCAGGTGTGCGTGATCGGTGACCATGAAGACGCGGTCGCCGGCTACCGCCGCCCCACGGTTCGCGTTGCCGCCGGAGACGCCCTTGGTGGGCGGCCGCTTGTACTGCCAGAGCAACCGGCCCGTCCCCGCGTCGAGCGCGAAGCACTGGTTGGGCGCCGTCACGTACATGATTCCGCCCGCCACCACCGGAGTCGTCTGCAAGAGGCCCGCATCCGGGATCGAGAAGAGCCAGCGAGGGGCGAGACGCGCGACCGTGGTCTTGTCGACCTGCGTCAGCGTGGTGTACCGGTTCCCGCCGGGCTCGCCGTTGTAGACCGGCCAATCCCTTTCCGAGGTGACGGGGCGGAAGCGATCGCCCTCGCGCCGCAACAGATGCACGCGTTTGTCGGCGGTCCGGAGCTGCAGATCGGATGCTCCTTCGCCGAGCAGCTCGCCCTCCAGCGTGCGGCCGTCGGTCGTCTGGACGGTGCGGCGCACGACGGGCGGAGCTTCCTGCTGGATGGCCCGCAGGAACTTCTGGAGGCCGGCCATCTCCGGCGCGGGCAGGACGTTCCCCGGCATCCCGCGCAGCAGGCGCCCATCGTGGATGAGCTTCGCGAGATCCGCATCGGGGATGGCGGGCAGCCGCAGGACGATGGGCGGACCCATCTCGCCCCCCCATCCGTCGGAGCCGTGGCAGCGCGAGCAGCGCTGCTCGAACGTCTTGCGTCCGGCCTCCAGGCTCTGCGCGGCGGCGTCCCCCGCGACCAGGAGCCCGGAGACCAGTAAGATCGCGGCGAACCCTTTCGTCACGCGCTAGAGTCTATCGTCCCATCGCCGCAGGAGGGAGATCGATGAACCGCCGAACCTTCCTCAAGGCCCTGGCCGCGGCCCAGGCCGCCGCCCTTCTACGCCCTTCGGATGCCGATGCCTCGCTGCCGAGCGCGAAGATCACGCGCGTCCGCATCTACCGGCCGCCCAACCTCAATCCCCTCTTCAACCAGAGCAACATGCTGGTCACGGTGGAGACCGACGTGGGCCTCACCGGCATCGGCGAGGGCGGGGTCAAGGACACGCTCGAGCAGTGCGCGGGGACGCTCATCGGCAAGAACCCGTTCCGCATCGAGAGCATCTGGCAGGAAGCCTACATCGCGTGGTTCTACCCGCCCGGTCGCGAGAAGGCCCACGCCCTGGGCGCGCTGGACCTGGCCCTCTGGGACATCAAGGGCAAGGCGCTGGGCGTTCCCGTGCACGAGCTGCTGGGAGGCGTCGCGCGCGACTACTGCGAGTGCTACCTCACGGGGGGCGCTCCGCCCGGGACGTCCCCCACCGCGAAGCTGAGCCTGCGCGAGCGCGCGCGCGCCACCATCGAGGCGGGCTATCGCGCCTACCGGATGGGTGCCGGGGACGTGCCCATCGGGGACGTCTACGACACGCGCTCGATGGTGCGACGCATCGAGCAGGAGTGCCGCGAGGCGCGAGAGGGAGTCGGACCCGACGGGGACTGGTGCATCGACTTCCACCAGCGTTTCGACCTCAGCGATGCCGTGCGCTGCTGCAAGGCCATCGAGCCCCACGACCCCTTCTTCGTCGAGGATCCCGTGCGCGACGAGCACGCGCTGGCCGACATCCCCAAGCTGCGGCAGATGACGACCGTCCCCCTGACGCACGGCGAAGAGTGGGGCCTGCGCTGGGACTTCAACCGGCTGGTCGAGAGCCACGACGTGGACTTCATCCGCGCGACCCTGCCCAACGTCGGCGGGATCACGGAGATGATGAAGGTCGCCGCGATCTGCGAGACGCACGCGGTCGGCATCATCCCGCACTTCACGGGGCCCGTCGCCACCGCCGCCCTCGTCCACTGCCTTTCCACGTTCTCCGGGCGCGTGATGCTCGAGCACTACCCGGGCGGACCGCCCGTCGATTACCTGCCGGAATGGCTGGACTTCAAGAACGGCAAGGCGTACACCAACCAGCGTCCGGGCCTTGGCGTCACCGCCGACCTGAAGCGGCTGACCCAGATCGGAGAGGTCACGGAGCCGGGACGCCGGATGATCTTCCGGAGGCCGGACGGCTCGCTGACGCATTGGTGAGAGGAGACACCATGATGGATCGTCGCAGTGCCATCCGTGCGCTTTCCCTGACCGGAGGTGCCTCCCTGCTGGGCGCGCGCGACGCCCTCTCCGGCGGGCAAGCGTCGAAACCGGCCCCCGAATACGCGCGGGCCGTGAAGGGTACGGCACCGGTCAAGATCCGCGACATCCGCACGATCCTCACCGCGCCCAACCGGATCCGCCTGGTCGTGGTCAAGGTCGAGACCACCGAGCCGGGGCTGGTGGGCTGGGGATGCGCGACGTTCACCCAGCGCGCCCTGGTCGTGGAGACCGCGATCGAGAAATACCTGAAGCCGTTCCTGATCGGGCGCGACGTGGACGAGATCGAGGACATCTGGCAGTCCACGTACGTGAGCTCCTACTGGCGCAACGGACCCGTCCTCTTCAACGCGATGAGCGGGGTCGACATCGCGCTCTGGGACATCAAGGGCAAGCGGGCGGGCATGCCCCTGTACCAGCTCCTCGGCGGCAAGGTGCGCCAGGGCGCCGACTGCTACTTCCACGCCAGCGGATCCAGCTTCGGGGAGGTCGAGGAGAACGCGCGGGCGGCGATGCAGCAGGGATTCCGCCACGTTCGAATCCAGGTGGCGACGCCCGGCTATTCGGGCTACGGCGCTCGCAGCGGGGTGGCCCCGACGGCCGGACCCGGCATGAGCGGGGTCACCGGCGCGCCCTCGGACGCGGTCGGTCCCACCAATCCGCAGGCCATCTGGGAATCGGGTCCCTACGTGCGGATGCTCCCGAAGCTGTTCGAGCACATGCGCACCAAGCTCGGGGACGAGGTCGAGCTGCTGCACGACGTGCACGAGCGCGTGACCCTCAACCAGGCCATCAACCTCTGCAAGGCGCTCGAGCCCTACCGTCTCTTCTTCCTGGAGGACCCGTTCCCGCCCGAGGAGAACGACCACTTCCGGCTCCTGCGCCAGCAGACGAGCATTCCCATCGCGATGGGCGAGCTGTTCAACACCCAGCACGAATACGTCCCGCTCATCAAGGACCGCCTGATCGACTTCATCCGCATCCACATCTCGCAGATCGGCGGGCTCAGCCCCGCGCGCAAGGTCCAGGCCCTGTGCGAGTACTTCGGCGTCCGCACCGCCTGGCACGGTCCGGGCGACGCCTCGCCGCTGGCCCACGCGGCGCAGCTCGCCCTGGAGCTGTCCGCGTACAACTTCGGCGTCCACGAAGGGAGCGGCTTCCCGAAGGAGACGGCGGAGGTGTTCGCGGGCTGCCCGGAGGTCAAGGACGGCTACATGCTCGCGTCGGAGAAGCCGGGCCTCGGCATCGACTTCGACGAGAAGCTGGCCGCGAAGTTCCCCATCCCGCCCGGACCGCCGAACTTCGATTACTCCTGGGGCACCACGCGGCGCCGCGACGGCACGGTGATCAGGCCCTGAAGCCCGCCAGGAAGGCGAGCACGTCGGACATGAAGTCGACGGGCGCGCCCGAAGCGTTGGTCATGCTGTGTGACGCCCCGGGGTACACGATCCACCGGTAGGGACGCCCGGACGCGCGCAAGCTCTCCAGGACGGCGACGGTCTGCGGCGTCGGGATGCTGCGGTCCGCTTCACCCAGGAGCCACAAGCCCGGAACGGACAGCGTCTCCAGGGTCGGCCTCGGATCGAAGCCGGCCGGGCCCTGGAAGGCGCCGAGCTGGGCCTGGACCTGATCGAGCGGGACGGTCGAGAACTCCGCGAGGTCGCTGTAGTAGATCTCGAGACCGACGGACACGGTCGGGCCCACCACGAGCACCATGAAGGCGACGCTCGGCGCGCGCTGGGCCGCCAGCGGCATGATCCAGCCGGCCTGGCTCACGCCCATGAGGCCGATCCGTCGCGGATCGATCTCGGGCCGCGTGCGCAGGAAGGCCACGCCGGCCGCCATGTCGTCGGCGAGGAGCCCGAGCACCCGTGTCGCGTTGCCGACACCGACGCCTTCGTAGACGCCGGTCGATTCGCCGACCCCGCGCTTGTCGTAGCGCAGGACGGCGAACCCGGATGCGACGAGGCGCGAGGCGAGCCCGCGCGCCTCGTCTCTCGTGGTCCGTCCGGAGCCGTGCCCGAACACGATCGCGGGGAACGGGCCCGCGCCCGAGGGCAGGTCGAGCGTGTAGCCGAGGCGGACGTCACCGCTCGGGAACGTGCCTCCGGCGACCGCGGACGACCCGGTGGGCGCATCGTCGTGGCAGCCGGCCAGACAAGCGGCGATCACGAGGACGGCCGACGCGCTTCGGCCGCGGTGCCACCGCCTCACGGGATCACGTTCGGCGCGCCCTGTTTCGTGCCCGTCCACTGCACGGCATAACGGCAGGCCGCTCCGGCCGGGGGCTGGACGGCGACGGACGCGAGGGCTTCCAGGCCGGCCCGGGTGAACCGTCCGGTGACGCGCACGGTCTGCGCGCCCAGGGAATCGGTCACGGTCTGGGCGTCGGTCGTGAAGGAGCCGTCGCTCGCGAGAGTCCCCGCGTAGGTGAGGCCGTGGGTCAACCGGAACCGGGTCGCGCCCGGCGTGTGCTCCACGCGCGTCGGCAGCGCCGCGACCTGGACCGTCCCGCACGTGTTCTCGGTCAGGGCAACCGTCATGGTGTAGTCCCCGGCCACGGCAATGAGCGCGGGGGAAGGGCCGGATGTCGCGCCCGTGCTTCCGCTTCCCCCGCCGCAGGCGGCAAGCATACCCACAACGACGCTCGCCGTGCCCCACGAAATCCGTTTGCCGGCGCGCCGCGGACGTGCCAGCATCCGCGCGTGCCGCACGTGGTCCTTCGCTTCGGGGTCTTCGACCTCAACCCGGCGACGGGCGAGCTCCACCGGGCGGGCCTGCGCGTGCGCCTCCAGCCCCAGCCGCTGCGCGTCCTGGAGATCCTCGCCACGCGCGCGAGCGCGATCGTCAGCCGGGAAGAGCTGCGGCACGGCGTCTGGGGCGAGAGCACGTTCGTCGATTTCGAGCACGGGCTGAACTTCTGCATCAACCAGGTGCGGCGCGCGCTCGGCGACAGCGCGACCGCGCCCCGGTTCGTCGAGACCGTCCCGCGACGCGGCTACCGGTTCATCGCGCCCGTCGAGCGGATCGAACCGGTCGTGAGGCCTGCCCTCGCACCCGTCCTTCCGATAGCCGAGCGAGCCCCCCGCTTCCGGCCGGGGTGGCGCTTCGCCATGGTCGCCCTGGCCGCGCTGCTCGTGGGCGGAGGTGTCGAGCGCGCGCCCGAAGAGCCGGCCGTCGACGTTCGTCCTGCCGCGCGCGAGGCCTACCTGAGGGGCCTGTACCACACGCAGCGCGGCCCCGCGGAATGGGCGGAGGGCGTGCGCTGCCTCGAGCGCGCGGTCGCGGAAGAGCCGTCCTTCCGCGCCGCCCAGACCGCGCTGGCCGGAGCCTACGTCCAGGTGGCGGAGGCGCGCCTGCGCACGGGACGCGAGGTGTTCCCGCTCGCCCGCACCGCGGCCACCGCCGCCCTGCGCGGGCCGCGCGAGATCGCGGACGCTCACGTCTGGCTCGGCGTCGCGCGGCTGGCCGGCGACTGGGACTGGACGGGCGCGGAGCGCGAGATGAAGGAAGCGATCGCGCTCGCGCCGGACCTCGCCCTGGCCCGGCGCCATTACGCCGCCCTCCTCTCCGCACGCGGCGACGACGAGCGCGCCCTGGCCGAGCTGGCGGAGGCGCGGCGCATCGACCCGCTGTGCACCGCGATCACGGGCGAGGCGGCTCTCATTCACTACCGGGCCCGGCGCTACGGCGAGGCGGCCGCGCTCTGGCGCGAAGGGCTGCGGGTGCGCGAGGACTCCGGAGGGCACGAGGGACTGTTCCACCTCTACCGACAGGAGGGTGATCTCCAGGCGGCGGCGGTGGAGGCGCTCCGCGTGATGGCCCTCGTCGGCGTGCCGGAGACGGAGGTCCGGAAGCTCGGCCTGCGCACGCCCGCCCAGATCGCGGAGGCCTTCGTCCGCGGCGCCGTCGCGCACCTCGATCGTCCGGGCAGCTATGCCCTCCCCGACCGCCTGGCCATCCTCCACGCGACCCTGGGCGACCACGCGCGCGCGCTGGACCAGCTCGAGGTGGCGGTCTCCGAGCGGTCGCCCCAGCTCCTGACCGCCCTTCGCGACCCCGCGTTCGACTCGTTGCGCAGCGAGGTGCGGTTCCGAAGGATCGTGACGGCCGTCGGGCGGAGCGAAGCGATCGATCTGCATGGTGCGGGAGGATAGGAAGCGACGGCGCGGCGGGAAAAGGCCAGATCACCTGAGGGCGGAAGTGCCGTCCGGCTCGCGCGTTGGAAGGCGAGGTAAGGAACGATGAGCGCCTGGAGCCGCCGGGACGTCCTCAAGGGGATTGGCGCGCCCGCGATCGCGGCCTCGCTGCCGCTGCCTCGGGTCGAAGCGGCCCCTCCGTTCTCGCGCATGCCGGCCGAAGGACTGGGTACTCCCAAGATCTGCCTGGGTTACTACGGCGCGGTGGATCCGTCCGGGATGCAGCGCGTGAAGCAGATCGGCGTCGACCACGTCCTCACGGGAGGGCCGAAGATCCCCTGGACCGAGGCCGATCTCCGCGCGCGGATCGATTCCTTCAAGGCCGGCGGGCTGACCCTGTACAACATGATGATCTCGGGGTTCGAGGACGTCATCTGGGGCCGGCCGGGAGCGGAGGCTCAGACCGCGGACGTCATCGCGTCCATCCGCGCCGCCGGGAAGGTCGGTCTCCCCATCGTCGAGTACAACTTCTACGCACACCGCTTGACCGAAGGCTACAAGGAGGAGACGGGCCGCGCGGGCGCGGGCTACACCGCCTACGACTACTCGCTCTCCAGGGACCTGCCGCCCAAGGAAGGCGTCGGCACGCACACGCGCGCCGACCAGCTCGAGCGGGCGCGGCGGTTCCTGAAGGCGGTGATCCCGGAGGCAGAGAAGGCGAACGTGCGCCTGGCCCTGCATCCGAACGATCCCCCCGTGCCTTTGAGCCGCGGATCGGAGCAGCTCATGGGTACCCTCGCGCACTGGAAGGAGTACCTCGGGCTCGTCGAGAGCCCGTTCAACGGGATGACCTTCGATTGCGGGGTCACGCGCGAGATGGGCGAGGACCCCGTCGCCGTCTGCCGCTGGCTGGGCGAGCGCGACCGCGTCAACCACGTCCACTTCCGCAACGTCGTCGTGCGCCGTCCGTACGTGGACTACACGGAAGTGTTCCTCGACGACGGCCAGGTAGACCTGTTCGGCGTGATGCGCGAGCTCGTGCGCCAGAAATATCCGCGCGGTCTCTATCCCGAACATCCGCGCGCCCTCGATCTCGACCGCGAGCGCGGCGCCATCCGCAATCAGTACCCGGGGGGCGGCGGGTTCGCGGGCGAAATCTACAACGTGGGGTACGCGCGGGCGATGCTGCAGGCGGCACTCACGCTTTGAAGCGCCGTCTCCTGATCCTCGCCGGCGTCCTGGCTCTTGCCATCGCCATCCTGTCGTTGGCCGAGTTCTCCTCGCCGCAGCTCGGCCGCGCGCTGCTCGATCGGGCCGGCACGGCCATTGGCGCGCGGCTCGAGGCCGAAGGGTTCCGGCTCTCGCTCCTTCGCGGCCTTTCCCTCACCGGCGTCCGCGCGAAGGGGAAATACCCGGGCGGGAGCTACGACGTCACCCTCGATCGGATCGTCTTCCAGCACCGTCTCCTGCCCCTCCTCGCCGGGCGGCTGGCCGTGGACCGCATCCGGCTCGAGAAGCCGCGCGCGGTGTGGATCGAGGCCGAAGGCGCACCGCCTTCGGCCGGAGCGGCGACCGCAGGGATGGCGGCGGTCGCGCTGCCGATCGCCCTCGACGTGGTCGAAGCGGCGATCCACGAAGGGCGGGTCGAGATGCGCGCGCGCGGCCGGCCCCCGATCGTCGTCGCCGGGCTCGATCTGCGTCTCCAGGATCTCGCGCTGGGTTCGGGAAGCGGAAACGCGCTCGCGCGCCTCTCCGCCCGCGGCGACTTCAGGGCCGAGGACATCGAGCTGCCGGTCACGCGAGCACGCGAGGCGTCCGGGACCCTTCGTCTCTCGGCGGGGCATCTCGACGTCGAGGGGCTCCGCTTCCGCACCGACGAAGGGAGCTTCCAGACGCGCCTCCGTGCGGACCTGACGCACCTGCCCTTCTCGTACACGCTGGCCGTCGAGGGGCGGCCGCTCGACATCAACAAGCTGGCGGGCGCTACGGGCAAGGGGGGCGGCTTCGGGCCCGGGCATCTGACCCTCGATGCGGGCGGCGTGGGGCCGGACCCGGCGCGTCTCTCCGGAAGAGGCGTGCTGCGCCTCGAGGCCGGCACTCTTCCTTCGACGCCTTTCCTCGCCGCCGTCGAACGCGCCCTCGGCCGTACCGGCCTGTCCGGAGGCCGCTACAAGGCCAGCGAAACGCCGTTCCGCATCGAGCAGGGGCGCGTCCTCGTCGATCGCTTCCGGCTCGACGGGGAGGCCGTGGGGCTCGAGGCCTCCGGCTGGACCAGCCTGGAAGGGCCGGTCGAGATGAGCGTGGCCGTCCGCACTCCACGTCCCGAGCTCCGGATGGTGACCGTGCCTCCGGCGGTCCTGGACGCCCTCGCCGACGAGGAGGGTTGGGTGCGCATTCCCCTGAAGGTCACGGGAACGCGCAACGCGCCCCGGGTGTCACCCGACATGGTGGCGCTGCTGGCCGGCGCCCGCCACGAAGGAGGCAAGGCCCTGGGCAACAAGGCGGCGGAGAAGCTGCGGGACCTCCTGCTGCGCTAGTCGTCGTCCCCGTTCGCCGGCACCGCCGGCGGCCCCACGTATCGCGCGCGCGGCCGCAGCACGAAGCCCGCGGCCTGCTGCTCGAGGGCGTGCGCGATCCAGCCCGCCGTCCGGCCGACCGCGAAGACGGCCACGGCCGTTCCGGGTGGAAGGCCGAGAGCACTGGCGAGGGCCACCAGCCCGGTATCGAGGGTCGGCTCCTCGCGACCGCGCTCGCGCATGGCCTCGACGATCGCAAGCAACGTACGCAAGGGCTTCGCGCGCGCGTCGAGCGCGCGGGCGCTCTCGAGCAGCACGCGGCCACGCGGATCGCCGTGCGGATAGAGCGGATGTCCGAACCCGGGGATGGCGTCCCCGCGGCGCAGGCGCGCGTCCAGGGCGGCGGCGGCGTGACGCGGGGCACCCGCCTCCGTGACCAGCATCTCGATGCGGTCGCAGGTCCCGCCGTGGCGCGGCCCGGAAAGGGTGGCCAGGGCGGCGGTCACGCACGCGTAGAGGTCCGCGCCCGTCGAGGCCGCCACCCGGGCCGCGAAGGCCGACGGGTTGAGCTCGTGGTCGGCGCAGAGGACGAGGGCCTGATCGATGGCGCGGACGGTGGCGCGCCGCGGCTTCTGGCCGAGGGCGACGAGAATCGCCTCCGCGACGGTCGGCGCGGCGAGGGCGGCCAGGGCGCGCTCGGGCGCGGCGGGCAAGGCGAGGGCCGCGCACAGGCCGCGCACGAGCCGGCGCGCCCGCTCGAGCTGCGACGCGAGGGCCGCGGCGTGCCGGTGGGAGTCGGCGAGGGCGAAGGTCGCGAGCGCGATGGTGAGTGACTCGAGCGGCCGCGCGCGAGCGGAGACGAGCCGGGCGATCCGCCGGGGGTCGAAGCGCACGGAGTCCGCCGGCCACGGCGTCCGCGTGTCGGGCGAGGCGCCCGTCCAAAGGAGCTCCGCCGCCGCCTCGAAGGGTGTGCCCCGCTCGGCCAGGGTGACCGCGTCGTGTCCTCGATACCGGGGCCCCGAGGGCGCGATGTCCGTGAGCGCGGAATCGAGCACCGGCTCGCCCCAGCGCAGCGCGCCCGCGGCCACCGCGGCGTGGCCGCCATGGGCCTGGTGCCGGGCGCGCAGACGCTCGACTTCCTCCTGGAAATACATCCGGCGCCCCCGGCCCGCCCCGGGAACGCTGCGCAGGAGGCCGCGGCTCACGTAGGCGTACAGCGTGGGGAGCCGGATCTCCAGCCGCCGCGCCGCCTCGCGGGCGGTCAGCAGGCCTTCGGGCTGCACCTCGACCTCAATATGTTGACGACGGAATCAACGTTGATCATGTCTCCTCACGGTGCGCATACTACCTCCATGAAGACCCTGGAACGCGAGACGACGGAAGGGGTGGCCGCGAGCGGGCTGGAAGGGATCGAAGCCGCGCGGACGGCGATCAGCGACGTGGACGGGGACCGCGGCCGCCTCACCATCGCGGGCCATGACGTGGAGGACCTGGCCGCGCGCGCTTCGTTCGAAGACGTCTGTCTCCTCCTCTGGGACGGCCGCGGACCGGCCGATGCCGAACGCCAGCGTTTCCGGGATGCGCTCGGACGAGCACGCGTGCGCGCCTACGAGCGGCTCGACGGTCTCGGCTCGTCTCTGCAGGCGGCGGACGGGATGGACGCGCTCCGGGCGGCGGTCTCCCACCTGGCGGCCGAGGGCGACGAGCGTGAGGACATGGTGAGCGTGACCGCCGCCGCGGCCGTCTTCGCCGCCGCCTGGTGCCGCGTCCGCGCCGGCCACTCTCCGCTCGTGCCGGACCCCGAGCGCGGCCACGCCGCGGACTACTTGAGGATGGCCACCGGCGGCGCCGATCACGCAAAGGGTCTGGAGGCCTATCTCGTGACGGCGGCGGAGCACGGCATGAACGCCTCCACTTTCGCGGCTCGTGTCGTGGCCTCG
>Ga0207689_10005142_pt1 | contig 11762 bp, 8 predicted proteins | sample KBSMisM52_FD_184312 | JGI IMG/M metagenome (GOLD analysis project Ga0207689, IMG submission 184312) | Miscanthus rhizosphere microbial communities from Kellogg Biological Station, Michigan, USA - KBS Miscanthus M5-2 (SPAdes) (version 2) | ecosystem: Host-associated > Plants > Roots > Rhizosphere... | reverse complement strand
TCATCGCCGCGAACGCGCGCATCGCCTTCCAGACCGACGTTGGCAGCGATGACGCCCGGAGCTGCCGCAGCGGGCAGCTGCCCGCGCGCGACGAGCTGTTGAACGCCTTGCGCGACGGCTGCCGAGTAGTTCACCGCGTTGGTGAGCTCGGCCTGCAGATGCTGATAGCTGACGCCCGCGCCGACCGAGAAGCGATCGTTGACCTGCCACGCGATCGACGGATTGAAATTGATCGTCTGGATCTCGGAGTGCAGCGCCTGGAAGCGGCCGACCCAACCATCCTCGTACACGAGCTTCAGGCCGAACGGCGCGTTGATGCCCAAGCCGATCGTGACATCGTCCGTCAGCGGCGTGGTCAGATACACGCCCGGCACGAAGTTCCAGCCGCCCGCGTCCCCGCCCGTGCCGCCGGACGGCTGTCCGAATGCGGCGGTCGAGCCCGCGTTGCTGAACTCGGAAGTGATCTCGATGCCGCTGGCGAGCCCCGCGGCGAGCTGATTGCCCTCGATCAGCGTCATGCCTGCCGGGTTGAAGAACAAGGTCGTCGCATCGTCCGCCGCTGCAGCGGTACCCGCAAACGCTGTGCCGAGCCGGCTCGCGCTCTGCTCGAGCAGCGCAAATCCCGAAGCGCCGGCAGTGCCGGGACCGATGGCCGTCGCGGCGAGCAACGCAGCAAGTGACACACGATTGTAGAGAGGGTTCATGACTCGGTCCTCATTCCAGCTTGGGGATCGAGTCGAACACGAATCGCGTGTTCATCCCATCAGGAAATGATGCGAGTCGCTACGCGGTGCCTGCAATCAGGTCTGCCGCTTTCTCGGCGATCATGAGGGTCGGTGCATTGGTATTGCCGCTGACGATGGTCGGCATGATCGACGCATCGATCACGCGCAAGGCGCTTATGCCGTGCACGCGCAGTGCTGCGTCCACGACGGCGTGTGCATCTGTTCCCATGCGGCAGGTGCCGACGGGATGGTAGATCGTCTCGGCTTTCTCGCGGATGAACCGCGTCAGGTCGGCGTCGCTGCTCGCGTCGGCGCCAGGAAAGACTTCAGCGCCGCGATAGGCGTCGAACGGCGCGGATCCCAGGATCTGACGAGAGCGCCGCGCGGCTTCCAGCAATACGGCAAGATCGCCGGGCTCGCGCAGATAGTTTGCAAAGATCAGCGGCGCGTCGTCGCAGCGGGCGGAGCGCAGGCGGATTCGTCCGCGACTTCGAGGCCGCAGGTAACAGGCGTGCAGCGTGAAGCCGTGGCCGGGCAGGCGGTGGCGGCCGTGATCGTCGAGCTGCGCGGGCACGAAGTGCAGCTGGATGTCTGGACGTCCGTCGACCGCATGCGAGCTGCACAGGAACGCACCTGCCTCGGCGACGTTGGAAACGCCAGGGCCGCGCTTGCTGAGTAGATATCGCAGCGCCACGCCAGCTTCCTGGATCACGTTGAAATCGTAAGTGACCGCTTGCCGGCTCTTGTACAAAGTGCAGACGTCGAGGTGATCCTGCAGATTGGCTCCGACTCCAGGTAGATCGACAGCGATGTCGATACCGAGCTCGCGCAGATGATCTGCCGGCCCGATGCCCGACAGCATCAGCAGCTGCGGCGAGTTGACGGCGCCCGCGCATAGCAGAATCTCGCCCTCGCAACGAGCAACGTGGCGCTTGCCGTTGCGACGATACTCGACGGCCGTCGCTCGTCCGCACTCGATCAGCACTCGCTCAACCAGGCTGTTCGTTGCGATCCGCAAGTTCGGCCGAGATCGTGCGGGATCGAGGTACGCGACGGCAGCACTGCAACGGCGACCCTCGCGCTGTGTGACCTGATAGTGACCCACTCCTTCCTGGCGCGCGCCGTTGAAATCTTCGTTGAGCGGCAGGCCGACGGATACGCCCGCGGCGACGAACGTATCGGTGAGCGGATTGCGGCTGCGCAGATCTTCCACCGCGAGCACACCGTCGGCGCCGTGGTACACCGATGCGCCATGCTGCTGTCGCTCAGATTTGCGGAAGTAGGGCAGAACGTGCTCGTAAGCCCAACCCGTTGCGCCGCCGCGCTGCCATTCGTCGTAGTCCTGCGGCTGTCCGCGCACGTAGCACATCGCATTGATCGAGCTGGAGCCACCGAGCACCTTGCCGCGCGGCCAGTACAGCCGGCGACCGTTCAGCGCGGGCTCCGGCTCGGTCGAATAGTGCCAATTGATGCGGCGGTTGTGCACCAGCCGGGCGATGCCGGCCGGCATGTGAATGAGCGGATTCACATCGCGCCCACCGGCTTCCAGCAGCAACACGCGGCGCTTCGGGTCTGCGGAAAGTCGATTGGCGAGCACGCAGCCGGCCGAGCCGGCACCGATGATGACGAAGTCGTAGGCAACTGCGGCGGACACGTGCGTGCGGCTCACGAAGTTCGAGCAGTTCGGGGCGGACTATCGATCTGAAATGGATCGGCGCTGCCTGCAAGCAGGCGCTGCATGACAGCCGTCTCGCGCTGCTGGATGTTGCGCAGTAGCTCCTGCGCGCCGCCCATTGCCTTGAATGCGCGGTAGCCGCGCTCCAGGAACTCCTGCAACGTATTGACGCCGATCATGCGGGCAGGGAGTCGGGCGGCGCGCAGCGCAACGCCGATTCCGGCAACGTTGATCAGCGCGTCGAGCTCGCGGCCGGTGGCAAGGGTCAGCCAGATCTGCCTCTGTCGATCCTCGCGCCTGTCCGCGCGGCGGTATGCGGCAGCATACGACGCTACCGTCAGGTTCGCCGTGCCGAGCGCCGCGAGCATTGCGAGATCGAGTGACTGGCTGAGCGCTTCGAGCTCCAGTGCGTGCATCACCGCCTGCAAGGCGCGTTCGCCGAGCAGGCGTTGCCATTGATTCAGCACCTTCTTCAGATCGCGGTGGCGCTGCGTGAAATCGTGCGGGCCATAGAGGTCCTCGATGAAGAATGCGAGTGCCGCGCGGTGCCTGGGATCCGTTGCGAGGTCGGCGTAAGTCAGCTGCAGGCGCTCCACCTGCCAGCGCTGCAGTGCCTGGAGTCGGCCGAGCTTGCTGGGGTCCTGCGCGACCTGCGCGCGGGTCGCCGCTATCTCGTCAACGAGTGCCAGTGCCGACTTCGTCATGACGATCCTTCTGCGTTTCCTCGACCAGAGCGCGCCGCAGGATCTTGCCGATGTTCGTCTTCGGCAGCGTCGGGCGAAATTCGACGTACTTCGGCACCTTGTAGCCCGTCAGGCGCTCGCGGCAGAACTCGCGCACCTGCTCGACGGTCAGGGTTTCGCGGGCCACCAGGAATACCTTGACTGCCTGGCCCGAGCGATCGTCCGGCACGCCGATACAGCCAGCCTCGATGACAGCGCTGTGCGTGGTGAGCACGGTCTCGATCTCGTTCGGGAAGACCTTGAAGCCGGAGACGATGATCATGTCCTTCTTGCGATCGACGATCCGGACGAAGCCCTCATTGTCCACCGTGGCGATGTCGCCGGTGTGCAGCCAGCCGTCCGCGTCGAGCGTCTTGGCGGTTTCCTCCGGCATCTGCCAGTAGCCGCGCATGATTTGCGGGCCGCGCGCGCACAGCTCGCCCTCTTTGCCGGGCTCGACCTCCCGCCCTTCGTCGCGGATCGACAGTTCTGTGGAGGGCACTGGCACGCCGACGCTGCCGATGCGAGACGCGTTGGGCAGGTTGCACGTGACGACCGGCGAGGCTTCGGTCAGTCCGTAGCCTTCGATGAGATCGCGACCGGTCGTCCGGGTCCAGCGCTCTGCCACGCTCGGATGCAGAGCCATCCCGCCGGCGATGCCCAGTTTCAGTTTCGAGAAGTCGAGGCGCGCGAACCCCGGATGCTCCAGCAGCGCGTTGTACAGCGTGTTGACGCCGGAGATGAACGTGAATTGCCAGTGCCCGAGCTCGGCGATGAAGGCGGGGATGTCGCGTGGATTGGTGATCAGCACGCCCAGTCCGCCGTGCTTGGCGAACGTCAGGCACGCGGTCAGGCAGAAGATGTGATAGAGCGGCAGCGGCGTGATGACGACCTCGGCGCCGTCCTCGATGATCGAGCCCCACAGCGCCGAGATCTGCTCCAGGTTCGCGACGACATTGCGATGCGACAGCATCGCGCCCTTGGCGACGCCGGTCGTACCGCCCGTGTACTGCAGGAATGCCAGATCCTCGGCCTCGATCGGCGGCGGCGCGAACTGCAGGCGCGAGCCGCCCTCGAGCACATCGCGAAACGCTACGGCGCCGGCGATGTGATAGGCGGGCACGAGCTTCTTCACGCGTCGCGCCGCCCAGCTGACGATCGCGCCCTTGGGGAATCGCAGCAGATCTCCGAGCTGGGTCACGACGACGCTGCGCACGCTCGTGCGTGCGATCACTTTCTCGACTACGTGCGCGAAGTTGGCGAGCACCACGATGCAGGTGGCTCCGGAATCGCGCAGCTGGTGCTCGAGCTCACGCGCCGTGTACAGCGGATTCGTGTTGACGACGACCAGCCCCGCGCGCAACGCGCCGAACAACGCAACCGGATACTGCAGGACGTTCGGCATCATCAGTGCGATGCGCTCGCCTTTGCGCATGCCGTTCGCCGTCAGCCAAGCGGCGAAATCGCGCGAACGCGCGTCCACTTCGGCGTAGCTGAGCGTCGTGCCCCAGTTGTGGAATGCAGGGCGCGCGGCGAAACGCTCGCAGCTGCGGCGGAACAGGTCGACCAGAGTCGTCCCGGCGGCGAGCGAAATCTCGGCAGGCGTGCCTTGCGGATACCGAGCGAGCCAGATCCTTTCCATAAAATTCTCCCCGAGCGCGGTGACTGAGCGGTTGCTCAACACTAGTCCCCGCGCGCGGCCGTCGCCATGCGACCCTCGCGTAGTCGATCAGGGGAACTCACTCGAAGTAACGGCGCACGCTGCACGTGCGCGGGCTGGTTCAACGCGCGGCGATCCAGCGGGACAGGCGACTCAGCGTGTCGCTCAGTTCCGTCGTCGTCACGGTGCCGCACGGCACTGACGTCACGCAGGCATCGACGGTGCGCGCGGCGTCGGTGAGTCGGTCGAAGCGCAGGGAGACGCCGTGTCGCTGGAGCAGCGGTGTCAGTGCGTCGGCATGAGCAAGCAGATCACGCCGAGTCTGTTGATAGGCATGGTTCGCCAGCCGGCGGCGCTCGACGTAGCGGAACACGTTGGTGAAGAACATCACGTCGTCGTCGCGATCGGGTTCGAACAACATGCGGTCGCTGTGCGGATAGCGGTCCCGATAGGCCGCCATGCCGACCTGCATTCGCGACTGGATCAGTGCGCGAAAGGTCTGGGAGAGCACCGTGGTGAGACCGTCGTCTGCCAGGTCGTGCGGCTGGCGACGGCGCGAACGCGAAGCGTCGAACGTGACCAGCGGATTGACGGATATGACCAGGTCCGCGCCGTTGTCGAGCACCAGCGACGCGTGCACTGTCCTGAGCAGCGCACCATCCACATACGTGTGCCCTTCGAAGCGGACCGGCGTGTACAGGCCGGGCAGCGCAGTGCTGGCACGGATCGCCTCGGAGATCGGCACATGATCGTAGCCCTTCTCGCCGAAGCGCACTTCGGTGCCGGTGTTCAGATCCGTGGCTATGATCCGCAGGAGCGTGCGCAGCCTGCGAAAGTCGTTGCTGCGGCCCTCGGCGCTCAGTATCCGGCGCAGATACTGCTCGAACGGTCGGTTGTCGAACACGCCGGTCGGAATCGCGCGGAGCAGCGGGCTGAGCACAGCAGCCCAGTTCTGCCGCTGCGGGTCGAGCAGCCCCTTCATCACCTGCGCCACCAGCCCCGGTATGCGGGCGGCCCGCTCCAGGTATTCCTCGAACGCCGGACGCATCAGCGTGCCGGGCGTGAGCGGATACGGGCCGGCATCGTCGTCGACGAAAAACAGGCGCACCATCTCCGTCGTCGTGATGCCGTTGGCGAGCGATGCGGCGATGATGGCGCCGGAACTCACGCCGACATAGCCTTCGAGCTCGGACAGGTTCAAGCCCTGGGTGCACTCCGCAAGCGCGTGCAGGCACCCGAGCTGATAGAAAGCGCCCAGAGGTCCGCCGCCAGCGAGCGCCAGCGCGATACGTCGCCCGCTGGCTCGTTGTCTGGCGGCGGGTTCCACCGTCAGCATGGTGCGCTACTCAGAACACTGCGGTTTCGTCGGAGACCGGTGCAGCTGCCGACGCCGCCTTGCGAGAACTCCCGCCGGACTTGCTGCGCGTAAGCGCATGCACCGACTGATTCAACTCGTTCACCTTGCGCGACAGCGCGTTGATCTCCTTCGAGGTCGGCATGCCGAGCTGCTGCAGGGCCTTCTGCACGCGGCTCTGGAAGATGGCTTCCAGGTTTTCCAGCGTTTCGCCTGCCTTGCCGCGCACTTCGGCCGTACGCGCATCGACTGTTTCGCGCAAGCCTTCCCATGCGCCTTTGACCAGCCGGGTCGCGTTGGCCCGCTGCCGTTCCTCGAGCGAGCCGCCTTCCTCGACCAGGCTTTCGAACAGCTTCGGTCCTTCGCGCTGAGCGCGCGCCAAGGCGCCGATCCCGGCCAGCCAGATGTGATGTCCCACTTCGATCGCGTTCGCCATCGGTGTCTTGGTCACGGCAGGCGCGCGTTTGCCCTTGCCTTTACCTTTACCCTTCGTTCGCACAGCCATGTTCGCTCTCCTCGAATGTATTGATCGGTCAATCAGCGTCGCGCATGCAGCGATGCATGGCGAACGGGGCCAGTGTGCGAGCGCAGTGGTCGGTCGCGGTATAGCGAAATCCCACACGTCCCTACGGAGAGGTCCGGCAGCGGCTCAACCGAGTCGTGTCGCCAGCTGCCCGGTTACCGCGCATAGCAGCAGCTTTTCGAACTCCTCGGCGAAGCAGCGCGCGACCTCGCGTGGCGCCGGGATGAGATTGCGGTCAGCGGAGAATCCGAAGTGCACACGTCCGTCATAGGTAAGCAGGCTGATGCCTACCGCGATGCTGCCGGCCTGCGGCACCCAGAAGAACTGCTGCTCGATGCGGGCGCCGGCAAGATACAGTGCCTGGCGTGGCCCCGGGACATTGGAGACCACGACGCTGGCCTTGCTCGTGAACAGCTCGATGGCGCGGTCCTCGACCACGCCCGGCAGCAGTCCCATGGCAGTCAGCAGCCACAGCGCGACGATTGCCTGCGAGGAGTGCTTCAGCTTCTCCATGTCGTGATGCACAGCGTACAGCCGCGCGAGAGGATTGCGCTCGCCGATCGGCAGGCTGGCGAATACCAGCCCGAACTCGTTGCCAAGCTTCGGTTGCTCCTCGATCGTGCGCAGATTGACCGGAACCAGCGCACGAATGACGACGCCATCGATGCTCGCGCCGCCACGCCTGAGGTGCGATCCCAGCGCTCCGGCCGCGGTTGCCAGCAGCACGTCGTTGATCGTGCAACCAAACGCCGCGGCAACAGTCTTGACCTCCAGCAGCGGCAGCGGATCTCCCCAGGCCATCTGTTTGTGCACGCCGAGCCGTCCCTTCAGCGGCGTCGCAGGATCCTCGGGCAAGAGTGCGATGTCGGCGAGCTCGCGGCTCGCCACCGCGATCTGTCGCGCCATCAGGGCCGCCTGATCAGGATGCGCCAGCGTGTGCAGCGACGCGCCGACCAGATCGGCGGCGCCCTGGCTTGCCCGCTGCATGACCGAGATCGCGGAGCCGGCCAGGTTCGTCAGCGGCGCGATCAGCGAGAGCAGACCCGGCGAACTCCCGGCAGTCACGGGGGACTTGCTTGCACTGCCGGCCGGTGCCGCGCCAGGCGCGGGATCGGTGAGTGAAAGAAGTACACGCATCAGCGCAATCCCGTCCGCATAGCAATGATGGAAGCGCGCGATCACTGCGCTGCCCTTGCGGTAGTGCTCGATCAGGTGGATCTGCCACAGCGGGCGGCGCGGATCGAGTTGCGTGCTCGCGAGCTTGCCCGCGGCGGCCTCCAGCTGCGCCTGCCCGGCGCGCGGCGGCAGTTTCAGCGACCGCACGTGCGCATCCAGACTGAAATGGCGGTCCGACTGCCAGTGAGTGCCCAACGCGTCGTGCACCGGCAACTCCCGGAACCGTTCGAAGCGCAGCAGCCGCTCCTGCACCAATGCGCGCAGCTGGTCGTGCCGGACGCGCCCGCTCAGGATCAGCACGCCGACGATCGTCATGCGGTTGGTCGCGCGTTCCATCCGCAGCCACGCCAAGTCAACGCCGCTCATCGGTTCGACGCTCATGCAGGCATGGAACGGCGAATCGCCCGAGGTGTAAAGCGCGCCTGACCCTGAGCGCTTACGGGCTACTCCTCATATCTGCTTCGAGCGCGCCTTCGTAGCCTGAAACCCATCCGCATCATCGGCGAGGATCATGAGCTGCTTCATCACCGGTGCGACCGGTTTCATCGGCCGCTATCTCGTCAGAGAGTTGCTGGCGCGCGGCGGCGACGGCTCGGTGTTCGTGCTCGTGCGCGCAGCATCGCAACAGAAATTGGCGGAACTGAAGCAATGGTGGGGAGCGGGCGCCGACAGCGTCATTGCCATCGATGGCGATCTGAGTGCGGCCAACATGGGCGTGTCCGCCGCCGATCGCGACTGGCTGCGCGGCAGAGTCACGCATTTCTTCCATCTCGCTGCGCTCTACGATCTCGATGCCAGCGCCGAGTCCATGCAGCGAGCGAATGTGGAGGGTACGCGCCACGCACTGGAGCTCGCGCAAGCGATCGGCGCGAGTCACTTTCATCACTGCAGCTCGATCGCCGCCGCCGGTCTGTACGACGGCGTGTTCACCGAGGACATGTTCGAGGAAGCCTGCGGTCTCGATCATCCGTACTTCCGGACCAAGCATGATGCCGAGGCACTGGTGCGCAGGCAGCGGCGCATTCCCTGGCGCATCTATCGGCCCGGCATGGTGATCGGCGATTCGCGCACCGGACACATCCCGAAGGTCGACGGTCCGTATCACTTCTTCAAGGCGCTGCAGATCCTGCGTCATCACCTGCCACCGTGGCTGCCGACGATCGGGCTGGAGGGCGGCTACGTCAATGTCGTGCCCGTCGACTACGTGGCTGCGGCGATGGTGCAGTTGGCCCACGCCGATGGTCAGGACGGCCGTTGCTTTCACTTGACTGACCCGCAGCCCCGTCACGCGGGAGAAATTCTCAATCTATTCGCACGGGCGGGCCATGCACCGGTCATGGGGCTGCGTCTCGACGCCGAGCTGTTCAGGCTCGTGCCCAATGGCGTGACCAGCGCCTTGCAACATCTCGAAGCGTTGCGACCGGTTGCGGATCAACTGCTGGAAGATCTGCAACTGCCGCGCAGTGTTCTGCGGTTCCTGAACATGCCGACGCTGTTCGACAACCGGCGCACCAGCGCACTGCTGCAGGGAACGGCTGTCCGGCTGCCGCGCCTGGAGGAATATGCCTGGCGTGAATGGGACTACTGGGAGCGCAACCTCGATCCGGATCTGTCGCTGGACCGCAGCCTGAGCGGCGCGGTCGCGAACAAGCGCGTGTTGATTACGGGCGGCAGCTCCGGCATCGGGCGCGCCACGGCGCTGCGGCTTGCCGAAGCGGGAGCGCACGTTCTCATCGCCGCACGCGACCGGCGCAAGCTCGACAGCATCGAGACTGAGATCCGCTCGCGCGGCGGAGCGGTGAGCACGTACGCCTGCGACATCACCGACGCGGCGGCCAGCGCCGAGCTGACGCGCCAATTGCTCGCCGAGCCGGGTGGCGTCGACATCCTGATCAACAACGCCGGTCACTCGATCCGCCGTTCGATAGCGATCTCCTGCGAACGGCTGCACGATTACGAGCGGTTGATGCAGCTCAACTACTTCGCGGCCGTCCGCCTGACGCTCGCACTGTTGCCGCACATGGCTGCACGGCGCAGCGGGCACGTCATCGTCATCTCCTCGATCGGCGTCCTCAGCAACGCACCGCGCTTCTCCGCGTACATTGCCTCCAAGGCAGCGCTCGAAGCGTTCGCGCGCTGCGCGGCCGCCGAGTACCGCGACCAGGGCGTGCACTTCACGGTGATCAACATGCCGCTGGTGCGCACGCCGATGATCGCGCCGACTCGCGCCTATGCGCAGTTGCCGGCGAAGTCACCGGAGGAGGCGGCCAGTCTGATAGCGGACGCGATCGTTCACAGGCCGCCGCGCGTTGCGACGCGTCTGGGCATGTTCGCCCGCGTGCTGGAGCTGTTCGCGCCGAAGCTCGCAGACGCCATCAACAACGTCTCCTTCCACATGTTTCCTGATTCGCAGATCGCGCGCGGTGTCGATGCAGCAGAGGAACCGCCGACAGAGCAAGCTGTTGCGTTCGCGAAGCTGCTGCATGGGCTGCATTGGTGAGCATCGGTCCCGCGCCAGCAGCTTGACAGGCTTTCCCGAGAGCACCTAAGCGGGGTTCCGGATGTTGGAGCGAGTTCGCGTAGCGTTACCTTGGCAATCATGCAACCGCTTCCACATCTCTATTCGGTAACAGGGCGCGCCCCCGCCGCCGGGCAAGTGATCCTGAGTACGCCGGGTGCTCCTGCTCTGGCGAGCGCAGCGCCGTCGCAGTTTGGCGGGCCGGGAGACCAGTGGTCGCCAGAGTCGCTGCTCGTAGCTGCATTTTCCAGTTGCTTCATTCTGAGCTTTCGCTCCGTCGCCCGTGCCTCGAAGCTGGAATGGATCGGCATGGAGTGCGCCGTCGAGGCCACCCTCGGGCGCATCGAAGGGGTTACGCAGTTCACTCGTATGGTCGCGCGCGTAACGCTGACGGTTCCGGAGTCGGCCGCAACGGCGCTCTATGAGCGCGCGCTCGCCAAAGCGGAGCACGGATGTCTCGTCGGCAACTCCCTGCGCTGCCCGCGTGAGCTGCAGATCGAGCTTGTGAGAGAGCCAGCGGTGCAGCTGCAGGCTCAGGCCGTCTAGCGTCGTCGAACGACGGAGTTGTCATGCGCAAGATGATGGGAGCAGCGATAGCGACGTCTTTCGGTCGACCGCTGATTCTGAGCGACGTCGCAATACCGTCTCCCGGCCCGGGAGAACTGCTCGTCAAAGTCGCAGCTTGCGGCGTATGTCACACGGATCTTCACGCGGTCGACGGCGACTGGCCCGTGAAGCCGAAGCTGCCATTCATTCCTGGTCACGAAGTCGTCGGCCACGTGGCAGCGGTCGGCCAGGGCGTCACGCAGCACCGGGAAGGTGACGCCATTGGCGTTGCGTGGCTGCATGACGCGTGCGGTGCCTGCGAATACTGCGGCACTGGACGCGAGACCCTTTGCCTAGGCCAGCACAATACCGGCTATAGCATCGACGGCGGCTATGCGGAGTACATGCTTGCAGATGCCGACTATGCCGTGAAGTTGCCTCGAGGATTGGATCTGCTGAGTGCTGCTCCGATTCTCTGCGCCGGCGTGACTGCTTACAAAGGCATCAAGGAAACCGACACGAAGCCGGGCGACTGGCTGGCGATCAGCGGCGTAGGTGGGCTCGGCCACGTCGCCGTGCAATACGCCAAGGCGATGGGTCTGCACGTCTTGGCCATCGACGTATCCGACGACAAGCTGGCGCTCGCACGACGGCTCGGTGCCGACATGACGTTGCATGCCGCGGTGCCGGACCTGGCGGCAGACGTGTCGCGGCGCACGGGCGGCATGCACGGCGCACTGATCACAGCGGTTTCCGCGCCGGCGTTCGCCCAATGCCTGAGCCTGCTGCGGCCGGGGGGCACGATGAGCATGGTCGGGCTGCCGCCAGGTTCGTTTGCGTTGCCGATCTTCGAGGTCGTACTC
>Ga0207689_10005138_pt1 | contig 11767 bp, 12 predicted proteins | sample KBSMisM52_FD_184312 | JGI IMG/M metagenome (GOLD analysis project Ga0207689, IMG submission 184312) | Miscanthus rhizosphere microbial communities from Kellogg Biological Station, Michigan, USA - KBS Miscanthus M5-2 (SPAdes) (version 2) | ecosystem: Host-associated > Plants > Roots >... | reverse complement strand
GCGTCGGGATCGACCCCGAGCACCCGGCAGCCGGCCGCCTGGAACTGCCGAGCCACGATGCCGGTCCCGCAGCCGACGTCGAGGACGTCGGGGACGTCGTGACGGTGCTGGCTCCGCGCGGCGCCGGCCGCGATCCGGTCCACCAGCGCGTCGGGGTAGCGGGGCCGGGCCCGGTCGTAGCGGTCGGCATCCAGGCCGAACGACTCGGCTATCTCCCGGGCCTGATGGGATTCGCGGCCGCCAAACGGCGTTCGGGCCGGAGGTAGAGTGGGCATGCGCCCACCGTAAGTGGGCGCATGCCCACTTGACAATCGGTTTCGCGTGCGGCGAAGGAGGGAGGCCCGGTGCCGACCGGGGTGGCCCTCCGCGACGCGCGCGAGCAGATGTTCGCCGCCGCCGAGCGCATCCTGCTCAGGGAGGGGCCGCACGCGCTGACCAGCCGGGCGGTCACCACCGAGGCCGGGGTGGCCAAGGGCGTCCTGCACCGCCATTTCGCCGACTTCGACGCCTTCCTCGCCGAACTCGTGGAAGACCGCATCGCCGGGATCGGCGCCCAGGCCGCCGCCCTGTACGAATCCGCCGGCACCGGCACCGTGGCCGGCAACCTCACCGGCGTGCTGACCGGCCTATTCTCCTCGGTCGCCGTGGCGATCGTCGCCCTGATCACCTTCCGGGACGACCTGCGGGCCCGGCTCCGCGCGACGACCCCGCGGGGCGTTCCCCTGCTGACCGAGGCCGGAGCCATGATCGCCTCCTACCTGACCGCCGAGCGGGACCTGGGCCGCATCGCGGCCGACGCCGACGTCGGCACGCTCGCTCCGACGCTGCTCGGGGCCTCGCACCTGCTGTTCGCCGACCGCACGGGCGCCGCGCCCGAGCCCGAAGCCGTCCGCAAGGTCGTGACCACAGTCATCGCGGGCGTGATCCGGGACGACATCCCCGGGCCCGTGACCAGCGGCTAGCCGCTCGCGGGGAGGATCGCGGCGAAGCGGTCCGCCGCCTGGCCGAGCTGGGTCAAGATACGCTGCCGGGCCGGGGCGCCCAGCGGGGTATCGGGGAGCGCGATCAGCTCCTGCAACACCGGGACCAGCGGCGCGTACTTGCCGGCCAGCCTGTGCAGCCGCGGGCCGGTGGTGTGGATCAGGCCGACGCCATTGTCGGTGAAGTCGGAGGCCTTGATGACCCGCGCCCACGGGTCGCGCCGCAGGCTCTCCGCGACGTGCTCGCGGTACTGTTCGTCCGCGTCGCGGCCCGGCGTGTACTCCGGGTTCGTCACCGCCGCCACCAGCGCGGCCACCCGCGGCCCGAACTCCTCCGCCAGCGCCGCCAGCGCGGCCGCGCGGGTGCCGTCCGGGGCCAGTTCGGCGGCGTGGTCCTCGACCGCGTCGTGCAGCAGGGCGGCGCAGACCACGTCGCCGTCGCGCACGCCGTAGTGCGACATGATCCGGATCGCCACCCGGAGCAGGTGGTTGACGTACGGTTCCCGCTCGCGGCGGTCGGCGGCGTGCAGCCGTCCCGCGAGGGCCAGGGCCTGGTTCAGGCGGCGCTGGTCCGCCCGCGGCCACGCCTCGATCTCGGCCGCGAACCTGGCGCGCAGGCCCTCCTCGCCATAAGCCGAGGTAATCGCGTGCAGCGGCATGGTCGCCACCAGCCGGCGCTCGCCACTGTCCATGCCCTAGAACTAGCACACCGTCGGCCCGCGGCGCGGCGTGCCAAGTACCTGTAGCTTAAGATTATGAATATGCAGATATATACGGCGGACCGGATCGGGCGCGTCCGGGCGGACTGGGCCGGCCAGTGCCCGGACCTCGATACCTCGCCGATGGAAGTCATCGGCCGGATCCTGCGCGCCGAGCACCTGGCGGGCGCCCGCATCCGGCGCGTCCTGCGGGCCGAGGGCCTCGACCGGGGCGGTTTCGATGTGCTGGCCACGCTGCGCCGCAGCGGGCCGCCGTACCGGCTGACCCCGACCAGGCTGTACCAGGAGCTCGTGCTGACCTCGGGCGCCATCACCCACCGGGTCGACGCGCTGGCCCGGGCCGGGCTGGTCGAGCGGGTATCCGGCGGCCGTGATCGCCGCAGCACGCTGGTCGGGCTGACCGACGAGGGCAGGGCCGCGGCCGACCGCGCCATGGCCGCCAACCTGGCATGCGAGGCGGCGATGATCGGCGCGCTGGCCGACGCGGACCGCGAGACGCTCGCGGCGCTACTGAAGAAGCTGTTGGACGGACTCGAGGCGGAGGAGGCCGAGGTTCAGTGAAGGCAGACGGCACGATCGTTGTCATCGGCGGCAGTTCCGGGATCGGGCTGGCCGTGGCCCGGCGCAGCCTGGACGACGGAGCCACGGTGGTGATCGCCGGCCGGTCGCAGCAGCGCCTCGACGCGGCCCGCGCCGACTTGGCCCGGACCGGACCACCGGCTGGCCGGCTGAGTGCGCATCCGGTCGACATCGGCGACCCAGCCCAGGTCACCCGGCTCTTCGAGCGGGTCGGGACGCTCAGCCACCTGGTCGTCACCGCCGCCGACCTGCCCTACGGTCCGGTGGTCAGCCTGTCCGAAGACAGCATGGTACGAGCGGTCCGGTCCAAGATCCTCGGCCCGCTGTTCGCCGCCCAGCAGGCCGCGCCGCGAATCACGAAGCCAGGCAGCATCACCTTCACCTCGGGCATCGCCGCCTCCCGGCCCGCGCCCGGGGGCGCGCTCGCCGCCACCGTCAACGGCGCGCTCGAGTCGATGGTCCTGGCCCTGGCGCTCGAGCTGGCGCCGATCCGCGTCAACGCTGTTTCCCCCGGATGGGTGGACACCCCCGTGTGGGACCGGCTGGCCACGCCTGATGTCAAGAACGCCAGGCTGGCCGACCTGGCCGCCCGCCTGCCCGCGCGCCGCCTCGGCCGTCCCGAGGACATCGCGAACGCCGTCGCCTTCCTGATCGCTGACACCTTCGTGACCGGTACGGTCCTGCACGCCGAGGGTGCCCAGGTGCTCGTGTAGCCCGGCCTGGTGTCAGGGAACGACGCAGGTCAGCGTGATGGTGGCGATCTGCCCGGCGGTGACGACGGCCGACGTCGGCTGCGAGCACGGCAGCTCCCGGCGCTGCCCGCCGTCGATCTCCATGACGTCAGGCGACCGGCCGGAGACCTGGTACCGGCCCGGCGGCAGCGGTACCGAGAACGTTCCCGACGACCCGACCGTGACCGTGACCGGCTGGTGTCCCGCCGCGGTGGCGGTCACCGTGCCGGACATGGCCCGCTCACCTGGCTGCTTGCCGCCCGGACCCAGCGGACCGCCCTCCATGACCAGCCTGCCCGTGAGGTGACCCGAGGCCGGCGGCTGGGCTGCGGCCGAGGCGCACCCGGTCGCCAGCCCCGTCAGCAAGAGCCCGCCGAGCAGGCAGGCAGGCACGCGTATCGGTTTCATTGCTCCCCCTCATCCCGTTCAGTGCCCTTTGGACGCATCCGCCCGCACGGCGGTTCCAGGACGGTCAGACCGGGGAGGCCTGCGGCTGCCCGGCGGGCTGGTGCAGCAGCGGGAGCAGGATGGCGAACCTGGTCATGCCCGGGTGGCTGGTCACGATGATGGCGCCGCCGTGGGCGGCCACGACCGCGTCCACGATGGCCAGGCCGAGGCCGGTGCTCTTGCCGGCCGCGCTGGCGTCCCGGGCACGCCCGGCCTCGCCGCGGGTGAACCGCTCGAACAGCTCGGGCAGCAGCTCGGCCGAGATGCCGGGACCGTCGTCGGTGATGCTCAGCTCCGCCCGCGGGCCCGGCGGAGCGACGCCGCGCTGCACCACCGCGGTGCCCGAGGTGCCCGCGGGCAGCTCCGGGCTCGCGGTCGCGTCGCCGAGGGTGAGCGCGACGCGGACCGTCGAGCCCGGCGGGGTGTGCTTGCCCGCGTTGCTCAGCAGGTTGGCGAGCACCTGGTGCAGACGGTGCTCGTCGCCCTCCACCAGGACCGGCTCGTCCGGCAGTTCCAGCCGCCAGCGGTGGTCGCCGCGGGCCACCTGCGCGTCGCTGGTCGTCTCGATGGCCAGCCGGGACAGGTCCACCGGCTCGCGTTCCAGCGGGCGTCCCGCGTCGAGCCTGGCCAGCAGCAGCAGGTCGTCCACCAGGACGGTCATCCGGGCCGACTCGGACTCGACCCGGCGCAGCGCGTGGGTCACGTCCCCGGGCACCGGTCCCGGATGCCGCAGCGCCAGCTCGGCGTAGCCGCGGATGGCGGACAGCGGAGTCCGCAGCTCGTGCGAGGCGTCGGCGGCGAACCTGCGCAGCCGGGCCTCGCTGGCCGCGCGCCGCCCCAGCGCCCGCTCGACGTGGAACAGCATCCGGTTGAAGGCGGCCCCGACCCGGCCCACCTCGGTCCGCGGGTCGCTGTCGGGGACGCCGGCCGGGAGCGTGACCTCACCCGAATCGAGCGGCAGCTCGGTCACCTTGGTCGCGGTGGCCGCGACCCGCCGCAGCGGCCGGAGCGAGAGCTGCACCATCGCGGTCCCGAGGGCCAGGGCCAGCACCAGGACGGCCGCGTACACCACGTGCTGGGTGTTCTCGACGTTCGCCAGCGTGCCCTGGACCGTGGCCAGGGGCAGCCCGGTGACCAGCGTCGTGCCGTGCTCCGGGCCCGCCACCTTGGTCAGCAGGAACTCCCCGCCGAGGGAGCTGAGCGTCCGGATGTACGTCCTGGCTGGCGGCGGGTCGGGCGGGCCCGGACCAGCCTCACCGGACGAGGGCTGACCAGATGAGGGCGGGCCGTGGCCGGACGGCAAGGCTATGAGCACGGCCTGGTCCGGGACGGACAGCCGGCACGGCTGTTTCACCGTGTTCTTGTAGCCGACGGAATGTCCGGCCAGCAGGAGCTCGAAGGTGCCGGGCGCCTGCCCGCCGTTGCTGCACATCCCGTAGCCGCGCGGCGCGGGCAGGTACGCGGCCTGGCGGGGGATGTCGCGATCAGAGTCGCCGGTGCTGCGCTGGACGCAGCTGTACCAGGTGTCGGTCGCGGTCTGCAGCTGCTGGTTCAGCGAGGACATCAGCGACCGGTTGAGCGAGTGGTCGGTGACCACGCTGACCGCGACGCTGGCCACGCCGAACAGCAGGGCCAGCCCGATGATGAGCTTGCCGCTGATGGTGCGCAACGAGAACAAGGCGGCCAGCCGGGCGAACCCCCGCGCGGGCGAAGCGGACGACCCGGACATCAGCCAGCGGGCTTCAGCACGTACCCGACCCCGCGGACCGTATGAATGAGCGGCACCCGGCCGACGTCGATCTTCTTGCGCAGGTAGCTGATGTAGAGCTCGACGACGTGGGCCTGGCCGCCGAAGTCGTAGTTCCACACCCGGTCCAGGATCTGCGCCTTGGACAGCACCCGCCTGGGGTTGCGCATGAGGAACCTGAGCAGCTCGAACTCGGTCGCGGTCAGGTCGATGAGGTCGCCGTCCCGGCGGACCTCGCGGGCGTCTTCGTCCATGGTCAGGTCGCCGACCACCAGCGATCCCTCGGTGCGCGCCCGGGTCAGGTTGGCCCGGCGGAGCAGGCCGCGCAGCCGGGCCAGCACCTCTTCCAGGCTGAACGGCTTGGTCACGTAGTCGTCACCGCCGGCCGTGATGCCGGCCACCCGGTCTTCCACCGCGTCCCGCGCGGTCAGGAACAGCACGCACACCTGCGGGAGCTCGGCGCGCAGGCGGCGCATCACCTCGAGGCCGTTGAAGTCGGGGAGCATGATGTCGAGCACCACCGCGTCGGGGCGGAACTCGCGCGCGGTCCGCACCGCCTCCGCGCCGCTGCCCGCCGTGACGACGTTCCAGCCTTCGTAGCGCAACACGCTGGCCAGCAGTTCGGCCAGGCTGGGCTCGTCGTCGACGACGAGCACGCGCACCGGGGTGCCGTCCGGCCGCTGAACGTCCGCGTTACGCGCTCCGGGAGACTGCGCTGCCCCCGCGCCGTTGTTCTCCATGTTCGTCAAGCTCGCCCGTCTCAATCGGACCTGTGCCCAGTATGCACAGGCCGAGATGTCATCTCAGGTTCTCATAACATGCGAACCGGGTCAGGCTCAGATCACGATCAGCTATGAATTAGCTCTGAGAGCGCGCTTCAGCCAGCGTTCATGACGCGCGCTAGCTTCGACCCGGAGGCCGAGGGTCTCGCGCCGGCCTCGCGCAGCACCGTGCCGACCGACTCGAGCATGGCCGCCGCCGCCCCGGAGTCGGGCGACAGCGCCTCGACCTCGATCTCGCGCCAGGTCATCGGACCGCTGTCCGGCTCGCCGAACCGGATCGCCGTCACCAGGTCGTCGGCGACCTCCACCAGGGGGGCTCCCGACGGTCCGGGCAGGGTTACCACGGTCCGTTCGGTATCGAGGATGGCCACCGGATGCAGCGGCTGACCTGCCGTGATGTCCTTAACCTGATCGGCCAGCCTGGCCGGCACGCTGCCGCTGGTCCCCTCGCCGAGCGGCGCGTGCAGTTCCTGCCTGGTGTCCTTGCGCACCGGCAGCTTGAGGTGCCAGCCCTCGTCGTCGCCGCCGACGCGGCGGCGCAGCGTGACCTTGTGCTGGATGAGCGCGAGGTCCTCGGTGTCGTAGTAGGTGGCGCTCAGGTAGATCCGCTTCGGATCCGCGAGCCGCTTGCCGCCGAGGTCCGGCAGGCTGCCGAGCTTCGGCAGGACGAAGTCGGCATCGGCGTCGTATTTCTGCTCGGTCTCCAGGTGGTCGCCCTTGCTGCTCGTCACGCTTCTAAGGCTACCCAGATGGCCGCGAGCGCAACGACCGTATCGGCCTCAGCTGTGGTAGACCACGAAGCGCGTCGCGGACCGCTCGATCAGCAGGGCCTGGCCGGCCGTGGACGGCGCGGGCTCGTCCGTGGACGACCGCGGGTAAGCGTCCACGTGCAGGCGTGCCGCGCCGGGCTGACCCGCGGCGTCCCAGGCCCGCACGTGCGCGGCGAGGGCCGCGCCGAGCTCGGCGCCGTGCGGGCCGAACCCGGCTACCGCCAGGGCCAGCTGCCCCCGCCGCGGCCCGGGCGCCGGGACCATCTCGTCCGCGGTGAGCACGGCGATGCCGCCGGAGTCCACGATCCCGGCCGTGGCCGCCATCCCGGCGCCGCCCAGCGGCGCCCGGTCGAGCCGTCCCGGGGCGTCCCCGGCCGCGACCTCCTCGGTGACCCCGCACGACCGGCTGTCACGGGTCGCCAGCCACAGTCCGAGTCCCCAGAAGACCTGCACCGAACTGGTGCGGACCCCGGTGCCGAACCCGGCGGGCGGCTCGGCCATGAAGGCGGCCAGCGCCGCGCCGTCCACCTCGTTCCCGTCCGCCAGCGTGAGGCCGTCTGGCAGCATGACGGAGAGCCCCGGCTGGAGCACCACCGTGCGTTCCGGGCCGGCCAGCGACCCGCGCATCCGCATGAACCCGCACGGCGCGATGGACCGGCTGACCCAGTGCCGGCCGGATCCGGAGCGCCCGAACGCCACCGCGAGCTGTGACCCGCGGACGTCAAGCGGCACCACGATCCGGGCGCCAGGACCGGCCTGGTCCAGCCAGGCCGGGGCCAGGTCGCTGACCCCGACGGTGGCGATCACCCGGTCGTACGGCGCCCCGGGCGGGTAGCCGTCCGCGCCGTCCGCGGCCACCACGGTCACGTCCGGGTACCCGGCGCTGGCCAGGTGCTCGCGGGCCTGGCCGACCAGGTCGGCGTCGATGTCCACGCTCACCACGGTGCCCGACGGACCGACCAGATGCCGCATCAGCGCGGCGTTGTAGCCGGTGCCCGCGCCGATCTCGAGGACCCGCTGGCCCGGCGCGAGGGTCAGCTGATCCAGCATGATCGCCATGATGGCGGGCTGGGACGAAGAGCTGATCGGCTGGCCGTCGGCGTCGCGCTTGGTCACGATCGCGTCGTCGAGGTAGGCGTCCTCCGGCGGCAGGTGCGGCAGGAACAGGTGCCGTGGCACGTCGCGGAGTGCCGCGGCGATCCGCTCGTCGCCGATCCCGCTGGTCTGCAGGACCTCGGCGACAAGGCGCTCCCGCAGCCCGGTCAGCGACATGCCCTCGGTCACGGGCCGGGCTCGCTCGGGCGTTCGCGCGTCCGGCACAGGACGGCCGCGACGACCAGGGCCGCCAGGCAGGCCAGCCCGGCCAGCACGGTGCTGTTCCCGGCCAGCAGTTGCAGGCCGTGCCAGTGGAACTCGTGGTACCAGGGCTTGCTGCCGGTCCCGAAGTAGGTGCCCGGCGCGTACCAGCCCAGGCCCGCCGGGGTCAGGCCGGACTGTCCCAGGTTCCAGAACTGCGGCCAGCAGGCGAAGATGAGGAAGAGGCAGGCCGCGGCGACCCACCACGCCGCCCGGACCAGGCCGCGGGCAGCGGACGCCCCGAGGTGGGCCAGCAGCGCGATCCCGGGCGCCACCCAGACCCAGTGGTGGTCCCAGCTCAGCGGCGATACCAGCAGGCCGGTCAAGGCGCAGGCCAGCATGGCGGGCACCGGCTGCCGGGCCCGGTACAGCAGCGCGGCGGCGGCGAGCCCGGCGACCGCGATCACGACGGCCGCCGCGATCCAGGGCACCGTGCCCGCCGAAACGCTTCCGGCCAGCCGGGTCAGCACGCCGCGCAGCGACTGGTTGCCCCTGGTGCCCAGGAACACGATCCGGTTGGCCTTCAGGAAAAGCCCGTGCGCCCAGTACGTGCTGGAATCACCCGGCAGGATCGCGTAGCCGAGCGCCGCCGTGGCCGCGAACACGCCGGCGGCCGTGGCGGCCTGCCGGTACCTGCGGATGAGCAGCAGGTACGGGATGAAGATCAGCGGGGTCAGCTTCACGCCCGCCGCGATCCCGATGCCGAGTCCGTGCCACCACCGGGTCCGCCCCTTAAAGCCGCCCGGCGCGAGCGCGCCGGCGGTGAACAGGTCCGCCACGACCAGCAGCATGAGCAGCAGGTTGACCTGGCCGAGGGCGAGAGTCTGCTGGACGGGTTCGGTGGCCAGCGCCAACGCGGAGACCCCGAACGTCGCCCCGAGCCGGACCGCGGGCCGGTTCTTGTAGCCGAGCGCGCCGAACACCAGCCACAGCGACAGGCCGAGGGCGGCCAGGCTGGCCAGCGTCATCGCCCACCGCATGGCCGTCCAGGACAACACGGAGGCGACCGCGAAGATCACCGCGGCGAACGGGGGATAGGTGAACTGGACGCCGTTCTGGCCGGTCCAGTCGTACAGCGGCGAAACGCGGTGCGGGTCGTAGGCGGGGGACACGTGCCGGACGATCAGCCCGCCGTCCCGGTACACCACCAGGTCCCGCATGGCGGCCATGGAGGACAGGTGCGTGGCCAGGTCGGCCAGGTAGACCGCGAGCACCGCGGCCAGCAGCAGCGCCCCGGCAGGCAGCAGCCACCGCGGCCCCTTCGGCTGAGGCCCGGTGGCTGCTGTGGCGTGGGTTACCGCCGCTGGCTCTGCCCGCACCGGACGCGTCCCTTCATCGGCTGGCACGGATGTGTCGTGCCGATGATAGTGGCAAGCGGTCCGGCGAGAGGCTTACCCGGCGCGGGCCTACCCGACGGTCTGCGTGGTGTCTTCGGTCTTCCGCCTGGGCAGCAGCCGGGTGTGCACCGGCCGCGTCTCCTCGCTCGTGACCGTCTCGCCCCTGTCGGTCTCGTCCCGGACCGTGTCGCTCCTGACCGTCTCGACCGGCACGGTGTCGGCTGGCACGGTGTCGGCCGGCCCGGTGGTCTCCGGGATCTCCTCGACCTCCCGGATGCCGGACGGCACCGAGGCGATCCGGCCCAGGGCCACGGCCGCGACGAACACGATCACGACGCCGAGCGCGGTGAAGAAGCCAAGCTGTTCCATGATCCGCATGTACACGGTGTTGCTGGCCGGCGACCCGCCCATGGGGACGTGGTGGTTCCACAGCGGGCTCAGCACCGTGCCGAGGGTGAACCAGGCACCGGCCACCGCGGCCAGCAGCGCGCCGAACAACGCGGTGTGCCTGCCCCTGGCAATCGTCAGGAGGAAGCCGCCGAGGAATACCGCGGCGCCAGGCAGGAGCTCCAGCCACAGCCGGCCGGTGTTGTACGTCCATGCCTTGTCCGGCGTGTACGCGTAGTCGAAATACGGTCCGACGAAGGGGATGAGGGCGCCCCACAGCCCGAGCAGCATCAGCAGGAAACCACTGAAGGCTCCTCTACTGCGCCGCATCTGCAGCATCCCAGCCATTCCTATCACTTCCCGAGTGAGTAGCGATCTTGTGTTGTGCCGGCCTATACTGCCCGCCCCTACCCGGAGAATGACACTGTATTCCGCCGCCGCCGGGGTATCGTTCGCGACGTGGATAGCAGGCGCAACGTGCCGCGCACTGACCTGCTGCTGGCCGATCCGCGCCTGGCGGAGGCCGAACGCAGGCTGGGCCGCGCTCTGGTCAAGGCCGCGGTAGGCCGCGCCCAACAGCAAGCCAGGGACGGGCGGATCGGCCCGGAGCAGGTCGCCGACGCGGCCGTGGCCGGGCTGCCGGCCCGGGCCAGCGCGCTGACCCCGGTGATCAACGCGACCGGGGTGCTGGTGCACACCAACCTGGGGCGGGCGCCGCTGTCCGCCGCGGCGGCCGACGCCATCGTGGCCGCGGCGGGTTACTGCGACGTGGAGTTCGACCTGGCCTCCGGGGCCCGCGCCCGCCGCGGCGCGGGCGCCCTCGACGCCCTGGCCCGGGCGGTCCCGGCCGCGGAGGCGGTCGCGGTGGTCAACAACAACGCGGCCGCCCTGGTCCTCGCGGCCACCGCGCTGACGAGCCCGGACGCTGACGAGATCGTGGTCAGCCGGGGCGAGCTGATCGAGATCGGCGACCGCTTCCGCCTGCCCGACCTGCTCGTCTCCACCGGCGCCCGGCTGCGTGAGGTGGGCACCACCAACCGGACGACGCGGGCGGACTACACCGCGGCGACCGGGCCGCGGACCGCGTTCATCCTCAAGGTGCACCCGTCCAACTTCCGCGTCGAGGGGTTCACCGCCGCCGTGGCCATCCCCGAGCTGGCCGGGCTTGGGCCCCCGGTGGTATTCGACATCGGGTCCGGGCTGCTCGTCCCGCACCCGCTGCTGCCCGGCGAGCCAGACGCCGCCACCGCGCTGCGGGACGGGGCCGCCCTGGTCACCGCCAGCGGCGACAAGCTCCTCGGCGGCCCGCAGGCCGGACTGCTGCTCGGTCGGTCTGGCCTGGTGCGCACGCTGACGCGGCACCCGCTGGCCCGGGCGCTGCGGGTGGACAAGCTGACCCTGGCGGCCCTGGAGGCCACCCTGGCCGGACCGGTACCGCCGGTGGCCGCCGCGCTGGCCGCCGATCCGGCTTCCGTCCTCAAGCGGGCCGAACGGGTCGTGGCGCGTCTGGTTTCCGCCGGGCTCGACGCCCGGGTGGCGGCGGCCAAGGCCGCGGTGGGCGGTGGCGGGGCGCCCGGCGTGGAGCTGGAAAGCGCCGCGGTGAGCCTGCCCGAATCGCTGGCCGTGCCACTGCGCCGCGGCGATCCCGCCGTGGTCGGCCGTCTGGAGTCCGGCCGCCTCCTGCTCGACCTGCGCTCTGTCTCCCCAGACGACGACGTCCGCCTGGCCGATGCCGTAGCAAATGCGGCTGGAAGGCCAGCTTCATGATCGTGAACAGTTTGCGGCAGATAGCACCGGTTTCTGTTCACGATCATGATCCCGGGGTCGCAGGGGTGGTGCGGCCGTGCAGGTGATCGCGACCGCGGGGCACGTGGACCACGGGAAGTCGGCGCTGGTGCGCGCGCTGACCGGGATGGAGCCCGACCGGTGGGC
>Ga0207689_10005137_pt1 | contig 11768 bp, 9 predicted proteins | sample KBSMisM52_FD_184312 | JGI IMG/M metagenome (GOLD analysis project Ga0207689, IMG submission 184312) | Miscanthus rhizosphere microbial communities from Kellogg Biological Station, Michigan, USA - KBS Miscanthus M5-2 (SPAdes) (version 2) | ecosystem: Host-associated > Plants > Roots > Rhizosphere... | reverse complement strand
CGCCGGTCAACGTGTCGTTGAAGCTGGTCCCGGACACGTTTTCGATGTTGATCAGTGTATCCATGCCCTGGCCGGTATTCTGGGCGATGCCCTGAAGCGTGAGGTCGACCGTGACCCCCGCCACCGCGCCGGTCGCGAAGGTCGCGCGGTCCCAGCCGGCGCCGCCGTCGATCGTGTCGTCGCCGAAGCCGCCGTTGAGGAAATCGTCGCCGTTTCCGCCGAGCAGCGTATCGTTGCCGCCGCCGCCGCGCAGCAGGTCATGGCCGTCGCCGCCGCTGAGGACGTTGGCCTGGCCGTTGCCGACCAGCTGGTCGTTGAACGCCCCGCCCGTGAGGTTCTCGATCGACACGAACGTATCGTTGCCGTCGGCACCCGACGACCCGCCGCTGCCGCCCGCGCCGATGGTCGCCTGAACGTCGCCGCTGGCGTGCGCATAGCTGGCAGTATCGCTCCCGCCGCCGCCGTTCAGCGTGTCGTTGCCGAGCCCGCCCTCGAGCGTGTCGTTGCCATCGACGAAGGTGGGGTCGGCGGTCGCGCCGTCCGCGAAGGTCGCGATCGGCCCGGAGGTGCCGGGACCGCCGGCATAATCGATCCCAATCCGGCCGTCACCATACAGCGTGTCGTTGCCGCCGCCGCCGACCAGCGTGTCATTGCCCTGGTCGCCGGCCAGCACGTTGTCGTTGCCGTCGCCGGTGAGGCTGTCGTTGTTGGTGCCGCCCGACAGGTTCTCGATGCCATTGAGCGTCCAGTTGCCAGCCCCGGTCGCCTGCGCTGCGCCCTGCAGCGCGAGCGAAACGGTGACGCTCGGGTCGGGGATGCCGCCGTTCTCGGTGAACGAGACCGTGTCGATGCCGGTCCCACCGGTCAGCGAATGGTTGCCCGTGCCGACGGTCAGCAAATCGTTGCCGCCCCCGCCGTCGAGCGTGTCGTTGTTCGAACCCGTCGGCGGATTGACTCCGTCGGTCGAGGGCGAACCCCACAGCCAGTTGTTGTTATTGTCGCCAATCAGCGTGTCGCCGTAGGCAGTGCCCGAGACATTCTCGATGTTGAGCAGGGTGTCCATCCCCTGCCCAGTGTCCTGCGCGACGCCCTGCAGGTTGAGATCGACATGCACTCCGGCCAGCGCTGCGGTGAAGAACGTGGCGCGGTCGTAGCCGGCGCCGCCGTCAATGGTGTCGTTGCCGTTGCCGCCGTTCAGGAAGTCGTTGCCATTGCCGCCGAGCAAGGTGTCGTTGCCGACTGCCAGGCCATTGTCGCCACGCAGCGTGTCGTTGCCGTCGCCACCGTCGAGGGTGTCGTTCCCCTGAAGGCCGAGGAGGTTGTCGTTGCCGCCAAGCCCGAGGAGGATGTTGGCACCGTTGTTGCCCGAAAGGATGTCGTCGAACGCCGGGCCGGTCAGGTTCTCGATGCTTTGCAGGAAGTCGCTGCTGAGCAGGGTCACTCCGTCCGCGGCATATTCGTCCGCGCCGCCGAAGCCCGAATTGCCGAGGAAGGCCTCGACACGACCTGCGTTATGCTCATAGCTCGCGGTGTCGCTCCCGCCGCCGCCGTTCAGGGTGTCGTTGCCCGCCCCGCCTTCGAGCGTGTCGTTGCCGTCGACGAGTGATGGGTCGAAGGCCGTCACGTCGGCGAAAAAGGTGATCGGGCCGGAGCCGCCGTTGCCATTGCGCGTATCGGCAACCATCGCTCCGTCGCCGTACAAGGCATCGTCACCCGCGCCGCCCGAAAGGACGTCCGAACCGGCGTTGCCGGACAGAGTGTTGGCGTTGCCGTCGCCGGTCAGCACGTCGCTGAAGAAAGTGCCTGACAGATTCTCGATATTGTTCAGGGTCAGCATGCCGTGGCCGCTGTCCTGGGGCCCGCCCTGAAGCGCGAGGGAGAGCGTGACGCCGTCCGCGCCGAGGGCGATCCAGCTCACGTCCACGGTGTCGCTGCCGGCGCCGCCGTCGAGATTGTGGTTGCCGCTGGCCGGTGCGAGCTCGCCGTCGGCCACCGTCAGCAGGTCGTTGCCGCCGTTGCCGACCAGCGTGTCCGTGCCGTCAGCGGCGATCAGCCAGTTGTTGTTGTCGTCGCCGATCAGCGTGTCGTCGTAGCGCGACCCGGACAGCGCCTCGATGCCGATATAGGTGTCGAGGCCGTGGCCGGTGTCCTGGGCGCCGACGATGCGCAGGTCGACCGTCACGCCGTGCGTGATGTTGGTGCCGTAGTGGCTGACCCGGTCGAAGCCCGAGCCGCCGTCCATGACGTCGTTGCCGGCGCCGCCGCGCAGGAAGTCGTCGCCGCCGCCGCCGATCAACGTGTCGTTGCCGGTGCGGCCGGTCAGTGAGTTCGCGCCGTCATCGCCGATCAGCGTGTCGTCGAAGTTCGACCCGCTGAGCGCTTCGATTCCCGTCAGGCTGTCGTTGCCGTCGGCGCCCGACGACGTGCCCGTCGCGAGGTTGACGGTGACCGCGCCGGACGCGCCGAAGTAGGCAGCAGTGTCGAAGCCGGCGCCACCGTCGATCTGGTCGTCGCCCTGGCCGCCAAGGATGAGGTCATCCCCGCCGAGGCCTTGGAGGACATTGTCGCCGCCGCTTCCGGAGAGCGCGTCCGCGAATGCCGAACCGGTCGCATTTTCGATGTTCGCCAGCGTATCCGTGCTGACGATAGTGATCCCGTCCGGGGCATATTCGAACGCGAGGCCGGCGCCGAGGTCGACCTCGACCCCGGTCGCCGAGCTCACATAGCTCACCGTGTCGGTGCCGCTGCCGCCGTCGAGCGTGTCGTCGCCGCCGCGGCCCTCGAGCGTGTCGTTGCCGTCGAGTCCGTTGAGGACATTGGCATTGTCGTCGCCGATCAGCGTGTCGTCGAGCTCGCTGCCGTCGACATTCTCGACCCCGGTGATGGTACCGCTGTTCCCATAACCGTCCACCAGGCTGCCCGCGGCAAGATTGATCGTCCAACCGTTCGACGCCGCGGCGATCGTTTCGGCGAGCCCGTCGGCGTTCGTGTCCGGCGACAACCAACCGCCGGCCGAGTTGACCCGAAGCACGTCGATTCCATCGCCCCCGTCGACGATGCCGGCTGCGGCTGCCAGTGAGAATTGGTCGTCGCCTCCGAAACCGTAAAGCTGATCGCCGCGGCCGCCGAGCAGCGTGTTGCGCCCGTCATTGCCGTAGAAGGTGTCGATGAACGCGGTATCGCCACCGAGCGATTCGATGCCGACCATGGTCTCGACATTGCCGAAGCCGTCGTTCGAGATGATTCCGGTGCGAAGGTCCGCGACCACGCCGGACGTGGCTGCGACCTCGTAGAAACTGATCCGGTCGCCGATGCCGCCGTAGATGCCCTCGCCGCCCGAGTCCGAGCCGCCGTCGTAAGAATCGACGCCGGCGCTTCCACGCATCAGGTCGTTGCCGCCGCCGCCGATCAGCGTGTCGTTTCCGAACGGCCCGCCGGTGTAGGTCAGCTGGTCGCCGCGGATCAGGTCGTCCCCGTCGCCGCCGTCAAGTATGTCGTTGCCGCCGTTGCCGACGAGGGTGTCGTCACCGCCAAGACCACTCAGGACGTTGTCGTTGTTGTCGCCCCGGATGTTGTCGGCGAGCTCGCTACCGCTGACGTTCTCGATGCCGGTGACGTTGCCGAAATTACCGTAACCGTCGATCACGAAGCCGCCGAGCAGGTTGACGAACCAGCCTTCGCTCGCCGCACCGACAGACTCGGCGAGCCCGTCGGCGTTCGTGTCCGGAGTGAGCCAGCCGCCGCTGGAGACCAGGTTGAGCTGGTCGACCCCATCGCCGCCGTCGACGATGGCCGCGGCCGAAGCGATCTGAAACACATCGTTCCCGCCGAACCCGTAAGCGCTGTCGCCGAGGTCCGCGAACAGGAAGTTGCGCGCGTCATTGCCATAGAAGGTGTCGGCAAAGGCGGTGTCGCCGCCGAGCGATTCGATGCCGACCATGGTTTCGACGTTGCCGTAGCCGTCATTCGAGATGATTCCGGTCCGCAGATCCGCGATCGCGCCCTGCGTTGCCCGGACCTCGAAAAAGCTGACTCGATCGCCGATGCCGTTGAAACCTTCGCCGTCGTCGGCCCCAACCAGGGCACGCGCTTCGGCGTGGATGCCGATTCGTTCTGGATCGTCTGGGTCGTCTGGCTCGCCGTGACGGTCTTGCTCTACTGGCCGGTGAAGGCTTACGGCGAGTTCAAGCGGCGTACCAGCATCGCCTGGGTGAAGTATTTCTGAGCCGCAGCCTCGAGCAGGAAAAGACTCGACAGGGAAGTCATGAACGGCACCCGCTGCCGGGTCGACCGCCCCGAGGTGCCCCGCATCGCGCCGACGCCCCAACTTCCCAGCGTGAAATAGGCGCTTGACCGAGTGTTGCGGCGTGAGCCAGCGTAGGCAGGCGACGGCGGCGCGCCGATCCGAAATCGGCAACATGTCTCGCGAGGTGGTGGATCAAACCAACCGTCCGGAGAGCGGCTCTATCGTAATAGTCCGATCACTACCCTCGGCGATCAGTAGACCTCTGGCGTGAGCCGACGGTTGGTCTCCTCAATGCTGAACTCCTTCGGGTCGAAGTCGCGGCCGATCCAAGCCTTCTGCTCGGCATGTTCCGGATGCGACGGGTCGGCCATGATCTCCAGGAATTCTTCGTACCCTGGAGCTCCGCCGATGTCCTCTGGCGGGCATGCGTTCTCGCCCCCGATGCAGACGGCCCGCGCAATCGGAACGTCGAGTTCGACGGTCTTCTCAATCTTGACCTTGTGCCACCAGGCGTCGCCGTAGTCGTAGATGTAGCGGAACGACCTGCTGCGGCCCAGCGCCTGTCGCAGCGTTACCCCATCCTCATCCAGCGCATCGTCCGGCAACTCTGAGTTGGGCTCCTGCGCCACGTAGTTGGCGTCTGCGAACTCGAACTCGTGGATGTGGCCGCCGTCCCATCCCGTCCCCCACAGCAGCGTCACGTGAAGACGAGGCAGCTCGATCGTGTCGGGCACCAGGAAGCGCCGCCACACCTTGGGCCTGATCTGCTCAAGCTCGACGTAGATTTGATAGGCCAGCGTCGACGCGCCGGGCTCGGACAGGGTGGACTGGCTCATGGCGCCCACTTTACTGAACGACGCCTGGCTCGGCTGCCAGGTGGGACCGCTGTTCAGGCGGCCATCGGCAGCGCTTGGGCCTCGGTTGCCTCTTGCGCCCACTTCGCGGCAACCGCCCACGGCAGCAACTCGTCGATGCGGTTGCTCGGGTGGTCCGCAATGCGCTCCAGGACGTGACGAAGGTAGCGCTGCGGGTTGATGCCGTTCAACCGGGCCGTGCCGAGCAACGTGTACATGACCGCCGCGGTCTGGCCGCCCACGTCTGAGCCCACGTGAAGGTAGTTCTTTCTGCCGATCGCCACGCCACGCAGGGCACGCTCGGCCGTGTTGTTGTGCGCGTCGATACGCCCGTCATCGACGAAGTGCGTCAGCGCCGTCCAGTTGCTCAAGGAGTAGCCGATGGCCAACGCCAGTGGCGACTTCGCCGACACCTGCGACAAGGTGTCGTTCATCCAGGTTTTCAACTCCGCCAGCACAGGCGCCGTTCGCGTCTGGCGCATTCGCCGTCGTCGCAGCGCCGAGCGTCCGTTGACTTCGGCCTCGACCTTGAACAGCTCGCCAATGCGCACCAAGCCCTGGTGCGCCAGCGTGCCCGGCAGTCGCTGCTGTTTGACGTGGATGTCCCACAGCTTCCTTCGGGCATGACTCTTATGCGGAGCTCCACATAAGAGTCATTATCTTGAGCGCCGTTTTATGTGGAGCACCGCATGGTGTGCGGTGACCATCGCGCCGGAGGCGGTCACAGGCCGACTCCACATAAGGTCTTCACGCGGATCGCATCTCGGGATCCGATCGGCGGTCGTGCAGCGTATGTCGGCTCATGGTCGCCCGATCGGTCAAGCCGTCACTCCTGGAGTCCCCGCCTACGGTGCGAGCGATCGTGCGCGCATGGCATGCCGATCGCAGCATCAGCGATCCCAGTGCGAGGCTGTACCTGAGGTGGATCTTGCGGTTCCGCCGCTACTGCGTCCAACTCGGGCTCAATGAGGTCGACGAACTCACGCATGCCGGGGCGGGGCGCTTCATGGCCTGGTGCGCACAGACGCACGGGAGCGGTGGAGGCCGTATCGGGAACGCGAGTTCGCCGTTGCGTGCGCTGCGCCGCGTCTACGAGGCTATGGATGTGGCGGTACCACCGTGGAAGCCGGTCAAGCGTCGTGCGCAAGCAGCTTCATCTGTCTTGCGCGAATACGCCATGCACCTCACTCAGCATCGCGGCAACCCTGAGGCCACCGTCCATAAGAAGCTCAACCACATCGGCAAGTTGCTCGATCACCTGGCCGCCTCGGCTAAGTCCTGGCGCCAGATGCGTCTGCCCGACATCGACGCGTTCCTCATCCAGTGCGCTCACGACTACTCGCGTGCCACGACGGCGGAGGTCGCCAGCACGGTCCGATCCTTCGCGCGGTTCCTGCTGGCCAGCGGTCGCATCAGCATTGACCTGGCCGATGCCGTGATCTCGCCGGTCCAGCCGCGATTTGAACGACCACGGCGCGCCTGGCCCTGGGAGGACGTCCAACGGCTGCTGCGTGCTGTGGACACGCGCTCTGCACGAGGTCTGCGCGACCATGCGCTGCTGCTGATGATGAGCACCTATGGCCTTGGCGCCGGCGAGGCAATCCGCCTGCAGTTGCAGGACATCGACTGGAACGCTGGCACGCTGCAGATGTCGCGCCCGAAGACCGGCGTGAACTTCGTCCTGCCGTTGCTTCCGGCCGTGGGTAAGGCGCTAGCGCGCTACCTTCGTCACGGCCGACCATCCCACACGCCCACGCGTCATGTGTTCGTGCAGATGAAGGTGCCGTTCGGCGCCCTTACTGGCTCCTCCGCGGTCCGACACATCCTCGTCAAGCATGCCAAGGCCGCCGGCATCCAGGCGGCTTACCTGGGCAGTCACGTCCTGCGGCACTCGAACGCTGCACGGCAGATCGACGTCGGTACCCAAGCAAGGATCCTGACGGAGCTGCTGGGGCACCGCGACTCGGAGTCTCTGTCGGCCTACGTTCGCATCGCCACGCAGTCTCTGCGCGAGGTCTCATTGCCGGTGCCACGATGAACACCAATGTCACCGCCGAGAGCCTGGCCGTCGACGTCCGCGCGTTCCTCTCCTTCAAGCGCGCCATGGGCATGAGCTACCGGCGCGCGGAGTTCGTTCTCAACAGCTTCATGTGCTTCATCGGTGAGCAGTACGGCGATCGCCTTGTGCCGCTTCAACAAGCCGTAACGCTGTGGGCGACGCGTATCGAGGATCGCAAGGCCGTCACGGTGGGTAATGAGTTCGGTGTCGTGCGGCAGTTGTGCCTGTACCGCCGCCGCAGCGATCCACGCGCCTTCGTTCCCGAGCATGCGGTGGCACCGGTTAAGGCGTCGGTGTTCATGCCGTACATCTTCAGCCGTGACGAGGTGCTCGCCTTGATCGAGGCGGCGACGCGACACGAAGGGCGCAGCATGTGGGGCGGGATGTTGCGAACACTCAGCTTGGTGCTGTATTGCACCGGCATGCGGCTGGGTGAAGCGGCGAGGTTGCGCATCGGCGATGTCGATCTGTATCGACGTACCCTGACCGTGCAGCGAAGCAAGGGTCGATCACGCATCCTGCCGATCCGCGACGACCTCGTGGCCGAGCTTCAACAGTACCTGCGGTGCCGTGACGAGATCCTGGCCGCCAACGGCGTTGGCGCATCACCGGCATTCTTCATCCGTCGCAATGCAACGGCGCTCACCCTGCGTGCAGCTTCGGACGTGCTGCGTCGACTCCTGCGAGATCTGGGGCTGAAGCCACCGCGCGGTCGCGCAGGTGCCAGACCATACGAGTTCCGGCACGCCTTCGCCGTGCATCGACTGACTGAGTGGGCGAAGGAAGGTGTGGACGTGCATGCCCAGTTGCCGATGTTGTCGGCCTATCTGGGCCACGTAAACGTGCTTGGGACCGAGGTCTACCTCAAGGCCACGCCCGAGTTGCTGGAGCTGGCCAGTCAGCGCTTCGAACGACACGCCAGAGGCCGGCGACGCAGGCCATGAGCCGCAGTTCCTCACGCGACCTGTTCGCACAGGTCCAGGCTTACTTCACCGAGTACCTGCCTCGGCAACGGGGCGCCAGCGTCCACACCATCCGTGCGTACCGGGATGCACTGACGTTGCTGTTCAAGTTTGTCGCCGGTCAGCGCGGCCGAGGCGTGGCATCTCTGCAGCTCAGTGACCTTGACGTCGAAGCGGTGACGCGCTTCCTCGATCACATTGAGCTCGACCGGTCGAACTCGCCTGCCACGCGCAACTGCCGCCGGGCGGCGATCCGTGGCTTCTTCAAGCACTTGGTGCGCGATGACCTGACGCACTCGCAGCAGTACATGCGGGTGTTGGCCATACCGGCGAAGAAGGCGCGGCAGAGACCGGCCACCTACCTCGAAGCGCAGGATGTACGCCTGATCCTCAGCATGCCGGACCAGCGCACTCATGCTGGGTGGCGTGACTACACGCTGTTGCTGTTCCTCTACAACTGCGGCGCCCGCGTCTCCGAAGCTGCGGGGCTGCGCTGGGACGACTTGCAGCTGGTATCCCCACGGCAGGTTCGTCTGCGTGGCAAGGGCAAGAAGGAGCGCCTACTGCCACTGTGGCCGGATACTGCGAACGCGCTGCACCGGCTGCGCGGCGTGACGCATGGCGCCGATCAGCAATGCGTGTTCGTCAACCGGTACGACCAGCCGATGACTCGTGACGGGATCGCCTACGTGCTGGCCAAGCATGCAGCCGCCGCAGCGGAAGTGAACCACGCACTCCAGCGCAAGCGCATCACACCTCACGTACTGCGCCACAGCTGCGCCGTCGCGCTGCTGCAGTCCGGTACCGACGTCACCGTGATACGAGACTACCTCGGCCACGCCAGCGTCGCCACGACGGGCCGCTACATCACGACCAACTTGCAAATGAAGCGCGACGCCATGCAGGCGTTCTGGAAGAAGGCGGGCATCGAGCCGACGAGGACCAGGGCGTGGAAGCCCAGCGCCGACCTGCTCGCATTCCTGCAGTCACTCTGACACGCCCGACCTTATGTGGTGAAGAGGACTCCGATCCACCCCACCAGACCTCGCGCCGGCCAGCAGCAATCCACATAAAACGGCGCTCAAGATAATGACTCCAGCATCCAGCTTCAAGGATCCGCCCGTCCTTGTAGATCGCGTTGTAGCCGGCGAACGCGTCGGCTTGCAGCACGCCTTTGAAGTGCTCGAGGTGCCGCGCGGGGTGCTCGCCCTTGCGGTCGGCAGAGTATTGGAACCACACCGCCGGCGGTGCCTGGTCGCCGCTGGGACGGTCATCTCGAACATAAACCCACAGCCGACCCGTGTGGGCTTTGCTTCCCTTGCCGCCCAGCGCGCGGATCGGCGTGTCGTCGCCGTGGACCTTGTGAGCACGCAATACGTAGCGGCCCACCGCCTCGGCCAGCGGCGTCAACAACGCGCCGCAGTTGCCGACCATGTCCGTGATGGTGGAGCGACTCATCTCGACACCGTCACGGCCGTAGATCTGGCACAGCCGGTACAGCGGCACATGGTCGGCGAACTTGCTCACCACGATGTGCGTGAGCAGGCCAGCGCCGGCCATGCAGCGATCCATCGGCCGAGTCGGCGCCAGGGCCTGCGTGATCGTCTTGCAGCCCGCGCAGACCAGCTTGGGGCGCACGTGGCGCACGACGTGGAAGGTGCCGGGCACGTAGTCCAGAACCTCCGAGACGTCTTGGCCGATCTCACGCAGGCCAGCGCCGCATGCGGCGCAGTCGCAACCGCCTTGCGGCGTGTGAACGACGGTGTGCCGCGGCAGGTGTTCAGGCAAGTCGCGCAGCCCAGGCCGAGTCTTGCGCTCGCGTTTCTTGCGCTCTTGATCCAGCGATGTCACGTTGGACTTCAGCCCGTCTTCGCTCGACGCCCCGGTTGGCTCATCGTCCGCCGCGGCGGACGCCACTTGGCCGCCCACGAGCTCGAGTTGCGGCTGAGGGTGCTCGAGCTTCTCGCTGGAGCGGCCGTACTTCATGCGCCGCAGGTACGCCAGCTCGACCTTCATCTTGTCGATGGTCAGCTGCGCGATCTTCAAGGCCTCGTGTGAACGCTGGACCTCGCCGCTCAATGCGGCGTTGCTGGCCAGGAGTTCCGCGAACGTCATGGCCATGACTTTGCCGGGCGCATTCAGTGCTGCCAACGGGACATGTCCCGTCAACCATTTGCCCGTCAATCACAGCCGCTCGGCTACACCGCCATGCGAGGCTGCCAGGTGCGCTCAGGGTGTCGCCAGTCGATGCCTTCGAGCAGCATCGAGAGCTGCGCCGTGGTCAGCGACACGCGGCCGTTGTGCGCCTGCGGCCAGACGAACCGCCCCTTCTCAAGCCGCTTCGTGAGCAGGCACATCCCGTCGCCGTCACTCCACAACAGCTTGACCAGATCGCCTCGCCGCCCGCGGAAGGCGAAGACGTGGCCGCTGAAGGGATCGTCCGTCAGCGCGGTCTGGACTTTGGCGGCCAGCGAGTCGATGCCGCAGCGCATGTCGGTCACGCCAGCGGCAAGCCACACCCGGGTCCCCGTGCGCGGGCCGATCATGCGGTTTGACGCACGGCGCGCAGGACGCTGTGCAGCATCGCCTCGTCCACCGCTCCACGAAGCCGCAGTTGCGCGCCAGCGAGGTCGATCTCGATGACGCCGCATGCCGGGACGGTGTCGGCAGCGCACCGGTCATCGGCGGGGGGCGCAGTAGCCGGCGCCGTGAATGCCGAAGCGCGGTCCGGAATCACACAGACCGGCAGCAGCGTTGGCGGCGGCGCCGCAGCCAGCGCGCTGTTCTGAACGTGCAGGCGGCGCCACTTGAACAACAGATTGGCGTTGACGCCCGCCTGCATGGCGATCGCCGATACCGACGCGCCCGGCACCAAGCTCTGTGCGATCAGGTCATCCTTGAACTGCCGCTCGTGGTGTCTGCGGCGAGTCTTCACCGCGCTCGATTGATCCTTCATGGTCCCCACCATCTCGTCTGGTGCACACCTCCAAGCGGGTGCAGTCCATCAGATCAATGGTGTCGGGTGCTGTGCGCCGGCGCAATCACGGTGCTGGTCGGACTATTACGCAGGCGGCAGCACCGGCACGGCCACAAAGGGCGACGCCACCGGCGTGCAGCGGGCGAGCAACGAGCGCTTGTGCTTCTGGGCGTGTTCTCGCAGCCACCGTGAGACCTGATTGGCGTTGATGCTGCACTCTCGTGCCAGGCGCGACACCGAGGCGCCTGGCTGCCGACACATCTCGACCAACTCGGACTTCGCCGCCTCGTCGTAGATGCAGCGCCCGCCGCGCTTATGACCCACGACGAGGCGTCGCTTGAGGTCTTCCAGATCACCCGCCATTACGTTCCCACTTCGATGCACGTGGGAACGTAGGCTCTCTCAGCTCAGGCTTGGTCGATCAAGGGCGTGGTTTATTGACCGCTTACCCTTCGTGCCACTGGCCTTCGAGCTCGGCGAGGCCAACACCGGTGGCCTTCAGCACGTGCTGACCAAGCACATGCGACGTCCCAGCCACCTCATCGCCCTCAAGGAGACCCAACGTGCTCTGGGTCGCCCTCGTCATCTCGCCGACACCACTGCCAGAACCGCCTCCGACGCCCTTGCCCGAGCAGCCGGCCTCACCTGACCTTCTTGCAGGGCTGGTCCT
>Ga0207689_10005135_pt1 | contig 11772 bp, 10 predicted proteins | sample KBSMisM52_FD_184312 | JGI IMG/M metagenome (GOLD analysis project Ga0207689, IMG submission 184312) | Miscanthus rhizosphere microbial communities from Kellogg Biological Station, Michigan, USA - KBS Miscanthus M5-2 (SPAdes) (version 2) | ecosystem: Host-associated > Plants > Roots >... | reverse complement strand
GAGCGCGTAAGCAGACAGCTCTGCGTTGATCATGCCCCGTCCGGTGCGAGCCAACGATTCGTACGCTTCGTCGCCAAGCAGATCGCGGAAATGGGTAATCGTGTCGTCGATTTCTGGATATGCGGCCCGGGCAAGCGGAGTCGCGGCAGCCTCGATGATGGTGGCGGCGGATTGGTCGTGCTCAAGCCGGTCGAAGAAGACGGCGAGAGTGGCGAGTGGGGTCCGCATGAACGTCGAGCTGCCGGAATCGGCGAAATGCCGAATCGAGAACGTCGGCGCGAAACATTCGAGCGCCGTATTGCCTCGGGCATTGGTCAAGACCTCGTGAGCGAGGGGCCAACTCGATCACAAACACACCGTCGAGATAGTCGTTGCTCGCGCAGGCGGCGACTTCCAACGCCAGTTGTGTCTTACCTACGCCACCGACCCGTCAACGTAAGCAGCCGGTGCTCCGTCAGCGCCGTCGCCAACTCGGTGAGTTCCGAATCCCGTCCAATGAAGCTCGTTGTTGGGTACCGAAGGTTGCCGGGTGTCGCATCGAGCGTGTTCAGCGGTGGAAACTCGAGGCGAAGGCCTGGTGCCTGAACCTGATTCATGGCATACAGGTTTGGCAATGTCGCGGAGTTGTCGCGGGCCCAGGTCGATGAGGTCAACGCCGGCGAGCAGAGTCGCCGTTGCGCCGTCGAGCAGGCTCTGACCGCCATGCCCCGCTGCCATCACCCGCGCCGTGCGGTTCAGGACGGTGCCGAAGTAGTCGCCGTCGCGCAATTCGGCCTCGCCAGTGGCAATACCCATCCGCACCGGCAGCTCCAGCACCCTCTGAGCGGCGACCGCGGCGTCGACCGCCAAACGCGGAGAGGCGAATACCGCGCACATCCCGGTGCAGGTCCGCGTCCGCACCCCACCGCCGCGTCGAGCCCTCGATATCGGTGAAAAAGAAAGGTCAGCACGCCTGAGGGTGGGCGCGCAGCTTGGTCAACAAAGGGGTCTTGACACCTGTCAAGTTCGGTCGTCGTAAATTTGGGCAATGCAGATTCGCGAACACGCCGCCGCCAACCCCGACAAGGCCGCCGTCATCATCCATCCGTCGGGGACGGTGCTGACGTTCGCCGAACTCGAGGCGCGAGCCAACCGCCTCGCCCACTTCTTCCGCAAGCACGGTCTGCGCGAAGGCGACGCCGTCGCCATTCTGATGGAGAACAACGAGCACTACCACGCCGTCATGTGGGCGGCGCGCCGCTGCGGTCTGTACTACGTCCCGATAAACACCCACCTGACCGCGGCCGAGGCGGCCTACATCATCGACAACAGCAGCGCCAGGGCGATCGTCGGCTCGGCGGCGCTACGGAAGACATGTCAGAACCTGGGCGAGCACACCGTCCCCGACTTGCGAATCATTGCCGACGGAGCCGAAACGTCGGCGAGATCCGCCTCGAGCGATCTGGACGGCTGGCATCGCTACCCCGAATGCGTTGCGGATCAGCCGGATACACCGATCGACGATGAGATCGAAGGAGATTTACTGCAGTACTCGTCGGGCACCACCGGCCGGCCTAAGGGCATCAAACGCGAGCTTCCTCACCTGCCACCGGCCGAGGTGCCCGGCCTGATGTCGGGGTTGGTCGGCTTCTGGCTGGATCCCGAGGCCGTCTACATCAGCCCGGCCCCGCTCTACCACACCGCGCCGTCGGTGTGGTCTATGCAGATTCAGGGCGCAGGCATCACGACCGTCGTTCTGGAGAAGTTCGACGCGGAGGGCTGCCTCGACGCGGTGCAGCAGCACCGCGTCACCCACGGCCAGTTCGTACCGGCGATGTTCGTCCGGATGCTGAAACTGCCGGAGGCAGTGCGCGGTTCGTATGACCTTTCGAGCCTGAAGCGGGCGATGCATGCTGCGGCGCCATGCCCGGTCGAGATCAAGAAGCAGATGATGCACTGGTGGGGGCCGATCATCGACGAGTACTACGCCTCCTCAGAGGCGATCGGGTCGACGTTGATCACGGCCGAGGACTGGCTCGCGCACCCGGGGTCGGTCGGCAAGCCGATGATGGGTGGGCTGCACATTCTCGACGGGGACGGAAACGAGTTGCCTGTCGGCCAGGCAGGGGAGATCTACTTCGAGGGCGGTTTCGACTTCGAGTATCTCAACGACGCGGAGAAGACCGCCAAGTCACGTGACAAGCACGGCTGGAAAACCGTCGGCGACATCGGCTATCTCGACGAAGAGGGATACCTCTACCTGACCGACCGGCGCCACCACATGATCATCTCCGGCGGGGTGAACATCTACCCGCAGGAAGCGGAGAACATGCTGGTGACCCATCCGAAGGTGATGGACGCCGCCGTCTTCGGCATCCCGGACGACGAAATGGGCCAAACGGTCAAGGGCGTGGTCCAGACGATCGACCCCGCCGACGCCACCGATGAGTTCGGCGACGAGCTGCTGGGCTGGCTGCGAGACCGGTTGGCGCACTACAAGTGTCCGCGGTCGATCTCGTTCGAGGCGCAGTTACCGCGCACCGATAGCGGCAAACTGTACAAGCAGGAGCTGATAAACAAGTATTCGTGAGTGCCGTCGAGCTTGCGGGGGGTGTGGTCGTCGCGGTCGGATCGCCGTCCGACGATGCGACTTTCAAACTGACCGAAGACGACTGCGACGACCGCCGGGCCGTCAAGGTCCCGGCGGTTTCACATGCGCTCGCCGAACTCACGGGACGATGCCAACGCTGGCCGCGGGCGTCAGCAGTCTGCGACGACGTGCTGCGCTCGATCGATCCCGACGGACCCACCCGCCCCGGCGTCATCACCGAATCGCTGGCGTACTCGACACTGCAGTCGGGACCCGAGTTCGCGCGCTGGCTGGCCGAACGTGGGCCTGCCGCCGCCCCCGACATACCGGAGCCAGTGCAGGCCGACCGCGTCGGGGACCGTCTCCATGTCCGGTTCAACCGGCCGCAACGGCACAACGCGTTTTCGACCGACATGCGTGCCGCACTGCTCGAGGCACTCGATGTCGCGCGTCTGGACCGTTCGATCACCGAGGTGGTGCTGACCGGCAACGGCGCGTCGTTCTGCAGCGGCGGCGATCTGGCCGAGTTCGGCACGTTCGCCGACCCGGCCAGCGCACACCTGGCCCGAACCCGGTACAGCCCGGCGCTGGTGCTCGACGAGCTGACCGCGCGCCTCGGCCGCAACTGCCGCGCCGAAGTACAGGGCCAGGTACTGGGCAGCGGGCTGGAGATGGCCGCGTACTGCGGCTGGGTGCAGGTGCATCCCGCCAGCGTGCTGGGCCTGCCCGAGCTGAGCCTCGGCTTGATCCCCGGCGCAGGGGGCACGGTGAGCATCGCCCGGCGCATCGGCCGATGGAGAACCGCATATCTGGTGCTGTCCGGCCGGACGATCGACTCGGCCACGGCACTGCGATGGGGACTCGTGGACGAAGTGCAGTGATTTCGGCGCGGTTACGTGCGCTGACCGCATGTTGCCGCGCCGAAATCGCATCAGTGGCAGGCTGGCAGGCATGGGGTTGCCGAGTATGCGACCCACCGGCTGGTTCCAGGTGGCCTGGAGCGCCGACTTGGAGGTCGGCGACGTCAAGGCGCTGCACTACTTCGGCGCGGAGCTCGTGGCGTTCCGCGATCTCGACGGCGCCGCCCGCGTCCTCGACGCGCACTGCCAGCACATGGGCGCCGACCTGTCCCACGGCGGCTGCGTAGTCGAGGGAGGTATCCAATGCCCGTTCCACGGCTGGGTATGGAGCGGCGACGACGGCCACAACGTCCGCATCCCCTATGAGCCGCACGCCGATGACGTCAGGCGGGTGCGGTGCTGGCCCACCGCCGAATTCAACGAGTGCATCTACGTCTGGCATGACCTGCGGCACCGCACGCCGGTCTGGCCTGCACCCGACGCATGGGGCGGATTGGACGACCGAATCGGTCGCCACTGGTTCCGATCCATCGGCCCCGACGAGAAGCAGTTCTTTGCCGGCGTGACGGTGCATCCTCAGGTGGTGGCCGAAAGCTCGGTCGACCGTCAGCACTACCGGTTCGTGCACAAGGTGCCCGTCAGCCCGACCCTGCTCGCGTCGACGTCAGACGACTCGAGCTGGCATGCGACCATCGGCTTCGGCGCCGGAAATCCAGTCGAAATATGTTGGTATGGGCTCGGTTTGAGCTTCAGCTGCGAGGACCACGGCGACGGCATGCAGATCATCTCCGTCTGCCCCACACCGGTGGATGACGCCACGACCGACATCTTCGCCACCTATTGGGTGTCCGAAGACCTAGACTATGACGACCGCCTTGCCGCGGCCAAGCGGATGCTGCCCGACGACATCGAGATCTGGGCCCACCTGCAATACCTCGACCGTCCGGCGCTGGCACCGTCGGAGGCCGACGACTTTCGGCATATGCGGGAATGGGCCCGCGGCTTCTATCCGCCCGCTCAGCCAGACCTGCGCAGCGTGACCCTGTAGGTGTACTGCTCGGGCAGGAAGTGGCTGACCGACAGTTCGACGGGTCTGCCGCCGGTATCCGAGTACAGCCGATCGACCCGCAGCATCGGATGGCCTGGCTGGCAGCCCACGGCGTCGGCGACAAGGTCGTCGGCCGGCGCGACCGTAATCGATTGCGCCGCTTCGATGATCGGGTCGGTGAGGTGCGGCTCCAGCAACCCGATCACGGTGTGTGTGCCGACCGCGCCGTCGGCCAGCACCGACGATGACAACACCCGTTGCGCCGCCAACGGCACCAGGTGAACCGTCGTCGACACGAAGGCAACGCCGTCGTGCAGGCGCCGGAACACCACCGAGTACACGACGTCGTCGTCCAGCCGCAGCCTGCTCGCGGCGTCGACGTCGACCCGGCGCCGCAGCCCGGCCAGCACCTCCATCGTGGTGTCGTCGGACAGGCTCATCAGGTCTTCGATCGACCCGAGTTGACGCAGATATCGTCCGCCCGGCTCGCTGGCGTAAGTACCACGACCCGGTACCCGGTACACCACGCCCTCGGCAACCAGGTCCTGGAACGCCCGCCGCACGGTCTGCCGCGACAAGCTGTGGCGGGCAACGAGTTCGGACTCCGTGGGCAGCCGCGCGCCGTCGCGGTAATGCCCCGCGGCGATCTCGCCGCGAAGCTGGTCGCGCAGAGTCTGATACGCGGGTTCGGTGCGCACCTATATCCCGCCCCGGGCGACGAGCTGCCCGGCGATCACGTTGCGCTGGATCTCGTTGGTGCCTTCGCCGACGATCATCAGCGGCGCATCGCGGAAGTAGCGTTCGACGTCGAATTCGGTGGAATAGCCGTAGCCGCCGTGAATCCGCACCGCGTTCAACGCGATCTCCATCGCCACCTCGGAAGCGAACAGCTTGGCCATCCCGGCCTCCATATCGGCGCGCTCACCCGCGTCATAGCGGTCCGCGGCATAGAACGTGAGCTGGCGGGCGGCCATCAGTTTGGTCGCCATGTCGGCAAGGTAGTGGCCGACGGCCTGGTGCTTCCAGATCGGCTGGCCGAAACTCTCGCGCTCCTGCGCGTAGCGCAGCGCATCTTCGAGCGCGGCCGACGCCACCCCAAGCGCCCGCGATGCCACCTGAATACGCCCCGTCTCAAGGCCTTTCATCATCTGCGCGAAACCCGTGCCCGGCTCACCACCGAGGATCGCCGACGCAGGCACCCGACAGTCGTCGAACGTCAGCTCACACGACTCGACACCCTTGTAACCCAGCTTGGGCAGATCGCGCGACACCGTCAGCCCAGGGCTTGACCCGATGTCGAGGCCCGGCACGGCCTCTCCGTGCTCGACGAGAACCACCGAAATCCCTTTGTGCGCCGGCTTGGCCGCGGGATCGGTCTTGCACAGCAGCGCGATCAACCCCGACCGGCGCGCGTTGCTGATCCACGTCTTGGATCCGTTGATCACCAGCTCGCCGCCATCGGCGATGGCGGTCGTCTTCATGTTCTGCAGATCCGAGCCGCCGCCCGGCTCGGTCAACGCCATCGTGGCCCGCAGTCCACCCGTCGCCATCGGTGGCAGGTACTTGCGCTTCTGCTCCTCCGTGCCGAACAGCTCCAGCATCTTGGCCACTACGGTGTGCCCACCCATCGCGCCGGCCAGGCTCATCCAGCCGCGCGACAGCTCCTGGGTGACCAGCACATAGCAGCGCGTCGACACCGGCGACCCGCCGTATTCCTCGGGGACCGCCAGCCCGTAGATCCCGATGCGCTTCATCTGTTCGATCCACGCCTCCGGGTATTCATTGGCGTGCTCGACGTCGCGGACAGTCGGCTTCACGTCCCGGTCGATGAATGCCCGCACCGTCTCGACCAGCATGATTTCTTCGGCATTCATATGTACGGCCATATTGACACTTTGTACGCCCAAATGGCAACATCTGCTGCCGTGGGCGGTCCCTACTTCGATGACCTGGAGGTCGGTCAAGTCTTCGACTCGGCGCCCTCGATGACCCTGAGCCAAGGCGCCGCGGGCGCGCACCAGGCGATCATCGGTGATCGCCTGCGGCTCGCGCTGGATTTCCAGCTGGCATACGCGGTGACCGGGGCGGCCTCGGCGCTGGCGCACCCCGCGCTGGTCTGCGATGTGGCGATCGGGCAGAGCACGCTGGCCACGCAGCGGGTCAAGGCCAACCTGTTCTACCGCGGGCTGGCTTTTTACCGGTTCCCCGTCATCGGCGACAGCCTGTTCACCCGCACCGAGGTCGTCGGGCTGAAGCAGAACTCGGCCAAACCCGGTCGCGCGCCGACGGGCCTTGCGGCGCTGCGGATGACGACCGTCGACCAGATCGGCAGGCTGGTGCTGGACTTCTACCGATGCGCGATGCTTCCGTTAAGCGCCGAACGCGAGACCGGGTGCAACGACGACCTGTCCGACGTCGGCGCGGACCTCGCGGCGCCGCCTGACCCGACCGCCGACTGGGACGCCGATGCGTACCGCGAGAAGGTGCCGGGCGCCCACTTCGACTCCGGCCTCGCCGGCGCGGTCCTGCAGAGCACCGCCGACGTGGTGACCAGCGCGCCGGAGCTCGCCCGGTTGACACTGAATATTGCTGCTACACACCATGATTGGCGCGCTGGCGGTCAGCGGCTTGTCTACGGCGGGCACACCATCGGGCTGGCTTTGGCGCAGACGACGCGGCTGCTGCCCGATCTGGTCACCGTGCTCGGCTGGGAATCCTGCGACCATACCGGCCCGGTGCACGAGGGCGACACGCTTTACAGCGAGTTGCACGTCGAAGGCGCGGTGCCGCTGTCGGACGGCCGCGGGGGAGTGGTGAAACTGCGGTCGCTGGTGTACGCGGTCGGTGAGCCGGACCGGCAAGTACTGGACTGGCGGTTCACTGCGCTGCAGTTCTGAGCGACTTCGGCGCGCTTACAGCCGCTCAGCATCCGTATCCGCGCCGAAACCGCACAATGGAGGCATGTTGGGCATTCCCGTCGCCGTGCTGTCGCGCGCGCGGCGGGCGGCCGACGCTTTTCATGCCCTCACGGGCGTTACGGTCGACGCCGCGGAACTCCTCGCGGGCAGGGCCGCGCTGCTCGGCTTGTCGCCACAAGGCCGGATCTCGGCGGGCGGCGCCACCCGGCTGATGCGCAGCAGCGACGGTTGGTGCGCGCTCACACTGTCGCGACAAGACGACGTCGACACCGTTCCCGCGCTGCTTGAATCCGACGCGATCGGCGACGATCCGTGGCCGGCCGTCAAGCATTGGGTCGCCAACAGCCAAGCCGCGGACTTCACCGCGCGGGCGCGCCTGCTCGGTCTTCCGGTAGCTGCCCTTGGTGAAACACACCCCGCACCACCGCGAATCACGACGCTGGGCGCAGCGGCGGCACCGCGCGGCCCAAGCCAGCTGTTGGTCGCCGACCTGTCCTCGATGTGGGCCGGCCCCCTGTGCGGTCAGCTGCTGGCACGGGCAGGCGCCATCGTCGTCAAGGTCGAATCCCGCAGGAGGCCCGACGGCACACGCGCCGGGCCGCCGGTGTTCTTCAACTGGATGAACAGCGGAAAGCTATCGTACACAGTAGATTTCGACGAACCAGTGGTACTACGGCGGCTGCTCGAAGCCGCCGACGTTGTCATCGAGTCGTCGCGGCCCACGGCACTGGCGCACCGGGGTATCGGCGCGGCCGATATCCTGCCACGCGACGGCCGGGTGTGGCTGCGCGTCACCGGCCACGGCACCGACGGCGAGCGAGCCAACTGGGTGGCCTTCGGCGACGACGCCGCGGTATCCGGCGGGTTGGTCGGCGGCAGCGCCGGCGAGCCGGCGTTCTGCGGCGACGCGATCGCAGACCCGTTGACCGGCCTACATGCCGCGCTCGAAGTGGCAGAGTCTCTGAGCCGCGGGGGAGGCGAGCTGATCGAGCTGTCGATGGCCGCTATCGCTGCAACCTACGCCAGCGATGACCGCACCACCGAAACACGCTGCGCTACAAAGCCGGAGTTTTCAGTTCCTGCTACAGAACTCGGTGCGGACAACGCCGCCGTCGAACGGCTGCTGGCTGAAAGGCGGTTGGCGTCATGTTGATTCAACGGGCGTTGTTGCTCGACGGCACCGCGACCGACATTCGGGTCGAGGAGCGGATCGTCGAAGTCGGCGACCTGAAGCCGCACAACGGCGAGCAGGTGTTCGACGCCGCGGGCCAAACGGTCATTCCTGGCCTGCACGACCACCACGTCCACCTGCGCTCGGCTGCCGCGGCGCTGACCTCAGTGCGCGTCGGGCCTGCAGAAGTGCGGGGTCGCGCGGACCTCGCCCGGGCACTGGCCGACGCCCCTGTCGGTGACGACGGCTGGATCAGGGCCGTCGGCTACCACGACGCGGTCGCAGGACCGCTGGACCGCGATGTGCTCGACGAGTTGTCGCCACCACTGCCGGTCCGCGTGCAGCATCGCAGCGGCGTGCTGTGGACGCTGAATTCGGCTGGGCTGGCCAGGATAGGGCTGACCGATCACCCCGACGGGCAGCTGCGCAGCGCAGACCGCGGCTGGTCAGACACGTTGCAGCGCAATGAAAGCGGCCTGGCCGAGGTCAGTCGAGGCCTCACCGAGCTCGGCGTCACCGGCATCACCGACGCCACCCCTGACTTCGAGGTCGCCGACATCGTGAAGCTGATGGAGGCACACCGGCGCGGTGAGCTGCGTCAGCGTGTGCACTGCCTGGCGCCGGGCAAGCGCATCCTGCACGACGGCGACCTCGACCTCGCCGAGTTGGCCGCGTGGGTCGCCGAACGCCACGCCGCCGACGCCCCCGTTGCCGTGCACTGCGTGACGGCCGCCCAACTTGTCGTGACGCTGTCGGCGCTGCGCGAGGCGGGCACCCACCCGCACGACCGCATCGAACATGCGGCCGTGGTGCCCGACGATAACATGGCCGACCTGACCGACCTCGGCGTCACCGTCGTGACCCAGCCCAACTTCGTCGCCGAGCGCGGCGACCAGTACTTGTCCGACGTCCCCGCCGCCGAACACCACGAGTTGTGGCGGGTGGCCTCACTGCTGAAGGGACGGGTGAAGGTAGCGCTGTCCACCGATATGCCTTTCGGCCAGGGCGACCCGTGGGCGACCATGCGTGCCGCCGTCCACAGAACAACCGCAGCCGGCGCGGTCCTCGGTCCGGACGAATGTGTCTCGGCGCGTGAGGCTTTGATTTTGTTCTTCGGCACGTCTGGCCAGCCCACCATCCCCCGCGTAATCGGACCGGCCCAGCCAGGCGACCTGTGCGTGCTGGCTGCGTCGCCCGACGAAGTCCTCACAGAACTCGATGCCCGGATGGTGGCCGCCACCGTCGTCGCAGGTGAGGTGGTTTTCGAGCGCGGCTGAGTTTTGCCGATCGCGAACCACGGCATAACCGCGGCCGCGGGGGCGCTGAGTAGGTCATGGCCGAAGACCGTTTGCCCAACGACGAGGAAGCGCTGGACGCATACTCGACCGTGGTCACCGCGGTCGCCCGCGCGATGCTGCCCAGCGTCGCCAGCCTTGCGGTTCGTACCTCGCGGGGCGAGGGCAGCGGCAGCGGCAGCGTCATCACGGCCGACGGCTACCTGCTGACCAGCGCCCACGTCGTGGCCGGCGCCAACAGCGCCGAAGCGGCGTTCACCGACGGGACCACCGTCAAGGTCGACGTCGTCGGCCGCGACGTGCTGTCCGACCTGGCCGTGCTCAAGGCGCGCGGTGCGGTCCCTGCGCCCGTGGCGATGGGACGCGCCGAGGATCTGCGGGTGGGCCAGCTCGTGGTAGCCGTCGGCAGTCCGCTCGGTCTGGCGGGCAGCGTCACCGCAGGCATCGTGTCCGGGCTGGGGCGGTCATTGCCGACGAAATCGGGTCGGGTGGTCGACGAAGTGATTCAGACCGACGCCGCGCTCAATCCGGGCAACAGCGGCGGCGCGCTCGCAGACGGGCGGGGCCGGATGGTCGGCGTCAGCACCGCGGTCGCGGGAGTCGGTCTGGGACTTGCGGTTCCAGTCAATGACTCCACCCACAGGATCATCGCGTCGCTGATGAGTACGGGCCGGGTGCGCCGGGCCTGGTTGGGCATCGCAGGCGCGCGCGTCCCGGTCGCTCCGGCACTCGCCGCGCGGTTGGGTACCGCCACCGGACTGCAGATCGCCAGCGTCGTGAAGGACAGCCCCGCCGCCGAGGCGGGCCTTCGTCGCGGCGACATCGTGGTCAGCGTCGACGGCTACCACATCGTCACCGCGACCGCGATCCAGAAGCTTATGGTCGAGGACGCGATCGCACGCCGCATCGAGATGACGGTGTGGCGCAACGGCGCGCTGGTCGACATGTTTGTAGTGCCGCGCGAACTCGCCGACAGCTGAGCCGGCCATCTCCTATCCATTGACTAGCGCCGCCAGCCGCGCTTAGAGTCTGATTTGCAGAAATGATTTCCTCAGTACGGAAGATGGTCGCTCACCAGCAGAACAGGGAGACAGCAGTGCGCATCAGACATCTTGGAATCGTTGTCCAGGACCTCGAGCGGACCGCCGAGTTCTACGAGAACGTCCTGGGCTTCAAGCGCCTGGGAGACGCTCGTACGCCCGGTCACTACCCCGGCAAAGCGCTCGATCTCAGCGACGGCGAGGTGAACTACTCGCTGCTGCAGCCCAACCCGGAGATCGAACGGTCCGAATGGACGTATGGCGCGATGGGCCCAAACCACATCGGTGTGACGATCGAGGACACCGGTGCCGTGGTCCGCGCCCTGAAAGACCGCGGGATCGAGGTGTACGGCGCTGAGGCGGCGGACCCGCCGCGGTTCTTCAAGTTTCGCGATCCGGACGGTGTCGAGGTGGACGTCGCCACGCCGGAGCGTGGCTGGAAGTTCTGATCGGGCGGCGCCGTTCGCTTCCGCCGCTGTGGCTCGTCGGCACCGTCGCCGGCATCTTCCTGCTTCAGGTCGCGGTCACGTTGGCCCGGCCGGTGTCGACGTACCGGCTCCTTGCCCTCGGCGCTGACGGCGCCACCGTCGGTGTGACGGCTGCATGTTTCGCCGTCCCGCCCATCGTGCTCGCGGTCGGCTTCGGCCGGTGGACCGAGCGGCACCACCCCGCGATCCTGTTCGCTTTCGGCCTCGGTGTCGGTGCCGCGGCGGCGTTCGCTCTCGTCGCCGCAGAGCAGATCTGGGCCATCGCGGTCGCGACGACCGCACTCGGCATCGGGCATACGTCGGCAACGATCGGCGGCCAGAGCATCATGGCCCAGGCGGATAGTTCGATCGCGCGCATCGGCAGGTTCGGCACACTCACCACC
>Ga0207689_10005130_pt1 | contig 11776 bp, 10 predicted proteins | sample KBSMisM52_FD_184312 | JGI IMG/M metagenome (GOLD analysis project Ga0207689, IMG submission 184312) | Miscanthus rhizosphere microbial communities from Kellogg Biological Station, Michigan, USA - KBS Miscanthus M5-2 (SPAdes) (version 2) | ecosystem: Host-associated > Plants > Roots >... | reverse complement strand
GTTGAGCATACAACAGAAGATGCATTTTGAATCCGGACTTCTCAGCGTAGATGCAAGTGGAGAGTTCTCGCTGGAAGATGCAAAACAGGCGTTCCTGGAACTGCATGGGTCTGTTGTCCAATATAAGGCTGAGAAAATATTGCTCGATGGCAGGGACGTGAAAGGAAAGCCTCAGGACATGGAGCGCTTCCACTACAGCGTATTCGCAGCGAGAGAAACCCACAGGATTGTCGTTGAGCACAACCTTGTGTCACGGTTTGCGTATGTTGTGCATGAGCCTCTTCGTGACCGGGAAAGATTAGGGGAAACCGTTGCGGTAAATCGTAGGATGGATGTCAAGGTCTTTGAGACTCTAGAAGATGCTATTGAATGGCTCACCGGCGCGCGCTGATTCGCAGCGTTCGTCTACCTTCTGCTTGCCTACCTTGGCAGGATCAATTAGCCTTACCACCTCCTCTTTCTGTTCTGGCGTGGCCCGATCAGCGAGGCTGAACAATAAACTCGCCAAGCCTCCCCTTGTCTATTTCCACCATTGTTCGCAGTCGCCTTTGTTAACTCTTTCGGTGCAGAAGTCAATTAGAGCACCAAGCCCTAGTTCAAATCGTAATCTATTTCCATCTGCAAATGCCCCGTCCAGGACTGTCAGGCAATCCTGAAAAATGGGCTCGGTTTCCACCAAGGTGGGAACACCATCTATTCTCGTCATGGCTAAATCACAACCTCGTTCCCACTCATCGACAGTCCATCTGGATCGCTGTCTGACAATTATGCGCCTTTCCCTCATCATTGCCCTCCTCGATGGGTACAGGCTTGGACGTGATCTTAGTGTATACGGGGAACATGCCTCTTTATACTGTTTTTGCTCTTTCTGATTTTTCCGACAGCCATGTATCTGCCTTTACACGACTTACGGTGGGGCCGCCTGCAAGGGAAATGGCGCAGGGGCGGCTCGAAGCAATAGCACGGGAAAATTGAACGAGCCGCCCGTCGCCTGTTATTTCAGCTCAACGATGAATGTATCGATGCGGGTTGGATAGCCAAAGTCGCCCGCCGCTGAGCCCAGCGTGCCGTCCCAGGGGCTTGAAAACAGCGCCCAGCGACCGTCATTTGAAATCTGCGCAAAGGACTGGCCAACCCAATTGACAAGGCCCCCATTGTGATTGTGCGCGAAGCGCCAGACCCTATTGGAGCCATCGGTCGCGGCAGCGATGATCTCTCCATACCAGGGGACTGGCCTCGGAGGCGTACTGATGTTATATCGTGAAAACAGCACGGGCGCGTGGAGATTCGTTGACGCATTGAACCACGAACTGTGTTCGCCGTCATGCCATCCCGTGGCGGTCGACGGGGGCTGCATGATAAAGGTGTACTGCGTGGCATCCATGAGGTTACTCGGATCTCGAAGGCAAGCGCCTCCAGAGTACATCCCATTGATCGATCCACAGCCGTTGACAAATTTGGCGCCTATAGACGAGTGTCCGCTCGAATACATATTGGCATTCGTCATCAGCGACCAGGTATTGGTCGAAAGATTGAACACAGAATCGCCATTGGCTCCCCAGCTGTGGTGCACGAAACCCACGTCCAGCCAGGCGCCGGCTGCACTACCATACATTGCATGAATCCCGATGGTTTGGCCGGCAGCCGAGGTCGGCCAGTGAGGATCGTGTTGGGCAATACCGTTGATGGTCTTCTTCAAGATATCAATGAATTTGTGCTGCGAGGGGTCATTGGGATTGAGACAGTAAATCTGTGTATAGGTATTTTGGCCTGCTGATCCTGCCGCCGAACAGATCCAAGCGTCTGCGCCGACAACCAGGGCATGATAGCCGAGCGGAACGCTCTGAGGCGGGCCGAGGTTAGTGACCTCCTGCGTGGCCTTGTTGTATTTCGCCAGTTGGTTCCCGTTTATAAAATAGATACTGTCGGGATCAACAGCGGACCATTCCCATTTCACGTCGAAGCTCAGGGGATGCAAGGTTGGCCGGGCAGACCCATCCCCGACACTGAAACTTGAGGACTCAAACTCAAGCCAATAGGATGTCCCGTGGGGACCATGGAGCTTCAGCGCCGTTGAATCGGCATTCCAGGTCCGAAAGTAGCCAGCATATTCGGGAATCAAGGAATCGCCGCTATTGGTATGGGCATCGGTCACTCGCAGGATGCGCGAGCCGAATGTCGGATCCTGGATAATCGAGTTAGCCGGACCGAGGGCTGGAGCGTGCGGGATCTGTTTGGCATCGGTTCCCGTATAGGCAGAATAGGTGGTGGGAGCGATGGCGGCGAAAAGCGTTGGGCCGACACTCTCACCACCCCGCCCATCACAACCAACTATCAGGAACGCGATGATCACACATACGGTGCTCACTAACTTTTGGTAGTGCCTGACGTGGCGCGCCTCCTTCTCGATTTGCCGAGAGGGGCCGTCCGTGCAACCGTGCAACGTTCGTTCGTTTTCTTTTTCTTTACATAGATGAGACACGGAATCCTCCAATGCTGCAGGTGGACACAACGGGCCTACGAGTCGTTGTGGCGATAGCGCACCTACGCGCTGACCCATTGGTTATGTACGGTTAAAGAAGTCGGGAGATTTAGGCAGAAGGAGGATCGGTTTGGGACGGGCTGGCAGCGTGATCATCTTCTCTTAAGCAGAGCGGGTACATTCTGGACCTAGTACTCGGTTAAGCTAAATTCTATCGATCAACCGAAAATCAAGCGATAGTCAAGCAGATCACAACACTTCAGAGTGGCGGGAGTATACGGAGCCGAAGCTGAGACACAACTAGTGAAACCCCTAGGCATGGGTTGGCAGGAATTGGGCGAGATGCCTCCCGATGAGTGAAAAGACGCGATTCCGGACCAGTTGCCTATCTTCTGACGCATGGAAGCAATCAAGGTCGAGACCCTCTTCTAAGAGATCATACTTGAGTGCAAGGAGGTCCGCGTCTAAGGCAAAGGGCCGGCATTTCGTAATCGTGCTGACGGTGAAAAACTTCGTCCCGTTTGGTGAGAAGTCGAGATTGCCGCCTTCGTCAAGAAAGATATAGAGGGACTGGGATTCGATAGACTCCACGGGCACCGGATTTCCATTTCGATGGATCGGGAGACAAGGAGTCTTCTAAGTGCCTTCTCCCAGGAAGTCAAACCTTCCTCATCCTGTCCTCCCTATGCGCTCCTTCCTAGCCTGCTCACAGATCCCTTCAATTTCTCGAACCTCGCCGGATCCGGTGGAGGTCCGCAGTCGAATAGCACGGTCCAGTGGTCGGCTTTGCGATGAGTCAGCCTGGCGATCGCAAGATGACGAAGCATGGCCGGTGATATTCTGACCGGCCAGCCACTCCACGCCAGGCGGTAAAGAAGACCTTGTTATTTCAGCTCAACGATGAATGTATCGATACGAGTTGAAAACCCAAAGTCGCCCGGCGATGCGCCCAGCGTGCCGTCCCAATAGCTGGAGAACAGCGCCCAACGGCCATCATTGGAAATCTGCGCAAACGCGCTCCCATAGTAGCCTCCAAGCCCGCCATTGTGATTGTGCGCGAATCGCCAGACCCTATTGGAGCCATCCGTCGCCGCAGCAATGATCTCTCCATACCAGGTCAGTGTTCCGGGAGGCGCAGTGATGCTATACCGCGAAAAGAGCACGGGCGCTTTGGGATTCGTCGACGAATTGAACCAGGAACTATGTTCGCCGTCATACCAGCCCACGGTCGACGGCGGCTGCATGATGAAGGTGTACTGGTTGGTATTCATGAGGTTGTTCGGATCTCGGAGGAGAGCGCCTCGAGAGTCATTGCCATTGATCGATCCTGAGCCGTTGACATATTTGCTGTTGCCTATGGAGGAGTGTCCAGACCAATGGGTATCGGCGTTCGTGACCAGCGACCAGTCATTGTTGTTCAAATTGAGCACAGAATCGCCATTGGCTCCCCAGCTCTGTTGATGGAAGTTTATGCCAAGCCAGGCCCCACCGGCACTGCCATACAGCGAATGAATACCGATGGTTTGGCCGGCAGCCGAGGTCGGCCAGTTACGATCCCTTTGCAAAACCCCATTGATCGTTTTGTTCACGACATCAATGAATTTGACCTGCGAAGTGTTGTTAGGATCCACGCAATAAATCTCTGTATACGTATTCTGCGTTCCCGGTCCCGCGGCCGAGCAGACCCACTTGTCTGCTCCGACGACCGCGACACGATAGGTGACCGGATCGCCATTAGGCGGACCTCCGAGGTTGGTGACCAGAGAAGTGACTTTGTTGTATTTCGCTATTTGATTCCCGTTCAGAAAGTAAATAACGTCCGGGTCGACCGCCGACCATTCCCAAGTCCAGTAAAAGCTCAACGGATGCAAGCTTGGCTGTGGGGACCCATCGCCGACTTTGAAAGTTGAGGAGTTGAACTCGAGCCAATAGGAGAATCCATGGGGATTCACGAGCTTCAGCGCGGTGGAATTGGCGTTCCAGGTTCGAAAGAAGCCAGCATCTGAGGGAATGAAGGAACCGCCGCTCGCGGTATTGCTATCGGTTACTCGTAGAATACGCGAGCCGAAGGTCGGATCATTGATGACCGAGTTAGCCGGACCGAGGGCCGGAGCGGGTGGGGTTGCCTTAGCATCAGTTCCCGTGTAGGCGGAATAGGTCGTCGGCGCCGAGGCTGCAAAAAGCGATGAGCCGAAACCCAGTAACGCAATGATTAGCAGCGAGATTACGGCGCCCGGCTTCTTGAGTGGCCGACAGAAGCCATACCTGTCACTCTGCATCATTTTATGAGACATGACATCCTCCCCATGCACGGTTAATCCAAAAAGCTGAGACACGCCCAGTGGGACATATTGGCACAATAGCACCGGCGGTCGGCAGGCCGCTGATCTACTAGTTGCCTGCTCCGTTAGGAACTGGACCGCTTCCCTTTCTTGCTCCACCGAGCTTGAGCGGCCAGCCGAGCCGACGCCGACCGCTGTTCAGGAGACAGCCGAGCTGCGCGCGTCTTCCCACCTTTCTTGGCTCCCAGTTTCGAGAGAGCGACTGCATGCGGATTCTTACGTTTTTTCATGGCGCCACAGTATGCCCAGCCGAGCAGGCACGGTCAACACGTTGACACATGCGTGCACGTGCACGCATAATAATGCCTAACAGCCCTACGGAGCGAGATCGCCCATGATGGGAAAACCTTCAGGCGATGGAATGCGGGCGCGTTTGGGACCTTCTGGCGACGTTTGACGATCGAGGCCAAGGTACAAGGTCTCCACTTCCATGATTTGCGCCACTCGTTCACGACCTGGCTACAGAACCTCGGTGTGCCGCTCGAGGTCAGGGCCGCATTGTTGGGGCATCGTCTCCGCAGCACCGGCAGCGACGTCCTCGGCGGTGAAGCGATGACGAGCCGCTACAGCCACGGTGGCTTCGGATGGAACCAGCAGCTCCGCGAAGCCGTGACCCGCCTCCACATCGCACTTTTGTCCTATGGATTGTCCGATGAACGAGATGTCCGAGATGCCGCTCTTTCCAAAAAAGCCGTAAACGCCGCTCCAGATGTGGAGAATTGGTGGTGGTCCCAACGGGATTTGAACCCGTGTCTGAGCCTTGAGAGGGCTCCGTCCTAGGCCAGGCTAGACGATGGGACCAAAGGTGCAGACTTGGAACGGAGTGCTGACGGTACCATGAGCCTAGTGGGGTTTTCAATTCCATCGCCTTGAGACGGACCGGAATTTTTTTGGCGCCAGCATCTTGACAGATCCGATTGCTTGGCCTATTTTTTCGCAGGCTATCACGTCCCGACACGACTCCTCACTCGCGCTCACGCAAAAGGCTCGCCTCATGCAGAATCCATTTCAGACCGACGCCAATATGGATGCCAACATGATGGACGTCGGCGAAGCCGCCGAAACAATCGTCGAGGAAGAAAAGCCAGAAGCCGGATTGGAACTGCACGTCGGCTCCAACATCTTTCGAGCCACGAACGGCGTCATCAAGTTTCAGGGCAAAGAACAGATTGTGTTGGAAGTCCAGCCCGACCCGCCGTCGTTGCTGTTGACGATGGATTTCTACGATGAGGCGGGGCGGCGCATCGGCCATTTGAGACGCAACCAACTCTCGGCCGTCGGAGCGAGTCGATTTGCAGTGGGCGTGACCACTCCTGCTGATCCAACCCTCGATGATCCTCTCACGGTCACGGTTTCCGAACGGGCAACCGGCAGCACGGTGGTGGAGGTGTATTTGTTCCACCAACGGAAAATCCGATTTACGACTGCACATTTTCATACCCACAAGGGCGAAGTGGTGTCGATCAGCCCCCACTACTGCCGCCTGGGCACCGGTTTGACGATGTTCGGTGATGTGGTCGAAGGCCGCGGTGGGACCGCGGCAATCGGTTAGCCCACCGCCCGGCGTCCCCATCTCCCTCGCCCACGGAAAGGCATATCCCTTTGACAGCCTACAAGACTCCCGTAGAATAGGCACGATGTCTGAAATCATCAAACCCAGCGTGCAGGCGTTCCTTGTCTGCGACCAAGTCATCGAAGACAGCGTGACCAAGAAAAAGAACCTGATCGGCCTGTTCACGCATCTACAAGCTTTGAGTTTTCCGTTCCAACACCAACAGATGGGCTTGTACTTCTGCCTGACCGACGCTGAAGGCACCTACCGCTTCGACATCGACCTCATCTACCTCAACAGTGAACAACTCGTCTGCCGTGCCACGCTCCCGAATATCGTGATCGCGGACCGTCTGCAGATCTCGGACTTTGGGATCAATATCCCGTCACTGATCTTTCCGGCCCCCGGCCGCTATGAGTTCCGTCTCCGTATGGAAGGGCACTTGATCGCCCAAAAAGATTTCAACGTCATACAGATCTCGACCCATCAGACAGCCTGAAAGTTCTTTCCCTCCCGCCCCTTGCCGAGATTGGCTCTTCTCCCCCGCGTGGTTCTTATGATAGAAGAAGTCGGATATCCCGCCATCGTTATGGACACCAGGAGGCTACGGACGGACGTGCCGGAAGGAACACGTGCATCCAATTTCATCCGTGAGATTGTCGCGGCGGACCGTGTTGCGGGGAAACACGACGGCCGTGTCGTGACTCGCTTTCCGCCTGAACCGAACGGCTATCTGCATATCGGCCATGCCAAATCCATCTGCCTCAATTTTGGGCTGGCCGCGGAGCACCCGGGCGGCGTTTGTCATCTGCGATTCGACGACACGAATCCCACGACTGAAGATCCCGAATACGTCCAGTCGATCCAGGAGGATGTCCGCTGGCTTGGATTCGACTGGGGGAACCACCTGTACTTTGCGTCGGATTACTTCGAGCGGCTCTTCGGTTTTGCAGAACGCCTCATCAACTCAGGCTCGGCGTACGTCGACAGTCTCACCGCCGACGAGATGAGACAATATCGAGGCACGTTGACCGAACCGGGGAAGAAGAGCCCCTACCGCGACCGCTCGGCAGAGGAGAATCTCGATCTCTTGCGTCGGATGCGCGCAGGTGAATTCGCGGACGGCACGCACGTGCTGCGAGCCAAAATCGACATGGCATCGCCCAACATCAATCTGCGCGATCCGGTGTTGTATCGAATTCGGCACACTGCGCACTATCGGACGGGCCGGACATGGCCAATCTACCCATCCTATGACTTTGCCCATCCGTTTTCCGATGCGATCGAAGGCGTGACACATTCGGTCTGCACTTTGGAGTTCGAGGACCATCGGCCGCTCTATGACTGGGTGGTCGAACGAGCCGGTACATCCGACCGTCCGCAACAGATCGAGTTTGCCCGCCTGAACATCAGCCACGCGGTCATGAGCAAGCGAAAATTGTTGGAGCTCGTGGAGAACAAGCAGGTGGCAGGGTGGGACGATCCTCGCCTGCCGACGCTCAAGGGCCTTCGGCGCCGCGGCTACACGCCCGACGCGATCCGCGCGTTCTGCGAGCACATTGGCGTGGCGAAGCGGGACGCCGTAGTCGAAATGCAGTTGCTCGAGCACTTTATTCGAGAGGATTTGAACAAGCGGGCAGCTCGGGTGCTGGCCGTCCTAAAGCCGCTGAAGGTGGTGATCGATAACTATCCAGAGCAAGGATCCGAGGAGCTCGACGCGGTCAACAATCCTGAAGATGCCTCGGCCGGCACACGTTCGATTCCGTTTTCTCGGACGCTGTATATCGAGCGGGACGATTTCCTTGAAGAGCCCCCGAAAGAATTTTTCCGACTTGCACCGGGGCGGGAGGTTCGCCTTCGTTATGCCTACATTATCAAATGCGTCAGTGTGACGAAGGATGCCCGGACCGGAGAAGTCACAGAATTGCATTGCACATACGATCCACAGACCAAAAGCGGAGGCCCCGATGCCCGAAGGAAAGTAAAGGCCACGATCCATTGGGTCTCTGCAGCCCATGCGCTAGAAGCAGAAGTTCGCCTCTACAACCCCCTGCTCAAGGACGATCTCTCGAATGTGCCACATGATCAGGATTGGACGGCCTACCTGAACCCGCAGTCTCTAGAACGTCTTACGGGGTGCCTGGTCGAACCAAGCCTCAGGTCGGCTGGCCCCGGGTCCAGATTTCAATTCGAGCGATTGGGCTATTTTAGCGTTGACCCCGACTCCAGCCCAGATCGGCTGGTGTTCAATCGGACGGTATCGCTCAAAGACGCTTGGGCCAGACTCGACAAACGTCAGCCCGCCCGCTGAATTCTCAGCACGATCCTGCAAAGAGCGTGAAGATCCGCCGGTTTGCACTCGCTTTACAGATCTGGCATCCCTGCTAGGCTTGAGATGGGATGCGGGGAAGCTAAGATTGCTTTACAGGAGGAGCCGGGTTGCTAGACTGAACCAGGCTCACCGGATCGCACAAAGCACAAGGAGTCGAAGATGATCGAATGTCGTCAATACCCTCGAGTTCCAGTCGAGCTCCAGGTGTATTTTTCCACCACCGGCAATACCTCGATCCGCGAAGGCACCATGTTCGACCTATCGGCAGGTGGATGCGCCGTCACGAGTACGACGGCCGTACAGACCGGATCAGCGGTTCGGATCCTTATTCGAGCCACAGACCTTGGGTCTCCGATCACGATCGAGTCGGCGGCGGTTCGATGGAGCAAACACGGCGAGTTCGGAGTCGAATTCCTCGGTGTCTCGGAGATCGATCAGAATCGGCTGCACCGTCTCCTGCATACCAAGACGACCTATCCCATCCGCCCCAGCTGATCCTTTTATCCCCCGGGTATAGTAGAATTTGGGATGGCCTGCCCGCTCTGCCATCGACCGACCGCCTGGGAAGGCAATCCTTGGCGTCCCTTCTGTTCCGAACGCTGCCAACTCACGGACCTCGGCACCTGGGCGGCAGAACAATATCGAGTTCCCGGCCCAAACCTGTTGATGGAACTTCCCACCGAACCCACGCAGGACGCAGACTCCGATGCCGGCGAGCGCTCGAACGACTAAGGGCGCTGGAGATCTACCTCCTTCCCCCGATTCGTGTTGGCAAGCCCGACTGATCTTGATAAATTATCTTCCTTTCACAAATCCGGAGTTCGGAATGCTGCCGACTAGAGGCTATGCCGCCATGGCTGCCCGCGCGCCATTGCAACCATTCTTTTTTGAACGGCGTGATGTGGGTGCTCACGACGTCTTGATCAAGATTTCACACTGCGGAATCTGCCACTCAGACATTCATATGACTCGCAATGAATGGGGCGAGTCAATTTACCCCATGGTGCCTGGCCATGAAATCGTCGGCACCGTGAGCGAAATCGGATCTGCGGTGAAACTCCTTCGAGTCGGCGACCGGGCCGGCGTGGGCTGTTTCGTCGATTCCTGCAGGACGTGCTCCGCTTGCCGGGAAGGCCTGGAACAATACTGCGAGGCAGGAATGATCTTGACGTACAGCAGCCGCGATAAGAATGGAGCCATCACTCAAGGCGGGTACTCGACTCAGATCGTTGTAGACGAACGCTACGTGCTGAAGATGCCGACTGCCCTGTCTCCCGCCGGTTCGGCTCCCTTACTCTGCGCCGGTATCACGACCTATTCCCCATTTCGGCATTGGGGCGTCGGGAAGTACCACAGGGTGGCCGTGCTTGGACTCGGCGGGTTGGGCCACATGGCCGTCAAGATTGCCCATGCGCTGGGCACGGAAGTCACAGTCTTCAGTAGCTCGGAGGCGAAGGGAGCGGACGCGAAACGACTCGGCGCGGGTGACTTTGTCGTGAGCACCGAGCGGAATAACCTGACAAGATTCCGGCGGTACTTCGACTTTGTGCTCGACACCGTGTCGGCAGTCCACGACTACAATGCCTATGTGGAACTTCTGAAAACCGACGGGACCATGATCCTCGTGGGAGCACCAGAACACCCGGCGCCTCTCGAGCCGTTTTCTCTGATCATGCACCGCAGGAGCATCGCCGGATCGGTCATTGGAGGCATCCGGGAGACACAAGAAATGTTGGATTTCTGCGCTGAGCACCAGATCGAGTCAGATGTCGAAACCATCCCCATTGGACAGGTCAACGAGGCTTATGAACGCGTCGTACGTGGCGAGGTTCGGTTCCGCTTCGTGATCGACCTCGACAGTCTGGCCTAACTCCTGCAGACGGCGTAGTCCCGCGGGCTAGGTACTACGAGATACGCCATTTTGAGTCTTGTGCGCATTCAAAGGCAGACCAGGTAAGACAGTTCATCCCCAAACGAGACAAATCGTCTCGGTAGCAGGTCTCTTATGCCGAAAGAAAGCAGCCGAAAGACAGACAAAGCCAAGAGCGGTACCAAGCCACCCGCTGCGAAGCGACGCAATGGTAAGCAATCCGATGAGAACGGTTCAAGCCGTCGAACGCTCGTTGTCGACGTGGGCGGCAGCGGGATTAAAGCGACCTTGCTGAATGATCTTGGAAAGGCGGTCAGCGAGCGGCTGCGGCGAGATTCACCGGCCTCGGGCATGCCGGGCGCAGTCATGGACGTCATCATCGCATTGGCCAACGAATTCGCGACCTTCGACCGTATTGCGATCGGCTTCCCCGGTGTCGTCATCAACGGCATTGTCAAGCAAGCGCCGAATCTGGCGAAAGAATGGCAGGGCTTCAACATCGTGGAGATCTTGCAGGCGAGGCTGAACAAACCTGTTCGTGTCGCAAACGATGCGGACGTCCAAGGCTTCGGTGCCATTGCTGGCAACGGCGTCGAGTTGGTCGTGACCCTGGGCACCGGTGTGGGAACATCACTGTTTATGGACGGCCGCCTCGTCCCAAATCTTGAAATCGGCAACGACAAATTGCGAAATGCGGCGTTACAGAAAGTCGGCAAAAAAAGGTGGAACAAGCGCCTCATCAAATTTATCTATCGCCTCGAGGAGATTTTTCACTTCACAAAATTGTATATCGGAGGCGGTAATTCGAAGGAAGTCGATGTCGGCTTGCTTCCCGCGAATGTGACGATCATTTCCAATCTCAACGGATTGATCGGGGGCATTGCGCTGTGGCGGGACGAGTCAGTGCCCCCATCCGTTCCAGCTCAGCCAGTGAATACTACGGCCACCGGTCGACCGCTCGCCGCTTGAATGAAGAGGCTGGAATAGTGGCTGGGGGACTAGGAATCGAACCTAGGTAGCCAGCTCCAAAGGCTGGCGTCCTACCGCTAGACGATCCCCCAGCGCGGTACGGCGCGCAAGGCTACGGGAGTCGAAGGGCGAGGTTGGCTGGGGGACTAGGAATCGAACCTAGGTAGTCAGATCCAGAGACTGACGTCCTACCGCTAGACGATCCCCCAACCGGCGTTCAACCTAATAC
>Ga0207689_10005125_pt1 | contig 11779 bp, 9 predicted proteins | sample KBSMisM52_FD_184312 | JGI IMG/M metagenome (GOLD analysis project Ga0207689, IMG submission 184312) | Miscanthus rhizosphere microbial communities from Kellogg Biological Station, Michigan, USA - KBS Miscanthus M5-2 (SPAdes) (version 2) | ecosystem: Host-associated > Plants > Roots > Rhizosphere... | reverse complement strand
GCCGGCCGTGTACGGCACGCCGACGATGATTCTGCACATGGAGATGGCCGCGGGATCGGCGATCCAGTCATCCCTGCCGGAGGGATATGTCAGCGTCGGGATGATGGTCAACATTCGTCATCTCGCGGCGACACCAGTCGGTCGCACGGTGCGCGCTGTTGCGCGGGTCGTCGGGATCGAAACCAGGAGCGTCGTGTTCGAGGTCGAAGCCTGGGACGGCGACCGCAAGATCGGTGACGGCACGCACCGGCGCGGCATCGTCAATGTCGCCGAATTCGAGAGGCGGTTTGGCGTGACGAAACGGAGATCGCCTGACAGTTCAGCGGTCACTGCCATGCGGGACAGATCCGGAACGCCGACAGAGGCCCCGCAGGAATTCCGGAGCTACGATGGGGGAAGTTCGGAACGATCCTCAGAGGCGTCCGCCCGCCACTGCCACAATGAGCCGCGAAGATGAGAGATAAGGTGATTGCACTGGTGACCGGAGCCAACAAGGGCCTGGGCAAGGAAGTCGTACGTCAGCTCGGCACGAAGGGCATGCGCGTATATGTGGGCAGCCGGAACCAGGCGCGTGGCGAAGCAGCGCTTGCCGAACTCGTATCGGAAGGCCTGGATGCGCAGCTGATGCAGCTCGATGTCACCAGCGATGAGAGCGTCACAAAGGCCGCGGAGATCTTGGCGCAACGCGAGGGGCATCTCGACGTCCTGGTCAACAATGCCGGCACATTGGTGGCGCGACCGGCCTTCGAGATCGATGCCGAAGATATGCGAGAGACCTACGAGACCAATGTGTTTGGCGCAGTGCGCATGATCCACGCAATGCTGCCACTTCTCCAGCGAGCATTGCACCCGCGTATCGTCAACATTGCCAGCACGACAGCTTCCCTGACGCTGGCGAGCGACCCAACCACAATGTTCGGACGTGAAGATACTATCGTCGCCTATGCCTCTTCCAAGGCCGCGGTTACGATGCTGACGATACAATATGCAAACGCGTTCCGCCGCAGCGTTGATCACGCTCACATCAAGATCAATTCTGCCACCCCGGGTTATATTGCGACGGATCTCAACAACCACGGTGGCAATCGTACCGTTGAGCAAGGCGCAGCGATCGTGGTCCACCTCGCGACATTGACGGACGACGGTCCGAGCGGCGGGTTCTTCAATGACGCCGGCAGCTTGCCCTGGTAGATTGAACGAGAGCAACGATTGCATCGTGCATCGGTTACGATCGGTTATCGATCGAATCTCGTTTCAGAACTGCCATCTGCGTGAGAACAGCCGGCGCGCCGGCCTGCCGCTTGATTTCTTCGCCCCCGCTACGCGACCTATTTTACAATGGGAGCGTCGGAATCGATCGAGCGCACCAATCTGATCGGAATGCCCTTGAACGACGGCGTAAAGCTCAGGGGATCGTGGGCATAGAGCGGCACCAGCGGATTGGTCTCCGGATAGTAGGCCGCGCAGCAGCCGCTCGGGAAGGAATAGCCGACGACGCGGAAGTTGCGCACGATCCGTTCGACGCCGTCGGTCGATTCCGTGATGAGATCAACGCGGTCGCCGTCCGCGAGCCCTCGTTTCTTCATCTCGTATTCGTTGAGAAACACCACATCGCGCTGGCCGAAGACGCCGCGATAGCGGTCGGACATCGAATAGAGCGTGGTGTTGTACTGGTCATGGCTGCGTATGGTGCTGAGCCACAGGAAGTCGGGATTGCTTTGCGGCGGATCCTCCCCGCAGCCTTCGAACACCAGGAAGTTCGCTTTACCGGATGCCGTCGCCCAGATGCGCTCCCGTGCGGTCGAGGTGAGATGAAAGCCCCCGGGTACGCGGATACGGGCGTTGTAGCCCTGAAAGATCGGAAAGACCGCCTCGATCGCATCGCGGATGCGATCGTATTCGGCAACAAAGCCATCCCAGTCGACCACGGTGCGATCGCCAAGCGTTGCCTTGGCCACGCCCGCGATGATCGCCACCTCGCTCAGGAGATGCTCCGACGCCGGCTTGTTGCGCCCGCCCGAGGCATGGACCATGGACATCGAGTCCTCCACCGTGATCGACTGCGGTCCCCCCGCCTGGATGTCGATTTCGGTGCGGCCGAGGCAGGGCAGGATCAAGGCGGCGCGGCCATGGATCAGATGGCTGCGGTTGAGTTTGGTGGAGACGTGGACGGTCATGTCGAGATGGCGCAGCGCGGCCTGCGTCGCCTGCCAATCGGGGATGGCGGCCGCAAAATTGCCGCCCATCGCGAAGAAGACCTTCACCTCGCCGCGGATCATCGCCTCCAATGCCGTGACTGTATTATGTCCCGGCGCCGACGGGGGCTTGAAGCCGAAGCGGCGCTCCAGGCGTTCCAGAAAGTCTGCTTTGGGGACTTCGGTGATACCGACGGTTCGATCACCCTGCACGTTGGAGTGGCCGCGGACCGGGCAAACGCCGGCACCGTCACGTCCCACATTGCCGCGCAGCAGGGCAAGATTGGCAATTTGCTGCACGTTGTGCGCGCCACGCTGGTGCTGCGTAATGCCCATGCCATAGACGAGAATGGCGCGTTCCGCCTTCATATACGCGTTGGCTGCAAATTCGAGATCCTCGCGCGTCAGTCCGGACCGGCGCTCGACATCAGGCCATTGCGTGCGCCTGAGGTCCTCAATCAGCGCATCTATGCCGACGGTGTGCCCGCGAATGAAATCCCAGTCCAGGATCGCGGGCTGCTCGGCAGCGCGCGCCGTTTCGTCCGCCTCCACCAGGATCTTCATGATCCCCTTCAGCACAGCGACGTCGCCGCCGACGCGCACCTGGAAAAGCCTTGAGCTGATCGTCGTCGACGTCAGCGTGATCATCTCGAGCGGGCTCTGCGGCGCCTGAAAACGTTCCAGCGCGCGCTCGCGGAATGGATTGAACGAGACGATCGAGGCGCCGCGACGCACCGCATTGCGCAGGCTCGTCATCATCCGCGGGCTGTTGGTGCCGGGGTTCTGGCCGAAGATGAAGATGCAGTCGGCCTTGTCGAAATCCTCCAGCAGCACGGTTCCCTTGCCGACGCCTATCGACTGCGGCAGGCCGACGCTGGTCGCCTCGTGGCACATGTTGGAGCAGTCGGGGAAATTGTTGGTGCCATATTCGCGCACGAAGAGCTGGTAGAGGAAGGCGGCTTCGTTCGACGTGCGCCCGGATGTATAGAAGTCGGCCATGTTGGGATCGGGCAGCGCCCTGAGAAAACGTCCGATCATGTCGAACGCATCGCTCCACTCCACCGGGAGATAGCGGTCGGATAAGGGATCATACGCCATCGGATGGGTGAGACGCCCGACCATTTCGAGATCGTAGTCGCTCCAGGTCGCAAGCTCCGTGACGGTATGCGCGGCAAAGAACTCGGGCGTACAGCGCTTGGCCGTCGCTTCCCAGGCGACCGCCTTGCCGCCATTTTCACAAAACTCGAAGGAAGAGGTGTGTTTCGGATCGGGCCAGGCGCAGCCGGGACAATCGAAGCCCTCTGGCTGATTCATGCGGCTCAGCGTTGCCGCGCCCTTCACCGGCACCCGTTGCACCAGCAGGGCCTCGCTGAGCGCCTTGAGAGCCCCCCATCCGCCGGCAGGCTCATGGTAGGGGCGAACCGATTTCCTGGTCATCTCTGATATCGCTCGATGTGATGATCCTCACGCCAGTTAAGGATGGTTGCCGCGGAAGCGTCTTTTCAAATCGGACTGCAATTTTCTCAATTGCACAGGCTTGGACCAGAGCAGCCGTCGCGCTTTTGCAGAAACAGATAGTGCGTTCCAGAAAAAGCAGCGCCATTCGCGGAAGCTGGGCTGGCGGCTAGAGATTAGGCTGAGAGCCTGGAGCCTTGCGATGCGGACGGTTCCCCGACAATTTTCAGGAGCGAACAAGATGTTTTCACGACGTGATTTGCTGGCTCTGTCGGCGGCGGGTGTCGCCATGGCCGGTTCCGTGGCGCAAGCGGCTACGTTCGGCAATCCGGACGAGCCGCCACAAGGCGCCGTCAATGCCAAGACCCCCGGAAGCGTGACGGATCCCGGCCCGCAAAACCCGGCTCTCGCCAGGCAGTTTCCCTCGGCGCAAACGCCGCCGGCGACCGACGTCGGCGGTCTGCCGATGGACTGGGCTTCGTTCAACAATGCGCCCAGGCGCATCCAGAACGGTGGCTGGGCCCGTCAGGTCACGGTCGAGGATTTCGCAATCTCCAAGGAAATCTCAGGTGTCAACATGCGGCTGTCGGCCGGCGGCATCCGCGAGCTGCACTGGCATCAGGCCGCCGAATGGGCCATCATGACCTACGGCAACTGCCGTATCACGGTGCTCGATGCGCAGGGCCGCCCCTATGTCGCCGACGTCAAATCCGGCGACCTCTGGTATTTTCCGTCCGGCGCGCCGCATTCGCTGCAAGGCCTCGGCCCCGACGGCTGCGAATTCGTGATCTGCTTCGACGACGGCCACGCCAACGAGTTCAACACGCTCCTGGTGACGGACTGGTTCGCCCATACGCCTCCCGAGGTGTTGGCCAAGAACTTCGGCGTCCCGGTCGAAGCCTTCGCCAAGATTCCGCTGCACAATCTCTGGATTTTCCAGGGCACGGTGCCCGGCGATCTGGCCGCAGACCGCGCCGCCATCGCCAGGCATGCCGAGGCGCCACCCTACCCGTTCGTCTTCCCGCTCGGCAGCTCGGCTCCCGTCAAGGAAAGTTCCGCCGGAAGCATCCGTGTCGCCGACAGCACGAACTTCAAGGTAGCCACTACCGTCGCGGCGGCTCTGGTGACGATGCCTCCGGGCGCCGTCAGGGAGATGCACTGGCATCCGAACGCGGATGAGTGGCAGTACTACATCAAGGGCAAGGCGCGGATGACGGTGTTCAATACCGGCCCCAATGCGCTGACGACGAACTTTTCCGCCGGCGACATCGGCTATGTCCCGCGTAATCTCGGACACTACGTCGAGAACATCGGCGACACCGATCTGCAGCTCGTCGGCGTGTTCCGTGCGCCGCGCTACGAAGAAGTTTCGCTCTCCAACTGGCTGACGCACACGCCGCCGAAACTGGTGGCACAGCATCTCAACCTAGATGAGAAGCTGATCGCCCAATGGCCGGACAACAGTCCAGGCCTCATGCCGAAATCCTGAAACGATTAAAGGCGCCGAAACCGGCGCCTTTAATTTTGCTTGCCGCCCGATGTCCAGGACGCAAGGGCCGCCTGCGTCAGTAGTGCCCGGGTTCGGAGATGAACTTTCCCCGGAAGACGCGGAAGCCGGTTGCGACATAGATCAGCATGAGGGGGAAGATGAACAGGCCCTCTCCCCAGAACATGAAGGCAAGGCTCGCGTGAGGCGCGGCAGCGTCATCGATGGTAATGGCGAACGGAACCATGTAGGGCCAGAACGAAAGCGCCAATGTCCCGAAGGCCGATATGAAGATCAGCGAGACCATATGGAACGGCCAATAGTCGTCATGCCGCAGGATGCTCGAGGCAAGAATGCAGGCTGCCACCGCACCGATTGCCGGAAAGACGAACAGATAGGGCCGTTCGATCCACCGGTGCAGGATCGGCAAGTTCTGTAACAGCGCATGGCTGAAAACGAGAATCAGGAACAGAAGGACAGCGACCGCCAGCATCGGAATCTGGCTGCGAGCAAGGTCGCGAACCACGCCGCCACGCTTCCTCACCAGCCAGCAGGCGCCAAGCAGTGCGTAGCCTAGACAAAGGCCGATACCGCACAGGATCGAGAACGCGCTGAACCAGCCGAATATGCCGCCGGCATACTGGCCATTCACGACGGGCAGCCCCTTCACGAGCGCGCCCACCATCACGCCCTGCATGAAGCTGGCAACGAGGGAACCGCCGCCGAAGCTGAGATTCCAGATCCAGCGCGCTCCCTGCGACTTGTTGCGGAATTCGAAGGCGACCCCACGCAGGATCAATCCCAGCAACATGAAGATCACGGGAAGATAGAAGGCCGAGAGCACCGTTGCATAAACGACCGGGAATGCGCCCCACAGGATCACGCCCGTTACGACGAGCCAGGTCTCGTTGCCGTCCCAGAACGGCGCGATCGCACCCAGCATGGCACGTCGTCGCGACTCGCTGTTCGGCAGCAGAAACAACATTCCGACGCCGAGATCGAAGCCATCGAGCAGGAGATAGATCAGGATGCTGATCGCCAGCAATGCGACCCAGAATGTCACCATGGCTTATTCTCCTGCTTGAGCGTAGTTGCGGCCTGAGAGAGGTTCGGGATCGGCAAGCGACATCGGCCGGTTGGCCATGACATCAGGCGAAGCTGCGACAGGAGAGACGCCGGGACCGGCGCGCAGCTGCCGATAGATGTAGTAGATGCCGAACGAGAAGATGAAGGCGTAGACGACAGCGAACAATATCAGCGAGGTGGCCGCCGCTTGCGCGGTCAGGAACGGCGTCATGGCATGCTCGGTGCGCAGCACGCCGTAGACGACCCATGGCTGACGGCCGACTTCGGCGGTGTACCAGCCTGCCAGCGTTGCGATGAACGGCAGCGGAAAGCTCAGAAAGATGAAGCGCAATACCCAGCGGCTTGCTTCGAGCCTGCGCCGGATGATCAACCAGGATCCGAGCCAGGCCAGGCCAAGCATGATCAGGCCGCAACCAACCATCCCGCGAAAGGTCAGGAAGGGAATGAGTACCGGCGGCCGGTTCTGAGGGGGAAAGGACGTCAAGCCGACCTCCTTGGAGGTCGTGCTCATGCTCCCGATGATGCTGCCGAGCACCGGGATCTTGATCTCGTAACGGTTCGATTCCGTTGCCGGATCGGGAATTGCGATGATCACCTCGCCGGCCGGCTGCTCGTCGTGCCAGCGTGCCTCGATCGCCGCGAACTTGGCGGGCTGATGCTGGTGCACGTAGTCACCGACGAGATGTCCGAACACGAGTTGCACCGGCACGAGAACGGCCGCGAGGAACAGTCCCATGCGAAGCATGATCAGCGCTTCGCTGCGGTAGGTCTTTCGCAGTATGTACCATGCGCCTGTCGCCGCGACGCAGAACGCGCTGGACAGATACGCCGCCAGCAGCATGTGCATGAAGCGAACCATGGCCACCTGATTGAAGATGATCTTCGCCCAGTCGTCCGGAACCAGCACACCGTTCTGCTGGACGTAGCCGACCGGCACCTGCATCCAGCTATTGTTGATCATGATCCAGAAGGCGGACAGCGTCGTCCCCAGCGCCACCATTGCCACGGAGAAAAGGTAGAACCAGGGGCGCACGCGCTTCCTGCCAAACACCAGGATGCCGAAGAAGCTTGCCTCGAGCATGAAGGCGGTGAACGTCTCGTAGGACAGGAGCGGCCCCTGGATCGGGCCTGACATCCTGGACAGCTCGCTCCAGTTCGTCCCGAACTGAAAGCCCATGACGACGCCCGAGACGACGCCGAGGCCAAATGCGATGCCGAATATCTTGAGCCAGAACTCGAACAGCACCTGATAAACCATCTTCCCGGTGCGCAGGTGCAGCGCTTCCAGCACGGTGAGCCAGGCGGCAAGACCGATGGTGAAAGCCGGGAAGATGATGTGGAACGATATGGTGAAGGCAAATTGCAGTCGCGACAGGAGAAGCGCCGTGGGGTCCATCGGAAAGTCTCCTGCTCATTCAGGCGCGCCTGGCAGCCGGCGCCCGTGTTGCGGGGCGCTGGATGTTGTCGACCTTGAGAACCTCGGCCGTCGTCGCACGAATCTGACGGCAGAAATCCGCATCATCGATCAGTGACACGCCATAGGACGGGATGATCTGCTTCAGCTTCGGCAGCCAGGCGCTTGCCGTGAGCTCCCCGGCAAAGCACTTCTCCAGCACGCTGATTGCGATGAACGCCGCAGTGGAGGCGCCCGGCGAGGCCCCGAGAAGCGCAACCAGCGAATGATCGTCGGCGCCGACAAGCTCGGTTCCGAACTCGAGCAACCCGCCGCGCTTGACGTCAGGCTTGATGATCTGAACGCGCTGACCTGCGACCTGCAATCTCCAGTCCTTGGGATCCGCGTTCGGAAAATATTCGTCGAGCGTCGCCAGACGATGGCCTTCGGACTGCAACAACTGCCCGATCAAATACTCGGTGAGATCGAAATTGTCGCGCGCCACGGAGAGCAGCGGCTTGATGTTGGCAGGACGAATCGACTCGAACAGGTCGAGCAGTGAACCGTGCTTGAGAAACTTGCTCGAGAAGCCCGCATAGGGGCCGAACAGCAGCGAGCGCTGCCCCCCGATTACGCGCGTATCGAGATGCGGCACGGACATCGGCGGCGAACCGACCGCCGCCTTGCCGTAGACCTTGGCATGGTGACGCTTGTTGATGTCAGGATCGTCGCAGCGCAGCCAGATCCCGCTGACCGGAAAGCCGCCATAGCCGCGCCCCTCCGGAATGCCGGATTTCTGCAGCAGCGGCAGTGCACCGCCACCGGCGCCGATGAAGACGAACTTTGCGTGGACCGACCGCTTCTCGCCGGTAGCGGTATCGCGCACTTCGATGCGCCAGCGACCGTCCTGTTCGCGCTCAAGATCGGTGACGCAGCTCTTGTAGTGAACGGCACAGCCGGGCTGGCTGACGAGATGGTGAACCAGAAGATGGGTCAAGGACCCATAATCGACGTCGGTGCCGGTGATGATGCGCGTTGCCGCTACGGGATCGCCGTTGGTCCTGCCTTCCATCACCAATGGGGCCCACTCGGCGATCTTCTTCGGATCCTCGCTATATTCCATGCCCTCGTAACAATGGTGGGCCGCCATCGCCTTGTACCGCTTCCTGAGGAACGCAACGTTGTCGACGCCGTGCACGAAACTCATGTGAGGCACCGGATGAATGAAGGCTCGCGGATCCGCAATCGCTCCCCGCCCGACCAGATAGGACCAGAACTGCCGGGACAGATCGAACTCGACGTTGACCTGGAGCGCCTTGGAGATATCGACGCTGCCGTCGGGCCTCTCCGGGGTGTAGTTCATCTCGCAGTTTGCCGCGTGGCCCGTGCCGGCATTATTCCAGGCGTCCGAACTTTCGAGCGCGCAGTCGTCAAGAATTTCAAACATCTCGATCGCTAGAGAAGGCTCCAGCTCCTTGAGAAGGACGCCGAGCGTGGCGCTCATGATGCCTGCGCCGATGAGTGCGACGTCGGGTTCGCGATCGGAAGTGCCTTGCATGGGATTTCTCCTCGTTCGGGTTTGATGTCGCTGTCCTGGATGGCGCGATCAGGCCTGGGCCGGCTGCCGCTCCTTGGCGCGGAACGGGACGTGGGCCCCCGGTCGCAGCACCACATAGGCGCGGCGCCAGGAGGAATCGTCTGTCAGCTTCCAGCTATGCCCCGAGCCTGTGGTGTCCTCCGCAAGCAGGACGTTACCGGGGTGAAGCAGGAAGTGCTGGCCATCGCGGGTCTGAAAATCGAGCGTTCCGCTCAGCGTAATCACCAGTTGGCGGGTGGGTGCTTTGTGCCAGGAGAAAGCGCCGCCCGATCCGGTTTCCTGGAAGGAAATGGTGACCGCATCGACCCTGCCGCTAAGCGCGTCGCCGCGCTGGCCCGGCTCCAGCTCGATGATCCCTTCCTCGAAATGTGAATTATTGTCCTCTCCGGTCCATAGACGCACACAACGGATCATCGATTCTCTCCTGATGCTCTTGTTGCACTGCTCGCACAGCCTTCGCCGGCCTGGACGGCGGGTCGAAACGGAACGGGGCTGTTCGGTTCGAGGATCGTGTAGAGGCGGCACCAGGGCTCCTCTCCCATCATCGTCCAGTTATGGCCGGCGCCGCTCGTATCTTCCGTGAACAGGACGTCGCCCGGACGAAGTGTGAATCCTCCGTCCTGCGTTTCGAATTGCAGGGTGCCGCTCAAGGAAATCACAAGCTGCCGCGCGGCATCCGGATGCCATCCGAGCTTTGGATCCACATCCGTTTCGTGGAACGAGGCGGAGCTGATCCGGAGCTTCGTGCTGAGCGCGTCTCCCCTCGCCCCGGCTTCGAGCTCGACGAAACCTTCCTCGAAATGCGACTTGCCGTCCGCACCGGTCCATAGCTTCACGCACCGAATCATCGCATTCGCTCCCGTCAACTCGCCGGTGTGCCGATCACGAGAGGCGCGTTGACCGTGGCGACATAAGGCTTGACCATCTTGGCGGGATCGACGATGCGGTCGAACTCGGACTCGGTCACGAAACCGAGCTTGAGCGCTGCCGATTTTAGCGTGAGATCGTTGTCCATCGCGTAATGCGCGATCCTTGAGGCCTTGTCGTAGCCGATCACCGGCGCCAGCGCGGTTACGAGCATCAGCGACCGCTCAACATACTCCCTGATCTTCTTGTGGTTCGGCCTCGTGCCCTCGACGAGGAATTTTCGGAAATTCGTGCAGCCGTCAGTGAGGATGGTGATGGACTGCGCAATGTTGTGGATGATCAGCGGCTTGTAGACATTCATTTCCAGATAGCCGCTGGCGCCGCCAAATCCGACGGCGACGTCGTTCGCCATCACCTGCACCGCGATCATCGTCAACGCTTCTGCCTGGGTCGGATTGACCTTGCCCGGCATGATCGACGAGCCAGGTTCGTTCTCGGGGATCAGCAGTTCGGCAAAACCTGCGCGCGGACCGCAGGACATCAGGCGGATGTCGTTTCCGATCTTGTAGAGCGAGACGGCGAGCGTGCGGAGCGTACCTGATAGCTGCACCAGCGCGTCGTGCGCGCCCTGCACGGCAAACTTGTTCGGTGCGCTGACGAAGGGCAGTCCCGTCAACCGCGCAATTTCGGCGGCGACGGCCTGGGCAAACCCCGGCGCTGCATTGATCCCGGTACCGACGGCTGTGCCGCCAAGCGCAAGCCGGAATGCGCCCTTGAGCGCGTCGTCGATGCGCGCTAGGTCGTCGCCGAGCATGCCGGCGTAACCCGACCATTCCTGCCCCAATGTCAGCGGGGTCGCATCCTGCATGTGGGTTCGGCCGATCTTGACGACGTCATCCCACTGGCTCGCCTTTGCGGCAATCGCGTCATGCAGGGCCTTGACGGCCGGAACAAGGCGCCGCGTCATGTTCACGGCGGCCGCGATATACATCGCGGAGGGAAAACTGTCGTTCGACGATTGCGACATGTTGACGTGATCGTTCGGATGAACCGGATGCTTGCTGCCGAGCGGCGTTCCCGCGAGCTGGCAGCATCGGTTCGAGATCACCTCATTCACATTCATGTTGAACTGCGTGCCGCTGCCAGTCATCCAGACATGCAGCGGGAACATGTCATGATGCTGTCCCGCCAGAATCTCGTCGCAGACACGAACGATCAGCTTGTGAAGCTTGCTGTCGAGACGACCACCGGCGTGATTGGCGTTCGCGGCCCCTTTCTTCAGGATCGCGTAGGACTGGATCATCTCGCGCGGCATCAGATCCTTGCCGATGCTGAAGTGCTCGAGCGAACGCTGCGTCTGCGCTCCCCAGAGCTTGTCGGCGGGAACGTCGACTTCACCGAGACTGTCTGTTTCTTTGCGGAGGTCGCTCATCATTGCCTCGCGTGGCATTGGACGTCAGAAACGCCTGGCCGGCGTTGGCTGGAAACCTACACGCCGCACCAGGGAGCGCGCTTCCGCGAACGAACGTCGTTTTGCCGAATGGCATGGCGGGAATATGTGGCTTGGCTTTCTCGCGCCAGCCGATCGCATTCAGGCCGCCTGAAACGAATGCCCGGTTGCGAATACGCATGGTCTGGAAGATGCGTCAGCGCTGGCAGCGGCCACGATATCGGCAGCAGAGCCAGAGTGCTGACACCAA
>Ga0207689_10005123_pt1 | contig 11779 bp, 9 predicted proteins | sample KBSMisM52_FD_184312 | JGI IMG/M metagenome (GOLD analysis project Ga0207689, IMG submission 184312) | Miscanthus rhizosphere microbial communities from Kellogg Biological Station, Michigan, USA - KBS Miscanthus M5-2 (SPAdes) (version 2) | ecosystem: Host-associated > Plants > Roots > Rhizosphere... | reverse complement strand
TTTGATCTGCCATCCGCAGGTTCTGATCTGCCGTCCGCAGGTTCTGATCTGCCGTCCACAGGTTCTGATCTGCCGTCCGCAGGTTCTGATCTGCCGTCCAAAGGTTGGTTTTGATATCGGGGTTTGCTTTACAAATTAGGCGGAATCGCGATGATAGTTTTCCCGGTGAATCTACGCCTTTGTCTGTAGAAGCCGCCCGGAAACTTACTTCATGGCTTGTCAGTTCCGCCAGTGGCCGTCGAAGATGCTGAAAGAATGTCAAACGTAAATACAAAACCTGGTTCCCCGGTAGTCATGATGGGGCCTGGGAGGCTCCTGAGAATTCTCTTCTCCTACGTCAAGCCCTACAGATCCCGCGCCGCCGTGCTGGTGGGGACGCTACTGGTGGAAGGGGCGTTCAATATCTTGCTGGCGCTCAGTCTGAAGTTGATCATCGACTTCGCTATCGTGCCGCGAAACGCCACCGCCCTCGCCTTAATCCTCGCCGGACTCGGAGGCGGGTTTTTGCTGACCGGGACTTCGCAGGTCGTCAGAGACTATCTCTATGCCTGGTTTGGCGCCCGCATCCTCAACGACCTGCGGAAAGAGATGTTTCGGCACCTGCAGCGACTGTCTCTGGGGTTCTACGCGCGCATGCGCACCGGCGACATCGCGGCGCGTTTTTCCTCGGACCTGACCGCTATCGAGCAGGCTGTGGTGCTCGGCGTTCCGGGCGCATCGCTCTGTATCATCAACATTATTTTCAGCGTTTGCGTTTTGTTCGCGCTCGACTGGCGACTCGCGTTGGGCGCAATCGTGGGGCTGCCACTATGCGTCGTTGGCCCAAGGCTCATAGCTCCACGCGCACTCAAGAGCGGTTACGAACTGCGTAACGAAGAAGCGGCGCTAACCAGCACTATCCATGAAAACCTGGGAGCCCAACCGATCATCAAGGCGTTTAGTCTCAGGCAATCTATTGTCAGCACTTTTGAACGAGAAGCGGAGAAGCTTGCCCGGCTGGCCACCCGTTTCAACTTTCTCAGTTACACCAGCGAGCGCAGCCCAAACATCTTCATGCTGCTTTTCAACGTCGCCTTGATCAGCGGTGGTTCTTATCTGGCCTTTCGTGGGTCACTGTCGATTGGATCTCTCGTCGCGTTCAATGCGCTCTTTATTTCGGTGAGCACGGCTGTTATGGGATTGACCGCAGTCACGCCCTCCCTTCTGCAGGCGACCAGCGGCATGCAACGCATCAGGGAACTGCTCGACGAAGAACCAACTATCCTGGAGAAGCCAGACGCCAGGCCGCTGCCTAACTTCGTTTCGAATATCCGCTTTGAGAATGTGAGCTTCGGTTACACGCCGGAACAGCATAACCTTCGCAACGTTGGCATGAATCTTCCTGCCGGCGCGCGCATCGCGTTTGTGGGACATAGCGGTTGCGGTAAAAGCACCGCGTTAAATCTGATCATGCGCTCTTATGACCCGCAGGCCGGACGGGTGACCTTTGACGGAATAGATTTGCGCGAAGCTCAGCTCGACTCGCTGTATAGGCAGGTGGGCATTGTTTTTCAGGAGAGTTTTCTTTTCAACACAAGCATTCGCGAGAACATTCGTCTCGGCAAACCTGAGGCGACCGATGCGGAAGTCGAGGCGGCGGCACAGTCCGCGGAGCTGCATGACATCGTGGTCCAGATGCCCGAAGGCTACGACACGATCGTGGGTGAGCGTGGCGGTCGACTTTCAGGCGGGCAGAGACAGCGGGTCGCTATTGCTCGAGCGTTGATTCGGAATCCTTCGCTGCTCATCCTCGATGAAGCCACCTCGGCGTTGGATCCTTCCACTGAGGCGGCAATCAACGAAACGATCGAGCGCGTGTCGGTAGGACGCACGGTCATAACCGTCACCCACCGGCTCCAGTCGGTGGTGGACTATGATCACATCTTTGTATTCAAAAACGGCCGTATAATCGAACTCGGAACGCACCCGATGCTGATTTCGTTCGGCGGAAATTACGCTGAAATGTGGCGTCGTCAGCATGGCACGACCATGTCAGCCGAGGGCGATTTCCAGGTAACTGACACCAGCATCCTGCGCGACGTGCCGTTATTCAAGAACCTCGATCAGAACTACCTCAAGAACATCGCCAGCATGTTCAGCACGGAACACATTCCCGCGGGCCGTACGGTCATCAACGAAGGCGACGAGGGCAGCCGTTTCTACATTATCGTTCGCGGCAAGGTAGCCGTCAGCGCAGCTAACGAAGACGAGATAGTCCAGATTGCGACGCTTGAGGATGGCGACTATTTCGGCGAAATCTCGCTGCTCGCAAACATTCCAACTACCGCTACGGTCACCACTCTAACGCCGGGCATCTTCATAACGCTGCAGCGTGAACAACTCAACCGTCTCGTTCACCAATATGCCGGCCTGGGAGCGCAAATGCGCGAAGCACTCGAACACCGCCTGGCGCAAACCTATGCCTTGACTGACTGAGCAGTGGGTAATTCAAGAGCGGGGGCAAGCCCGCCTTCCTGACTGCACGTATTCTGAGTTGAACTTTGCAATCCAGCGTTGAGACCGTGATCATCGTTGGCTACGTGCAGTCAGGAAGGCGGGCTTGCCCTCGCTCTTGATACATCGTCTAAAAGTTTCGCCTCGCAATGATAGTTTTCTTTCACCGCTTGCGCCTTAATTGATGTATAAGCAGAACTTGAAAACGCTGGAAGGAGAAGTGCTATGCGTGGTAATGCTGTTCTGGTAATCGACGACGTACTTGAAAGGCCTGCCATTGAGGTCCGTGACAATGGCGGATTCAAGGGTGTCTACGCCAAACAGGCCATCAACCGGGATTCCGTCATCTTTCATCTGAAAGGAAATATCACCAGTCGCCCCAGTAAATACACAATTCAGTTAGCCAACCACAAGCACCTCAACTTCCCGGCCATTAGAAGACCAAACGATGATGTCGACTACTGCTGGCAGTATCTCAACCACTGCTGCGAGCCGAATGGCTACATGAACACCAGGGAACGCACCTTCCGAGCGTTGCGGGATATCGCATCAGGGGAAGAGATAAGCTTCAATTATCTAACCACGGAGTCGGAAATGGCGGAGCCTTTCAACTGCCACTGCGGTTCAGCACATTGCTTTGGCTTCATTCGGGGTAGGAACTTCCTTACTGTCGAGCAGGCCGATAGGCTGGCGCTGATTTTTGGCGAAGATAACGTTGTCACGTTGTTCATGCCGGTGACCCATAAGAGCTCGGGAGAGCTCAAGATCTTACGACCAACCCAGCAAAGGTAGCTGCCGCCGTTTCATCAAGGAGCTGCCAGTCTCACGCGGGTCATCACAATCCGAACCTGCTCCGATATTCACCGGAAATAATAAACGACTCGACCATGTCAGCGCGCTTCACGCGCGCCAGTACCACGTCATCGTCGCGGACGTTTTCACCGGCGATGCTGGCTTGATTCATTTTGTTGAGCCAGAAATCGTAGCCAGCAAAATTGTTGTCGGGCGGATCGTCAGCATCGCGCCGCAAATATCCGAAGTACTGCATCAGCACGAAGGCAGGGTTGTACTGCGTAGTGAAGACGGTGTCACTTTCGATAACGCTCTTGAGCGCTGCCGCGCGCCCCAGGGTGTTGCCCGAGCCGTAGGCATTGATGGCGGCCTGCCGTTCGGCAGCAGTTGGTATCACGCCCTCATTAGCGAACAAGGTATCGACATAGGTCAACCCGTTAACGCCTTGGGGAAAGTTCGACACGAATTCCGGTCGCGAAACAAACTCCTGAAGGAATGCCTGGCGATTAGCGTCGAGTAGCGCCTCCCAACCGGTGCTCCCAACAATCAGGCCTTCGACGATGCGACGCTGATCAGGCAGAAAGGTGAGGTAACGAGGATTGGATTTGGCGTTCCCGAATCCTGCTTTGTGGGCGCGAATAACGAAGTATCCTGACTGCTGAAACTCTATCGACAGGAAGAACGCCGCTGAAACATTGATGCGGCGGTCGTTGACGCAGGTGATGTTTCCTCCGCAACTTGAGATTTGACCTTCCCAGAAGAGTTGGCCGGGCCCGTCAGACTGGCGAGCGAGGAAGTCGTGGTAATGCTGGCCCACAAAGACATCGTTGAAATCGATTGGATTAGGTCCAGCTTCAATTGCGTCATCGGTAATTACGACGCTCGCGGTGGACGGACTGCCCAGCAAGGCCTGCCCGGTTCCACTGAAGAGTGTAATTGTGAACGTCTCGTTGCCTTCGAGCTTAATGTCTTCGCTAATGAGAACGTCGAAAGACTTGCTCGATTCATTCGCGCCGAAACGCAGCGTTCCCTGGGCGAAAGTGTAATCGGTGCGCTGCGATGCGTTGACTCCTCCGGTTATGAAATCGACCGTCGCCGGGCCAGACACGTCGCCAGTACGCAAAACCGTTATCGTCCTAAAGGTCATGTCTTCCTGGACGTTGTAAGTACTGGCGCTAAACGCGACCACCGATGGCCCGGCAGCGTGGGTGACGCGCATCGGCGTAACAAACGCCGTGATCAAAGAGGCGAGCAAAATTGCCCCTGAAGACAGAATCCGGGTGCGAGTCGCGGCGCTATAGCGCACGAATACAAACTTAGAGTTCATGGCTCTAGTGGTTCCCTTCTGGCACTCTGGGCAAAGATAACGATTCGAGGTTAAGCGGGGGCGGATGAATATTACGCCCTGGACTGCGCGGGCGCAATTTGCTGGAATGATCGTGGTCTGATGCCATCGCTCAGACCCGCGCCCAAATGCAGAACCGCGAGCAGTCGCAAGCGGCTGCTACGGGCAACAGGAATATAGTGTTTGAAAGTACTCAACAGTGAGTGCTTGCATCCGCTCGCTACCACTCGCGGTTCTGCATCAGTTGCTCTTACCGGTGAGTAACCGGCCTCGGCCTGGCGCTCACCGGTTGCTTGACTCAAGGCGCTTGCGCGCCTCAGCGGCTTCAGGGCTACGCGGATAGCGGTGCGCTAACTCCCGCCAGCCTTCTCCGTCATAACGAAGCCGTTTCTCCCGTGCGTCAAAAATGAACGAGATCCCCTGCCGGTTGTAGCGATCAAGACCGCTGTAATTCAGGAAGTAACTATGGAGTGTCGCGCCCCCCGCTTCCATTTCTTTCTCATTCAACCGCCGCCCGGCTTCGCGCGACAGACGACCCGCAATATCTTCCGCTGCTTGCGAGTAGATCAGCAGGACTTCCGGCCGAAGCGGCGAGCCGGTGAAATTGTCTAGGAAGATTCTCGCTCGCGCGATGCGATCGAAATCGTCTGAGCCGTTGATGAGCCGCAGTAAGCGCACATCGTCTCCCGCGCGCGCCGGCGAGGCCAACGCTTCTCGTTGAACCCAGCCACTGGTACGGCTGGTAACCGTGACGCGATAAAAGACCGTGCCGTCTCGACTTCGCTTCTCGCCTTTGATAGCAATGAAGGCGCCACGTCCGATTCTTCGCAGTAGCGGGCCGGAAAGCTCGGCGGTTGCTCGCAGGGCGGAGAGTCGTTCATCAACAACGATGGCAACACGACCGCCCGCGGGTGCCCGCCTTCTCGCAAAACTGTTTGCTGGCAGAAACAAAGAGACGAAAAGGACTACGGGTATGAACCTCCGTAACGAATAAGTGTTCACGGCCAACCCTCCTCTCGAGCTGAGGTTGATCAGGGTGAGTTTTTTTGCGAGTAGTTTGTTAGCGGGAAGCGCGGCGGCGTGCCGGAACACGAGAATTAGGACTCAGGTTCGCCGTTCCCAGCATGGTGGCGCCTGGGACTGCCGCCACCAGTCGGCGGGCAGAACGAGCATGGTGAAAATGACAAATCGCTACGGCCAGCGCGTCGGCGGCATCATGGGGTTCGGGGACGGTAGCCAGCGAGAGCAGCGTCTTGACCATTTGCTGAACCTGAAACTTTTCGGCGTTGCCGTGACCTACCACGGTTTGTTTCACAAGTCTGGGTGAATACTCATGAATCTCAAGCGCCGCACGCTCAGCGACCAGCATGGCAACGCCGCGCACCTGGCCTAGTTTCAAAGTGACCTTGACGTTCGTGGCCAGGAATCCATCTTCGATTGCGCAAGCTTCAGGCCGATGGCGCGCGATGATTTCTTCCAGCGCGTTGGCGATGCGCAATAGCCGTGCGGGGAACTTCTGGGCCGACGCGGCGCGAACCGTTCCGCACTCGACTAGTCGATAGTGCCGGCCATCATCTTCAATGACGCCCCAGCCCGTCGTTTCACTACCCGGATCTATTCCCAAGATGCGCATATGAACTGAGGTGAACAAAACTTCGTAAACGACCGGCAGTATACTACACCGCAATTTGCAGCCGGATAGTTTCTTTGTATTGCGCGTGAGCAAGTGCTTACCAGAAGGCTTGCATTGGCAGTGGGCAGCGGGCAGTGGGCAGTGGGCAGTGGGCAGTGGGCAGTGGGCAGTGGGCAGTTTGAAGCTAACGGGAAACGTTGTCTACCGATTACTGGTCACTGACCACTGATCACTATTCTGCTCACTGCCCACTGCTCACTGCTCACTTCACTTGATCAATCGTGCAGGCCTTCGTCTTCTTGTCCGGTCGCCAGCGAAGGAATTTGGTGCCGTGACGAAAGCGGCCGCCGCTGAAATGATCATATTGCACTTCCACCACCAGCTTGGTTTTCAGCGGCTCCCACTCGCTCGTCTTCTTGGTACTCCAGCGACTTGGTCCGCCGGGTTTGTTGCCTGTGAAACCCGGCGGCCCAATAAGCGGTTCGAGTTTCCTGGTTAGCTCTTTCTTTTCGGCTTCATTGAAGCTGGACGTGTAGCCAATGTGATGAAGCAACCCGGCTTCGTCATACAAACCAAGCAACAATGAGCCAACTACTTTGCCTTTGGTCGCATATCTGAATCCGCCAACCACACAGTCGGCCGTGCGCATGCGCTTCACTTTTTGCATGCCATCACGCTCGCCGGAGCGGTAAGGCAGATCCAAACGCTTGGCGATGACGCCATCGAGTTTCATCCCGGTGGTTGCCAGCCACTCACGCGCAATTGCGATGTTGTCCGTTTTCGGCGAGAGCTCTATGCGCTCATTCTTCGCCAGGTGTTTCTTCGCGAAGCTCTCCAGTTTCTGACGCCGTTTGCTGAGTGGCGATTCGTAGAACGGCTTACCGGCCTCGTCAACCAGTAAATCGAAGACAATAAACTGCGCTGGTGTTGACTGCGACAACTTCGTCACTCGACTGGCGGCAGGATGAATTCTTTGCAACAGATCGTCAAATGAGAGTCCGCCTTTAACCGGGATTACCAGTTCGCCGTCCAGCACAAACTGCGACGCTTTCAATTTAAGAAGTGCCGCGACAATCTCCGGGAAATAACGCTCCAGTGATTGGCCTGACTTCGATTGCAGTTCGACCTTCGTGCCATCGCGAAAAGCCAGACAGCGAAAGCCGTCCCACTTCGGCTCATACTCCCAATTCGGGCCAGCGGGAATTTCGCTCACCAGCAGCGCGTCCATTGGCGGATAGGGTGGTTTGATCGGCAGAGTCATAAGAGCAAACAGCAGACAGCAAACGGCAAACAGTATACAGCAAGCATTCATCCGCTCTGACGACACAGGATCGCACACGGAAACAGCGCAATGTTTGCTGTTTGCGGTTTGCCGTTTACTGCCTTAAGAAATTCGCAAGCAGCATCTTCCCTGCCGGCGTGAGAATTGACTCTGGGTGGAATTGCACCCCTTCGATCCTTTTCTCGCGATGACGCAGTCCCATGATCACTCCGTCATTCGTTTCCGCCGAAACTTCCAGACAAGCCGGCAGGCTTTCACGTTCAACAACCAAAGAGTGATAACGGCCGGCCTTGAAAGGTGAATCGAGACCTTTGAAGATCGACCGGCCGTCATGTTTGATTTCCGAAGCTTTGCCGTGAACCACTGTCGACGCGCGCACGACGCGTCCGCCGAACACTTCACCGATGGTTTGATGTCCCAGGCAGACTCCCAGGATCGGCACTCGTCCGGCGAAGCGGCTGATCAAATCCGCAGATATTCCGGCGTCGACCGGACGGCCGGGTCCGGGCGAGATTAGAATGCGGCTGGGTAGATTGGATTCGATCTGCTCCAGCGTAATCTCGTCGTTACGCCGCACCAGGACATCCTCGCCAAGCTCACCCAGGTATTGGACGAGGTTGTAAGTGAACGAATCGTAGTTGTCGATGACGAGAATCATAAGTGCAGAACTCAGGACTCAGGAGTCAGAATAAAGAGAATTTCTCCTCATAACTCGTGGGTCGTCACTCTAACTTCCTAATGCTGACTCCTGAGTCCTGAGTCCTGAATTCTGCTCTTCCGCTATTTCAATCGCGCGCAACAGCGCCTGCGCCTTGTGAACTGTCTCCTCGTATTCTCGTTCGGGCACAGAGTCAGCAACGATTCCGGCGCCCGCTTGCACCGAAGCCTCGCCGTGCTTCATGACAATAGTACGAATGGCGATACACGAATCGAGATTATTGTCGTAGTCCATATAGAGCACCGCACCCGCGTAAACACCCCGATCATCTGGTTCAAGCTCAGCTATTATTTCCATCGCTCTAACTTTCGGCGCTCCGGTTACCGTGCCGGCCGGAAAGCACGCTGCCAGGGCATCGAAACGATCGCAGCCTTCTCTTAAGCGCGCACTCAAACTTGAAACCAAATGCTGTACCTTCGAATAACGCTCAACTGACATCAACTCTTCAACCTTCACTGAACCAAACTGCGCTACTCGCCCGAGGTCGTTGCGTCCGAGATCGACGAGCATCATATGTTCGGCTACTTCCTTCTCATCGGCGCGCATCTGTGCGGCAAGAATGTCGTCCTCCCGCTCCGTCGCACCACGCGGGCGCGTCCCGGCAATCGGCCGGTAATCCAGCCGCTCGCCGCGACAACGAACCAGCATCTCCGGAGAAGCGCCGATTATGGCTTCGTCGCCAAGCTTCAAGAGATACGTGTAAGGCGCCGGATTGCTTTGCCGCAGCGCGCGATAAATGGGAACGGCCTCGACGTTGACCTTACGCGAGAACCGCTGCGAGAGAACGGCCTGATAACAGTCACCAGCGAAGATATGTTCCTTCACCTCACGCACCGCTTCGTGAAAGGCGTCTTCACTCCAGTTCGAACTAACTAAACCTTTCTCAAACACCGGCGGCTCAGTTCCTTCGCCCTGGGCAGCTGAAGTTGAAGTTGACTCTGTCGAGATACCGAGGAGCCGTTCCACTCGCTCTGTTTCCCGCACGGCAGACTCATAAAGTTCTCTTAGTCGATTCTTGTCTCTGCCAGCTTCGTCCGTAAAGACAACCGAGACGATTGTTAATTGGCCCTGCACGCGATCGAAAATCACGAGTGTGCGATAAAACATCAGCAGAGCATCGTCGCTTTTCGCAGCGCCTGGTGATCCACCGGGCGACTCGACCTGGTTGTTGAGCGCAGGTTCGAACCATTTCGCGGCCTGGTAACCCAGAAATCCCACTGCCCCGCCTGCAAACGGACCAAGATTGAGGCGGCTCGCGAGTTTGTTTTCGCTAAAGTGCCGCCTGAGATACTGGATCATGCCTTCAGCATGCGTTTCAGTTTCACCTCCCCGTTCTATGGTTGTCGTGTCGCCTGCACCTCGGACGATCAGATAGGGGTTCGCGCCGAGGAATGAGTACTTTGCGACGCGCTCTCCTCCCTCAACTGACTCAAGTAGAAAAGCGTAGGGCGCGTCGCCTGCAACATTCACCAGGGCATCAACTGGATTCAGCTCTAGAGACGGGACAGTTTTCGCCACCGCGACGATGTTGCCCCGCTTGGCTTCCTGCTCAAACTCCGCGAAGGTCGCGGGCTGCAGCCGAGCGATCTGAGTTGACTCTACTTTCAACCTATCTCCTTACCGGGCACCCAAGTGATTGTCTGGGACCGCGGGCGTCCCGCCCGCAAATGAGCGTGAAGCGCGAAAGTGAATTTCAGACAAAGACGGCCCAAAATCTTCGCGCCTGCGGCGCGTTTGCGGGCGGGACGCCCGCGGTCCCAGACAATCACTTGAGGTTCCTGCTACCACTCAACCAGAAATTCATGCAACGAGCCGTACATCGTCTCAAACGAATCCGCGCAGAACAAGACAGGTTGATAGCGTGTCGGGTCATATTCATGACGCGATGCTGCTTCCAAGTCCAGCGGCCGCAGTTCGGCGTTATGCATCGCTTCCAACTCTCCGGCGGATGACAGCAGTCCCGTGCCGTATGCCTTGAGGGAGCCATTCTCTCGCAGCACCCCAAACTCAATCGTAAACCAGTAGACGCGTGACAGCCGGTTCAAAGCTTCCAGAGACGAGGTGCGCTTCACCGCTTTACCAAACAGGCGATTGAGTTCTGCGAGTTGCGTACTCGCGAGCGTCACCGCGTGGCCCACAATTTCATGTACGACGTCAGGTTCAGGCGTATAGAGCGGTGTCGAGTGATGCCGAATATATTGCGTGCACAGAAATGTCCCGGAGGCGAGCGACTCAAGGAACACGCGCGGCTCAACCAAACCCGCGACCGGCTCCAGGCGGAAGCCGCTGATTGCCTGGACCTTCTCATTTACTTCGCGCAGCTGCGGAATTCGATCCGGGGCAAACTCCAAACGCCGCACGGCCGCCTGGTATTCGGCACAGGCATGAGCGCGATGTGCCGGCTCGAGCGCCCTCCAGACAGCGCGCCAAACCTCGTGCTCCTCAGGCGTGTAAGGCGCTTCGGGAATTTCTTCTCCGGATTGATAGCTAAGCGCAAGTTGAGCGATGCGGTTGCGGCGGGCGCGATAAGCCGCGTCGCGAAAGCCCGGATGATCTGGACTGAGCTGAACGATCTTATTACGATCAGCGGGAGTTTCGTCCGCGTCCAGCGGCACCACACGCATGTCGGCGTGGTCGGCTAATAAGGTAGCTTGTTCGTGTTCTGACATTTGGGAAACCTCGAGCACTCCTGGCGCAAAAAGAACCGGCCACCCTCCCGCAGTGGAGGAAGTGGCCGGTTCAGAAATTCTGTTTCTGGTTGTCTTTAAATCATCTCACTCAGAACAGCTCTCTCCGTGCCTCTCCTCCTGCGGAGAGCACCAATAATAGTAAGAGTAACTGTTGCTGTGGTGATTCATCTTCGTTGTCGGCAAAACTACGATTCGACCAGCAAGTTAGCTCTGTCCGGCTGTATTGTCAAATCGTTTCAAGGAGAATGTCCGACAAACTTCAGTTTGTCGTAACCCCACGACAAGCTAAAGCTTATCGGACATCAAACTGAACCAGTACTGGGGAGGGACTCAGAACTCGGAGTTCCCTATTCTGACTCCTGAGTCCTGAGTCCCTCAGTCTTTCCCCGGCACTTACTTTGCTGAGGCTCTTTACTAAGCAGCAATTCCCCGCCCCAAAACCGTTTAGGTGTATGCAAAGAGCGAGTCGCCGGCAATGGTCGTACGGTATGGCTACATGATTAAAGGAGTACTCCAATGAAGAAGAGCCTCGAACAGAGTAAATCGATTTGGATGGACACGGGGGAAGTTCCGCAAGAGTCATCCCTTACCGAAAAGACAAGTACCGATGTGTGCGTCGTCGGCGCCGGTATCGCCGGCATGACGACAGCTTACTTGCTGGCGCGTGAAGGTAAATCAGTTGTGGTTTTGGATGACGGCCAAATAGGCGGCGGCATGACTGGACGAACCACCGCACACCTCGTTAACGCTCTTGACGATCGTTATTTCGAGCTTGAACGCTTGCACGGCGAAGAAGGCGCGCGGCTGGCTGCCGAGAGCCATACAG
>Ga0207689_10005119_pt1 | contig 11789 bp, 8 predicted proteins | sample KBSMisM52_FD_184312 | JGI IMG/M metagenome (GOLD analysis project Ga0207689, IMG submission 184312) | Miscanthus rhizosphere microbial communities from Kellogg Biological Station, Michigan, USA - KBS Miscanthus M5-2 (SPAdes) (version 2) | ecosystem: Host-associated > Plants > Roots > Rhizosphere... | reverse complement strand
CCATCCAGCCCTTGATGCGCGTGTTGGTGCGGCCGCAGGGCGATACGCCAGTCATCACAGCGGAGAGATCGCCGGTCACTACCAGAATCTGGTTGCGGCCATCAAGTCACGCGGTGAGAAGGCCGGCAAGGTTCCGAAGATCGTCTTCACGACGTATCCGCAGCCGTTGCCGAGCGCTGGGCAATCGGACGACTGCTTCGAAGTCGGCGACCTTGCCCGCGACGAGCTCGACTATCTGAGCACGTTCGAGAACACGCTGAAGGCCACCCTACGAGCGCGGCGGGCGGGCTCCCCGGCGTGTCGATCGCCCAGATGTCCGGCGTCATGCAGGGGCACGAGTACTGCGCGAGCGATCCGTGGTCGTACGGGCCCTGCGTGTTGCTTCACAACGACGACAGCCTCGCGCCGTTCCATCCGACGCCGAATGGCCAGGCCGCCATCGTGGCGGTCGTGAAGGGGTCGTTGCAGCCGCGCTAGCGGGGGCGACACTCGCTCGCACTGCGGTTCAGCGCTGAAGCGGTTCGAGTCGCGTCACTGCCGCGTTCGGCTCCTCCGGTGTCTGCGTGACGTTCAGCACCATGCTTACCAGAGCAAAGTAACCGATCAGGCTCGTCAACTCCACGACACCTGCTTCGCCGAAACGCTCGACGGCCTGCTGGTACGTCGCGTCGCTTGCGCCGTGGTCCCTAAGCACTTCCATCGTGAATGCGTGGACGAGTTGCTCGTCCGCGTCCATCGTCGCCGGGTGCCGGCCTTCGCGCAGCGCATCGATCGTCGCCTGCGCAGTGCCGGCCTTCAGCGCGAGCGGCACGTGCGTGAACCACTCGAACTGCTGCGTGCAAGCGCGCGCCACGATCAGCGTCGCAAACTCGGTGACGCGCGGCGGCAGCGAGCTGCCGAAGCGCAGGAACTCGCCGACCTTCTGCAGGCGCGCGAGCAGCTCGGGGCTGCGCAACAGCGCGATGAACGGGCCTTTCACGCCTTTGCGAGGGCCGGCAGTGAGCTCGTCGGCCGCGGCTCGCTGCGCGGCGGACATTTGACTGGGTGCAAGAGGTGGCATACGCATGACAAGCGCCTCGAATCAATCGGCGACGGGACCAAACCGGCCTGCGGGACGTCGCAACAGCACGATCGCCGCGCCCAGCAATGCCACGCTCGCCGCGAGGCTCGGGACCAACAGTGACGTCTCGATCGAGCCCGACCGAACGGTGAGCGGTCCGATCAACTGCCCGAGCGCAAATGCGGCCGTCATCGCCGCCACGACACGCGACGTGGCGGCACCGGCGACGAGCCGCGCGTCCTGGAACGCGGCCATCGTCACGACGACAAAGCTGCCGCCGACGCATAGCGCGCTGATCAGAATAGTGGCGAGTCCCGGTGCAAGCGCCGGGGCCGCGACGCCCGCCGCGGTCAGCAGCGTGCCGAGTGCCACCAGCCGGCGTGGTGGCACGCTCTTCAGGCGGCTCGCCGCGAACAGCGTGGACAGCCCGGCTGCAGCACCGAATGCCGGCCACGCCCAACCGAACACGAGTGGATCGGGGAGCAACTGGCGGCCGAGTGCCGGCAGGAACGTCGCGGGAATGATGTAGCCGAACCCGTAGATGCCGTAGCAGACGATCAGTGTCCACGCGTCGCCGCCGATGCGCGCGTCGGTGCGTGCAGTCGCGGCGGATTTGACGGGTTCGGCATCGTCCGCCAGCGGCCGCCACGCGGCCACCGCAATCGCCGTGGCCACGGCTCCGAACAAGAGCCATGAGCTCGCCGGCGACCACTCGAATGCGCCTGCGATAAGGCCGATCACGCCTGCCAGCACGATGCCGCTGCCGATGCCGAAGAATATCCAGCCCGCCCACTCGGCACGTCGTTCACGCGCGAGTATCCCCATCGCCCACGACGCCATGCCCACCAGGGCGAACGCGCTGGATACACCCGCCAGTGCACGCAGCAGCATCCAGGCCGCGAACGATTCGGTGAGTCCCATCGCCAGCGTCGTGAACGCCACGACGGCCAGTCCGAATCGTGCGGCTGCACCCGGACGCAGGTCGAGTGCTACACACAGCAACGCGCCGAGCAGATAACCGACGTAGTTCGCCGACGCGAGCCACGAACCCTGCTGCAGCGGCATCGCGTACGCGTGCTGCATCAGCGGCAGCATCGGCGTGAAGGCGAAGCGGCCGATGCCCATTGCCGACGCCAGTCCAAATCCGCCGAGCGCTGCGGCGGCTGCGGGGGAGCGGTGGAAGGAGGCTTGCATGATTCCCATGCTACCGACAGAATATGTTCCCGGATATTGAATAATTCAGAACGCGATGTTCTCCAACCGAGAATAGTGCGGACGCTGCCGACGATGGAACTCGAGGACCTTGCCATTTTCCGCGCCGTCGTGCACGAAGGCGGCATCCTGAAGGCGGCGCGAAAGCTGCATCGCGTGCCGTCGAGCGTGACCACGCGCGTCAAGCAGCTCGAAGCGTCGCTCGGCGCCGAGCTGTTCTATCGCGACCGGCAGCGGCTGCACCTGTCGCCCAGCGGATATCAGTTGCTCGATTACGCGGATCGGCTGTTGCGCCTGTCGAGCGAAGCGCGCCAGGCGATCGCGGGCGGCGAACCGGGCGGCGTACTGCGTCTGGGAGCCCTCGAAAGCACGACGGCGAGCCGACTGCCCAGCGTGCTGGCCGCCTATCATCGGCGTTATCCGGATGTGCGGATCGAGCTCATGACCGGCACGAACGATGCGCTCGTCGCTGCGCTGTTGGCGCGCCGGATCGACGCGGCGTTCGTCGTCGAAGCACCATCGGAGAAGGGCATCGCCGCCGTGCCGTTGTTTCGCGAGCGGCTGGTGATCATCTCATCGGAGGATCACGCACCGATCATGCGCGCGCAGGACGTGCAAAACGATTCGGTGATCGCATTCCCGACCGGCTGTGCCTATCGGCGCATACTGGCGCGCTGGCTCGGTGACCGGCGCATGGCGTCGATTCGCGTGCTCGACCTCAGCTCGTATCATGCGATCGTCGCCTGCGTTGCCGCCGGCACCGGCATCGCGCTGGTGCCCGAGGCGGTGCTCGCCACGTTGCAGGGACCGCCGGTGATGCGGCATCGACTGCCCGCCGTGCACGCCAACGTGATCACGCCGCTCGTGTGGCGCGAAGGCGAGGTCTCCGCGGCGCTTGCCGCATTGCAGGGCGCGCTACGGCCGCGTACGCGTTCGCGAGGGTAAGGGCAGGCGCGCGACGACCCGACGCGGCCGTATCCGTGCTTTTATCGCCAACCGGTGCGCGCTGGACGTGTCATCGCCTTTCCGATATGTTGGTCGACGGTGCAATCAATCGGCTGTTGCGATCCGCCGCCCGCGCCGCGACGTCCGCCATTTTCCCTGACGAATGGAGTGATCATGTTCAAGCTGATTCTTATCGCAACGTTGACGTTCTCGTTTGCCCTGCCGGCTGCGGCGCAAACGGGCGCCGTGGTCGCCGGCAAGTCTCCCGGCGCTGCCGGCATCGCGCAGACGGTCAAGGTTTCCGCGACGATTACCGCCATCGATAAGGCGACGCGGTCGGTGACGATGAAGGGGCCGAAGGGCCGGGAAGTCACCATCGTCGCGGGACCGGAAGTCAGGAATTTTGCGCAGTTGAAGGTCGGTGACCAGGTCGAAGCCCAGTACGTCGAATCGCTCGCCATCGAACTCAAGAAGGGCGGGGGTCTGCCGGTCGGCGCAACCGAACAAGCGGCGGCGATGCGGGCGAAGGAGGGAGGCGCACCGGGCGCCGCCGGTGCCCGGCAGGTGACTCTGGTAGGCGACGTCATCGACCTGGATCCCGCCACGCAGACCGTGACGGTCCGCGGCAAGGAACGGACCGTCGATCTGAAGATTCGCGATCCCGAGCAGTTCAAGCTCGTTGCGAAGGGGGATCAGATTCAGGCGACTTACACCGAGGCGGTCGGCATCGCGGTATCGCCGAAGAAGTAGGTGCTGGGGGTTCCGTGACCGATATCGCCGAGAAATCTCGCACTCAGCGGCAGGAGGAGATCGCCAAGCTCGTCGCGACCGGCATCGGAGCGGACCTTCGCGCGACGCTGCAGGACTTTGTCGCACGCTACTACGAGCAGGTAGATCCCGAGGACCTGCAGGAACGATTGCCCGCCGACCTGTATGGCGCGGCGCTCTCCCACTGGAACTTCGCCCGCAAGCGTGCACCGGGCGAGGCGCGCGTGCGCGCGTTCAATCCGACGATCGAGGAGCAGGGGTGGTTGTCGAAGCATACGATCGTCGAGATCGTCAACGACGACATGCCGTTTCTCGTCGACTCGGTGGCGATGGAAGCGAATCGCCACGGCCTGACGCTGCACCTCATCGTCCATCCGATCATCGGCGTCGAGCGAGCCCCTGATGGCACGCTGACCGGACTCGCATCCGACGACTCGGCGACGCGTCGGGTCGAATCGTTCATCCATTTGGAAGTGGACCGGACGATCGACGGTGCGGCACTGCAGGCGCTCGCGGCCGACATCACTCACGTGCTGAGCGACGTGCGTGCCGCCGTCGAAGACTGGGCAGCCATGCGTGACAAGGCACGTTCGATCGCCGACGCGATCCGTCGCGCGCCGCCGTCCCCGCTTCGCGCCGATCAGGTCGACGAAGGCGTCGCCTTCATCGAATGGCTCGCGGACAACCATTTCACGTTCCTCGGTTACCGCTGTCACGACCTCGTGCGGATCGATGGGCAGGATGCGCTGCAGATTGTGCCCGGAACGAGCCTCGGCATTCTCGGCGAATCGCGCAGCAAGGACGTAGCGGTCAGCTTCGCTGCGCTGCCGCCCGAGGTACGTGCGTATGCGCGCCGTCCCGAGCTCCTCGTCATCACCAAGTCGACGTCGCGCTCGACCGTGCATCGGCCGGGATTTCTCGATTACATCGCGATCAAGCGCTTCGACAAGGATGGCCAGGTCTGTGGCGAGCATCGCTTTCTCGGCCTGTTCGCCCACGGCGCGTACAGCGCGAACCCGGCCGACATACCGCTGCTGCGCAACAAGACAGCCGATGTCATCCGCAGGGTGAACGTTCCGGCGGGCGGGCACGCGGAAAAGCAGCTGATCAATATCCTCGACAACTATCCGCGCGACGAGCTGTTCCAGATCTCGGAAGACGAGCTCTTGCGTACGGCTACCGGCATCCTGCATCTTGCCGACCGGCAGCGCTTCCGGCTGTTCGTTCGCCGCGATACGTTCGAGCGCTTCGTCACGTGCCTGATCTACGCGCCACGAGAGCTCTACGCGACCAGGGTACGGCAGAAATGGCAGGCTGTGCTGATGCGCGCGTTCAACGGCCAGAGCTCGGATTTCAACGTGCACCTGTCGGAGTCGTCGCTGGCGCGCGTCATGATCACCGTGCGGACGACGCCGGGACACGTTCCGCCGATCGACGTGCGCGCGCTCGAGGCCGAGCTTGCCGCGGCGGCGCGCCGATGGGACGACGAGCTCAAGGACGCGCTGATCGGCGCGCTGGGCGAGGCGCGCGGCAACGTGCTGTTCCGTGCGTTCGGCGGTGCGTTCCCGGCGGCATACCGCGAGGACTTCGCGGCGCGCAACGCGGTGCCGGACGTCGAGATGATGGATCGGCTCAACGCGGCATCGCCACTCGGCATGTCGCTGTATCGGCCGCTCGGGGCCGCGCCCAACGCGCTGCGCTTCAAGCTGTTCCGCCTCGGCGGCCCGATCACGCTGTCGGAAAGCCTGCCGATGCTCGAGCGCATGGGCATGAAGGTGCTCGACGAGCGGCCGTATCGCGTCGCACCGGAAGGCCGTGCCCCGATCTGGATGCACGACCTCGGGCTGTTGTCGGCAACGGCCGACGCCGAAGTCGACGCGCTGCACGGGCTTTTCGAGGATGCGTTCGGTTACGTGTTCCGCGGCGAGATCGACAGCGACGACTTCAACCGGCTCGTCGTCGCCGCGCGACTGCCTGCGACCGAGGTGACGATACTGCGCGCGTATGGTCGCTATCTGCGCCAGATCGGCTTCGCGCTGTCGCAATCGTTCATCCAAGCCACCCTCGCGGCACATCCCGGTGTCGCGGCCGAGCTCGTGGCACTGTTCAAGCAGCGGTTTGATCCGGACGTCGTGACCGACGAAGCCGAGAGCGTCGGACGGGTGAGCGCGATCGAGCGTGCGCTCGAGCAGGTCGAAAATCTCTCCGAGGACCGCGTGCTGCGTCAGTACCTGGCGCTGATTCTCGCCACGACGCGCACGAACTACTGGCGCCGCGACGCGGCCGGTGCGCCGCGCTCGTTCCTGTCGTTCAAGTTCGACCCGTCGAAGGTGCCGGGCTTGCCCGAGCCCAAGCCGATGTTCGAGATCTACGTTTACTCCACGCGGTTCGAAGGCGTGCATCTGCGGGGCGGCAGGGTTGCCCGCGGAGGGTTGCGCTGGTCTGATCGGCCCGAGGATTACCGCACCGAGGTGCTGGGCCTCGTCAAGGCGCAGATGGTGAAGAACTCGGTGATCGTGCCGGTCGGCTCGAAGGGCGGGTTCGTGCTGAAACGTCCCCCGCCGCCCGGCGATCGCGACGCGCTGATGAAGGAGGGCGTGGCCTGTTACAAGGACTACCTGCGCGGCTTGCTCGATCTCACCGACAATCGTGCAGGCGACTCGATCGTCGCGCCGCCGCGTGTGAAACGGCACGATGCCGACGATCCCTACCTCGTCGTTGCCGCGGACAAGGGAACGGCGACGTTCTCCGATTACGCGAACGGCATCAGCCGCGAATACAAATTCTGGCTCGACGATGCGTTCGCGTCGGGCGGGTCGGCGGGATACGACCACAAGGCGATGGGCATCACCGCGCGCGGCGCGTGGGAGTCGGTCAAGCGCCATTTCCTCGAAATGGGCGTCGACACGCAGACGACCGACTTCACAGTCGCGGGCATCGGCGACATGTCGGGCGACGTGTTCGGCAACGGCATGCTGCTGTCGAGGCACATCAGGCTCGTCGCGGCGTTTGATCATCGCCACGTCTTCATCGATCCCGACCCCGACGTTAAAACGACATTCGCCGAACGGGAACGACTGTTCAAGCTGCCGCGTTCGTCGTGGGGCGATTACGACGTATCGCTGCTCTCGAACGGTGGCGGCATCTATCCGCGCAGCGCGAAGTCGATTACCGTCACCCCGGAAGCGGCGAAGGCGCTGGGCGTCGCCGCCAAGGCGATGTCGCCGACGGAACTCGTGAACGCGATCCTCAAGGCGCCGGTCGACCTCCTCTACAACGGCGGCATCGGCACCTACGTGAAGGCGACGACCGAAACGCACGCGCAAGTGGGCGATCGCGCGAACGACGCCGTGCGCATCGACGCGCGCGAGCTTCGCTGCAAGGTCGTCGGCGAAGGCGGCAACCTGGGCTGCACGCAGCTGGGCCGTATCGAGTACGCGCTCGCAGGCGGACGGATCTACACCGACGCGATCGACAACTCCGCCGGCGTCGACACGTCGGACCATGAAGTCAACATCAAGATACTGCTCGGCCTCGCGATGCGGGACGGCGAGTTGACCGAGAAGCGGCGCGACGCACTGCTCGCGCAAATGACGGACGACGTCGCGGCGCTGGTGTTGCGCGACAATTACTTCCAGACGCAGGCGCTATCGGCGATGAACCGGATTGCGCCTCGCCTGCTCGACGCGCAGCAGCGGTTCATCCAGTTCCTAGAGAAGAATGGACGGCTCTCGCGGACGATCGAATACCTGCCGTCCGACGACGAGATCGCCGAGCGCCGCCGCAGCGAAGTCGGGCTGACCACGCCCGAGGGCGCCGTGCTCTTCGCCTACAGCAAGATGTGGCTCTACGACGAGGTGCTCGCGTCGCCGCTGCCGGACGATCCGTGGGTCGCCACGGCACTCTCCCGCTATTTCCCGGAGGCGCTGCGCGCCACGTACGCGACGTACATGTCGCGCCACCCGCTGTCGCGCGAGATCATCGCGACGCATGTGATCAACAGCATGCTGAACCGCGTCGGGAGCACGTACGTGCACCGGCTCACGGAAACGACAGGTGCCAAGCCGCACGAGATCGTCCGTGCCTACCTGTTGGCACGCGAGATCTTCGGCTTCGTCGGGATGTGGAAGGAAATCGAGGCGCTCGATGGCAAGATCGACAACGCAGCCCAGATGGAAATGCTCGTCGATTCGAGCCGGCTGATCGAGCGTGGAACGATGTGGTTCCTGCGGTCGCGCCGCCTCACCGAAGACATGGCCGCAACGATCGCGCAGTTCACGCCGCGCGTCGAAGCGCTCGCGTCACGGCTGCCGGAACTCACGGAGGGCGGGGACCGGGCGCGCATCGACGCGGCAATCGCTGCGTATTCGGCACGCGGTGTGCCGGAGGCGCTGGCGGCGCGCGTCGTGGCGCTGGACACACTGTATTCGACGCTGGACATCGTCGAAGTCGGCGACGCGACAGGTCGGCCGGTCGAGCTCGTCGCCGGGATCTATTTCAGCGTGTCCACGCAGCTCGGCCTGCCGTGGTTGCGCGGCAAGCTCGCGGAGCTGCCCGAGGACCAGCACTGGCGCCGGCTGGCGAAGGGTGCGATGCAGGACGACCTGTCAGCGCTGCAGCGCACGGTGACGACCGAGGTGCTCGTCGGCGGCGCGCGCATCGACGATCCGCATGCGCTGATTGCCGCGTGGCGGGAACGCAACCACCGCGCGATCGAGCGCGAGGAACAGCTGTTGGCCGAACTGCGTGCGGCGCCGGTGCTCGACTCGGCGATGTTCTCGGTCGCGTTGCGGGAGCTGCGAACGCTCGGGTAGCCAGTTATCCGCGCTCACCGGCGTTCGCCGGCAAGCGCCTCGAGCATGCCGGCGAACGCCTCGACGGCCGTCTGGATGTCGTCGCTCGTCGTGCTTTCGAGCGGATTGTGGCTGATGCCTGCGTTCTCGCCGCGCACGAACAGCATCGCCTGCGGCATCGCTTCGTGGATGCGCATTGCGTCGTGACCCGCTCCGCTCGCGAGCCGTCGCACCGGCAGTCCGAGCTTCTCGACCGCATTCTCCCAGCGACGCTGCCACACGGCGTCGCTCGGTGCGGCGCTGGCGCGCATCGTCTCACGCACGTCGCAGACGACACCGCGGCGATCGGCGATCGCCGCGATCTCGCGCAACAGGTCGGCGCACGCCGCATCGCGCAATCCATCGAGTGGCGCGCGAAGATCGAGGGTGAATCGGCACCGGCCTGGGACGACGTTCACGGAGCCGTCCGGCACGTCGACGATGCCGACGGTCGCCACCACGCCCGGCATCTGGCGCGCGCGTTCCTCGGTAGCGAGGATCACTTCGGCGACGGCGGCGGCCGCATCGCGCCGCCGATCCATCGGTGTCGTGCCGGCGTGTGCGGCCATGCCGACCACTTCGCCGCTGAAGCGCACGCTGGCGTTGATCGACGTGACGATGCCGAGCGGCAACGTCGCGTCGGTCAGCACCGGCCCCTGCTCGATGTGCACTTCGACAAAGCCGAGGTAATTCGCCGGATCGCGGCGCAACCCGACGATCGCTTCGTACGAACCTGGAAGCCCGGCGGCGATCATCGCGGCGCGCATCGTGATGCCCGCAGCATCGGTGAGGTCGAGCCATCGGGGGTCGAACCGTCCGACGAGCGCGCTCGAGCCGAGGAACGTGGCCCCGTAGCGCTGGCCTTCCTCTTCGGCGAAGCCGATGACCTCGATGCCGAAGGGCAACCGCTCGCTTCGGTGCGCGAGACTGCGCACGACCTCGACGGGCACGAGGATGCCGAGCCGGCCATCGTAGCGGCCGGCATTGCGCACCGTATCGTAGTGGCTGCCGGTCAGCAGTCGCGCCGCGCGCGGATCCGTGCCGTGGTAGACGCCGACCACGTTGCCTATCGCATCGATCGACACGTCGTCGAAACCGCACGCCTGCATCCATCCGCGAAGCTCCGCCGCGCACGCGCGATGCGCGGGGGTTAGATAGGTGACGGTGAGCTGCCCGGCGGTGTCGGTGTGACGCGCGAGATCGTCCGCCCAATCCCACACGCGGTTTCCGGCGTCGAGCGTGATGCCGAAGCGATCATCGACGCGCAGCTCGACGATGCGGAATATATTGCGAAGGCACTCGGCGAACTCATCATCCGGATGCGCCTGCAAGCGCCGCCGAAAAGTCGCGATGATGTGCTCGCGCGTAAGCCCGATCCCGCGCGGGCCGCGGACGGCCAGGATGAACGGCCAGCCGAACTTCTGCCGGTAAGCAGCATTGAGAGCGGTCAGTTCCGCGAGCTCGTCGTCGCTGCTGCGGGTGAGCCCGGCAGCGCCCTGCTCGTGCGTCGATTCGGCAGTGAGCGCGCGGGCGAGCATCGCCTTGCCCGCAAGCTCCGGGTGCGCGCGGAGCAGCTCGAGCTGCCGTTCAGGCGACGCGTCGCGGACGATGCCCGTCATCGCGACCTTCAGCGCCGTGACACTCGCAAACGGCCGCGCGTCGGCGGCTCGCTCGACCACCCAGGGCGAGTGCTCCCAGATGCCGCCCAACTGCACGGCGAACTCGGTCCGCGATGCCGCGTTCACGGCATCGAGCGTCAGCGGATGTTGCTGCAGCATTCCTTGAGGAACTCGATGAACGCGCGAACCTTGGGCGACAGTGCGCCCTGACGGGGCAGCACGGCGAAGATACTGCGGTTCGACGGCGTGTAGTCGGTGAGAATCTCGACCAGCCGTCCGGCGCGCAGATCGTCCTCGACCATCCAGCGGGCGGTCATCGAAATTCCGAGCCCGCACAGCACCGCGTCGCGGACCACCTCGCCGTTGTTGGCGACGAGGTTGCCGGCGACGCGAATGGATTCGATCCTGCCGCCGCGCTGCACGGGCCAGCTGGCGTTGAGCGATGCGCCGCGCGAGATGATGCAGTTATGGTGCGTGAGCTCGTCCGGCGACGCCGGCGTGCCGTGTTCCGCGAGGTACGCCGCTGTGGCGCAGAACACGCGACGATAGGGTGCGAGCTTGAACGCGACGAGGCCGGGGTCGATCGCTTCGGCGATCCGTACGGCGACGTCGACGCGCTCGTGAAAGAGATCGATCTTCTCGACGGAGAAGTCGAGATCGATCGTCACCTTCGGGTAGAGCCGCAGGAATTCCGGTAGCCGCGGCGATATCCGGCGTACGCCCAAAATCAGCGGCGCCGTGACGCGCAGACCGCCGGACGGCTCGCCGAGCAGACCGGCGACGTCGGCCTCCGCCTGCTCGAGCTCTTCGAAGACCCGAATGCAATGCTCGTAGAGCCGTTGCCCCGCCTCGGTGATGAACAGCCGGCGGGTGGTCCGGTTCAGCAGCCGCGTCCGGAGTTGTGCTTCCAGCGATGCGATGTGCTTGCTGACGGTCGCAGGGGTGACGCCGGCGCGCCTTGCCACCTCCGAGAAGCTTTGCAGTTCCACGACCCGCGTGAAAATGCGCAGCGAAACCAGATCCTTGAGCGCGCCCCCGTTCAGCTGACTCACCGGGGGCGTCACCTTGGTATCCATGCGCGCTTTCCCGTAGAGAACGGAACAAATGATATTCCTTTACCGGGATTGCCGCCAACGCGCCAGGTCGGCACACTGGATCGGCTGAAAATCGGTCAGCGTCAGGAGGGACCCGGCGATGCGATTGGCAAGCTTCAGGCACGGCGCGCGCCGTGCGTTTGGCGTCGTGCAGGACTCGTACGTCGTCGACCTTTCCGGCGAATGCGCAACGCTTCGCGACGCGCTGACGCGCTTCGGCGTCGACGGTATCGCGAAGCGTGCACGCGATTCCACCGGT
>Ga0207689_10005116_pt1 | contig 11790 bp, 7 predicted proteins | sample KBSMisM52_FD_184312 | JGI IMG/M metagenome (GOLD analysis project Ga0207689, IMG submission 184312) | Miscanthus rhizosphere microbial communities from Kellogg Biological Station, Michigan, USA - KBS Miscanthus M5-2 (SPAdes) (version 2) | ecosystem: Host-associated > Plants > Roots > Rhizosphere... | reverse complement strand
CCTAGGGAGATCGCATGGCCGACGATGTTGCCGCCGCCCCGACGGCGGGCGAGGACGAGCGCCGCCTGCACGAACTCGGGTACGCCCAGGAACTCATGCGGCGCATGTCCGGGTTCTCGAACTTCGCCGTATCGTTCACGATCATCTCGATCCTGTCTGGCTGCCTGACCCTGTACGGGTTCGGCATGAACACCGGCGGCCCCGCGATCATCGTGTGGGGCTGGCCCATCGTCGGCCTGTTCACGCTGACCGTCGGCCTGGCCATGGCCGAGGTCTGCTCCAGCTTCCCCACCGCCGGCGGACTGTACTACTGGTCGGCCAAGCTGGCCCGCACGAACGGCCCGGCCTGGTCCTGGTTCACCGGCTGGTTCAACTTCCTCGGCCAGGTCGCGGTGACCGCGGGGATCGACTTCGGCTGCGCGTTCTTCATCAACGCGTTCCTGAACCTGACCTGGGGCGTCAGCACCGCGCACTGGGTGACGATCCTGATCCTGGCCGTCGTGCTGTTCTTCCACGGGCTGATGAACCAGTTCGGCATCAAGCTGGTCGCGCTGCTCAACGACATCAGCGTCTGGTGGCACGTCATCGGCGTGCTGATCATCGTGGCCGTGCTGGCCTTCGTGCCGTCCAAGCACGCGTCGGCGGGCTACGTGTTCAGTCATATCGTCAACAACACCGGCTGGGGCAGCACGTTCTACGTGCTGCTGCTCGGCCTGCTGCTGGCCCAGTACACGCTCACCGGGTACGACGCGTCGGCGCACATGACCGAGGAGACCCACAACGCCGCGCGCAGCGGCCCGCGCGGCATCGTGATGTCGATCGTGGTCTCGGTGATCGCCGGCTGGGTGCTGCTGATCGGCGTCACGTTCGCGATCCAGCCCGCGCACTACGCGGACTACACCGGCGCGCTGGTGCCGCCGGCCCAGATCTGGGACACCGCGATCGGGGGCACCGGGGCCAAGCTGCTGCTGCTCATCGCCATCGGGGCCCAGCTGTTCTGCGGGATGTCCTCGGTCACCGCGAACTCGCGGATGATCTACGCGTTCTCCCGGGACGGGGCGGTGCCCGGCTCGTCCTTCTGGCACCGGGTGAACAAGCGGACCAGGACGCCCACCAACGCGATCTGGCTGGCCGCCGCCGGCGCGTTCATCCTGGCCCTTCCGTACCTGTGGAACTCCACCGCCTACGCGGCCGTCACCTCGATCGCCGTGATCGGCTTGTACATCGCCTACGTCACGCCTACTTACCTGCGGCTGCGTCAGGGCGAGAGCTTCAAGCGCGGTCCCTGGCACCTGGGCCGGTGGAGTTACCTGATCGGCTGGATCGCGGTCATCTGGGTGGTTTTCATCACCATCTTGTTCATGCTGCCCACCGTGAGCCCGATCGGCTTCGGCAACTTCAACTACACCGTCTTCGCCGTGCTCGTGGTGATCGGCTTCGCCGGCATCTACTGGCTGGTCTCGGCGCGGCACTGGTTCAAGGGTCCGAAGGTCCAGGGCTCGGCGGACGAACTCGCCGCGATCGAAAGGGAGCTCTCCGTCTGATGCCATCCGAGACCGGCAGGCGGCGCGGCCTGCTGACCCTGGAGGAGCTCCGGTCTGCCGTCGGTGCGGGCGAGATCGACACGGTCGTGCTCGCCTTCACCGACATGCAGGGCCGCCTGGCGGGCAAGCGCCTGTCGGCCGAGTTCTTCCTGGAGGAGGTGGCCGAGCACTACTCCGAGGGCTGCAACTACCTGCTCGCCGTGGACGTGGACATGAACACGGTGGACGGGTACGCGATGTCGTCCTGGGACCGCGGGTACGGCGACTTCGTCATGGTGCCGGACATGTCGACCCTGCGCCGGCTGCCCTGGCACGAGGGCTCGGTGCTGGTGATCGCCGACCTGACCTGGCTGGACGGCGAGCCGGTGGTGGCCTCGCCGCGGCAGATCCTCCTTCGCCAGACGGCGCGGCTGGCGTCGCGGGGATGGACCGCGATGGCCGGCACCGAGCTCGAATTCGTCGTCTACCTGGACTCCTACGAGCAGGCCGCGGCGCGCGACTACCGCGACCTGACCCCGGCCAACCAGTACAACGTGGACTACTCGATCCTGGGCACGGCCAGGATCGAGCCGCTGCTGCGCCGGATCCGGCTGGACATGGCCGGGGCGGGCCTGTACGTGGAGTCGGCCAAGGGCGAGTGCAACCTCGGCCAGCACGAGATCGCGTTCCGCTACGCGGAGGCGGTCACCACCTGCGACAACCACTCCATCTACAAGACCGGGGCGAAGGAGATCGCGGCCCAGGACGGGAACAGCATCACGTTCATGGCCAAGCCGAACGCCCGCGAGGGAAACTCCTGCCACATCCACCTGTCGCTGCGTGGCTCGTCCGACGGGGCGCCGGTGATGGCCGGGGACGGCGAGTACGGCCTGTCGAAGCTCGGCGAGCACTTCCTGGCCGGCCAGCTCGCCGCCATGCGCGAGCTGGCGCTGTGCTACGCGCCGAACATCAACTCCTACAAGCGCTACGTGCCGGGCAGCTTCGCTCCCACCTCGGTCCGCTGGGGTGTGGACAACCGCACCTGCGCGTTGCGCCTGGTCGGGCACGGGCCCTCGCTCCGGGTGGAGAACCGGGTGCCCGGCGGCGACGTGAACCCGTACCTGGCGGTCGCCGCGATGATCGCGGCCGGCCTGCACGGCATCGACAACGAGCTGCCGCTCGAGCCGCCGCTGGCTGGCAATGCCTACGCCGACACCTCCGTGCGCGTCCCGCACACCCTGCACGACGCGCTGGACCTGTGGGAGAAGAGCGAGCTGGCCCGGGAGGCGTTCGGCGCGGAGGTGGTGGAGCACTACGCCAACTACGCCCGGGTCGAACTGACCGCCTATGAGGCCGCGGTGACCGACTGGGAGCTGCGGCGCGGCTTCGAGCGCCTATGAAAGAGACGCTGTGATTGGGGTTAGTGGCGAATGTCTACGTTTACCGTGCTCAACCCCGCGACCGAGGAGCCGGTCACCACGCTGACCCAGGCCTCGGCGGCCGACGCCGACGAGGCCATCGCCCGGGCCTCGGCCGCGCTGCCGGGCTGGCGGGCGGTCTCGCCCGGGGACCGCGCCCGGATGCTGCGCGCGTTCGCCGCGGCCGTGGACGCGGCCTCGGAGGAACTGGCCGGCCTCGAGGTGTCCGGATCGGGCCATCCCATCGGAGCGGCCCGGTGGGAGGCCGGGCAGGTCCGCGATGTGCTGCTGTACTACTCGGCGGCGCCGGAACGACTGAGCGGCAAGCAGATCCCGGTGCCCGGCGGGCTGAACGTCACCTTCCACGAGCCGGTCGGCGTGGTCGGTCTCATCGTGCCGTGGAACTTCCCGATGCCGATCCTGTCCTGGGGCATGGCGCCCGCGCTGGCCGCGGGGTGCACCGTGGTGGCCAAGCCCGCCGAGGCCACCCCGCTGACCGCGATGCGGATCGCTTCGCTGGCCCTGGAAGCCGGCCTGCCTGAGGGGGTGTTCCAGGTGCTGCCGGGCAAGGGCAGCGTGGTCGGGCAGCGCCTGGTCGACCATCCCGCGGTGCGGAAGATCGTCTTCACCGGGTCCACCGAGGTGGGCCAGCGGATCATGGCCGACTGCGCGCGCCAGGTCAAGCGGCTCACCCTGGAACTCGGCGGCAAGAGCGCCAACATCGTCTTCGCCGACGCCGACCTGGAGAAGGCCGCGGCGACCGCGCCGTACGCGGTGTTCGACAACGCCGGGCAGGACTGCTGCGCCCGGTCCCGGATCCTGGTCCAGCGCTCGGTGCTCGACGAGTTCATGGCCTTGTTCGAGACGGCGGTGCGCGGGGTGGCGGTGGGCGACCCGGCCTCGGAGAAGACCGAGATGGGGCCGCTGATCTCGGCGGCGCACCGATCGCATGTGGCCTCGTACGTACCTTCCGATGCACCCGTGGCGTTCCGCGGCCACGCGCCTTCCGGGCCTGGGTTCTGGTACCCGCCGACGGTGCTCGCGCCGGTGCGCCCGGAGGATCCGGCTTATACCGAGGAAGTGTTCGGCCCGGTGGTGACCGTGACCCCGTTCTCCGACGAGGCGGAGGCCGTGGCCATCGCCAACGACACGCCCTACGGCCTGTCCGGCTCCATCTGGACCCGCGACGTGGGCCGGGCGATCCGGGTGGCCCGCGCGGTGGAGGCCGGGAACCTGTCGGTGAACTCGCACTCCTCGGTGCGCTACTGGACGCCGTTCGGCGGCTTCAAGCAATCGGGCCTCGGCCGTGAGCTGGGCCCGGACGCCCCCGACGCGTTCACCGAGACCAAGAACGTCTTCATCTCGACAGAAGACTGATGCACGCCCCTCGCCTGAGCCAAACGGCCGCGGCCCCGTCTGGACTGAGGAGCGAGGAGCTTGCGACGAGTGACGAGGGAAGACGGGGCCTCAAAGGCGGCCCGGAGGCGAAGGGGAGATAAAAATGCAGCGGTTTGACGGACGGACGGTCGTCATCACCGGGGCCGGCAGCGGGATCGGGCTGGCCGCCGCGCGGCGGTTCGCGGCGGACGGCGCGCACGTGGTCGCGGTCGACATCGACGACGCGGCCGGGGAGAAGGCCGCGGCGGAGACGGGCGGCCTGTTCGTGCACGCCGACGTGACGTCCGAAGCCGACGTGGCCGCCGCCTTCCGCACGGCGCACACCACCTTCGGCTCGGTGGACGTGGCGTTCAACAACGCCGGCATCTCCCCGCCCGACGACGACTCGATCCTGGACACCGGTCTTGACGCCTGGCGCCGGGTCCAGGAGGTCAACCTGACCTCGGTCTACCTGTGCTGCAAGGAAGCGATCGGCTACATGCGGGCGCAGGGTCGCGGCGCCATCGTGAACACCGCCTCGTTCGTCGCGGTGATGGGCTCGGCTACCTCGCAGATCTCCTACACCGCGTCCAAGGGCGGCGTGCTCGCGCTGTCCCGCGAGCTCGGCGTGCAGTTCGCCCGCGAGGGCATCCGGGTCAACGCGCTGTGCCCGGGGCCGGTGAACACACCGCTGCTGCGCGAGCTGTTCGCGGCCGACCCCGAGCGGGCGCAGCGCCGCCTGGTCCACGTGCCGATGGGGCGGTTCGCCGAGCCAGAGGAGATCGCCGCCGCGGTCACGTTCCTGGCCAGCGACGACGCCTCGTTCATCACCGCCTCGACGTTCCTGGTCGACGGCGGCATCTCGGGCGCCTACGTCACGCCGCTGTGAGGCTGGCCGCCCTCAGGGCGAGAGGAGGGTGCGCAGGCGGATGGTGACGGGCATCGCGCTCAGCTCGGCCAGCACGTCCTCGCTGTACTCCGAGCTGATGTCGGTCAGCACGTAGCCGTAGTCATCCCTGGTCCGCAGCAGCTGGCCCTCGACGTTCACGCCGTGCTCGGCCAGCACCCGGTTGATCGAGGCGAGCACGCCGGGCACGTTCCGGTGCAGGTGCACCAGGCGATGCGTGCCGCTGCTCGCGGGCAGCGCGATCTCCGGCAGGTTCACGCTGAGCGAGGTGGCCCCGGTGGCCATGTAGTCGGCCAGCTTGCCCGCGACGAACTCGCCGATGTCCTGCTGGGCCTCCTCGGTCGAGCCGCCGATGTGCGGGGTGAGGATGACGTTCGGCAGCCCGCGCAGCTCGGAGACGAACTCGTCGCCCTTGCCCTTGGGCTCCTCAGGGAACACGTCGATCGCGGCGCCGGCGATATGCCCGGACTCGATGTTGCGGCGCAGCGCCGCGTGGTCGACCACGAAGCCGCGGGACAGGTTCAGGAACAGCGACCGGGGCCGCATCGCGGCGAACTCGGCCGCGCCGAAGAAGCCGTGGTTGCCGTCCCGGCCGTCCACGTGCAGGGTGACGGTCTCCACCGATTCGAGGAGCTCGGTCAGGGTGGAGCAGCGCCGCGCGTTGCCGAGCGCGAGCTTGTCGGCGATGTCGTAGAAGTACACGGCCATGCCGAGGTTCTCCGCCAGCACCGACAGCTGGGTGCCGATGTTGCCGTAGCCCACGATGCCGATCTTGCGGCCGCGTACCTCGTGGCTGCCGGCCGCGGACTTGTCCCACTGCCCCTCGTGCATCTGGGCGTTCTTCTCCGGCAGCCGCCGGGCCATGGAAATGATCTCGGCCAGCGCGAGCTCCACCACGCTGCGGGTGTTGGAGAAGGGCGCGTTGAACACCGCGACGCCGCGCCGGCTCGCGGCGGCCACGTCGATCTGGTTGACGCCGATGCAGAAGGCTCCGATCGCCACCAGATCCGGGGCCGCGTCCAGGACGCGCTCGGTGATCTGGGTCCCCGACCTGATGCCGAGCAGGTTCACGCCGCCGATGGCCTCGATGAGCTCGTCCTCGCCCAATGCGCGGGCCAGCGTGTCGACCTGGTAGCCCTCCTTGGCCAGCCGCGCCGACGCATCCGGATGGATGTTCTCGAGCAGCAGCGCTTTCGTCGTCACGCCAGTCCGCACCTTTCGTACTACTTGCCCAGGTCCCGCAGGCGGGCAGGGCTCATCCCCGTAACCCCGTTCCCATCTTTTATACCTAACGGGCCGCGGTGGCTGCCCCGGTCAGCTGCCCGTGCCCCCCCGGGCCGAGGCCGCTGAGCTTGGCTCGCACCTCGTCTGCCAGCGGATGCGGGAGCCGGTCCAGTATGACGATCGCGTCACGCCAGGCCGTCCGGGCGGCCTCCCGGTCACCCTCGGCCAGCACGGCGTCGCCGAGCCCGCTCAGCGAGTTCCCCTCGCCGAACGGCGCTCCGATCTCGCGGTAGGCCTCGATGGCCTTGGTGTAGTGCGCCTTGGCCTGGGCGATGTCGCCTAGGTGCAGGTAAACGTAGCCGATGCTGTCGAGGGTATCGGCGGTGCCGCCGCGGTGCCCGGAGTCACGGTGCAGGCTCAGCGCCCGCTGGCAGTGGGTCAGCGCCCGGTCGTACTGGCCCAGGTGCGCGTACAGCCAGCCGACCCCGTTCTCCAGGGTGGCCTGGGTCCACCAGTGCCCGACGGCCTTGAGCATCCGCAGCGCGTCCAGCGCGACGGCCAGCGCCTCGGGGTAGCGTTCCTGTTTCTCCAGCATGCCGGCCAGGCCGTTGAGCACCACGGCCTCGTTGGCCCGGTCGCCGAGCTCACGGAACTCATCGAGCGCCCGCCGGAAGTTCGGGTCAGCCGCCTCGTAGGCGCCGGTCTGCGACTGGACGTGGCCGAGCAGGTGGTGCGCGTGGGCGAGGGCGAGCGTGTCGTCCAGCCGGGTGGCCGCGGCCAGCGCGATCCGCTGGGTCGCGGTGTAGTCCTGCCACCGGCCGCGCCGGTTGAAGAACGGGCCGAGCGTCCAGGGGATCTGCCAGGCGTGGGTGTCGAAGTCGCTGGCGTCGGCGAAGGCGATCAGCGCGAGCAGCACCGGGACCTCGGCGTCGAACCAGGCCATCGCCTGGTCCTTGTCCGTCACGTCGGCGGGCAGCACGCCCGGCTGCGGCCCGGCCAGCTGCAGCGGAGACCGGAACGGGCTGAACCGGTTGGAGGCCGCCATCGCGGTGTGCAGGTAATGGTCCAGCACCCGGTGCGCCGCGGCCCGGCGCTCGGGCTCCGGGTCGAGCCGTTCGGCCTGGTCGGCCGCGTACGCGCGGAGCAGGTCGTGGAACGTGAACCGGGCCGGCAGGTACTCGGCCACCATGTGGGTCCGGACCAGCTCGCGCAGCGCGGCGCCCGCGGCGGCCCGCGGCATCCCGGCCAGGCTGGCCGCCGCCGACAGCGAGATGTCCGGGCCCGGGTGCACGCCGAGCAGGCGGAACATCCGCGCCGCGGGCTCGGAGAGCTGGTCGTAGGACCAGGAGAGCACGGCCCGCACGTTGGTCACCGCGTCGCCGGCCTCCAATGCGTCGAGCCTGCCCCGCGCGTCGTGGAGCTCGGCGGCGAGCTCGGTCAGCGGGCGCTTGGGCCGCCCCGCGGCCCGGCCGACCGCGATGCTCAGGGCCAGCGGGAGGCGGGCGCAGGCGGCGATGATCTCGTCCGCGGCACCGGATTCGGCCGCGACGCGAGCCCGGCCGAGCCGGCGGGCGAGCATCTCGTGCGCCTCGACGTCGCCGAGCACGTCGAGGGTGAGCGGAACCGCGCCTTCGGCCGCGACCAGCCCGGTCAGCTCGTTGCGGGTGGTCACCACGACCAGCGAGCCCGGCGCACCGGGCAGCAGCGGCCGCACCTGGGCGACGTTGCGCGCGTTGTCCAGGACGATCAGCATCTGCCTGTCGTCGAGCAGGCTGCGGAACAGCGCGGAACGGCCCTCGGTGTCGGCCGGGATCCGGTACGGCGGCACGCCCAGCGCATCGAGGAACAAGCGCAGCGCCTCGGCCGGCTCCATCGGCGGGGTGGCCGGGTCGAGACCGCGCAGGTTGACGTAGAGCTGGCCGCCGGGGAACCGCTTGGCCACCTGGTGGCCGAACCTGATGGCGAGCGCGGTCTTCCCGGTTCCCGCGGTGCCGGAGAGGATCACGATCGGGACCGTCTGGCCTGAGTCCTGCTGGCTGGGGTCCTGCTGGCCGGGCTCGGCGGGCAGCATCGCCCGCAGGATGCTGAGCTCTTCACGGCGGCCGGAGAAACCCGGCGCGTCCAGCGGCAGCTGGGCTGGCACCGGCGTGGTCCTGTCCTCGGGCCTGGGCCGGCGCTGTCCGCCGTCGGGCGCTGGCCCGGTGCCCGCGACCGCGTCCTCGTCGGACGGCGCGGTCCCGCCGGCACCGCGGATAGCCAGGCCGTTCGGGACCGAAAGGGCCGGATCCATGGTCAGTACCTGCTGGTGGATGCGGGACAGGTCGCTGCCCGGGTCGATGCCGAGTTCCTCGGCCAGCACCCGGCGGCCCTCGGCGTATACCCGCAGCGCCTCGGCCTGCCGCCCGCAGCGGTACAGCGCGACCATCAGCAGCCCGCGCATCCGCTCGCGCAGCGGGTGGTCGGCCACCATCGCGGTCAGGTCGGGCACGACCTCCTCGTGCCGGCCAACCGCCAGCAGCACGTCGGCGCGCTCTTCGGCGGCGGCGGAGCGCAGCTCGCCGAGCCTGACCCGCTCGGTTTCCGCGAACGGCCCGGGGACCCCGGCGAAGGCGATGCCACGCCACAACGAGAGCGCGGAGTTGAGCGCGGACACCGCGCCGGCCGCGTCGCCCGCCTTGCGCAGCTGGCGGGCCCGGCCCAGATCCTGCTCGAAGGCGACCGCGTCCGGCTGTCCCGGCACCAGGTGCAGCACGTAGCCGGCCCCGGACGAGACCAGGACACGCCCCGGACCGCGCAGCGACCGGTTGGGCTCGATGACCCGCCGCAGGCCGGCCACGTAGGTGTAGATGCCGCCCTCGGCGCTGGCCGGGGGATCCTGCCCCCAGACGGCATCGACGAGCTCACCCCGGGAGATCACCCGGTTGGCCCGCATCGCTAGGATGCCGAGGACAGCTTGCTGCCTGGGCTGCCCCACCGGTAGTTCCTGGTCGCCATACCAGGCCATTACGGGACCAAGCACGCCGACGCGCAACGCCACGGCTTCGCCGATCCTTCCGCTCGCCAGATAACCCTTCAGACCCGAAGGCCCGCCCCCCCTCCAGGGCCGGAGCTTCTTAACAAGGTTACAGTGATTTGGGCTGGTCCTCCAGAAAAAATCTAGATCGTATAGAGACCGCCCTTTCATAGTTGATCGCGCGCCATGAGGGCGCCCGCGGCGTGGGCCTGACATCCAGCCCCTGCAGGTCGGGCGCGCCGGAAGCGCACAAGATGCGGGGAGGCTGGGGAATGATGGTTAACGGCCGGGACCGTTGTTACTGGCCGTGTTACGGGGACTCCTGAGGCTCAATGGACGCCGCCGCAATCACTTCGATCGCGCGAGCGGTCCACCACGAACTGGGCCGCGCGCCGACCCGGCCGGGGTTCGCAGTTCGCTCGCCCGTTCGGCCCGGCGCCGCCGGCTGAAGCTTCCGGGTACGCGACCCGGAGCCGCCGGCCCCCACGGCACCCCCCTCACACCTGCCGTGGGGGCCGGCCCCCTTGGTGCCGGCCCCGTGTCAGCCGAGCAGCCGGCCACGGTCTAGCCGTATCCGGCTTCAATGATCAACTGAGCGGCCTTTATAGAATCGTCAGGCTTTATTGGCCGTTACTCTACTTTCTGGCCTTTCCGGCCCACTCCGGGCAAACAGGACACTGGCCCGGCCGGCCCGCGGGCGGCGGCGGCCGAGTCGCCGAGCGCGGGCGCGCCAGTACGGTGGAGCGCCTAACATAGAGCCCGGTACCCGGGACAACGGACTACTCCTGCGCGCCGGCGCAGGCTTGGAACCAGCAGCACGCGGCCAGACCGCCAGCTGGCTGACGCAAGGGTTGGACGAAGCGAGCATGGGCAAGGCAAGCAGGACCAAGGTCGACGCCAGCCGCCGGGAGAAGATCGCCGCACAGCGCGCGGCCGAACGCCGCGCCGAGCAGCGCCGACGGATTCTCATCGCGTCGGGCAGCATCATCGCCGTGATAGCGGTCGTGGTGGCCTTCATCGTGATCAAGGCGAACAACAAGCCGGCGACCAACTCGTCGAACGGCCCCACGGGTGCGGCCCTGGCCAGCGTGGTGTCCAAGGTCACGAACGTCCCGGCCAGCACGCTGGACAAGGTCGGCAGCGGCTCGTTCACCGGCAAGATCCAGCCCGTCAAGGGCGGGACGCCGCTGACCTCCGGCGGTAAGCCCGAGATGCTGTACATGGGCGCGGAGTACTGCCCGTACTGCGCGGCCGAGCGCTGGTCGATGATCGTGGCCCTGAGCCGGTTCGGCACCTTCTCCGGGCTGAGTACGGTCCACTCCTCGACCACGGACACGCCGTCCAATATCTCGACGTTCACGTTCCACGGCTCCTCGTACACCAGCAAGTACCTGACGTTCACCCCGGTCGAGATGCAGACCAACATCCCGGACCCGTCGACCGGTGGCTACACGACCCTGCAGACGCCGACCAAGGCCCAGCAGGCGCTGCTCACCAAGTACGACGCCCCGCCGTACGTCGCCTCGTCCGACCAGGCCGGCGCGATCCCGTTCATCTACTTCGGCGGCAAGTACCTGAGCATCGGGGCCAGCTACGACGCGACGGTGCTCTCCGGGCTGAAGTGGGACCAGATCGCGGCCGACCTGAACAACCCGGACAGCCCGGTGGCCAAGGCCATCAACGGGACGGCCAACCACATCACGGCCGCCATCTGCAAGATGACCGGCAACCAGCCGGCCAGCGCCTGCACCGCCACGGTCCAGTCTCTGGAGAAGAGTCTGTAAATCCTGAGCTAACGCTCAGGATTGGTGCGGGGACCGGCGCGGTACAATCTGGCGTCAGGTGCCGGCCGCGCTGAGTATCCGCGGACCGCGCGCACAGCTCCAGTCCGTGACATCACCGGAGGCGAAGCTCGCGATGACCGCTTCGAAGTCAAGCCGCGCCCGCAACGCCCGGGCCGCAGCTCAGGCCGGCGCTCCGACCGGCGCGGCCAGGAACGGGGCCAGCGGCGGCACCGCGGTCAAGAACGCGAGCCCCGCCCGCGGGCCCGCGAAGCCCGGCGCCACCGCGAAGCCCGGCGCCACCGCGACCAGGGACCGTAACCAGGCGCGGAACGGTGCGGCCGCACGCGGGCCGCGGGCGATAGAGGTCAGGGACGAGCCCGCGGAGCGCGGCCCCGCACCCTGGCTGCAGATCACTACCTTCGTGCTAGCCCTGGCCGGGCTGGGCGTGTCGATCTACCTGACCATCGCTCACTTCACCGAGTCGGCGCTGGCCGGCTGCTCGGAATCGGGGCTGGTGAACTGCACCAAGGTGACCACGAGCCCG
>Ga0207689_10005114_pt1 | contig 11791 bp, 5 predicted proteins | sample KBSMisM52_FD_184312 | JGI IMG/M metagenome (GOLD analysis project Ga0207689, IMG submission 184312) | Miscanthus rhizosphere microbial communities from Kellogg Biological Station, Michigan, USA - KBS Miscanthus M5-2 (SPAdes) (version 2) | ecosystem: Host-associated > Plants > Roots > Rhizosphere... | reverse complement strand
GATTCGACCTGCAATAACGACTAGGGGAGGCGATCTCATGCGTTCGAGATATCTCGTGACAACGCTCGTGCTGTTGGTCGCAGTCGTGCTGCCAATGACGGCGGCGGCCCAGACAACGCCGGCTTCATCGAACGATAAGGCGGCCAAGCCCTGGATCGCGCCACGCACGCCGTGGGGAGATCCCGATATCCAGGGACTCTGGCCGGCGAACGACATGCAGGGCACGCCGTACGAACGGCCTGAGTCGTTTGGGACGCGTGCGACGTTGAACGACAAAGAATTCGCCGAGCGTCAGGCCGCCCGAGAGAGACAGATCAAAGCCGACGGCGAGGTCTTCGTGCCGCAAGATCAGCGCACTGGCATCGGCGGTCCGTCACACTGGAGCGCCGGCGAGCGCGGCAACCCGCAGCGCCAGGCGTCGCTCGTCATCGATCCACCGAACGGCCGCATTCCAGCGATGACCGAGGAAGGCAAGAAGCTCTTCGATCGCGCGCGCAGCACTTACTACTACGACTTCCCGGACGCCGTCGTGTCGCATCCGTTCGAGACATTCGAGGACCTGGGTCCGTACGATCGCTGCATCACGCGCGGCGTGCTTTCATCGATGCTGCCAACGGCGTACAACATGGGCACGGAAATCTTGCAGATCCCGGGCGCGGTCGTCATTCGCAACGAGATGATTCATGAAACGCGCATCGTCCCGGTCGATGGCCGTCCGCATATCAGCTCGAAGATCCGGTCGTACATGGGTGACTCACGCGGTCACTGGGAAGGTGAGACGCTCGTCATCGAGACGATCAATTTCAACGGCAAAGTCGGACTCACACGGAACGGCAACACGCTTCTGACCAGCCCGGATCTCAAGCTGGTGGAACGCCTCACTCGCGTCGCCGCCGATACGCTCCAGTACGAGGCGACGGTGGAAGACTCGCGCACGTGGACACGCCCGTGGAAGGTTTCGCTCCCGCTGAAACAGCATCCCGAGTATCAGTTCTTCGAGTACGCCTGCCACGAGGGCAACTACGCCGTGCGCAACATCCTCAGCGCCGAGCGGGCGGCGGAGAAAAAGGCTGTTCCGTCGAGCAGTTCCTCGAGCCAGCCGTAGACAGACGCGTAGACCCCAAGTTCCAACTCCAAACTCCCAACTCCCAAGCATCGTATTAGCTTGGGAGTTGGAGTTTGGCGCGTAGAATGTCCGCACGATGGCGCTGGCCCCTGGCACACGGCTCGGGCCCTACGAAATCGCGGCGCACCTCGGCGCCGGCGGCATGGGCGAGGTGTACCGGGCCCGCGACACGCGCCTCGATCGCACTGTTGCGCTGAAGATCTCGAAAGAGCAGTTCACTCCGCGGTTCGAGACCGAGGCGCGGGCGACGGCCGCCCTCGAACACCCACACATCTGCCGCCTCTACGACATCTGCCATGACGAGGGCACCTCCTTTCTGGTCATGGAGTATGTCGAAGGCACGCCGCTCGCCGGCCCGCTGCCGCTGGATCGCGTCCTGACCTATGCCGGACAGATAGCGAGCGCGCTCGACGAGGCGCACCGCAAGCAGATCGTGCATCGCGATCTCAAGCCCTCGAACGTGCTGATCACGGCGAAAGGCGGCGTGAAGCTGCTCGACTTCGGGTTGGCGAAACTCGGGTCCGGTACTGGTGTGCTGGATGATGAGGCGCTGACGCGAGGACTGACGGCGGCCGGCACGATCGTCGGCACGCTGCACTATATGTCGCCCGAGCAGTTGCAGGGCAACGCCGCCGACACGCGATCGGACATCTTCGCGTTTGGCGTCGTGCTCTACGAGATGTTGACCGGGAAGCGCGCCTTCGAGGGCGCGTCACCCGCCAGCGTCATCGCCGCAATCCTCGAGCGTCCAGCGCCGTCGATCGCCACGGTGGCGCCCTCCTCGCTCGATCGCTTGTTGCAGCGCTGTCTCGCAAAGGATCCCGACGAGCGCTGGCAGTCCGCGCGCGATGTCAAAGCCGCACTCGACCTCATCACCGAGCCGCCGATCGCCGCGCAGCCGTCTCCCGTCGACACGCGACGACGCTCATCACCGTGGCCGTGGGTGGGCGTCGGCGTTCTGGCGCTTGGGCTCGCCGGCCTTGCATTCGTTCACTTGCGTGAAACGGCCCCAACGCTCTCGGTGGTGCGGTTTCAGGTGTCGGCCCCTGACAAAATGAAGATCGTCTCGCCGCCGTGGGTGTCTCCCGATGGACGCTCCGTCGCGTTCGTCGCGCAAGGTCCCGACGGAGTGCGCCGCATCGGGATTCGACGACTCGACGCGCTCGACTCCCGTGTGCTGCCTGGTACCGACGATGCGTCCGAGAATGTCATCTGGTCGCCGGACAGTCGCTGGATCGCGTTCGCCGCTGACCGAAAGCTCAAGACGATCGAAGCGTCCGGAAGCGGCATTCGAACGATCGGCGATCTCGCCAGCAACATCAGCGGCGGATCGTGGAACAACGATGGCGTGCTGATCCTTGGCGAATTCGCAAGGGGCATCTACCGGACCACGGCGAACGGCGGTACGCTGACGCAGCTGGTGAAACCCACAGGAAACGAAATCGGGCACGTCTGGCCAGTGTTTTTGCCAGACGGCCAACGATTCATCTATATCGGTCTTCAACGCGATCGAAAGGCCGTTGCACATGTGACGACGCTCGATGGCGTTGAGCAGACGAAGTTCGAGCTCGATCAGCGGGCGCGCCCCACCTACGTTGCCGAGCGGCCTGGCAGTTCGCGGCTGCGTCTCTTGTCCAATCGGAACGACACAATCGTTGCGCAACGAGTCGACGAGGCGACACTTACGCCAGTCGGTGAACCTGACCTTGTCGTCGATGGTGTTGCCGATGCAACCAATTTCGGCGCGCCCGGTCTGTATTCGGTGTCGTCGACCGGAACCCTCGTGTACCTCTCTGGTGAGAGCAGCAAGCCGACGCAGCTCGTCTGGTTCGATCGTGCCGGGAAGCCAATCAGCATTGTCGGCCCCCCGGCCACATACAACGATTTGTCGCTCTCGCCGGATGAGACGCGTGTGGCCGTCACGAGGGGTGATGGCAGCGACGAGGACCTCTGGCTGATCGATCTCTCTCGGAACATCTCGACGAAGTTCACCTTCGATGCGGCGCAGGAGTGGCACGCGGTGTGGTCGCCGGACGGGAAACGTGTCGCGTTCTCATCGACTCGGGTTCGCGGCGGTACGACGAACAGCGTCTTCTGGAAGGACGCTGGGAATGTCGGGAATGAGGACCTCGTGTTGGACACTGGCGCCAACGAGCGATTGGACGACTGGTCACCCGATGGAAAGCTCCTGCTGATCGATCGAACCGAGGGTCGCGACGATCTCTGGATCGTCCCAGTCGCACCGGAGGCACCAGGTGGGCAGCGCACACCGGTGCCCTACTTGACGCAGCCGGGGTTCGCTGAAGCTCGCGGTCAGTTCTTTCCCATTGCGCCATCCGATGGGCGCTACTGGATCGTGTACACGTCCAATGAGTCCGGCCAGAACGAAATCTATCTCGAGTCGTATCCGCGGGGTGCACCGAAGGTGCAGATCTCGACCAACGGTGGAACAGAGCCTCGATGGCGGCGCGACGGCAAGGAGCTGTTTTACATTTCACCCGACCAAAAGCTGATGGCCGTCGCCGTAACGATCGGCTCCGAACTCACGTTTGCCGCACCAAAGGAGTTGTTTCAGACCCGGCTGTCGACGAGCGGCACGCTTGCGTACCGGATGCTTCGCTATGACGTCACGCGGGACGGCACACGGTTCCTGATCAACACGGAGAGCGACTCGCCTGAGACTTCGTCGAATCCCATCACCGTGCTGCTCAATTGGACCTCGCTGCTGAAACCATGAACCGGACGACAGGATGGCGTTAGCCGCGGGCACTCGACTCGGCGTATATGAAATCGGCAGCCAGATTGGCGCCGGCGGAATGGGCGAGGTCTATCGTGCGGTAGACACTAACTTGAAGCGTGCGGTCGCAATCAAGGTGCTACCCGACGCGCTGGCCGCTGACGTCGAGCGACTCGGGCGTCTGCAGCGTGAAGCCGAAGTGCTCGCCTCGCTGAATCATCCGCACATCGCTCAGATATACGGTCTCGAGAAGAGCGACCCGTCTACGGGCTCAGGGCACGCCATCGTCATGGAGTTCGTCGACGGCGTCACGCTCGCCGATCGGATCGCACAAGGCCCCTTGCCGATCGAGGATGCCGTGGCGATCGCGAAGCAGATCGCCGACGCGCTCGAGGCCGCCCACGAGCAGGGCATCGTCCATCGCGATCTGAAACCTGCCAACGTCAAGCTGCGGCCGGATGGACAGGCCAAGGTGCTGGACTTCGGGCTCGCCAAACTGGCGATGGGCGAGACGGCGCTATCGAGCCCTGCCGCGTTGACGGCATCACCGACGCTGACCGTGCACCCGACCTTCCTCGGGGTAATTCTCGGAACGGCCGGCTACATGAGCCCTGAGCAGGCGAAGGGCAAGGTGGTCGATCGCCGCGCCGACATCTGGGCCTTCGGAGTGGTCCTCTGCGAGATGCTGACCGGCCGCCGCATGTACGACGGCGAGACGGCGGCCGAGACGCTGGCGCGGATCATCGAGCGCGAGCCGGATCTGTCTGCGCTGCCGGCGGCAACGCCGGCCACGGTCCGCACGGTACTCGAACGATGCCTCACCAAGGATCCACGCGCGCGGCTCCAGGCGATCGGCGAGGCGCGCATTCTGCTCGAGCGCGCGATGGCGCAGCCACGTGCCGATGAACGCGCGAACGTTCCGGCTTCTGATGAGCCGCGCCGTACGCAAACTGCCACAGCGGCGTGGGTGTTGGCCGGGCTGCTCGCCGTCGCTCTGGCCGCCGCGATCGTGCTCTGGGCCCCGTGGAGGACGACAGCCGCACAGCCGTCGCTCGTCAGGGTGAACGCGGACATCGGCGCCGATGCGTCGCTCATGACCGATGTGGGGACCGCTGCTGTGCTGTCACCAAACGGTGAAATGATGGTGTTCGCGGCGCGGCCCAGGGATCGTCAGACATCGTCTCTGTACGTCCGCCGTCTCGATCAACTCGTCGCGACGCAGATTGCGGGGACCGAAGAGGCGCGCGCACCGTTCTTCTCCCCGGATGGCCAAACGATTGCCTTCTTCACGAATGACAAGCTGAAGAAAGTTGCGGTTGTCGGCGGCGCTGTCGTGACGATCTCCGATGCTCCTGCAGGACGCGGCGGAAGTTGGGGCCAGGACGGCACCGTCACGTTTCAGCCGAACATCGGATCGGGTCGAGCAAGCCTCGCACACGTCTCGGCTGCCGGTGGGGAGCCCGTGTTCCTGAAGCCCGAGGACAACGGGCGCGCGCGATTTCCCCAGGTGCTCCCGGGCGGCGCGGTGCTCTACACGAAGTACGCGCCGGCCGGCGCCGGAGAGGTCCGAATCGAATTACCGGATGGCCAGCGTCGCACGCTCTTCCCCGGGGGCTACGGCCACTACTTGCCGAGTGGGCACCTCGTCTACCTGCACGACAACATTCTCTATGCGGTCGCGTTCGACCTCGGACGGCTTCAGCCAATCGGCCAACCGGTCCCGGTGCTCGAGGGCATCATGGCCTCCGACGCCATGTCTGGCGCCCAGTTCTCAGTGTCCGACAACGGAACGCTCGCCTATCTGTCCGGAGGAGGTACGGCAGTCGAAACCCCGGCCATGTCTTGGCTCGATGTGACTGGGAAGGTGACGCCGCTCCTTCCCAGCGGCAGGAACTGGAGCAGTCCGCGCTTCTCTCCCGATGGAGCCAGGCTCGCGTTGGAGATCCTCGAGGGTTCGAATAGTGACATCTGGACCTACGACATCAAACGCAACTCGTTTGACCGGCTGACATTCGATGCACGTGTGCTCGAAACCGAACCACTCTGGACACCTGACGGACAACGGATCGTTTTCAGGAAAGGAGACGGCGTTGGTACGGCCCCCAATCTGTATTGGCTACGCGCCGATCTGACGGGCGGCGTGCAACGTCTCACCACCAGCCCATTTACGCAGACGCCCGGATCGTGGCACCCAAGCGGAAAAGCACTGGCGTTTACGCAGACAAGCAATCGAAACAGCCCCGACGTCTGGATACTCCCGATGGAAGGGGACGAGACGTCCGGGTGGAAACCGGGCACGCCGACGGCGCTGATCGATACGGAGGCCAACGAAAACAATCCGCAATTCTCGCCAGACGGGAAGTGGTTGGCGTATGTCTCGAACGCGTCCGGGCCATTCGAAGTGTGGGTACGGCCGTATCCCGGATCCGGGGGACCGTGGCAGATCTCGGTTGGGGGTGGACTCGCTCCAGTCTGGTCGAAGGCAAAGCAGGAGCTCTTCTACGGCACGGTCGGCGGAGAGATCATGGTCGCGTCCTATCGGATCGAGAACGGTGCCTTTCAGCGAGATCCGCCGCATCCGTGGTCAAAATCCAAGTTTGTCCTGCGTGGACCACAACGCAGCTTCGACGTGCATCCTGACGGTAATCGACTCGTGCTGGCCGTGGCCCCTGAAACACAGGAGTCCGTCAAACGTGACAAATTGATTCTAGTGTTCAATTTCTTCGACGAGCTCCGGCGGCTGGCGCCCGTGGCCGGGCGATGATCGCGGCTTCAGCTAATCGGCTCGCGTAGGGCGGGTCTTTTAGGCCCGCCTTCTCGATGTCTATTTCGCGACGCGCCTATCAGTCAGCACCAGGAACAGCCCGTTCAGATCCGACACGACCGCGACACGATATCCAGGCTGCGTGATGATCTCGCCTCGGCTCGACACAACCGTCGACGGTCCTGCCTTCTTGTAGGCGGCGATCGCCTCCCTCGAGGTTTCTCACTGTCAGCTGCAAACGGGCCGGGCCGGGATCCTGGATCTTCGCCGCGAGCGGTTTTCGCTCGACACCGGTCACTTCCATGAACTCCAGCGTCATCCGCGTACCTGGGAGCGTTGCGGAAGCGATACGAACTTTCGCGGTTGCCGTGCCTGCCAGACCGCCGAGCGCCTCGTCGGTGATCGATGTCATTTGGAACGGCACCCCAAACTGGTCACGATACAAACTCAGTGACTTGTCGAGATCCTCGACTGTGACTCGGACCCACCCACCAATCACAGATGCGTCGGCCGGCGCCGTCGTCTGCGGCAGTGGATCGAGGTGCAGCAGCTCGACGAGATGAGCACCCGGAACCGCGACCGTCATCGCGCGAGCCATTCCGCCATAGGCGCTGACCCTGCGCACCTTCTGGCGGGCTGATTCCGGCAGACGCGCCGCGGCGGCATCAAGATCACGGACCAGCAGCACGAGCGTGGTGACTCCGGGATCCTGCACGCGCAGCACGTGCGTCTTTCGCTCAATGTCGCGATGCTCGACCGGCTCGATCAGCAGTGCTGTCGCCGGAGGAACGGCGCCCGGCACCGTGGCGTACGCGAATCGCATCTGTGACTTCGGCGCCTGCCCGCCGTGCAGGTCGTAGTGCCATGCCTCCTCATCCCAGGGATACGAGCTCCCCTTCTCCGGCGGCGGCACTTTCAGCCCCAGCTTCGCGTAGAACGCCATGACCGTATCGAGGCTCTCGACCATCGGACTGTAAGAGCGCGCGCCGATGACCTGCGGGCCCGTGCTCGTCTGTGCGAATGCGCTCGTCGTCATCGACGACGCCGCGGCGACCACGGCAATTCCAAACGCAATGCGTCCCATTGTTCCTTCCTGCAGTCCCGTCAACTCCCAAATTCCAACTTCCAACTCCCAAAGAACCGCCTTGGGCGTTGGGAGTTGGAGATTGGGCGTTGACGCATTTAACAACGGCTTTCGTGAAGACCGTCTCTACAATCTTTCTTGTGATTACTTGTATCGCTGCCCGTGCTTGATCACCACCTTCGGGTCACGCAGCACATCGATATGGCGCAGCGGGTCGCCGCCGACAGCGATGACGTCCGCATATTTGCCGGCTGCGATCGATCCGTTGTCGCGATCCGCCCCCATCGCCTTGGCGGCGTCCAGCGTCATTCGCTGGAGCACGATCATCGGATCCATGCCGAGCACGCGAACCCACAGGTCCGCATCCATCCAGGTCGCATGCCGCGCCAGTTCGCCCGCGCTCCCCTCGTCGCTGCCGAAGAGCAGCGTCACTCCCACTTCCTGCAGTTGCGCGATCTTCCGCTTGACGATCGCTTCGGTGTCGGCGCGCGGCGCACGCGGCTGGTAGGCATCCCAGCCCTGCTTGATCTCGCTGACGAGCGCGGCCGGCAGGCCGAGATACGCCTCCGGATCGTCCACGATCTCGGGCTTGGTTGCCGTGTAGGCGCCGTTCAACAAGTTGTTGGCGCCCACCGTGGGCGTCCAGTAGAGAGGCGGTCCGTTCTTCACGCGCTCGCGCAGGCTCGCCATGATGTCGGGAGCGTATTCCGGGCTGTCGACGCCAATGTGCTGGAAGTCGTCTATGCCCATTTGAAGCCCGAGACGAACTTCCGCATCGTTCTGGCCGTGCATGGCGACCTTCTTGCCGCGCGCGTGCGCCTCGGTGATGATGGCTCTCCGTTCTTCCGGTGACATGCGCTCCGTGAAGAACATCTTGATGAGGTCGGCACCCTGGTCGAGGAGCTGTCGCGCCTTCGCGCGCGCGTCGGCCGCATCGGCAATCGGAAGGAACTGACTCGTGGGCGCGGGCGCACCAAGCGCCATTTTCGCCAGCGCGGGCCCGGCTGCGTAGATCGTCGATCCGGGAATCTCGCCGGCGGCAATACGCTTCTTGACGCCGAAGATCGCGTCGGCGGGCGCAGCCATGTCGCGCACGCTCGTCACGCCGCCCATCAGCATCTGCTGCGCCGACGCGGGAATCGTCACGCGTTCGAAATCGGGCGCGTGCTTGAACCACGCGCCCGGATTCGGATGACCGTTGTAGATCAAATGGACATGCAGGTCCCAGAGGCCGGGCAGCACGGTCATGCCTTCGGTTGAGATCTGCTCGTAATCGCTGGGCACTGGCAACGATGCCACCGTCCCGATTCGCTCGATGCGGTCGCCACGAACGAGGATCACGCTGTTGCGGATAGGCGTGCCACCGGTCCCGTCGATGAGCGTCCCCCCGACGAGCGCAATCGGTTTCTTGGATTGCGGCGCCGAGCCTGAGCTTTGGACAGAAGCCACCTTCGCGCGCGCATCGTCGCCGTTCAACCATCGCTCGTAAGCGTCGAAGCGAAACGGCCGCCCGAGAAAGTCTCCGATCAGATCGGCCGCCGGCTTGGATCCGCCGGGGACGAGAACCGTGTCGCGGTAGCGATGCGCGACAGCTGGCGCCAGCAGATTCGTTGGGTCGAACTGACTGAACAAGTCTTTGGCCACCACACGCGACCAGAGATACGTGTAGTAGCTGCTCGTGTAGAGGCCGTTCGCGAGATGCGTGAACTGCGCCTGCAAATACGTCCCGTCCGTCCAGGGGAACAAGCTGTTGTATTTGAGCGACACGTCGTGCACGATCGCCGTCGAATCGACGGCACTCTGGGTCTTGTCGTGCAGAGACAGCGAGACTTTCGCGAGGAAGGCCTGGCGCTGCGCGTCGAGGCCTTTCCCGAATTCGCCGGCCCGGCGCATCTGCTGCACCAGGTCGGCCGGAATCGGCTGATTCGTTTGATAGTGGCGCGCGAACGTGGCCAGCGTCGGCGCATCCCATATCCACTCCTCGAGCATCGTCGACGGCGCTTCCGCGACGTCACCTTCGATGTCGATGCCGTTGATGCCGTTCCAGCGGCCCTGACCAGCGACGATGGCGTGAACCACGTGTCCAAATTCGTGGAAGAGCGTGCGCACCTGGTCGTGCGTCATGAGCCCCGGGTCGCCAGGTACTCCCCCCGGCACGCTCGCCGTCAGCACCGCTTCCGGAATCTGCACTCCGCGTGCGCCGCGGCGCACCGTCGACACCGACGCACCGCTGTTGGCCTTCTGTGTCCGCGGGTGCACGTCGAGATACAACCGTCCGACGAGCGTTCCTCCCTGAAGCACCTCGTACGACTCCACGGAAGGATGCCACGTCGGAAGGCCGGGCGCGGGCCTGAACGTGACGTCGAACAACCGTGACGCCACGTCCATCACACCGGACCTGACCCGCTCGTACGGAAAATACGGGCGCACCGACTGTGAGTCGAAGCTGTAACGCGCGCGCCGGACCTGGTCGGCGTAGTAGGTGCGATCCCACGATTCGAGAGTCGTGGCATCGAGAACGTCCTGCTTCTTTCGAGCGAGCAACTCGGCGTACTCCCGAGTGGCGGGAGGGTTCGAAGCCGTGAACACCCTGTCGATGAACTCCGTGACCGTCTTCGCATCTCCAGCCATGCGCGGCCGCGCGTGGTATTCCGCCCACGTCGGGTAGCCGAGCAGCGTCGCGATCTCGTGCCGGATCGCGACGAGCCGCTCGAGCACCTTGACGTTCTGCGGCGCGGCCACATTCCAGCGTTCCATCTGGAGACGCTTTCTCAGCGCTTCGCTTCGTGCGTACGACGACACGACTTGCATGTCGACATCGTCTGTCGTCAGCGTGATCGAGCCTGATGTGTCGGGCTTTTTGGCCGCGATGAAATCCTGCGGAAGCCCCTCGATCTCGGATGCGCTCGCCACGATCCGGCGCTGCCCACCGAGCAGGTTGCGGTTGAATTCCTGTTGAGTCGCGGAAAGCTCGGTTTGCAACCGCGTCAGGCGCGCACGGACGTCCTCCGGTTGGCTCACACCCGCGAGCTCGAGGTCGCGCAGTTCGCGTGTGACATATCGTCGCGTTGCTGGATCGACAGAGGCGAGATCGATGGCGCGAAGCGCAGAATAGATGTCGGGTCTCAACTCGAGCGCGGCGCTTTTCTCTGCCAGGCCCTGTCCCAATTCTTCCGCGGCCATCCGCATGCTCTCGTCAGGATGCAATCGCGCCACGATCCTCGTCATCCGAAGGGCACCCTCGAGCTCCAGGCCCATCCGGTCGTACGGCACCAGCGTGTTCTCGACCGTGCGGGCCCCTTGTACGTCGAGGAGTGCCTTCAAATGAGCGTCAGCGCGAGCCGCCCGTTGTTCGACAATGGCGCGCATTGATGCGGTGTCGGACACGCCTGCGTAGAACGGCGTCGGCTCCGGCGCGACGGCGGCCGGAGAGCTCTGGGCGAGGGCCGTGCCGGTAAGCGATACGAGAACTACGAACGTCAATATGGCCTGCATGGCGTAGAGAATGTCACAATTCCTGTTCTGTTCTTTCAGTGGAGCGGCGTCTTGAAGAAGCAACGAGTGCAGTTCAACGACAAGGGTCTTCCAACCGGCCGCGAGATCTTTCTCGCGGAGCTCAAACAACGCATACGCGAGGTCAAGCCGGGACCCGATGGCTATCTGTACGCGCTGACCGACGAGACGTTCGGCGCGGTGCTTCGCATCGAGCCCCCAATAAATTGACCATTCCTTAAGTCCGTCCCCGTTCACTCGATTACGACACACCGAGGCACAGAGGCACCGAGAACGCCATGTAAATTGGCCTCAGTGCCTAGGATCCTCTGTGCACCGCCTTGCCCGATCGTCGCTCGGCAGCGCACGACATTTCACGATTGGCACCGTTTGCCTGAGAAACAGGTCGGCGGCCGGCACCCAAGGTCCATTGTCCAGGCCATGTCCCCCTCAATTGTTGTTCTTTGATTTTTGATTATCGATTCGTTGTTGATTGTTGATTCCTGATTGGTGATTCACGCGCTTTGGGAATTGGGAGTTGGAGGTTGGGAGTTGGGAGTTGGGAGTTGGGACTTGAAGATTGGATTG
>Ga0207689_10005111_pt1 | contig 11794 bp, 9 predicted proteins | sample KBSMisM52_FD_184312 | JGI IMG/M metagenome (GOLD analysis project Ga0207689, IMG submission 184312) | Miscanthus rhizosphere microbial communities from Kellogg Biological Station, Michigan, USA - KBS Miscanthus M5-2 (SPAdes) (version 2) | ecosystem: Host-associated > Plants > Roots > Rhizosphere... | reverse complement strand
TCACCTTGTGAAACTCGACCACCGACCCCGGCCAGCCATGGGTGATGACCAGCGGCATCGCTTCCGGATGCTTTGAGCGGACGTGCAGGAAATGAATGTCGAGCCCGTCGATTTCGGTGGTGAACTGCGCAAAGCGATTGAGCCGCGCCTCGCGCCCGCGCCAATCATACTCTTCCGCCCAATAGCGGCAGACGTCCTTGATCCATTTCAGCGGCGCGCCCTGGCTCCAGTCCTCGACCAGTTCGGCTTCCGGCCAGCGCGTGTTGCGCAGCCGCGATTTGAGATCCCCGAGCACGTCGTCACCGATCGAAATGCGATAGGGTTTGACTTCAGCGCTCATGAAAGACCCCTTCAAAGCCCGGCCGGAGCTGCCGGGACGGATTTCACAGGCGGAAATCATCGTCGCACACGAGGCCGATAGCAAGGGAGGCGCAGGAGGTGCCGACTTTCGCGGCCAACGTCGAGTCCGTCAAAAGAGGCCGCAGGCGATCAATCCGCTTAGACGATGCTCTCGCGTTTGTCCGGTCGCGCAGCCGTCCTCATCGCATCTTTCAGATAGAGGAAAAGCTTGCAGCAGCCAAAAGCGCCTATCAGCGCCGGCGGAAACATGATCGCGCCAAGCAGCAAAGGCGACATGTTCGAAGGGCTGGCCCAGCTTGCAACCAACCAGCTCAAACCAAAATCGACGGACACAACCAATAGAACGAAGCCAAGCAACGGCAAAACCAGCCCGGTAAACATTGCTCCCCAGCTTGGGGCCGCTTCTGACCAATCGATGCCGTCGAACTCGGAATTGTCGCCTGCCCCCGCGTCGCGACAACCAAATGGTTCCGGGACCGCATCATTCATTTTAATAGCCATGAAATTGAACAAGGTGATTATCTTCAAAACCAGTAACCGTTAAGCCTTGGTGATCATCGGCAGGCTGCGTTATGCGATGCTATAGCAGCGATTTGATACCGTTTATAGGCTGAACCATACTTAATTTGGGTTCCATATAAATCCGACCGAGGAGACAGGCGCAACGGGAGTCAATCCGGCCCGCGTCCGCGGTCGCTTCAGTATCTACTCCCAGCGATTGAAAACGATTTAAGTGGCTCGAATGAATCTCGACGCATCGCCGCGCCGAACGGTCGCGTGATAGTTGCGCAGCGCGCTACCTTTCACGAAGCAAGGCAAAGCGAAAGTTCCGAGACCGCGCTTCGCGTGCCTCGACGATGATGAACAATTTCGAATCTGGTGCGTTGTACCTGATCAATCAGCAATCTGCAGCCGATCGAGAGCGCGAGGATGGTCGTTCGCATACTGTTCGTTTCATGGGCCGTTACCCTGCTTGCATCGCAGCTCATTTGCGGCTGCGCTACGTTCTTTCATTGGCTATCGGCCGGCTAACGACCCCATGCAGCGATGATGCCCGGCAGATCAGATCACTACCAGGGCCACCAGCTGTAGCGATACCGGGGATTGCCGTAGTTGCCAGGTCCGTCGTACGGTCCATAGAAATTCTTGTCGCCGTAAACCCACCTGGCGACGGGCCGCCGCACATTCGGCCGATAGCAGTTTCCCGCCTCGTCGCAGATGACCTTCGCGGCCGTGATCAACGAATCCGGGCCAGGCTGACTATGGCTCATGAGCGGCGCTGCACTGGCATTGGTCACAATCAAAAGGCCGGCCGCCACCACGGACGCACAGATCGTTCGCATGTCTCGTCTCCCCCTCGCGAATTAACTAGCTGCTGATCCGAAAATACTAGACTCATACCGACAAACAAACTGGAATTCATCGTCAAGCCTATCCGCTTGACCAGATGCTGACTAGGCCTCCCACCCGCGATTTCTACATCGCCAGCCATTTCTACTATACCGGATGCCGAGTGCCCGCCTGAATTGACGTGTCGCGCAGCGACTGAAGTGTCCCTCTTGGAGAGCCGCACCGCCCACACTTCAGAATGGAACATGGATCCGGCCGGGCCTCGATCGGCAACGCAACCGTCAGGCTGCCGCATTGTTCGCAAACCAGCTTGAATGTTTGGCACCCCGTCACGGTGACGCTCGTTTCAATATCCATGTCGAATTTATCCATTCGGACTGCAATGATTGCACAATTAAAAAATGCGCAGGTAAAAACCCATCAAAAGCCGGCCCCAACGCCGCCACGGCTCAAAATCCCGGTTCCTGTTGCGTCCTGCAATGCCTGAGCGCATTTAACCCTAATGGCCGCCCTCGCGAAAGGACGTTTACTATCCGCGGGGTTCGTTGCCTCAGTAAATATCCGAAACCCGTCCAGTTTGATATGACATCTCATTGCGGCGCGGCGTCCCTCTGACGGATCCAATATGGTGTCGACGCAGCCGGAAAGCCCTTATTTCGGAGCATTTGAATTGCCCTGCCGGTCCAAACCGCCCTACCTGCAGCTCGAGTTCATCGCCCGATGCCTGAACCGGCCACGGCTCCTGGGAATCGCCATGTGCTGGCTGGCGATCATTCCGGCCCCTGCGCAGGAGATCGGGAAGCTGTACGCCACGCGGCCTCCCCCTGGATCGGCATTCATTCGCGCAGCTTCGATCGGCGACATCAAGGCCGGCACGAAGCTGCACATCAACGCCCGCGATCTGCCGATCGCAGGCAGCGACGTCGCCAGCCGATACCGCGCCGTGCGCGCAGACGCACCGATCAAGCTGTCGATCGATGGTGCCGCCATCGGCGAAAACATCACCTTCCTCGCAGACAGGTTCTATACGGTCGCGATTATGCGTGAGGGCGCGAACTGGACCAGCCACGCCATCGACGAGGGCCAGGGCGGCAACGCCAGCGACCTGAAAGCCCAGCTCCGTTTCTTCAATCTCGTGCCGGGCTGCGAGGCCACGCTGCGAATTGCCGAAGGTCCCACCGTCTTCGATGCGGTCGCATTCACGACCGTCAAATCCCGCGCCATCAATCCGGTGGAAGCCCTACTCGAGGCCACCTGCGGCGGCAGCAATGTATCGTTGAAGCTGCCCCCGCTCCGCTCGGGCGATCACTACAGTCTGTTCCTCACGCAGGCCGGAGGCAGAAGCGCGCTATCAGGCCAATTTGACGAAACCGAACCGTATCGAGACCGGTAGGCGATCGCCGCATGGTCTTCGTCAGCGACTCATTCATCTTCGTTTTCCTGCCGCTGTTCCTGATCGCCTATGCGAGCGTTCCCGCCTTTCTCAGAAATTCGACCATCCTGATCTTCAGCCTGATTTTCTACGGCTGGTGGCGTTTCGATTTTCTGCCGCTGCTGGTCGCGATCGCCTGCTGGTCCTGGTTGACGGGCCTGTGGATCACGAAAGCGTCGGGGCCGGAGCGACGTTGGGCCCTGCTCGCAGGGATCGTGCCGCCGCTCCTCAGCCTGATCTGTTTCAAATACGTCAATCTAATCGTCGAGAGCGTGAACAGTCTCGGCGCGCCGATCAAGGATTGGTCAGCCATTCCGCTGCCGATCGGACTGTCGTTCTTCGTGTTCGGCGCCATATCCTATTCGGTCGACGTGTTCAGAAAGACCGTCTCGGCCGAGCCGAGCCTCATCAACTATTCGACCTACCAGGCGATGTTCGGTCATCTCGTGGCAGGGCCGGTCGTCAGGTATCAGTCGGTCGCAGAACGGCTGAAATCCCGTGTGTTCGATTCCGCAGAATTCGCCGAGGGCCTGCGGCGGTTCATGCTGGGCTTTGCGCAAAAGGTGCTGATCGGCGACACCCTCGCGCCGCTGGTCGATGCCGGATATGCACTGTCGGCCCCCTCGACGTGCGACACCATCGTCACGGTCGTTGCCTACACGCTGCACCTGTATTTCGACTTCGCCGGCTATAGCAGCATGGCCATCGGTCTCGGACTGATGGTCGGCCTGAAATTTCCGGAGAATTTCGACAATCCCTATTTGAGCACATCGCTCGCGGATTTCTGGCGGCGTTGGCATATCAGCCTGTCGAGCTGGCTGCGCGACTATCTGTACATCCCGCTCGGCGGAAACCGCGCCGGGCGCTTTCGATCCTATTTCAATCTGATGGTGACGATGGCGCTGGGCGGACTGTGGCACGGCGCGAGCTGGACCTTCATGATCTGGGGCATCTGGCACGGCATCGGACTGATTGCAGGCCGCGCCTGGAATGCGATGCGCATGCCGGCGGTGCCTGCGCCTGTCGGACATGTCGTCACGCTGGTTTTCGTCATGATCGGCTGGACGCTGTTCCGCGCGCAGGACTGGCAAACCGCGGCGACAATGTTCAGCGGGCTGGCGGGTCAACATGGTTTTGCGATGTCGAACGGTTTTGCCGCGGCGCTGAGACCGATCGAAGTGGTGACGCTCTTTGTCGGAATCGCGATGGTGTACCTGCCGGCGCTGAGCCAATCATCGCCGCGACTGGCGTCGGTCATTGCCCGGCCGCCGTTCCTGCTGGCTGCGATTCTATGGCTGTGGTCGCTTTGGGTGATGCAAAGCCGGACCGTCATTCCGTTTCTCTATTTCCAGTTTTGAACGAGCGCCGCCATGATAAAAATCCTGACCGTTCTGGCGATCATCTACGCAGGCTTTGTGTCGGTCGTCGTCCGCGGCGGCGATTCCCTCTATGACATCCTGAAGACTGCGCCGTTGAAGGACTACATGTCCGGAAGCCTGTCGGGCAGGATCGATCGCGCCGTGTTCGATGCCATTCCCCGCAGCGCCGGCTTGAACGGCGTCTCGTCCGGACTGCTCTACAAGGGATTGCGCGACGCCGGACCGCAGGTCTGGGCAGGCTGCAACGACTGGCTCTATTCCGCCGAGGAATTGCGCGTGGATCGTCGCGATGCCGAAAACATGGCTGCCCGCATCCGTATGCTGCCGCGCCTGGTGCAGGCGTTTGCCGAGCGCAAGATTCTGCTGGTCGTCGTTCCCGTCCCTGACAAGGCCGAGCAGGTCGAAGATCAGCTTTGCGGCGTTGCCGCTGACGCAGCACGTGTTCGAGTGAATGCATGGACGCCAGCAGCGAACACGACAAAACTTCATCAGGTCAATTTGCGGGATCAGTGGCCGCGGCCCGGCTATTGGCGTACCGATACCCATTGGGATAACGCCGGCGCGCAATTCGCCGCCGAAGCCGTCGCAAAACTTGTCAACGGCATGCTGGGAGCGGGAACTGAACACGTCAGCCTGACGCGGGGGGCTCGGCACGAACGCCCCGGCGACCTCGCGCGTTTGGCCGGATTGCAGGATGCGCCGAAATGGCTCGCACCGGCTGCGGAATATGCCGAGGATGCGCGCGCCAGCATCCAGCGGTCCGGCGGGCTGCTGGACGAAGCCGTGGCGCCGTCAGTCCTGCTCGCCGGATCTTCGTATTCGCAAAATTCCGGCTTCATCGAATACCTGCAGGCTGCGCTTGGCCGCGAGGTCGCGCAGGTCAGCGAGGCCGGTGGCGGTTTTGCCGGCGCGCTGCTTAAACTGCTGCAGCAGAAGCCCGAGATGTTGGCGGGCGCAAAGGTTGTGATATGGGAGTGGCCGATGCGATCCCTGGTGGCGCCGCTGAGCGATGGCGAGCGGCAAATGCTGCGGCAAACCGAAGGTCATTGATATCGTGCGCCGGTCCCTTGCAAACCTGATGGCGGCAACGGCCGTTTTCGTCGCGGCAACGACGGCTTCAGTTGCGCGCGACGCCGTGCTCGAGGGCAAGCAAAACTGGCTGTTTGCCGGATGGGAGAGCCTGACCACGGCCAAGCCCGCGGCCGAAAAATCATCGATCGGCCTGATCGCCGGCGCGAGCCGCCTGTTCGCGAAAAGGAACATCAAGCTGATCGTACTGATCGTTCCGCTGAAGCCGCGATACTACGAGCCCCTGTTGCCCGACGGCGTCGCGATGTCGGACGAGATCCGCAAGCGCTATGACGTGCTGTTGACCGAACTCCGCGCCAGCGGCGTCACTGCAATTGACGTCCGGGATGCGTTCAAGACCGTGATTACCGGCAAGCAGGAAGTCTTCTACCGCGCCGACTTTCACTGGACGACATTCGCCGCGGAGGCCACTGCCGACCAGGTGGCGACATCGATACTTTCATCCGGTCCGCTGCCGGGAAAATCCGGAACAGGAATGAAGCTCGGCGACTGGATCAACGATCGCCATCTCGGCGACCTCGCCGCCAACTTCCTTTCGCCGGAACGAAAGCGCGCGATCGGCCCCGAGGCCTACGTCATCCGCCAGGCCCCCAAATCTGACGCGGCCAAGGCTGACGCCGGATTGCTGGATAGCGATCCCGCGCCGGTGGCCGTGGTCGGAAACAGCTTTGTGCAGCCCTATTTCGGATTTTCTCAGCGGCTGTCGAACAAGATCGACCGGCCGGTCTCGCTCAAGTGGAATCCCGGGGATGTTGGCCCTTGGGCCACCTTACTGCAGTACCTTAAATCACCGGAATTTACCGGCAGCCCACCCCAATTCGTGGTGTGGCAATTTAACGAGGCTCAGCTTCAAAATGGGCCTGACGCGATCGGGGAATGGGCCGCTCCGAGCATTATCGGCCCTGTCGAATGGAACTCACGTGTGCAGGAGTCCCTGCGCAACTAGAAAAATGGTTAATGCTCGCAGCGTGGTGTTTTGCCCGATATTTTCGCAGCAAAAACATCACATCGCCAAAAAAAGTGAGAAAAATGAATGACATCAAGGCCTGCTGCGCCATTAAAGCGCCAAATCTCAGTTCCGCTGAATCGCCGCCTCGGTTACAGTTCAGCGTTATAATTTAACAGAATTGGCGTAGCGCTGGTTGCATGGGCAATTGGGGCGGGAAATACCTGAACCAGACGGCATTTCGGGCGGCGCGGGGGGCGCTTTTGCTCGCGGTGGTCCTGTGCGCCGGCGCCAGTGCCCAGGTCGCTGATAATGGTCCTCCGCTGGAGGGCGACGCCTACACGGCGACGGAAACCGCTTACAAGGCGTTCGGCCAGGGCGACTACAAGGCCTCCGCAGCAAGCGCCGCAGAGGCTGTGGCGCTCCGTCCTGATCTCCTCCGCCTGCACCTTCTCCTGATTGATTCCCTGGTCGCCGCGGGTGAGCTCGCCCAGGCCGAGCAGGCAACAAAGACCGCAGCGGCGGCGTTTGCCGGCAATCAGGAACTCGAAGGACGGCAGGCCAATATCCGGCAGCGCCTCGCCCAGCGGCCGGCCGGTGAAGGCTACAAGGCGCTTGAAAAGGGCGATGCCAAGGCGGCGGTCCGGGCGGCGCGCAGCGCGGTCGAATATGCCCCGGACTCGATGTCCTATCGCCTGTTGTTGCTGAGCGCCCAGCTCGCGGACAGCAATTTCAACGACGCGCTCGCAACGGCTACCGGCGCGATCAAGCTCGACCCCGGCAATTATGTGCCGCTGGTCTGGCGCGCTTATCTCTATCAAAAGCTGGGCAACCGGGCGCAAGCGGTGAGCGATTTCAATGCCGCCCTCGCCACCCCCAATTTGACCGATATCGAAAAGAAGAACATCCGGCTGATCGCGGCCGACGCAGCGCTTGCCTCCGGCGATTATCGCGCCGCGCAGGAGTTGTTGGCGGGATACTCGAAAACAGATCCCGCGATCGTGACGCGCCTGGGCGACGCGGATGCCACGGCGGAGAAAAAGGCGACCTTGAAGGGCGACGGCAAGCTGATGCCCTCGCCGGCGCAGACCTGTCGCGATACGCCCTATGGCTCGGTGTGCAGCCTGGAGGCGCCGCTGGTCCAGAGCATTGCCATTCCGATTATTCCCGTCGACAAGGAAGCCGAGAGTTTCGAAGCTGCAGGCAAGGCCTATCAGGCCAGCCGGGCAAAGAATTACTCTCTGGCCATCGAAGAGGCCAAAAAGGCCGTCGAGGCCAGTCCGGACACGATCGCCAATCGTCTACTGCTGGTGAACCTGATGATCAGCGCAGGCAGGCCGGCCGACGCGGAAGTGGCCGCCAGCAGGGCCATTGCGCAAGGCCAAGGCACCGCCGAAATCTACGCCCAGCGCGGCTATGCCCGTAACCTCCAGCATAATTCGCGCGGCGCGATGGCCGACTGGGAGACCGCGCTTCAGCGCGGATTGCCGCCGGATCAGGCCCGGAATGTTCGGCTGTCGCTGGCGGATGCCGCCCTCGCCGCAAAGGAGCCGGCGCGCGCGCTACGCGCCCTTCAGAAGCTGCCGGTGAGCTACGAGACGGCGATCCGCAGGGCCTATGCCCTGCAGGCGCTCGGTCGCAAGGAAGAATCCATCGCAGAATTCCGCACCGCCGAGCGCCTTGGCGCGACGGTGGTCCAGCGCGACGAAGCCTTGCGTGCCCAGATCAACACGCTCCTGGAACTGAAGCGCAAGCCGGAAGCGCGCGCGATCTTCGACCGGGCCATCGCGCACGGCCGCCTCCGCACGATGAGGGATGCCGATCTCGCCTATCTCGCCGTTGCGGTCGGCAACGACGAGGTCGCGCTGCACCGCTTCGATCGGGCGCACGACCGCGGGCAGCTCCCGCCACGGGCGACCATCGATGCCGGCTATACAGCCATGCGTCAGTTCCAGAACCCGAAAGCGATCGCCTACCTCATGGAGGGCGTCGACGCCAAAGCCGACGGCCGCATCAACATCGACGATCAGAAATTATTCGAAACCCGCCGCACGATCTCGGACCTGTCGCGCGTGTGGGGCATCAACACCTCGGTTACCTATGGAAAGGTCGGCTCGGCGCCGAACCCGTTCCTGGTCGTGAACAATCCCGCAAGCACCTACACGTCCCAGCTCGGGACCGAGTTCTATTATCGGCCCGAAGCGTTCGGTAACCGGAACGGCGCGCTGTTCGAGGTGTTCGGCCGGCTGTTTGAAACGCTCTACGATCAGGCCGGCGGCCCTACCGGATTGCGCACCACGCAAGGCATGGTCGGCGCACGCTGGAAGCCGTTCTCGGACCACAACCTCGTTCTGGAAGTGGACAAGCTGATCGCGCTTGGCGACGCGGCGCGCAACGATACGCTGTTGCGGGCGGCCTATTCCTACACGGTCGGGACGGATCTCCGCGCGATCGATACCCACTGGCCCACCTGGTACGTCTATGCCGAGGTCGACAAATTCCTCGAGAAGAGCCAGCTCGTCGGCATCGCCGAAGGACGGTTCGGACACAGCTTCCGCCTCGATCCGATCAGCCGCAATCTGGTGTTCTTCCCACATGCCGTGCTGGCTGCAAGCTACGACGACTCCTTCGCCAATCATGAAGCCTATTCGGTCGGCGCCGGCGGCTCATTGCGCTACTGGTTCGGTGAAACCAAATATCTCGCCCCTCCCTCCTATTGGGAGCTGACGCTGCAGTACCGCTTCCGGATTGCTGGCGACCGGCGGGCTGAAGGCATCTTCGCCCAGACCTCGATCAACTACTGAACGTCGGCACGTTCGGCGAGCGGCAGCTTCGCGCCGGATAGCGGCTTAAGCTTGCGCGAGTGCTGAACGCAGAACAGATCCCGCGTATCAATCGATCCGCGATCTTCGCGCCATCCCTTGATGCACAAAAAGCAAAGCCGCCTTGCGGCGGCTCTGCGATATCGAATGGAATTTGCGGGCGCTCAGGCGATCGCCAAAGCAGGCTTTGCCTTACGGCGATAGGCCATGAAACCCAGACCGGCAAAACCGGCGATCATCATGATCCAGGTAGACGGCTCGGGAACGGCGGCGTTGAACTCAGCTTCGCTGATCATGATCCACGGCTCTTTATCCGCGAGATAGGCGCTGTTATGAAACCCGCTGTAGGGATCATAATAACTATTCTCGTAGTCGTACCCATCCTGCAAAAGCTTCCCGCGGAAAAGCTGCAACCCAATCGAAAAGGCAGAGGGCACCGGATTCTTCAGCGTGAGCGTGATCAGATCCGTGCTCCCCGCATAGGGGTTACTGGCCGGCTTATAGGCAGCCGATGTCATGGTATAGAGCGACGGATCGAGCAGAGCACCGTTGAGCGAAATCGTTATGTTCGCCGGTGCACCGACCAACCCTCCCGAACCGCTTGCAGCGACATAAAGCGAAATCGACGTCACCGCCTGCCCGCCGGCGAGATGGAACAGGATCGTCGGATCCTGGTATTTCCAGCCGACATACTGGCTCGGCGCTCCGTTAAGCGACCCATAATATGGCGAGACGGCGGTAGTGAAGCCGTTGGAGATCGTGCCATCGGAGCCGCTGACCAACGAATAATTGTCGCTGGCCTTTACCCCGTCAGTCAGTTTGCCAGTGCCGCCGGAAAGCGGGGCGTCATTCACGCCGTTGTAGGGGATGGGATTTACCGATCCATTCTTGCCGGCGTTACCCGTGGGCGCCACCTCACCCGTCTTCGTATAGCTAAAGTCGAAGTAGTTTTGACCGCCGGTCGGCGTGGTGAATTGCGAGGCGCCGTTGCCGTTGTTCATCTCGTAGCTGGTGACGGTGATCAGTCCGGCTGACGCAGCCGTAGAGCCCAGCAAGGTTGTTGAGAGGGCAATGAGCAAACGAGACCGCAGCGACATATTAAATTCCTCGAGGGGCGAACAAATAAATCGAACACCAACGTTTATTGTTACCAAACTATTACCACGGGCGTTACGGGGTGCAAGCCGCATCTTCCGTGCCAACGTTTATCGTTAACAGCCTGAACGCGCAGGTTGCCGCAAAAATGTCACCCGGACCCGCGCTTCGGTTGGATTCAAGCTCCTCTTGAGGGGTTCAACTCGTCTTGGCCGATTCCCCGCTCCCAGATGTGTCCTCCCGGCAAGGGCCGAGGTTCAATCCTCAAAAGACCGTGATAACCATCGCTGCAATATTGGCCAGCCTTTAATTGAGGCCGCTTATTAACCTTCATTTAAATTGCTCTTCTTCGCCCGAGTGACCTTGCAAGGCGACGGGCTAATTCTGCCGCCGGCCGTCCGAGCGGTACTTTGCGGTCGGATTACCGGGCTGGTTTGCCTGGACGGCGGGATCCGGCACCCTTGCAAACTCGTTGGTCACGCCATCCGGAGCCGGCCCACGAAAAACAAAGAAGCCCCGGTCAGTGACCACGATGTCGCCCTTCTGAAGCAGGGTATCGTTCATGGCCATATCCGAAGCGATCCGCGCAGCCTCGGCGGCAGAGGGCGGCGACCGCCTGATGCGACCGCTCTCCTGTGCAAACGCCGTAGCGCTCAACATTAGGGCCGCCGGGACGACCAAGGGTTTCCACATAGCTTTCCGACACAACACAGGAGGCAGGCGGCCATCGCTACAGAAAAGCCGCCAGCGCGGCGCTTCTTGTGAATCGTGTGGCCCAATGTTCGATCAAGCTTGAAACGATGCCCGCTCCCCGACCCGCGGCCACCGGACCGTAGGGTCCAACGGCCCCGGTCCTGCAAGCTATCACGTAGGTTCCAGCGTCGTCACGGTGGGGCGAAAGGTCTAGGAATTCATTCTGACCTTGGCCATCCCCGAGCATACCGTGGCGGCGAACCTGTTTTCTGAACCCGCTTTCGGTTCGACGTCTGGCTTGCGATCAACCCCGTCCAATTGGCCGCGCAGCGCCCTTTCGAGCTGCAGCCAATCGCCTTCCTTTATCTCGGTCGATTCATTCAACGCTGCCAGCAGCGCGCTCGTCAGCCTATCCGGCATGGAACCCATCCTCTTGCGCCATCCGGCAGCCACTCCGGAGATCACAAGCCCAAAAAGAGCGGCGATGCAACCTACCCCAAGGCGGTCATCACTCCGACGCTATCCAGGATGGGAACCCGACCGCACAGCGATTCGCAAGCCGACCAGCTGACTTGTCGTCCCTTTTTCCGGCCAAGTGGCGGAGGCGCATCTATGCCCGAAACAGCCC
>Ga0207689_10005109_pt1 | contig 11801 bp, 8 predicted proteins | sample KBSMisM52_FD_184312 | JGI IMG/M metagenome (GOLD analysis project Ga0207689, IMG submission 184312) | Miscanthus rhizosphere microbial communities from Kellogg Biological Station, Michigan, USA - KBS Miscanthus M5-2 (SPAdes) (version 2) | ecosystem: Host-associated > Plants > Roots > Rhizosphere... | reverse complement strand
CAACCAGAAGCTGAACGTGAACGGCGGCGCCATAGCGATCGGACATCCGTACGGCATGTCAGGGACGCGGCTGGTCGGCCACGCGCTTCTCGAGGGACGACGGCGCGGCTCTCGCTATGTCGTCGTCACCATGTGTGTCGGAGGCGGCATGGGGGCCGCGGGTATTTTCGAGCGGATTTAGAAGCGGTTTTCAAACGGCGGACCCGATAGGGTCCGCACTACGACAGGAATCGCGCGGGGATGGGCCCCGCGAGAAAAACGAAAGCCTAGAGCGGACTGGGGTGGGCCCAGCGAGCGGAGTAAGCATGCCAACAACATTTTCATCGGCGATCTCGGTTCTGCGCGGCGGCGCATGGCTGCTCGAATCGTCCGACCCCGACGCCGTCTTCACGCCGGAACGCTTGACCGAGGAACATCGCTTGATCGGCCAGACGACGAAGGAGTTCGTCGACCAACAGGTGGCGCAGCTCGACGTCGTGCTGCTGATGGTGCAGATCCTGCTGGCGCTGGCGATCCTGATCGCGGTGCTGGGCATCGTCAACACGCTGGCGCTGTCGGTGCTGGAACGCACCCGGGAGCTGGGGCTTGTGCGCGCCGTGGGGCTCAGCCGGGGTCAGTCGATGCGCATGGTCACCGTCGAGGCCGTGGTGATCTCGGTGTTCGGGGCGCTGCTCGGCGTCGTGGTCGGCACCGGACTCGGCGTCGCCGTGGTGAAGGCGCTCAAGGACGACGGCATCACCGCGCTGGCCCTGCCCTGGCAGAGCCTGGGGACCTACCTGCTGCTGGGCGCCGTGATCGGGGTCATCGCGGCGGTGATCCCCGCGATCCGCGCGGCCCGCACCAACGTGCTGCAGGCGATCGCGTACGAGTGAGGTGATCCGTGGACGGCTGCTACCGGGGATTCGGTAGCAGCCGTCCCAGGCTTTCGGGCGTGACCCCTTCGAGGCTCGGCACCAGGGTCACGCCCGGTTGCTCGTCCAGGGCGACCTCGGACGGGACGCCGAGCACCACGCAGCCCGCCGCGAGGGCGCTGACGATGCCGTTCGGCGAGTCCTCGATCGCCACGCAGCGGGCCGGGTCGGCGCCGATCAACTCCGCCGCCGTGCGGTACGGCGCCGGGTGCGGCTTCGTCTCGTCCAGGTCGTCGCCGGCGACCACGGCGTCGAAGTTCGCGGCGCCGATCGTGACCAGCGCGACCTCCACCAGGTGCCGGTGGGTGGCCGTGACCAGCGCCGTCGGGACGCCGGCGGCCCGCACCGCGGCCAGCAGCTCGGCCGCGCCGGGCCGCCACACCAGTCCGCCGGTGAACAGCTCCGCGACCCGTTCCTCCAGCCAGCGCACGCTCTCCGCCGGGTCGGCGACCACGCCGAGGTCGTCGTGCAGGATCGTCATGGACTGCGCCATGTTGGTGCCGACCATCGCGTGGCGTGCGGCGCCGGACAGCTCACCGCCGAGATGCCCGGCCAATTCGTCGAGGCCGACCGACCACACCTTCTCGCTGTCGACAAGCGTGCCGTCCATGTCGAACAGGACACCGGCGGGCAGGTTCGTCACCGGTCCATGATCCGCGGGATCGGGCCGGTCGACCACTCAGCCCGCCGGTTCGCCTGTCGATTCTGCGGCCGTGGGTGCCTCACCGCGCGCGGCCATCGGCTACGCCGCCCTCACCGGGCCGGCCGTCGTCGTGCACCAGTTCCTGCCCGCGAGCGCCCGTCCGACGTCGTTCCTCCTGATCGCCGCCTCAACGATCCCACCGGTCGTCGCGCTGCTGCGGCGTACCGGGCGGGCCGACCGGACGCCCTGGTGGCTGCTGCTCGCCGCGATGTCGACGCTGCTCGTCGTCAACACGATGGTCGCCACCGGGCTGCCCGCGCTGCGGATGCCCGCCGAGTTCATCGTCACCGTCGGGCACGCCCTGCTGCTGGCCGCCGCGCTGAAGCTGGTGGCCCGGCGCGGCCGCAGCGACGTCGGCGGTCTCATCGACGCCTCGGTGGCGCTGATGGGTCTCGGTGCGGTGCTCTGGAGTGGGCTGCTGCAGCCCCACCTCGCCGCGCGGCACAGCCCGCTGGGCGCGCAGATCGCCCTGTTCGTCAGCGTGTTCGTGCTGACGGGCGTGCTGGGGGCATTGGGGCGCCTGGTGTTCACCGGCGGACGCCGCCTGATCGCGCTGCACCTGTTCCTGATCGCGCTGCTCATGGCGCTGGCCGGGAATACCGCGCTGGCGATGACCACCGGCTCCATGACGCAGCACCGGCTGCCGTGGGTGGAGGCGCTCCTGCTCGTCGCCTACCTGTGCGTCGGTGGCGCGGCCCTGCACCCGTCCGCGGGTGCGCTGGCGCGGCCGGGGCCCGCGCCCGCCGACGACCTCAGCGGGGGGCGTCTGGTCTTCCTCGGCGCCGCGATCGTGGCGAGCCCCCTGGTCGGCGGCGGCCGGCAGCTGGTCGGGCTGCCCGCCGACGGCCTGCTCATCGCGCTCGGCACGCTCGCCGTCGCGCCGCTGGTGATGCTGCGCATCCACCGGCTGGCGACGGCCCGCCAGCGGGCCGAACGCGCGCTGGCCCATCAGGCCACCCACGACGTCCTGACCGGCCTGCCGAACCGCGCCGAACTGCACACGCGGCTGGACGCGGCGCTGCGGCGCGACCGGGAGCGGGAGTCGCCCGCGGTGGTGGTCCTGTTCTGCGATCTGAATGGGTTCAAGCGCGTCAACGACCGGCTCGGGCACGCGGCCGGGGACCAGCTTCTGCTCGACGTGGCGGGCCGGCTGCGGGCGACGCTGCGGGCCGGCGACACGCTGGCGCGCTACGGCGGCGACGAGTTCGTCGTGTTGTGCGAGGACACCGACCAGGACGGCGCCGCGGCCACCTGCACCGATCGGATCCACGCCGCGCTGGAGGCGCCGATCGTGCTCGACGCCGGCCCGGTCGAGGTCGGCGCGAGCGTCGGGGCGGCGCTGGCCGACGGGCGAACGGACGCCGACGAGTTGATCCGTGCCGCGGACGCGCGCATGTACCGAGCCAAGAAGCGTCGGCACGCCGAAGTGGCGGCTTAGTCCGCCACCCCCGACGATCTTGCAGTCGTGGTGCCAGTATTCGTGCTCATTCGCGGTAGTTTGTCCGGCACCACAAGTGCAAGATCGACGCGATCATGGGGCGGGTTCGCAGGCCTACTTGGCGTTGAAGTACGACGCTTCCGGGTGGTGGACCACCAGGGCGTCCGTGGCCTGCTCGGGGACCAGCTGGTACTCCTCGCTCAGTGTCACGCCGATGCGCTCGGAGCCCAGCATCGCCACCAGCTTGCCGCGGTCCTCCAGGTCCGGGCAGGCCGGGTAGCCGAACGAGTAGCGGCAGCCGCGGAAGTCGGTCCGCAGGATCCCGTCGAGGTCGGCAGGGTCGTCGGCGGCCATCGGGCGGCCGTCGGGCAGCACGAGCTCGTGCCGGATGCGCCGGTGCCAGTACTCGGCCAGCGCCTCGGTGAGCTGCACCGACAGGCCGTGCACCTCGAGGTAGTCGCGGTAGGCGTTGCCGGCGAACAGCTTCGCCGCGTACTCGCTCACCGGCTGCCCCACGGTGACCAGCTGGAACGCGATCACGTCCAACGGCCCGGAGCCGCGCGGCTTGAAGAAGTCGGCGATGCACAGCCGGCGGTCGCGCCGCTGCCGGGGGAAGGAGAACCGGGCCCGCTCGGCGGCGGCGTTCTCGTCCAGGACGACCACGTCGTTGCCCTCGGCGTAGCACGGGAAGTACCCGTAGACCACGGCCGCCTCGAGCACCTTGTCGGTGGCCAGCCGGTCCAGCCAGTACCGCAGCCGCGGCCGGCCCTCGGTCTCCACCAGCTCCTCGTACGTGGGGCCGCTGCCGCCGCGGCTGCCGCGCAGCCCCCACTGGCCGAGGAAGGTCGCCCGCTCGTCGAGCAGCGCGGCGTACTCGGCCAGCGCGATGCCCTTGACCACGCGGGTCCCGTAGAACGGCGCGGCCGGCACGTCGGCGTTCGGGTCGACGTCGGAACGCACGCTCACGTCGTCGAGGGACGGCAGGTCCTCGCGGACGATGACCTGGCGGGCGCGGCGCTCCCGGCGCGCGGCCAGGGCCTTCTCGCGGGCCTCGTCCACGACGGGCGTCCCACCCCGCTTGGCGGTCATCACGCGCTCCATGAGGGCCAGGCCCTCGAAGGCGTCGCGGGCGTAGTGGACCTCGCCGTTGTACAGGGCGCGCAGGTCGTCCTCGACGTAGGCGCGGGTCAGCGCCGCACCGCCGAGCAGCACCGGGAACCGGCCGGCGATGCCCCGGGTGTTCATCTCCTCCAGGTTCTCTTTCATGATCACCGTGGACTTGACGAGCAGCCCGGACATGCCGATCGCGTCGGCGCGCGAGTCCTCGGCGGCGTCGAGGATCGCCGAGATCGGCTGCTTGATGCCGATGTTGACGACCTCGTAGCCGTTGTTGGTGAGGATGATGTCGACGAGGTTCTTGCCGATGTCGTGCACGTCGCCGCGCACGGTGGCCAGCACGATGCGGCCCTTGCCGCCGTCGTCGGACTTCTCGATGTGCGGCTCGAGGTACGCGACGGCCTGCTTCATCACCTCGGCCGACTGCAGCACGAACGGCAGCTGCATCTGGCCGGAGCCGAACAGCTCGCCGACCACCTTCATCCCGTCGAGCAGGGTGTCGTTGATGATGTCCAGCGCGCTCTTGGACTCCAGCGCGGCGTCGAGATCGGCCTCCAGGCCGGTCCGCTCGCCGTCGATGATGCGACGCTTGAGCCGCTCGTCCAATGGCAGCGCGGCCAGCTCCTCGGCCCGGCCCGCGCGGGCGGCCGCCATGTCGACGCCCTCGAACAGCTCGATGAACCGCTGCAGCGGGTCGTAGCCCTCGCGCCGCCGGTCGTAGACCATGTCGAGCGCGACCTCGCGCTGCTCGTCCGGGATGCGGTTCATCGGCAGGATCTTGCTGGCGTGCACGATCGCGCTGGTGAGGCCCGCCTGCTGGCACTCGTGCAGGAACACCGAGTTGAGCACCTGCCGGGCGGCCGGGTTCAGGCCGAAGGAGATGTTGGAGATGCCGAGCGTGAAGTTGACGCCGGGGAAACGCTCCGCGATCTGCCGGATGGCCTCGATGGTCTCGATGGCGTCGCGGCGGGTCTCCTCCTGACCGGTGGAGATCGGGAACGTCAGGCAGTCGACGAGGATGTCCTGGACCCGCAGCCCCCAGTTGGTGGTGAGGTCCTCGATGAGCCGGGCCGCGACGCGCACCTTCCATTCGGCGGTGCGGGCCTGGCCCTCCTCGTCGATGGTCAGCGCCACGACGCCGGCGCCGTGTTCGCGCACGATCGGCATCACCCGCTGGTAGCGGGACCCGGGGCCGTCGCCGTCTTCGAAGTTGACGGAGTTGACGACGCACCGGCCGCCGAGCGACTCCAGGCCGGCCTCGATCACGTTCGGCTCGGTGGAGTCGAGCATGATCGGCAGCGTGGACGCGGTGGCGAACCGGCCGGCGAGCTGGCGCATGTCGTCGGCGCCGTCCCGGCCGACGTAGTCGACGCACAGGTCCAGCAGATGCGACCCGTCGCGGGCCTGCTCGCGGGCGATCTCGACGCACTTGTGGAAGTCGGCGGCGAGCATGGCCTCGCGGAAGGCCTTGGAGCCGTTGGCGTTGGTGCGCTCACCGACCATGAGCACGCCGGCGTCCTGGGCGAACGGGACATGGTGGTACATCGAGGACACGCCGGCGTCGACCGCCGGCTCCCGCCGCGCGGGTGCGACGCCGGTGAGCCGCTGCGCGACAGTGCGGATGTGCTCCGGCGTGGTGCCGCAGCAGCCACCGACCAGCACCGCCCCGTACTCGGTGGCGAAGCGGTGCAGCGCCTCGGCGAGCTCGTCGGGGGTCAGCGGGTACACCGCGCCCTGCGGGGTGAGCTGCGGCAGACCGGCGTTCGGCATCACCGACAGCGGGACGCGCGCGTGCTGAGCCAGGTAGCGCAGGTGCTCGCCCATCTCGGCCGGGCCGGTGGCGCAGTTGAGCCCGATGAGGTCGATGCCGAGCGGCTCGAGCGCCGTCAGCGCCGCCCCGATCTCGCTGCCGACCAGCATGGTGCCGGTGGTCTCGACGGTGACGTGGCAGACCAGCGGGACCGCGCGGGAGGCGGCCATCGCGCGCTTGGCGCCGACCACCGCTGCCTTCGTCTGGAGCAGGTCCTGGCAGGTCTCGACGATCAGCGCGTCGGCGCCACCGGCGAGCAGGCCGGCGGCGTTGTCGCGGTACGCGTCGCGCAGGTCGGCGTAGGAGACGTGGCCGAGCGTCGGCAGCTTCGTGCCGGGACCCATCGACCCGAGCACGTAGCGCCTGCGCTCCGGCGTGCTGAACCGGTCGGCGGCCTGGCGGGCCAGCCGGGCCGACGCCTCGGCGAGCTCGACGATCCGCTCGGCGATGCCGTACTCGCCCAGCGCGCTCAGGTTGGTGCCGAAGCTGTTCGTCTCGACGAGGTCGGCCCCGGCCTCGAGGTACGCCTCGTGCACCTGGCGAACCACGTCGGGCCGGGTGACGTTGAGGACCTCGTTGCAGCCCTCGAGCCCCTCGAAGTCGTCGAGACCGAGGTCGAAGGCCTGCAGCATCGTGCCCATCGCCCCGTCGGCCACGAGGACACGACCGGCGTCGGCGGAGCCGACTCTGCCGGCTCCGCTGCCGGCGTCTGCGAACAGCTGTTCAGAAGGCATTGTTCGAGGCTACCCAAGCTGGTGCGGGCGCGGATGCGACCCGTGGACGTGAAGCGCGCGACACCCGGACGGCTCGCGCGACAACCGGACAACTACAGGCGACCGTCGGCCACGGCCTGGCGCACCCACGGGATGACCTCGTCGAGCATGTCCTCGAGGGTCGTGGTGGCCTCGAAGCCGAGCACCTCGCGCGCCTTGGTGACATCCGGGACGCGCTTCTGCACGTCGTACTCGAACGGGTCGTCGCTGGTGAGCCGCAGCGGCACGTCGGGACCCTTGATCTTGCGCCAGATCACCTCGGCCAGCTCGCGGACGGTGGTGGACTCGGCCGTCGAGATGTTGAAGTCCTCGTTGCGGGCCTTGTCGCTCTCCATCGCGGTGACGATGCCCTTGGCGAGGTCGCCGCCGTAGGTGTAGTGCCGCACCTGGCTGCCGTCGCCGAGGATGTGCAGCGGGTCCTGCCCCTTGAGCACCTTCTGCACCAGGTCGGGCACCACGTGCGACATGGCGAGCTTCACGTTGCCGGAGAGCACCTCGGCCTCGCCCAGCGCCCGACCCTCGCCGACGCCGACGCAGTTGAACGGCCGGACGATCGTGTACGGCAGCTTGTACTGGTCCCAGGCGGCCCTCGCGTAGTACTCGACGGCCAGCTTCTGGAACCCGTAGGACGACAGCGGCGGTGGGATACGGCGCTCGTCGCCCTCCTTCGACGGCCAATGCTCCGTCGACTCGAAGACCATCGACGAGGAGAGGTAGGTCGCCTTCTGCAGGCGTCCCTCCTTGCTCGCCTTGATCGCCGCGTCGCACGAGGCGGCCATGATCCGCTCGTTGGTGGCGAGCAGGTCGTAGGCGTAGGCGTGGAAGTACGAGATGCCGCCGATCATCGCCGCGCCGACGATGAAGTGGTCGCAGTCGCTGAGCAGGCCGGTGAGCAGCTCGGTGTCGCGCGCGTCGCCCTCGACGAAGTGGTAGTCGGGGTTGTCGTCGTAGCTGTGGCTCACCGGCCCGTACTTCGAGAAGTTGTCCACGCCGACGACCTGGTGGCCGCGGCGCAGCAGCTCCTCGACGACGTACCCGCCGATGAAGCCGGCGGAACCGGTGATCAGAACCTTCGCCACGGAACGCTTCCCCTCGATGATTCGGTCGATGCTTCGGAAAACTTAGGCGGTGGCCGCCGGGCCGGTGTCGGCGGGTCCCGTCGTCGCGCCGGCCCCGGGGCCGGCGCTCGCGCCGGCCGCCGGGCCGGGCTCGACGGCCGATGCGGCTTTGGTCGACACGTCCGCGGCCGGTTCGTCGCCGATCGCGCGGTCGGCCGCGCCGTCGCGGATCTGCTCCGCGGAGAGCTTGCGGCCGTAGGCGAACCAGTACCAGCGCAGGTACTTGGGCAGCCAGCGGGCGACGTCGAAGCGCGAGTCGCCGAGCTGGCGGTCGAGCCAGATCGTCGGCAGCTCCGCGACGGGCAGCCGCATGCGGGCCGCCTTCGCGGTGAGCTCCAGGCCGATCTCGAAGCCGCTGCGGCTCTCGATGCCGACGCTGCGCACGAAGTCCGTCGAGTACGCCTTGAAGCTGTTGGTGGCGTCGCGCGTGCCGACCCGGGCGAACATGTGCAGCGACTTGCCGGCCCAGCGCGACATCATCCGCTTCATCCGCGGGCCGCCGACCTGCTGGCCGCCGGGCATGTACCGGGACGCCGCCGCGACCACCACGCCCCGGTCGACGAGCCGGGCCAGTTCGTCGATCTGGCGCGGGTCGTCGGAGCCGTCGGCCATCGTCACCACGGCGACCGGCGCGGCGGCCGCGTCGATGCCGAAGCGGATGGCGTTGGCCGGGCCGCGCCCGTACGTGTTGAGCACGGCGCGCACGCGCGGATCCTCCCGGTTCACCTTCTCCACGTACGGCACCGTCGAGTCGTCCGGGGTGTCGTGCACGACGAGCACCTCGCACGGGAGAGTGACCTCGCGGAGGATCCGGTGCAGGCAGACGAGAATGTTCTCGCCCTCCTGGTAGGCGGGGATGACGATCGAGACCTGCGGTCTCATATACGCATCCCCCGCCCGGCGATGCCCCACATGTCGGCGACCGGTTTGTCCGTCACGAGGTCTCTGTACTCGGGGTGCGGCGCCGCGATCACCAGCAGGTCGGCCTTGGTGAGCACGTCGTCGAGCGGGACGAACCGCGGGTCGTTGATGTACGGGTCGGTGCACAGCGTGTCGGCGGCCTTGAGCATGAGGATCTTGCGCAGCTTGTAGGCCAGGCTCTCCCGCGAGTCGTCGCTGCCGCCCTTGAACGCCATGCCGAGCACGCCGACGGTCATCTTCGGCAGGTCGAACTGCTGCTCCAGCTTGGAGACCAGGTACAGCGGCAGGCCCTCGTTGATGAGCATCGCCGTGTGGCCGATCACGAAGTTGTTGTTGTTGAACGCCGCCAGCTGCATCGTGTCCTTGAGCAGGCACGGCCCGGCCGCGAAACCGGGGCCCGGCAGGTCGGCCGCGCGTGGGTACTCGTGCCGGATCGCGTGCCGGATGCGCTCGAAGTCCAGGCCGAAGTCGTTGGCCATCATCCAGAACTGGTTCGCGGTGGCGAACTTGATGTAGCGCCAGGTGTTGGTGAACAGCTTCGCGAGCTCGGCCTCCTCGGGCACGAGCGGCACGATGTTCTCGGTCAGCGCGCTGAAGAAGGCGCTCGCCCGCTCCAGCGCCCGGTCGCCGCGTGCGGAGACGATCTGGGGCAGCGTGAACAGCTCGGTCATCGCGTGACCCTCGGCAATGCGCTCGGGACAGAACGCGACGTCGATGTCGAGGCCGTGCCGTTGCAGGAGCCGCTCGGTCAGCGCGGTGACGCCCGGGTGCACGGTGCTGCGCAGGACCACCAGCTGGCCGTCGCGCAGGTGGTCGACGCACCGCTCGAGCGCGCGCGGGACGGCGGCGAGATCGGGGTTGAGGTGCTCGTCGACGGGCGTGCCGACGATCACGATGAGCGTGTCGGCCGACCCGACGCTCGCCGGGTCGGTGGTCGCGTCGAGATTGCCGTTCGCGACCGCGGCCCGCAGCGGCTCGGCCGCGCCGTCCTCGTCGAACGGCAGGCAACCGCCGTTGACCGTGTCGACCGCCGCCGCGTTGATGTCATACAGCGTGACCGTACGACCACGCGACGCGAGCGCGATGCCCAGCGGCAGGCCGACCCGGCCACAACCGCCGATGATGACGGCGTCGCGCGTCTCACGGTCCGTTCCCGCAGCAGTCACTCTCTTCAGCCTCTCGTACGGCGAGTCTCCACGCCACCGCCCGCGTGCCCAGCCGGTCAACGATTGCTGATCCGCCGCAGATGCGGACGGTCGCTCGAGCGGCACGGACCGGTCCAAATCCCGGGGGCCGGGACATTCAGCACCCTTTTTGCCAGCGCAGCATAGAGGGGCCCGCGCGGCCTTGTCACACCGCCCGTGACGGCCCGTCGCGCAATCCTCTCCCGCGACGCGCCCCGGCGCGGTCGTGAGCAGCGGCCACGTAGCCCGCGTAGGCTGGGTCGGTGACCGAGTTCGACGGCCTACCCGTGCTGCGCTCCCCCGTCGCCATCGCCGCGTTCGAGGGATGGAACGACGCCGCCGACGCGTCCACGGCCGTGGTCGAGCACCTGGAAGAGATCTGGCAGGCGAAGTCGGTGGCTTCGCTCGACCCCGAGGAGTTCTACGACTTCCAGGTCAACCGGCCGACGATCACGCTGACCGACGGCGAGGTTCGCAAGATCGATTGGCCCACCACCCGGTTCGCGGTCGCGACGCCGCCCGGCACGGAGCGCGACATCGTGCTGATCCGCGGCATCGAGCCCAGCATGCGCTGGCGCACGTTCTGCGACGAGGCGCTCGAGGTCTGCCACAGCCTCGACGTGACCCGGATCGTCCTGCTCGGCGCCCTGCTGGCCGACGTCCCGTTCACCCGGCCGTTACCGATCAGCGGCAGCGCGTCCGACCGGACGGTGGCCGAGCGGTACGGCCTGACGCTGAGCCGGTACGAGGGCCCGGTCGGGATCGTGAGCGTTCTCCAGGACGCGGCGCAGCGCGCCGAGCTCGAAGCGATGTCGTTCTGGGTGCATGTGCCCCACTACGCGAACAACCCGCCGTGCCCGAAGGCCACGCTGGCCCTGCTGCACCGCATCGAAGAGGTGCTCGACCTGCCGATCCCGACGGCCGACCTGGCCGAGGAGTCGACCGAGTGGGAGACCCGGCTGCGCCAGGCCGCCGAGCAGGATGCCGAACTGGCCGAGTACGTGCGCGAGCTGGAGGAGCGCTCCGGCGACGACACCATACAGCCGCTGTCCGGCGACGAGATCGCCCAGGAGTTCGAGCGCTACCTGCGCCGCCGCGGCGGCCAGGCCGGCCCCACGGCCAGCTTCTAGCTTTCCGCGACCTACTGCTGGTACGACTCCAGGAACCGCGCGATTCGCGCTATCGCCTCTTCCAGTTCGGCGACCCTGGGCAGGGTGACGACCCGGAAGTGGTCGGGCTCGGGCCAGTTGAACGCCGTGCCCTGCACCACCAGTAGCCGCTCGTTCAGCAGCAGGTCCAGCACGAACTTCTCGTCGTCGTAGATCGGGTACATCGCGGGGTCCAGGCGCGGGAACATGTACAGCGCACCGGTCGGCTTCACGCACGACACGCCCGGGATCGCGGTGAGCGCGGCGTACGCGGCGTCGCGCTGCTCCACCAGCCGGCCGCCGGGCAGCACCAGGTCGTTGATGCTCTGGTAGCCGCCGAGTGCGGTCTGCACCGCGTGCTGGGTCGGCACGTTCGGGCACAGCCGCATGTTCGCGAGGATCTCGATGCCCTCGATGTAGCTCTCGGCGTGCTGCTTCGGGCCGGAGATCACCAGCCAGCCGGTACGGAACCCGGCGACCCGGTAGGACTTCGACAGCCCGTTGAACGTCAGGCACAGCAGGTCGGGCGCCAGGGCCGCGGTCGACGTGTGCGTGGCGTCGTCGTAGAGGATCTTGTCGTAGATCTCGTCGGAGAGCAGTAGCAGATGGTGGCGGCGGGCCAACTCGACGAGCTGCTCCAGCAGTTCGGGCGGGTACACCGCACCCGTCGGATTGTTCG
>Ga0207689_10005108_pt1 | contig 11804 bp, 11 predicted proteins | sample KBSMisM52_FD_184312 | JGI IMG/M metagenome (GOLD analysis project Ga0207689, IMG submission 184312) | Miscanthus rhizosphere microbial communities from Kellogg Biological Station, Michigan, USA - KBS Miscanthus M5-2 (SPAdes) (version 2) | ecosystem: Host-associated > Plants > Roots >... | reverse complement strand
ATCGAGAACCAGGCCCGTATTTGACACAGCTCCACCGTTCCCGGTCTGGGAACCTCGTTCGGCCGCGGCGGCGCCACCAACTACCAGCAGGACCTCGTCCACTCGGACTGCATCGTCATCCAGGGCTCCAACATGGCCGAGGCGCACCCCGTCGGCTTCCAGTGGGTGATGGAGGCCAAGCGCCGGGGCGCCACGGTGATCCACGTCGACCCGCGGTTCACCCGCACCTCCGCGGTGGCCGACCTGCACGTCCCGATCCGGGCGGGCACCGACATCGCGTTCCTGGGCGGCTTGATCCACCACGTCCTGGAGACCGGCGCCTACTTCGAGGACTACGTGCGCGCGTACACCAACGCGCCCATGATCCTGCGGGACGACTTCTGCGACACCGAGGACCTGGACGGGCTGTTCTCCGGGTTCGACCCGGAGACCGGCACCTACGACGTGCGGTCCTGGGAGTACAAGGACGACGACGTGGGCGCGGCGGTCGGGCCCCGGGACGACCGGTCCAAGGTGCCCGAGCACGAGCGCGGGGAGATCGCCGGGTCGGGCGGCGCCCCGACGAGCACGGACCCGCACCGCGACGACACCCTGCAACACCCGCGCTGCGTCTTCCAGGTGCTCAAGCGGCACTTCTCCCGCTACACGCCGGAGATGGTGCACGAGGTCTGCGGCATCGCCCCGGAGGTGTTCGCCGAGGTCGCCGAGGCGCTCACCCGCAACTCCGGCCGGGAGCGCACGAGCGCGTTCTGCTACGCGGTGGGCTGGACGCACCACACGGTGGGCGTGCAGTACATCCGCGCCGCCTCGATCCTGCAGATGCTGCTGGGCAACATCGGCCGTCCGGGCGGCGGCATCCTCGCGCTGCGCGGGCACGCCAGCATCCAGGGCTCCACCGACATCCCCACGCTGTTCGACATGCTCCCGGGCTACATCCCGATGCCGCACGCGCACCGCGAGCAGGACCTGGAGACCTACATCGCCGCGAACACCGGCGACAAGGGCTTCTGGGGCAACATGGACGCCTACGTCGTGAGCCTGCTCAAGGCCTGGTTCGGCGATGCCGCCACCCCGGACAACGACTTCTGCTTCGACCACCTGCCCCGGCTCGACGGCGACCACTCCAGCTTCGAGACGGTGATGGCGCAGGCCCGCGGCGAGGTGCCCGGGTACCTCGTGATCGGGGAGAACCCGGCCATCGGCACCGCCAACGCCCGCCAGCAGCGGCACGGCCTCGCGAAGCTCGAGTGGCTCGTCGTCCGCGACCTGAACATGATCGAGACGGCCACGTTCTGGAAGGACGGCCCCGAGATCGCCACCGGCGAGCTGCGCACCGCCGACATCGGCACCGAGGTGTTCTTCCTGCCCGCCGCCGCCCACAGCGAGAAGGACGGCACGTTCACCAACACCCAGCGGCTGCTGCAGTGGCACCACAAGGCCGTCGAGCCGCCCGGCGACTGCCGCAGCGACCTGTGGTTCTACTACGAGCTCGGACGGCGCATCAAGGAACGCCTCGCGGGCTCGACCGATCCGCGCGACCGCCCGCTGCAGGACCTGACCTGGGACTACCCCGTCGACGAGAGCGGCGAGCCGAGCGCGGACGCCGTCCTGCGCGAGATCAACGGCACGGACGCCGACGGCAAGGCGGTGAGCGGGTACACGGCGTTGAGGAACGACGGGTCCACCGCCTGCGGCTGCTGGATCTACTCCGGCGTGTACGCCGACGAGGTCAACCAGTCGATGCGCCGCCGTCCCGGCCAGGAGCAGGACCTCGTCGCCGCCGAGTGGGGCTGGGCGTGGCCGATGAACCGCCGGGTCCTCTACAACCGGGCCTCCGCCGACCCCGACGGCAAGCCCTGGAGCGAGCGCAAGAAGCTGATCTGGTGGGACGGCAACGCCTGGACCGGCGGCGACGTGCCCGACTTCCCGGTCGGCACCGCACCGACCTACCGCCCACCGCCGGACGCCCGCGCCGCGGAGGCCATCGGCGGCGACGAGCCGTTCGTCATGCAGGCCGACGGACGGGCCTGGCTGCACGCACCCGCCGGGCTGTTGGACGGGCCGATGCCCACGCACTACGAGCCCCAGGAGTCCCCGGTGCCCAACGCGCTCTACCCCGCCGTGGGCGCCAACCCCGCCCGCCAGCAGTTCAAGCGGCCCGACAACCCCTACCACCCGCCGCCCGGCTCGGCGGGCGCCGCGGTGTTCCCGTTCGTCTTCACCACCTTCCGCGTGACCGAACACCACACCGCGGGCGGGATGAGCCGCTGGACGCCGCACCTGAACGAGCTGATGCCCGAGATGTTCCTGGAGATATCCCCCGAGCTCGCCGCACTGCGCGGTCTGCGCAACGGCCAGTGGTGCCACGTCGTGACCGCGCGCTCCGCGATCGAGGGCCGGGCGCTGGTCACCGAGCGGGCCAAGCCGCTGCGCGTGGGGGGCACGACGATCCACCAGATCGGCGTGCCGTGGCACTGGGGTTTCGACGGGCTGTCCACCGGCGACGCCGCCAACGAGCTGCTGTCGGTCACGCTCGACCCGAACGTGCACATCATGGAGACGAAGGCCGCCACGTGCGACATCCGGCCGGGCCGCAGGCCGCACGGCCCGGACCTGGTCGCCTTCCTCGCCGACTACCGCCGCCGCGCCGGGCTGGAGGACTGATGGGCAACTCCTGGTACGGCCCGCTCGCCGACCCGTCGGGCAACGCGGGCTACGCCGCCGACCACCCGCCCCGCGTGGGCTTCTTCACCGACACCAGCGTCTGCATCGGCTGCAAGGCGTGCGAGGTGGCGTGCAAGGAGTGGAACGCGCTGCCCGCGGACGGCCCGCACCACGACCAGCCCGACCTGCTGGACCTCACCGCCACCAGCTACGACAACACCGGAGCGCTGGGCGCCAGCACCTACCGGCACGTGGCGTTCGTCGAGCAGACCCGGCCCCGGGCCGCCGCGGCCACCGTCGACCTCGGCATGCCGCTGCCCGCGAACGACGGTGACGCCACCGAGGTCCGCTGGCTGATGGCCTCGGACGTCTGCAAGCACTGCACGCACGCCGCGTGCCTCGACGTCTGCCCCACCGGGGCGTTGATCCGCACCGAACACGGCACCGTCCTGGTGCAGGACGACGTGTGCAACGGCTGCGGCTACTGCATCCCGGCCTGCCCGTACGGCGTGATCGACCAACGCAAGGGCAGCCGCGAGGAGGGCGGCGGGGGCGCCTTCAAGTGCACGATGTGCCACGACCGCCTCGGCGCGGGCCTGCAACCGGCCTGCGCCACCGCCTGCCCCACCGAGTCGATCCAGTTCGGGCCGCTCGACGAGCTGCGGGAACGGGCGGCCCGGCGGGTCGAGACCCTCCACGAACGGGGGGTGCCCGAGGCCCGCCTCTACGGCCACGACCCCGACGACGGGGTCGGCGGCGACGGGGCGTTCTTCCTGCTGCTCGACGAGCCCGAGGTCTACGGGCTGCCGCCGGACCCGGTCGTCACGACCCGCGACCTGCCCTCCATGTGGCGCCACGCCGCCGCGGCCGCGCTGACCGTGGCCGCGACCGTGGCCGCGGCGTTCCTCGGCGGCCGCCGGTGAGCCCGCGCCGGGTGGGCCGCGGCGAACGGCTGATGGTGCCCGACGCCGAGTTCAGCTCCTACTACGGGCGGCCGATCCTCAAGAGCCCCACCTGGAAGGTGCCCGACGTCCCGCTCTACCTGTACCTCGGCGGCGCCGCGGGCACGTCCGCCTGCATCGCGGCGCTCGCCGACGTGACCGGGCGCGGGCCGCTGCGCCGGTGGGGGCGCCTCGCGGCGCTGACCGGGGCGCTGGTCAGCGTCGGCGCGCTCGTGCACGACCTCGGCCGCCCGCGCCGGTTCCTGCACATGCTGCGCGTGCTCAAGCCGACCTCGCCGCTCTCGGTGGGCTCGTGGATCCTCGCGCCGTTCGGCACGCTCTCCGGGCTGGCCGCGGCATCGGAGCTCACCGGGATCGCCCCCGCGGTGGGCCGCGCGGCCGGGATCGGCGCCGCCGCGCTCGGGCCCGCGATGACCACGTACACCGCGGTCCTGCTCGCCGACACGGCCGTGCCCGCGTGGCACGAAGCCCACCGCGAGCTGCCGTTCGTCTTCGCGGGCAGCGCCCTCGCCGCGGGCGGCGGCATCGGGCTCGCGGCCCGGGGCGACGTGCGCCCGGCCCGTCGCGTCGCCATCGCCGGAGCGGTGCTCGAGCTGGTCGCGGGCACCGTGCTCGAACGCCGTGTCGGGTTCGCCCGCTCCGCCTACACCGGCGGGCGACCCGGGCGGCTGCTGAAGCTGGCGCGGGCCGCGACCGCGACCGGGGCGGCCGCCGCCGCGGCCGGTGGCCTGGTGCCCGGGCGGCGTGGTCGGATGCTCTCCCTCGCGGCCGCCGCGCTGCTCAACGGCGGCGCGGCCGCCACCCGGTTCGGGATCTTCGAGGCGGGCGTGGTGAGCGCGCGCGACCCCGCCTACACCGTGCAACCCCAGCGAGCGCGGGTGGAAGCGCGGCGGGCCGGGGTCGACGGCTGAACGGTTCCGCTCAGCGCACCGCGATCCGGGCGTCGTCGGCCTTGCCGTACTCCTCCCGCAGCGCGGGCAGCAGCTCCTCGGCGGCGAACCGGAGGAACTCCGGCTGCGTGTCCCCGCCCACCTGCACGAGGGCGACGTGGGTGAAGCCCGCCTCGACGAACGGGCGCACCGCCTCGACGTGCGCGGTCACGTCCGGGCCGCACGAGAACGCGTCGGCCACGTCGTCCGGGCGCACGAACTGGCTGGCGGCCGCGAACGCCGCCGGACCGGGCAGCTCGGCGTTGACCTTCCAGCCGCCCGCGAACCAGCGGAACTGGTCGTGGGCGCGGGCCACGGCCTCGGCGGGGTCGGCCCCCCACGCGATCGGCTGCTGGCCGATCTTCGGCAGGGTCACGCCCGCGGCCGCGTCGAACCCCTTCACGAGCTCGGGCAGCGGCTCGACGGCCACCATCGCGTCGGCCGACGGCGCGAACGCCTCCACCGACTGCGCTCCCGAGACGGCGACCGCGACGGGCACCCCGCCCGCGGGCACGTCCCAGAGCTTGGCCGAGTCGACCCGGAAGTGCCGCCCGACGCGGTTGACGTACTCGCCCGCGAACAGCTCGCCGATGATCTCCAGCGCCTCGGCGAACATCTCGTGCCGCACGTTCGCGGGCGGCCACCCCTGGCCCACCACGTGCTCGTTGAGGTTCTCCCCCGCACCCAGCCCGAGGGTGAACCGCCCGTCCCCCGCGAGCAATGCGACCGTGGCGGCCTGCTGGGCGACGACCGCCGGGTGGTAGCGCATGATCGGGCACGTCACGTACGTCATCAGGGGCACCCGCTGGGTCGCGGAGGCGACCGCGCCCAGCACGGCCCACGCGTTCGGGGCATGGCCCTGGACGGCGAGCCAGGGCGAGTAGTGGTCACTGCAGACTTCGAAGTCGAACCCCGCGTTCTCGGCGGCGACGGCGTCCGCCACCAGCTCGCGGGGTCCGCGCTGCTCGGTCATCAAGGTGTAGCCGAAGGCAACCATGTCGAAGCGCTACCCCGGCCTGTCCGCCTTACACCGGGATCGCCAGGTCGGGACCGGTGATTCTGGTTTGACCGCGGGTACCCACCGAGCAGTTCCCGAGGGCGGGGCTGTTGGCGATGGAGAGTTGCATGATCAACGATCGGGAGCACCGCATCCTGGAGGACCTCGAGCGCCGGACGGCCGCGGACGATCCGGGGTTCGCGCTTCGGCTCGCAGGCTTCGATCCGTGGGCCCGCTGGCGTAGGGCGTGGCGGTTCGGGGTGAGCGTGCCCGTCGTGCTCGTCGTCGGCCTGCTGGCGATGGTGGCCTTGGTCCTCCAGGTGAGCTCGTTGGGGGCGTTGTTCCTCGTGTGGGCGCTCGTCGGTGGGTTCCGATGGCTGGCCCGCGCCAAGCGCGTCCAGCCCCGCACGACGTTGCGCGGCTAAGGCTCTTCGCAACCGCACGCCAAGAGCACCCGGACGCGACCGGCGCCCGACGGTCGCTGAGACCCGCGACGACACGCACCCGAGCGGCGAGAAGCGCCGCCTCCTCCGGAATGCGACGGTGCGTTTCGCCCGTTCGGATGTGGGCACTCCCCCGCCAAGGGCAACCCCGACACGACGACCGACGATGCCACCAGGAGGAAGGGGGCGTGATGCCAGCGCGTGACCGCGACGAGGGCCGCCTCCACGGCTCCGCGGACGGCGCGCACGGGCCCGATCAGGACCTCGCCGTGCTGCAGGCCGCGTTGCTGCCCGCGGGTGTGCCGATCCTGCCGCGGGTCGCGGTAGGGGCGCGCTATCTGCTGGCCGAGGTCGACACGGCGGCGGGCGGCGACTGGTACGACGCCGTCGTGCTGTCCGACGGATCGGTCGGCCTCGTCGTCGGGGACGTCGTGGGGCACGGGGTCGCCGCCTCGGCGGCGATGGGGCAGCTGCGGGCGGTCGCCCGCTACTGCCTGGAGTCGGGCGGGCCGCCTGCGGGCGTCGTCGCCGCGTTGGACCGCTTCGCCCGCGACCTCGACGACGCGCACACCGCCACCGTCTGCGTCGCCGTGCTGGACCCGACCACGGGCGCGCTCCGCGTCAGCTCAGCGGGGCACCCGCCACCGCTGCTGCTCACGGCCACCGGGCCCCGCTACCTCGGGCGTCCCGGCGGTCCGCTCGCAACGGGCGCCGACCACACGCAGGCTGAGGACCGGATGGCGGACGGCGACCTCCTGCTGCTCTACACCGACGGGATCCTCGAACGGCCCGGCGTCCACCCGGCCCAGGGCGGTGACGACCTCGCCGACGCCGCCGCCCACCTGCGGGAGCGCCTCGACGGGGATCCCGCCGCACAGCGCTTCTGCGACGACGTCCTCGCGCGGCTCATCCGGAGCACCGGATACCGGGACGACGTCACGCTGCTGGCGGTTCAACGGCACCCCCCGCTCGGCAAGGTCGAGCTGTCGCTCCCCGGGACCGCGGTCGCGGTGAAGACCACGCGCACCGCCCTCGGGATGTGGCTGGCCGCCCTCGGGGTCGACGACCTGACCGCCACCGCGATCCAGCACGCCGTCGGCGAGGTCGTGACGAACGCCGTCGAACACGCCTACGTCGACCGGCCCGGCGGTCCGAGCACCGTGCACGTGCACGTCGAGTTGACCGAGACGGGGGTCGTGGAGATCGCGGTGGCCGATCACGGCCGCTGGCGGCTGCCCTCCGACCACCCCTACCGGGGCATGGGCCTGACGATGGCGGTCGACCTCGTCGACGACGTCCGGATCGACCGACTGCCGTCGGGCACCACCGTTCGCTTGCGCCACCACCCCAACCGGGCCGTCACGCTCTCGACCCGACCCGCGGGCACCCCCATCGCGCCGATGCCCGACGAGCCGTTCCTGGCCGCCCTCACCTCCGACGGCCCGGACGCGGTACTGGTCGTGCACGGTCCCGTCGACGTCGCGGGCGCCGTCGAGCTGCGCGACCAGCTGCGCTCCATCACCAGCAACGGCACGGTGTCGCGCTCGGTCGACCTGTCCCGCGTCACGCTGCTGGCCAGCGCGGGCGTGCACGTCCTGTACGAGGCCCGCGACCGCAGCACCGCCCACCACGAGCGGCTGCACCTCCTCGCTCCTCGGGGCAGCACGGCACACCACGTGCTCGAGCTCGTCGGATTGCACCCGCTCGAACAGATCTGAGGGTTTGTCCGCCCGAGGACACCGGGTAATCCGAACGATGGCCGACACCCGTACCAAGAGCGGCGGTGTCAGGCGCGGGCCTGCAGCGACGCGGGGCCGGGGAAGTGCGCACGAGTACGACCATCTGACACCCCTGTTCAAGGAGCTCGACGACCTGGCGCCCGACGACCGCAGGCGGGCCGCGTTGCGGGCCGAGCTGGTCACGGGCTACCTCCCGGTGGTACAGCACATCGCGCGGCGCTTCGCGGGCCGCGGTGAACCCGAAGACGACCTCGTGCAGGCGGGCACGCTGGGCTTGATCGGTGCGGTCGACCGCTTCGACCCGCACCGCGGCCTCGACTTCCTGTCCTTCGCGGTCCCGACGATCACCGGTGAGATCCGACGGCACTTCCGCGACCACACATGGGCGATGCGCGTGCCGCGCAGGCTCAAGGACATCCAGAGCACGATGACCACCGCGATCGGGCCGCTCGCCCAGGAGCTGGGTCGCGCCCCGCGCCCTTCGGAGATCGCGGCCCGGCTCGGCGTGCCCGTCGAGGACGTGGTCGAGGGCCTGGCCGCGCAGCACGCCTACCGCAACGACTCGCTCGACCACCTCTCCGAGGCCGGGGACGCCTCGTTGGCCAAGGGGACCGGCTCGATCGACGAGAGCCTCGCCGGCGTCGACGACCGCGAGACGCTCGCCCCGCTGCTGGACGCGCTGCCGGAGCGGGAACGCCAGATCCTGATCATGCGCTTTTTCGGCAACCGCACGCAGAGCCAGATCGCCGAGGTCGTCGGCGTGTCGCAGATGCACATCTCCCGGCTGCTCGACCGCACCCTCAAGGAGCTTCGGGAACGCTTCAACCGCTGAGCAGCCCGCCCTGCGCCTGCCGATCGGGAGTGAAGCAGCTTTGACCGGGTATCCCCCCGTGCATGGCGCGACAACGACACGCACCCGCGCGGTTCCCGTCACCGCAGGTGACCCTGCTGGTCCTCGGGGCCCTCTTCCTCGTCTGGGGCATCATCGGCTTCTTCTTCCTCGGCGACCCGGCCACCGACCTGGCTGGCCGCGACACCAACCACGGCCTGCTCGGCCTGGAGACGAACGCCCTGCAGAACGTCATCCACGTCGTGCTGGGACTGGTCGCCCTGGCCTGCACGTCGAACGAGACCTCGATGCGCGTGGGCGGCGTCGTGCTGGCGGTGGCCGGAGCGGCGCTGACCGTGGCGGGCGTCGTCGGCCTGGCGACGCCGGACGCCAACGTGTTCAGCCAGAACCTCGCGGTGACCATCGTCCACGGGGTGACCGCCCTCGTGGGCCTCGCGATCGCGCTCGTGCCCATGCCCGGTCCGGCGGGGCAAGCCGCAGGCCCCGCGAACCCGCCGCGCGATCATCGAGGCGTCCAGCGGGCGTGAGTCGGGCCGCGGCGGGTACCCCAGCGGCATGGGCGACTACGAGCACACCGCGACCGTCTCCGCCGACCCCGACGAGCTGTTCCGCTACCTCGCCGACGTCCACCACCTCCCCGACTACTTCAGCTCGATGCAGGAGGCGGAGCCGACCGGCGAGCACGTCGAAGGCGGCGACGAGGTGCACGTCGTCGCGGACGTCGAAGGCAAGCGCCGCGAGGGCGACGCCTGGATCTCGGTCGACGACGCGGCACGCACCCTGCGCTGGGGGTCGGAGGGGCCGAACGGCTACCACGGCGAGCTGGAGGTCGCCCCGGCCGACAGCGGCTCCCGGGTCGCGGTGCGGCTGCACACCGAGCGGGCCGACGGCCCCGGGATCCGCGCGGGGCTGGAACAGACGCTGGCGTCGATCAAGCAGCAGGTCGAAGGCTCGTCGACCGATCCGGCCTGACCGTCACAACCCGGGCCCACCGCCGGTGACCAGCGGGACGAACGCGACGTTCGCCAGGCGCTCGGCCCGCCCCGCCCGGTAGCGGGTGAGGACGCCCTTCCCGCGGCGACCGACCGGGCAGACCATCGTCCCGTTCGGCGCCAGCTGCGACAGCAGTGCGGGCGGCGGCTCGGCGGTCGCCATCGCGGTCACCACGACGGCGTCGAAGGGGGCCAGGTCGGGCGCGCCCGCGGCGCCGTCGCCGGTGCGCACCTCGACGTTCTCGATCCCCACGGCCGCGAGCACGGCCCGGGCCCGTTCGGCCAACGGCGGGTGCCGTTCGATCGTCACCACGTGCAGGCAGCAGCGGGCGAGCACCGCGGCGCCGTAGCCGGAGCCGGTGCCGACCTCCAGCACGCGGCCCTCCGGCGCGACGTCCAACGCGGCGGCGGAGAAGGCGACGATCCACGGCGCGGAGATGGTCTGGCCCAACCCGATGTCCAACGGGTGGTCCGCGTAGGCCTCGCGCCGGAACGCGGCGGGCACGAAGCGCTCGCGCGGGACCTCGGCCATGGCGGCCAGCACCCGGGGATCCGTGATCCCCGCGGCGCGGAGCCGCTCCACCATGGCGGCTCGCTCCTCCTCGGCGTGCACCGGCTCCGCTCCGCTCGGCGTCGTCACGGCGACGGGTCCTCGCGGGCGGACCGCGGCTCGAAGAGGTTCTCGGGCTCGTCGTGCGGGATGGGCCGCGGCGCGGGCCGACGTGGGGCCCGGCTGAGCCACAGCGCGACGCCGCCGCACGCGAAGAGCACGAGCGCGATGGCGAACCAGATCATGCGACCCCCGTCGGCTGGATGCAGTGGAGATGTGCCGTAATCGGGTACCAATGCGGACCGAGTTCAAACTCCTCACATGAAGTTGCGCGTGTGCAGCGCCGACAGCTCGGCCGCCGCATCGGGCGGGAAGCCCGGCCGTGTCGACGAGCGCGTCGTGACGGCGTTCGACCTCCGCGCGCAGCTTGCCGCGCAGCGTGGGGTCGAGCGCGCTCTGGTGTTCGAGGTGCGCGACCCCCGAACGCGACGTGGCGGGCCTCGTCGACCCGCGCCAGCCGGGTGACCTGGCGGGTGATCGCGTCGATGCCCGCACGCGGGAAGGCGCCGGTGCGGTCCACCTCGGCCGCCGCCGGGGCGATCACGTCGGCGATCACGGTGGTCAGGTTTTTTAGGCGCGGATCGTCCGTCCGCACAGCGCCGCCGTCACCGGCCGACGCCTCCGCCGAACTACCGTTCTCGTCATGGACGCGGAGCCGCCGATCTACCTCACCGACCGGGGGCGCGGGTGGCGCGCCGCGGGGGTGGTCGGCGACCCGCAGGCGTTCCACCGCACGCTGCCGGACTACGCGCCCACGCCGCTCCGGGACCTGCCGCAGGTCGCGAGCGCGCTGGGCCTCGGGCGGGTGGTGGTCAAGGACGAGACCGACCGGCTCGGCCTGCCCGCGTTCAAGGTGCTCGGCGCCTCGTACGCCGTGCACAAGATCGTCGAGGATGGCGTGCCGAGCGCGCTGGTCACCGCCACGGACGGCAACCACGGGCGGGCGCTGGCCCGCACCGGGCGGCTGCTGGGCGTGCCGGTGCGGGTCTACGTGCCCGACGGCGTGCACCCGGCGGCGGTCGCGGCCATCGAGGGCGAGGGCGCCACGGTCGTCCCCACCGGCGCGGAGTACGACGAGGCCGTGCGCCGGGCGGGCGCCGACGCCGCCGCGTCGGGCGCGGTCCTGGTGCAGGACACGGCGTGGCCCGGCTACGAGCGGATCCCCGGCTGGATCGCCGACGGCTACACCACCCTGTTCCGCGAGGTCGACGCCCAGCTCGCCGCGTCCGGGGATCGGCCGGACGCGGTGCTGGTGCCCGTCGGCGTCGGATCGCTGGCGTTGGCGGCCCTCACCCACTACCGCGCGGTCGGCCGGACGGTCCGGCCCGCCGTCGCCGCGGTCGAACCCGACACCGCCGCCTGCGTGCTGGCCAGCCTCCGCGCGGGCGAGCTCACCCGCGTCCGCACCGGGCGCACCGTGATGGCCGGGCTCAACTGCGGCACCCCGTCGACCAGCGCGTGGACGGCGATGCGCGACGGCCTCGACGCGGCCGTGGCGATCACCGAGGAGGCCTGCGTCGCGGCGTGCCACCTGCTCGCCGACGCCGGCATCGACGCGGGCCCCTGCGGCGGTGCCACGCTCGCGGGGCTGCACACCCTGCTCGCCGGTCCGGACGAC
>Ga0207689_10005106_pt1 | contig 11808 bp, 8 predicted proteins | sample KBSMisM52_FD_184312 | JGI IMG/M metagenome (GOLD analysis project Ga0207689, IMG submission 184312) | Miscanthus rhizosphere microbial communities from Kellogg Biological Station, Michigan, USA - KBS Miscanthus M5-2 (SPAdes) (version 2) | ecosystem: Host-associated > Plants > Roots > Rhizosphere... | reverse complement strand
AGTGCCGGCTACGAAATAAAAACGATCTTTGGTCTTTGCACTTAGATCTTCGTACTTTGTACTTCGTACTTTGTACTTTGTACTTTGATCCTGGAGCCTGAACAGGTACTACTAAAAACTGTTAGAATCAAAGCACAAAGCACAAAGCACAAAGCACAAAGCACAAAGCACAAAGCACAAAACACAAAGCACAAAGCACAAAGCACAAAGCACAAAGCACAAAGCACAAAGCACAAAGCACAAAGACCAGTTCCCCAATTGGAGTCCAATATGTTCTGTCCTGTTTGCGAATCCGAATACGAACCCGGTATCACGCGATGTCCCGATGACGACTCAGAACTCGTAAACCGGTTAACCTCTGAAACGGCAATGCATGATTCGAGCGAGGCGAAGTTCGTCGCCCTGCACAATCTTGGATCACCGGCCGAGGCCGAAATGGTCAACGATATTCTGAAGCAAAACGGGATTCGCTCGGCGGTACAGTCAGGTGGCGCAGACGCCTTCTCGCCTTTGCTGTCTGTCATGTCACCCGGCGCCACCATACTTGTGGACGAACGCGACCTCGATCGGGCCCAGGAGATCTATGCTTCCTTCTTCGGCGCTGATACGACACCGCTCACCGGTGGCATTCCGGGGGAAGACCTGGAATAAGTTTCGGGTTTCTAGTTCCTGGTTTCGAGTTCTTAAGCCGACTTCACTCCTCTCTCCGAACTAGAAACTAGAAACTGGAAACTAGAAACTTTGCCTGACCAACCCATCATAGTGTTCATGACTGCCCCCAACGTGGATGAGGCCAACCTTTTGGCTGACATGCTGGTTGACAAACGCCTGGCTGCCTGCGTTCAGATCATGCGCGAGATGGAATCTGTATATCGTTGGCAGGGAAAGGTTGAAAGGCAGCGAGAAGTTCTGTTGATTGCTAAAACTTTCAGCTCAAAGTTTGTAGAGATCGAAAAGGAAGTGATCAAACTTCACAGTTACGAAACGCCCGAGATTGTGGCGATTCCGCTAAGCGCGGGCTCGGGTCCCTATCTCGAATGGCTGGGCGCCAGCCTCACTGCGGAAGAGCAGGAAGGCGGTTAACGTTTTTCGGGAAATACCTCTGCGATCTCCGCGGTAATCGGGTTCTCTGCTCCCAGAGCGCTCTGGCTGTCTACAATAATCTTCACTACTTCGGCGGGCGAATCTGTGAGGTGCAGCAACTTCAGATCCTGTTCGGTGACTTTGCCTTCCTTCATTGCCGGGTCGCGAATCCAATTCAACAATCCTTCCCAGTAAGCTGATCCAAAAAGCACTACTGGAAAATTGCGGATCTTCTTCGTCTGAATCAGAGTCAGCGCCTCAAAGAGCTCATCGAGAGTGCCGAAGCCGCCGGGAAAAATAATGAAGCCAAGGCTGTACTTGACGAACATCATCTTGCGTACGAAAAAGTATTTGAACTTCAAACCGCGCGTTAGATATGGGTTTGAGCCCTGTTCAAAGGGCAGTTCGATATTGCAGCCAATCGATTGCCCGCCGGCCTCGAAGGCGCCTTTGTTCGCTGCCTCCATAATGCCTGGGCCGCCACCGGTGATGACTGCGAAGCCGACTCGTGTGAGCAGCGCCGCGGTTTCTTCGGCGGCTGCGTAATAGGGATCATCGCTACGTACGCGGGCGGAGCCAAAGATTGAGACGCCGCGTGTGAGCGTCGCCAATTCATCGAAGCCTTCGACAAACTCGCCCATGATACGAAACACGCGCCAGGTGTCGGTGTGGGTAAACTCATCGGGACCAGGACTCTCAAGCAGTTGTTCGTCCTGAGTAGTGCCTGGTAGATGTTCGTCAGGCTCGATTATGTCGGACATGTATTGCCCCTTTTAATTTTGCAGCACGGTGACAGGTCACCGCTTTGGTCGGCCGCGACCTGTCGCGGCCAAGGTGGCGTTCAACTCATCATGAGATCAGGGCGTCAAGCCGCCCTGAAGAAAAGCGGTGACAGGTCACCGCACTCCAAATCTAGATACCCATAATGTTGTAGCCGCAATCGACGTAGATCACTTCACCGGTAATCGCTGAGGCCAATGGGCTGCAGAGAAACAAGGCAGTATTACCGACTTCGCGAGGGTCTACGTTTCGGCGTAGCGGCGCTTTTTCGGCTGCATGTTTTAGCATCGAGCTGAAATCTGCGACGCCGCGCGCGGAGAGCGTCTGAATCGGACCGGCGCTAATCGCATTGACCCGGATGTTGCGCGATCCGAGATCGTACGCCAGGTAGCGCGTGCTCTGTTCCAGCGCCGCCTTCGCCACACCCATCACGTTGTAGCCGGCCACGACTTTCTCGGCGCCGTAATAGCTCATGCAAACGATACTGCCGCCTTCTGTCATTAAAGGCATAGCGGCGCGCGCGAGTTGCGGCAGCGAGTAAGCGCTAATCTCGAGCGCAGTCAAGAATGCCTCGCGGGTGGTGTCGAGGAATTCGCCTGACAACGCTTCGCGAGGGGCATACGCAATGCTGTGAATCAGGAAATCCAGGCGGCCAAATTCCTGGCCCACTCGTTTGAAAGTTTCCTCAACTTCCTCCGGCTTACTGACGTCGCACGGTAATAACAGCGAACCGGGCATTGCTTCGCTGGTAAGTTCCTCGACATTTTCCTTGAGCCGATCCCCCTGATAGGTAAAAGCGAGCCGGGCGCCGGCTTCGTGCAACACTTGCGCGGTGGCCCAGGCGATGGAACGTTTGTTGGCGACTCCGAAAATGATTCCGTTTTTGTTTTTGAGCATCTAGACGACGGTCCTTCTAACAGATTTCACAACTATTGCGGGCAACTCAGTCGTTTTTCAGGGTGAATGGCAAAGTATTAGGTAAGTTGAGGCGAAGAGCAAGAGGCGAGACCTAATGCTTGAAATGCCGAACCCCGGTAAAGACCATAGCGAGCCCATGTTCGTCGGCTGCGGCGATCACTTCCGCGTCGCGCACCGAGCCGCCAGGCTGAATCACAGCGGTAATGCCATTCTTTGCAGCCTCATCAAGGCCGTCCCGAAAAGGAAAGAACGCGTCGGAAGCTAGTACAGATCCGGCGATTGGCAACTGTGCGCGCATGGCGCCGAGTTTCACCGAGTCTACGCGCGACATTTGCCCCGCACCAACGCCGACAGCTTGCTTATCTTTCACATAGACGATCGCGTTTGACTTTGTGTGTTTACAGACTGTCCAGGCAAACAGTAGATCACTGATCTCCTGCTCGGTCGGCTTACGCCTGGTGACAACTTTCAGATCTGCTGGTTGCAGTTGATGCGTGTCGCTCGTTTGCACCAGCATGCCGCCGGAAATTTGCTTGTACTCCAGAGTCTCATCCTGATCGGAAGCAACAGAGCGAAGAACGCGCAGGTTCTTTTTTGAGCGTAGCACTTCAAGCGCCGGCTCCTCGTATCCGGGGGCGATTATGACCTCGGTAAATATTTCCACGAGCGCGCGCGCTGCCGCCTCGTCAACGGGACGATTGAAAGCCACCACGCCACCAAAGGCTGATAACGGATCGGTGGCCAGTGCGCGGCGATATGCTTCTTCCGCAGACGCCCCAAGCGCGACGCCCGCCGGGTTTGTATGCTTGATGATCGCACACGCCCCTTCGTCAAAATCGGAAACCAGCTGCCAGGCCGCGTCAGCGTCTACATAGTTGTTGAACGACATCTCCTTGCCGGCAAGTTGTTCGGCGTTCGCGACCCCACCGGCTTCTTCTGACGGCAGGTGACTTCCAATTTCGTAAAGAGCCGCGGCTTGATGAGGGTTCTCGCCATAACGAAGATCGGCGACCTTGTCCAGCGACAGTTGGTAATGATCTTGAAACTTTTCGTCTGGTTCTGCCGGGTACTCGAGGCCTGTCATCGCTTTCATTGCGGACGAAAAGAGATTCATATAGGTCGACATCGGCGCCACCAGCTCCGGAATTGGAGGAAAGACCTTCGAACCTTTGGCGCCTTCGAGATTGGCGCTCAGATAAGGAAAGATCGCGGCGTCGTAAATTGCCGTTTGCATAAACGCGAGGCGGGCTAATAGCTCGCGGGTTGCCAGGGTGAGCGCACCGTCGTCCAAAATTAGTTCGGTGCGGATTTGCCGGTACATATCCGGTGAAGTGACTACCGCAACATCTCTGTAGTTTTTTGCAGCCGAACGAATGAGTGCCGGGCCGCCAATATCTATTTGTTCGACCGCCTCTTCTACCGTCACGCCGTCGCGAGCGATCGTTTCTGCAAATGGATAAAGGTTAATGACAACCATGTCGATCGGCTCGATGCTGTGATCGCGCATTGCCGCCTGGTGGCCGGCGTTGGTGCGAATGCCAAGCAAGCCGCCGTGAATTTTCGGATGGAGGGTCTTAACGCGTCCGTCCATCATTTCCGGAAAGCCGGTGAGCTCGGAGACGTCGCGCACTTCGACGCCGGCTTCGCGCAACGCTTTGGCGGTGCCACCGGTGCTGATGATCTCAACGCCGAAGTCTTTCAGCTCGCGTGCCAGATCAACCACACCCGTTTTGTCTGACACACTTATGAGCGCGCGTCGGATTTTTTGTAACCCGGTTTCCTGATTTTCAGTCATGTTTGATGAACACCGAATAGAGTTGGATTTCTGAAGGCTAACTGTTTACCCAATCAACTAATAAGACGCAAGTCGCGAGTCAGTCAGTCGAAGCACTTTTTGTGCAAGCGGCTTTGCAACTTTTACCTAAGAGCCTTTAGCAATGAGAGCTTCAGGGAGAATTCGTGGGCCCGCGAGTAGCCGTAGTTGGCCACCTGATACTCGACTCCGGCCGGCAAGCTCACCTTGAAGCGATGATTGCGTCCATCGCGAGACGCCTCGCCGGCGTAGAACCCCAGCAGGTATTGACTGCGCAAATCTTCTTCAATGGCGCGAAATATCGGAGCCAGATCGCCGCCGGATCGATTCTCCGGAAGCGACAGCACATCGCTGGCGTTGCCGACCAGAAAGTATTTGCCACCAGTTTTTTCCGCGAGATCGCGAAAGCCTTTCGAGGGCTGACGCACGGCCAGGTGTCCATCGAGCGGCGCGAATAGCGGCAGGTGGATTACGTAGAACGAGATTTGTTTTTGCAATGCGGCTTGGATTGTCGCACTGGCTTTAGTCGAACTGGCGTTGTCGAGACCATCGCTGATTAAGATCACGATGCGGCGTTCGGAGCGAAAGCGCGGAAGCGTATCAAAGGCGCGGACCGCGGCCGCGGCGGCATCGAATATCGCAGTCCGTTGATTTCGCTTAACTGGAAATAGAAACGCCTCGCCGGCTGTCGCGGTATCCCTGCCAAAGGGCATTACTAAGGAAGGTCGTTCTGCAAAACGGATCACCGCTACGCTCGAGCGCCTGCCAAACCGGCCGAACAATCCGAGCGCTGCTTCACGCTGCTCGGAAACGATATCGCGCAGACTCCCTGATTCGTCGAGGGCGAAGACCAGCGCAACACGGTCAGCGCCTGGGTAGAGGTACAAACCTGCAGTAACGTGTTCGTCGTCTTTCAATGTCAGATCGTGTTCGGTTAACGAACTTGCGGCGGACGCGCGTTTGTCCCGGACACGAATCGGATAAACGAGTAGCTCGGTATTGACCTTTATGACTTCATCGTCATCAGCCTTCGGTTCCTGAGCTTGAAGTTCGCCTGGACAGAGCGCGAAGAATACGACAGCGATGCACGCGGTTCGCAGTAAAAATCTCGCAGTTGTGCGCACAAATCCCGCAGTCTTGTTGGAAAGGATTGTTCTTAACCTTGCGGCAGGCAGTTGCATGCAGCCGTTCGGACTAAGTAAAGAACCGGCCGAAAAGCAGTATGGTCAGAATCACAATTATCGTGATGACGATGATCTTTACTAAACTCATGACTAATCCCTCGCGGTTAGGGGACGACAAAAGGGACGAAAACAGGCTGTATTCTAGAATTGCTCCGGCAAAGTGTCAATGAAGTGAGGCGGAACTCGACCGGCTAGCCAAGCCAAGTTCCGCAGTAACCGTGTCTTTGGCGCCGATCCGGCGCCGGGTTAGTGAACGCGCCGGGCGGCTTAGCTAACTTTGAATTTCGCTCGCTACTCATCTTCTTTTGACATACCGTCATTAAGCATCTGCGGCCTCTGCCCTGCGGCTGGCGCGGCGCTCCACCCACTCGTACACCATTGGCAGAATCACTATCTTGATCGGTCGTGTTACCAGTCCCCCAACCACCACGATGGCCAGCGGCTTCTCAATTTCTGCGCCAGTTCCGGAGGAGATGATGAACGGTATCAAGCTGATGCTGCCTATCAGCGCGCTCAATAACTCGGCTCGTAGCCGCACGCTGGCGCCGGTAATCACTGCATCGTGTAGCTCCATGCCCCTGGCCCGAAGTTTGTTGATGTAAGACACCATCACCATTCCGTTTTGCACTGCGATCCCAAAGACAGCGATGAATCCAACTATTGCCGGCACACTCAATGGGAATCCAGAGATCAGCAGAAAGGTGGTACTGCCGACAAGCGCGATGGGAATGTTGAAGATGATCGTCAAGGTGTTGCGCAGTGAACTGAAGCAGGCATAGATCAGCACAAACACCAGCAGCAGCGAAATTGGTATGGCAATCAAGAGTCTTCGCGTGGCCTGCTGTGCGTTTTCGAATTGCCCACCCCAGGTGATGAAATATCCTGGCGGTGTTTTGACTTGCGCCGCAACCGCGGCTTGCGCGTCGTGGACGAAGCCGCCGATGTCCCGCCCGGTCACATTGCACTTCACTACCAGCCGCCGCAGAGCGTTTTCACGGCTCACTACAGCATCACCGCTTGATAATCGAAACGTCGCCAATTGTCCCAGCGGAACACTTCCGCCAACCGGCGCTGCAATCAGAATGTCGCTGAGCTTTTCAACCTGGTTGCGGTAGTTTTCTTTCAGCCGGACGAATATTGCGAAGTGGCGTTGGCCTTCGAGCACGTCGGTGGCTTCATCTCCGCCGATGGCAATCTTTGCGACTTCGAGCACGTCGGCGATGTTGAGCCCATAACGAGCCAGCTTATCGCGATCCAGGGAGATCTCCAGATGTTCCTCGCCTTCGGCCTGCTCGACTGCCAGGTCTTTCGCCCCTCGGACGTGAGACATCGCGTTGCGAATCCCTTCCGCCACTCGCGCCAGGGTGTCGCGATCTTCACCGAACACTTTCACGGCGATCTGCGCGTTTATGCCCGATAAGAGTTCATCGTTGCGCGTTTGAATAACCTGCGAAAAGTTAAACTCAACGCCGGGAAAACCCTCCACTCGATGCCGCATTGCATCAACCAATTCGTCCTTCGTCCTGGCTGTAGTCCATTGCTCTTTGGGCTTTAGTCGCACATACATTTCGTCGTTACTGACACTTTCAGGATCGCCGCCCAACTCCGCCCGGCCGATCTTGGCGACCACAGTTTCGACCTCGGGAAACTCCCGCAGCGACTTTTCGATTTGGGAGGAAACTTCGATGGCCCGCGGTAGCGAGATGCTGGCCGGCATCGTGGCTCGCACGAGCATATTGCCTTCATCGATGGTTGGCAGAAACTCGCTGCCAAGTATGAAGACATCGGCAACGCTCCACACGAGCAATAACGCCGCCATGATTAACGTGAGATAGCGGTGACGAATGGTCCACTTCAGCACCGGAACGTAAATGCGCTTGATGAAACCGATGAACGGGTTGGTGCGAACTTCACCTTGCTTTAGCCGCAGCCATAAGGCGCACAGCATGGGCGCTATGCAAAGCGCCATCAACATCGAGCCAATCATTGAGAAGGTGACGGCGTAGGCGAGCGGCTTGAACAATTTGCCTTCCACACCTTGCAGGGTGAAGACCGGCAGAAAGACCGCTATGACTATGAGAATGGCGAAGAACATCGGTCTTCCGATTTCCTGGGCGGCAACCAGAATGGCTTCGCGCATGGAATGTTCACGGTGTTCTTCGAGATGGCGATAAATATTTTCGACCATCACGACCGTCGCATCGACCATCATGCCGATGCTTATGGCCAGTCCTCCGAGCGAAGTGAGATTGGCCGAGAGTCCCGAATACCACATGAGAATAAAAGCGACCAGCATACAAAACGGTATCGCAGCAGCGGTGATGAGCGAACCGCGAAAGTCCCCGAGCAGCAGCAAAAGAATTAACAGCACCAATACTTCACCCTCGATCAGCGACTTCACCACCGTGTGTATGCTGTTATCAACCAGCTCAGACTGATCGTAGTAGTCAACGATGCTCACGCCTTCGGGGAGCGCCTTATTGATCTCGGTCACTTTTTCCTTTATCCGTTCAATCACCTCCTTAGTGTTTTCATTGATTCGTTTAAGGACTATTCCAGTTACTACCTCGCCCTGTCCGTCTTTGGTGACCGCACCCTGCCGGAGTTCATTTCCGAGTTCGACCTGCGCCACGTCGCTCACACGGATAGGCGAACCGTTACGGGAGTCGAGCACGATGTTCTTTATGTCCTCGATGTCCTTGACCAGACCCAGTCCGCGTACAACGTATTGCTCGTCGCCGTGCTCAATAAAGTTCGCCCCGGTATTTTGATTGTTGTTCTGAATTGCTTCGAAGAGAGACTTGATGGGGATGTTGTAATTGACCAATGCCTGCTGATCGACGATGACGTGATACTGCTTTACGTCGCCGCCAAAGCTAAGCACATCAGCGACGCCGGGGACTGTGCGCAATTGCAGTTTTACGATCCAGTCCTGGATAGTGCGTAGTTCCTGAGTGCTCTTCCCGGGTCCCACGATTTGGTATAGATAGACCTGTCCGGTTCCCGTCGTGATCGGTCCCATCTGTGGATCGAATCCCGCAGGAATGCTGTCCTTCGCAAGTGAGAGACGCTCGAAAACCTGCTGGCGCGCGAAGTAGACGTCGACGTCGTCGCGGAAATAAACTGTCACCACCGACAAACCGAACTTTGAAATCGACTGCACCCGCACCACTCCCGGTATCCCGTTCATGACGTTCTCGATGGGAAACGTGATGAGCTGTTCGACTTCCTGTGGAGCGAGCCCCTGGCCTTCAGTATCTATTTCCACTTGCACCGGGGTGACATCCGGAAAGGCATCTACATTTAACTTCGAGAGGGCCAGAATGCCGCCGGCCATAATTAGCATTGATACGACGGCAACCAGCAATCGCTCGCGATAGAAAAAGGCAATGAAATTGTCGGTCATGGTTGGACCTTAGTTGCTTAGTAACGTTATCGGTTCTATTACTGAGGCTGGCTTTGTTGAAGTAACAGGTAGTTTCCCTTTACGACTACCTTATCGCCCGCTGCCAGCCCTTCAATAATTTCAACTCGATCGTTGCTCGCTATCCCCACGGTTACCTCACGTTTTTTGTAGCCGTTGTCGTCCCCAACGAAGACAACCTGCTTCTCGCCATCTTTGAGTACAGCTGATTGGGGAATCGAAATGGCGGTACTATGCAGGTCGGTGATGATTTCCACATTGGCAAACATGTCCGGTTTGAGTCTGTCGTCAGGATTTGCGACCTCCGTGCGAACCTTCACACTTCGAGTCTCCGGATCCACTACGCTGGAAACCAGAATGACCCTGCCTGAGAAGCTCGAAGCCGGAAAGGCCGGCACCTTAACCTTCACTTCCTGACCGACCCTCACTCGCTCAAGATCTTTTTCGAATACGTTTGCATCGATCCAGACTCGGGAGATATCGATTATCTTGAACACGTTTGCGTCCGAACCGACCGTGGCTCCGACCGTGCCATTGCGCTCGATTACGATGCCTGCGATTGGAGCGGTAAGGGAAAACATCGCGCCCAGGCTTGATTTGCTCGCCAGCGCATCGACCTCTGACTCTTTCAATCCGAGTATGAGTAAATGCCGACGCGCCGATGTGAGCGCCGCCTTCGCCCCAGCAACCGAGCTTGACGCCGAAGCCTTTGCCAGCTCGAGATCATGCTCGGCAGACTCGACATTCTTTCCGGCTGTAATGCTCTTCTCAAAGAGCATTTTGGTGCGGTCGTAAGTGGCCTGAGCAAACTTGACCTCAGCGGCTGAAGTGCGACGAGCATTCTCAAAATCCGCGAGCGCCTTGAGGTAATCAGCCTCGGCCTGATCGATGTCCGCTGACTCAAGGTCGGCCAGCTTCTGACCTTTCTTCACCTTGCTACCCTGGCCTGCGTAAAGACGCACGAGCCTACCTTCATGGACAGGACCGATATTCGCCATGCGGTCCTCCGGCACAAGGATCTTCCCGGTGGCTACTATGCTGCCGGCGATGGGTTGCGGTGCCACGATTTCCATTTCTATCGCATGGCTTTGCGCTGACTGCGATGTTGCGGCTCCAGGCTGGAGGCCGCTTGAGGGTGGGTTAGCCGTTTTACTGCAGCCTTGATAAATTGCCGCCATGAGAAGCGGTGGAATAAATAAGAGCTGAAGTAATCTTGGTTTGAACATACGGTGCTCCTTATCGGCCATCCTTAGAGTTGGCACTTACTTCTCCAGCGGCGTCGCGGTCGCCAGCTCAAGGTCAAGCAGTGCTGCCTGGTAATCAAAAAGCGTCTGGTAAAAACCGGCCAGGGTCTCGCGCCGTGTGCGGATCGCATCCAACAGCTCAAGTGTCGAGCTTTCCCCAGCCTTCAAAGAAAACTCAGTCAACCGCTGAATATCATCGACTTTTGTAAGCACTCCGCTGCGGTAGAGCTCCACTCGTCGCTTCTGAATCTCAAACGTAACCGCTGCCTTATCCACCTCGCTCAACACCTGATTGGTAATCAGCCGCTGTTGGTTCTGGGCTTTCATTCTTTGAATGAGGGCCTTGGCTCGCTCGCCTTGATTACGATCATGCACCGGCAACTGAACGCCGAAGCCGAAGTTGTAAGTGCTGCCGCCCTGCGGAACCTGTTCTATACCAGCCCCCAAATTGAGATTGGGAATTCGCTGAGCGTCTTGTAAGCGAATGGAAGCATCGGCGGCGCGTTCGCTAAGTTGCGCGGCTTTCAAATCAGGCCGGGCAGCCAGCGCTTTGTCGCGCAGATCAGCAAGCGAGAACTCGTAGGGTTGGTAGTAGTCAATCGACCCGGCCGCTTCGATGTCCATAGCGCGATAGTCTCCACCCAGCGTTACCCGCAAGTCGCGCAATGCAAGTTCGTAATCCCTTTCCGAGTTGGCTACATCCGTATCAAACTTGAACTTTTCAATCTCGAGGCGCTGCAGGTCCAGGCCCGAAATCTCGCCAAGTTGGAAGACTTCCTTTGTGTGATCGACAATTTCCGCGAATGTCTGCTGGTTCGCCTGCGCCAGCTTGAGCAACGATTCGGCCAGGAGCACCGCGTAGAATTTCCTCTTCACGTCGTTAGTCAATTGCCACAGGACTGTTTGAAACTCCGCCCGGGCCACTTCGGAATTTGCGTTGGCTTCGGCAATCCGTTTGCTTCGCTTTCCACCCAGCTCGAAGGTTTGTGAGATGTCGTAAGAGAAAGTTTGTGGTTTGACAAAATTGTCCCTGAAATCGAGAGGTATATCCGAGAATCCGACGCTGATCTCCGGGTTTGGACGGAGCCGCGCAGTCAGTTTTTCAGCGTCCACGGTATCGATGTCGTAGCGGGCCGCCACTAGCTGAAGATTCTGCTGCAAGAAAATCGACACGGCGTCCGAAATCGTAATAGACCGTTTCCCTGCAGCAGCCGGCCCTTGCTGCTGAGCGCGCGACTTCCGAGCGATGTCAGCATTAATTCCATTCGATTGTTCTGGCGATTTTTCGAGAGAAGTGTGGCCCTGAATCGCGGCTGAACCCGCGCGATTCTGTTGGAGAATGGGTGACCCTCCTTGCGCAAA
>Ga0207689_10005104_pt1 | contig 11809 bp, 10 predicted proteins | sample KBSMisM52_FD_184312 | JGI IMG/M metagenome (GOLD analysis project Ga0207689, IMG submission 184312) | Miscanthus rhizosphere microbial communities from Kellogg Biological Station, Michigan, USA - KBS Miscanthus M5-2 (SPAdes) (version 2) | ecosystem: Host-associated > Plants > Roots >... | reverse complement strand
ATGCAGTACCTGAAAATCCGGCTGCGTCTGCAGGTACTCATAGAACGCACTGGTCAGAGCACACAGGTAGTCGAGCTTCTCCGCGAACAGACTCCGCCCGTAAAGCGACCAGGCAGCCCACAGCCCGACGATCATCGGCCGCTTGGTGCATTCGAAATTCATTTCGGCACTGTCGAAGAGGCTGTACTTGTCTGGCTCCTTTTCGAAGACATAACTGGCCTGCTGGCGGAAGGCGCCGAGGCTCTTGCCGCGGTCTCGGTAGAAGAGGAGCGTGCACGGCGCGGAGATGAACATCAACTTGTGCGCATCCCAAACCAGGGAGTCCGCGCGCGCAATGCCGGCCAGCTTCCGGCGGTGCAGATCCGACACCAGCAGACTGGCTCCGTGAGCGCCGTCCACGTGGAGCCAGATCCCCTCCTCCTCGGTGACGTCCGCGATCTGGTCGATCGGGTCGAAAGCTCCCACGGAAGTGCTCCCCGCGGTCGCCACGAGGCAGAAGACCTTCAGTCCTCGGCGCCGGCCCTCCTGAAGGGCCGGCCGGATACCGTCCGCGCGGATCCGGCGGCCGGCATCCACCGGCAGCTTGATCACCTGCTCCGCGCCGATCCCGAGAATGCCCACGGCGCGGCTGACGCTGTAGTGAACGTCTTCGCTGACCATCACCGCCGGGATCTCGTCGTCGCGCACCGACCGGCAGCCGCGCTGCCAGAAATCCGGGAACGCGTGGTTTCGGGCGGCCAGCATCGCCGTGAGCGTGGCCAGCGATCCCCCCGAAGTGGTCACCATGGCGAACCGCTCCGGGTCGTAGCCGATGAAGCGATTCAGCTCCGTGGCCATGAGCCGTTCCGCCATGATAGGGAGCTGCCCGGCCTCATAGAAGGACGCGGGCTGGTTCACGATCGAACCGACCATGTCCAGGATCGCCGGCAGCGGCAGAATGCCGGTGAATTGACGTCCCATCGATCCGGGGGAGTGGACCTGAATCCCCGAGGCGATGAACAGGTCGACGATCTTACCGAGCCGCTCGCGGTCAAAAGGCGCGAACGAATCGCCGGCCTCCGTCATCAGCTCCCGCAAAGTCTCGCGTAGAGCGGCTGGTTCCTGCAGCGCCAACCCGCGTACGGAGTGGTCGCCCAGGTAGGCGGCCAACCGTTCGACGACCAGCGAGGCGCAGCTGCGAAAGTGCTCGGCGTCGAACGCGCGTTGCTGGATTGTCTGGACAGGTCGTCTCATGGCTCGGACCCGGCGGCTATCCGAAAATGTCTCGAATCAGGGGAACCTTGCCCAGCTCCGTGCGGAAGATCTCCGGTGACTGCCGGGTGACGAACTGGATCTCGAAGCGATAGCCGGTTCGTTCGATGTACTCCGGCGTGGCGTCGCCCAGGTTGAAGAGCGACAGCGAGCGGATCAGCGACTGGATGAAGATGTTTCTCACTCCCAGCTCACCGAGTCCCGCTTCCACTCTCATCATCGGCCACTCGACCGCGTCGACTGCCGCGATCAGGGTGAGCGTCCCGGTCTTGCGGTTGTTGAGGAACTGGAACTCGTGGGCGATCGTGTTCAGATCGAGAATCCCAATGGCCTGGAGCTCACGGCAGATGGATTCGTAGGCGCGCGGAGCGGAGTATTGCGTGTCGGCGAGGTGAATGACGTCGCCGCTGCGCCCGGCGAACTCGAACTGCTGGGTCTTGAGGCCCGGCCCGTTCAAGCGCGGACGGCGGATCATGCGGTCGCCGACCTTGAAGCGGGGAAACGGCGCCTCGTGCCCCAGAAGGCGGGTCACCACCAGCTCGCCCTCCTCCCCTTCGGCGACCCATCGCCCCTGATCATCGACAATTTCGATCAGGTGGAGACCAGGAACGGCAGCCAGATAAGAGTCCGGATCCCGCTGCAGACCGATGGTCTCGGCTTGCGTTGCCGCGAAGTAGCTCATGATCTGCAGGTTGGGATAAAACTCCGTCAATTCGAGCCGCTTGCGATGAGGCAGTACACCGCTGCCATAAAGGGCCACGTGAAAGCTCTCCCGCGCCGTCTTGCTGAGGCCCAATCCGAGATCACCCATGATGGCGATGCCTCGTGAGATGGCCATGAACGCCTTCTTGCCCTCGTACGAAAGGATGTGGTGGAACAACTCCTTGCGCACCGGACCGGCGCCGATGTAGTTGATGCCGGGGATGTTTTGCAGCACGCCTCCGACCATGGTGCCGCTGCTCCACATCTGATAGTCAGCCAGCGTGGTGATGACCCACTTGGGCTGATCGCCGGCGAGGTGCTCCTTGAGGACGTAGTTCCCCATGAAGTCGCCCGCCAGCTCGTAGGTGTCTTGAAGCTCACGAATCGGGTAGACCGCTTCGACCGGGGAACCGCTGCTCGTTCCGCCGCTGGCCACGATCTGAAAGCCGCCGTGGCTCAAGGGAACGACCATGCCGGGCCGCGTCCGCATGAAGAGCTCTTCCATCCCCTGCTTGTCGGTGATGGGTATCTGCTGCCATTCCTCGAAGCTGCGCGGAGCGCCAGTGAGGCCGGCCTTGCGAATGCGTTCGCTCCACAGAGGATTGAGCAACAGGGTGTTGACCATCTGCTGCAGGCGGCGCAGCACCAGGGCGTCCTGAACGGAATGGTCGATCTCCGCATATTTCTGGCGGAGAGATCCCTCACATGCCTTGATCTTCGTCAGGAACGAAGGCAGTCTGACCACGTCCTCGGCCGATCGCGGCGATATCTCCGCATCCGGGATCAGCTGCTCGACCAGTTCCTCGTGAGTTGCGTGCTCCCCTACCGCCTGAGTGCCTGCGTGATGACCCATCGCCGAAATCCTGTCCTTCATCTCTGCAAGAGATGGCTTGATGGGTATTCCAACGCAAACGCCAGACAAACGTAGTCAGCGAGTCGCCAGTAGGCAAACGCGGAGCGCAGCAGGAGGTCGTCAGTTCGATCCTGATCAGCTCCACCAAGAATTCCTCATTCTCAGATCGGATCGCGGTAGCGTCGCAAGCGCACCGCGGCGGCGACGCACGTTGCCGCGATGACCAGGCCGATCCACAACCCCGGCCTGGTGAAGAATTCCAGGGGATGGGCCGGCCAAAGCATCATCATCACGCTTCCCTTTGCGGGGTCGCCTTCCATCCCGCTGATGCGCGAGCCCAGCATGGCGGCGAAATGCGTGGTGTTGAGGGCGATCTTCTCGATCAAGCCGATTGCGGCCAGCGGCAGGAAAGCCCACAGGAACGGCAGGCGCTTGGCCCACGCGGAGACGAGCAGCAGCCAGCCGAAGATCGGCGCGGAGTAGAGCGAGTGGACGGTGACGAGGTGGTAGAGGAGTCCCGACGTCATTCGCAGCCACGGCAACGTCCATAGCGCGGCCGCGCTGTGACCTTTCGCCGACAGGATGGCGCTGCTCATCAGCAGCATGATCAACTGCGTAACGACGCTGATCACGAACGTGACCACCGGCAGGACGACGAGCGGGACTGCCATCTTCGACAGCACGGCAGTCCAGTCCGAGACCGGCATCGATTTCCAGAAGAGAACGCTGCGGTCGCGGCGCTCGCCGTACAGCGCGTCGAGACAATAGAAGATCGCTACGATCAGGGTCGTTCCCATCAACGCCCCTGCCGCGATCTCGAAGTTCACCGCGATCTGGTCAGGCCGCGCATGGCGGCCGGAAAGCATGACCACGAACATGCCCAGCACGATCACCGCCGCCGCGATCAGCGGCGCGACGTAGATCGAACGGTTCTCCCACAGCTCACGCCGCACTGACCAAACGATCGATTTCATGGCGTCGCTCCCTGCCCCTCCATCACCGCCACGAACAGGTCGGCGAGGCTCGGCGTGCGCACTTCGCCCAGCGCGGCGAGTTGCTGATGATCGGCGCCCCCGAGCTGAAGATCGACCAACAGGATGCTCTTTCCGAGCATTTGACGCTCGTGGATCGGCCGGAGCGCGCGGGCGGCGGCAAGGTGGTCCGGACGAACCACGACCTCCAGATAGCGCGATTCGAACTGCTCCATGCTCGAACCGAAGACGATGCGGCCGCGATTGATGAACACGACGTCGGTGAGCACGTCCTGGATCTCTTCGACCTGATGCGTGGTCACCAGAATGGTGCGACTCCGATCGAAGTAGTCGTTCAGCAGCGAGTCGTAGAACTGCTTGCGATAGAGGATGTCCAGGCCGAGCGTCGGTTCGTCCAGCACCAGCAGCCTGGCATCGACGGCCATGACCAGCGCCAGGTGGAGCTGCGTCACCATGCCCTTGGACAACTCCCGCACTTTGGCAGTGCCCTTGATCGCCGTCCTGGCCAGGAATCCCTCGGCTTTGGCGCGATCGAATCGCGGGTGCACGCCGCCGGCATAGTCGAGCAGTTGAGAGACGCGGATCCAGCGCGGCAGCACGGCAACGTCGGCGATGTAAGCGACGTCGCGCATCAGTTGCGCGCGCGCGGTCCACGGATCGCACCCGAGGACGGTCAGTTGCCCTTCGTACTGACTGAGGCCGAGAATCGTGTTGAGGGCGGTGGTTTTACCGGCGCCGTTCGGACCGATCAATCCGACGATACGCCCTTCCTCGACGCGCAGATCGACGCCGTCGAGGGCCACCGTGGTCCCGAACGCTTTTCGAATGCCTCGCGCCTCGATGACCGCCATCAACGCTTCTCCTGGCGATGCTTGAGGAGCTCCCTGGCCGTCAGCCCCAGCCTCTGAATCCTCTCCTGAATCCTCGGCCATTCCTCTTCCAGAAACTTCTGCCGTTCGCTGCGCATAAGAAGATCGTGCGCGCCGGCGTTGACGAACATTCCGCGGCCGCGGCGCATCTCGACCAGTTTCTCGTCGACGAGCTCCTGGTAGGCTCTCAAAACCGTGAGCGGGTTGACTCGATAGTCAGTGGCCACGGTGCGGACCGATGGGATGGCATCGCCTTCTTTCAGCAATCCCTCCAGGATCATGGCCACGATACGGCCCCGAAGCTGGCGATAGATTGGTTGTGTGTCGTCCCACTCGCGGTCCATTCTGCGGCTTCATTTCATTGTAGCGTCACTGGTCCGGCGCCGTTGAAAAAAGGCGCGAGATAGATCCCGTGCCGGGCGGCGATCATCTCGATTTCCTCGACGAGCTTCGGCGTGATGGCGCCCCTGCCGCGGGAGAAGGATTCAAACCGCCCTTCCAGCGTAAGAGCGATGCCTTCCAGCAGGCATCCGTGGGCCACATCAGGGAACGGATGATGGTTCAGAATTCCACGAAGATCGGGGTCGAACGTCAATCCGCCCGTGATCTGTCCCAGCCCTCCGAAGAAAATCGTGGCGCGGGAGGTCGTTGCATCCGGCGACAGGTTCTTCGGGTAACCGGCATCGCAGACGATGGCGTCAGGCGCGATGCTGCTCAACAGAAGGGATGATGAGGTGAGGCTGGCCGCGCAGATCACCAGGCCGGCTTTTTCGGAGAAATCCCCGAGGTCCGTTCCGATCTCAACATCGATTCCTTCGGATTCCAGTTCTACCGCCAGCCGGCGGAGCCGCTCCACATTGCGTGCGATGAGCTGCACCCGCCTCACTTTCCCTGCCAGGCAACGGACGCAGCCCGAACCGACGTCTCCCGTTGCGCCGACCACGAGCAGCGTCGATTGCCGAAGGTTCCGCCCCTGCTGCGCGCACATCTTCTCGAGGCCCTGAACGATGAAGGCAACCGTCAGCGTATTGCCGGTAGTGAAGACGGTGCGGTGTCCCGGCGGGAGCTGATCGAAGTTGCCCTCGATGAGAATGGAGCTGAATCCGCCGAGGCTGACCATCTTCGCTCCTGCCTTGATTGCGTACGCCGCGGCCGCCCGCACCCGCGTCAGATTCTCTCGCACACAAGCGGCATCCAGCCGGTCGGGAGAAATGAATGAGTCGATGTAAAGGCCATGCGCCTCCGCGTCGCCGATCGATTTCGCCGCCACCCGGCAGACGGCTCGGGGCGGAATCCAGGGAAGGATGTCCCTGATCTCATCGTCCGGCAGAGGCGTGTGCTCCGGTCCGCGCAATGCCGAAAACACCTCCGCCGCTGCGCTCCAACTCTCCGGATGTCCGACCAGGGCGAAATCGACTTGCGGCGCAGCCGATGGCGCTATACGGGCAACTGGGCAATCCATGCGAGTGTGACCTCCCCGGGCAAGCCCAACGCGTCGAGCATCTTCATGTACTGTTGCAGCGACGCTCCGCGGAGCAGCGCGGCGCTCAGGTTGACTTCGAACAACGACGGCTTCACGCAACTGGACTGGCACACTTCGCAATGTCCGTCCTTGCATTCCTTCGTCAGCATCGCTGCCAGAGTGGTCATCACTTCGAGATGCAGGCGGTGCAATTTATCGTCGAAAACCTGAGGGCTCGCGTCGCGCTCCGCCTTGAGAATGCACATGGCGTGATCGGCGTGCTCCTGCTCGTCCGCCGCGATGGCACCGAAGACCTTGCCGAGGCTCCCCGGAGCAACGATCGCCACTCGGGAGTAGCTCGCGAGGGCGAACGATTCCAGCATGATCTCCTGGACGATGAGGCAGCCGATGACGTCGTGCTCTGCCACGCAGCGCATGAAGGCCTCGCGGACCCGCTTCCAATGTTTTCCATCGGCGTTACTGACTACGTCCACTCCGATCTTCCGGCCCGCAGCCGTGAAGGCCGCGGCGTGAGCCCGCTCGATCGCCGCATGCTCCCATGCCTCCTCGGCCTCCTGGGGATCGTCACAGATCCCGGCCAGGGCGGCGTAATTCATCGCCGCGACGAGCTCGCCCGTCACCGCCTGGGCCAGCACATCCTGCCAAATCGGAGCGGTAGGAAAGTCGCACTCCGTCAGTGGTTTCATCTCCATCAGGGATTCCATCGATCCTCCTTCAAGCACCGTCACAAGTGTTATAGACATGTATAACACCACATCACGTGTTTGTCAAGGGATGGCGGTCGCGAAAACGACGGGATGTGCGCCACAAGGAACTCGCGCCGCGCAAGCGTGGGTCGTTATCGATTGAGGGCCGGGGAGCTCAGGGAAGCCGCGGATGCGCGACGCCTCCGGCCAGTTCCGGCCGCAGCGCGTCGGTGATCGCTTCGGCGATCGTCCGCGCGCCGTCGGCATCGGGATGACCGTCGGCCTCGATGCGGTCGTCGGGGTCGAGCGGCACATAGACGTACGGCAGATGCGCGTCCTCGATGATGCGCTGCCGCAGCTCCCGCTCCTGCCGCTCTTCCGGTTCGAACTGCGGCACGACGATCAGCGGGACGGCGCCGCGCGACCGCGCCAGGCGCACCGTCGCCGTCAGAACCTCACGCGTGACTGCCTCTCCCCGTTCGACGGATTCTTCGCTCCGATATCCGAGGAATCGTCTTACGAGCGCCATCAAGCGCCACTGCCGTACCGGAGGCGACCAGACCAGACCCGGGTCAAGGTGCGGGCGATCGTCATCGAGGTTGCGGTCGAAAATCGACGGCGCGAACAACGACACCACCGCCACGGGATGCCGGAATCGCGGTAACTCCGCTGCCAGCCGAAGATACGACTGATCGGTGGCAAACCCGGAAACAGCGATGTTCGCGCTCTGCAGACCAAGCATCGCCGATGTCTGTGCGGCGATCGTTTCGGACCATGCCAGCTGATGCCCCACCATCATTGATTCGCCCGTGAAGACGATGGTTGGCGCATTGAAGTCAGTCGTATCCGCCGACGACGCCACCCGGTATCCATTTCGATCGAAGGTGTATGCGATGCGGCGCCCGAGGTGCGTTATCGATCCGGTCCGCGAAACATCGAACAACCAGCCGAGCCGCGGGTCGATGTGACTGCGCGGCTCGCTCCCGCTGGAGAACTCGTGGGGACCGCGTCGCTGGCGCAGCACGAGCTCGGACGTGCCAAACGCCAGAATGACCGCGAGAGAGATCGTAAACAGATACAGCGGCTCACGCGTGAGTAGTCGAGCCACCTTTCGGCCGAGGAGCACGATCACTCCACCGGCCACAACGACGCTGAGGCGAACGAGCAACTCGGTCCGGACGATCTCCTCGCGCGGCGTCCAATACGAAGGAAGGAAATGGCGGTCGAACCAGGCCTGATTCAAAACCGCCGCCGCCACGATCAGGACGCAGCCGATGCCAGCCACTGCAATCTCGGCAAGCGAACGAAATGCTTTCCATCGATCGGAGATCATCGTGGTTTTCGCAAGATCCTGAGCCGTGCGTGCAAGAGCTGCTCCGGCTCCGGGTGGCGGAGAATCGCTGAGCGCAGGTCTGGCTGGTGATGGCAATCACCGTTCACGGCTCGCTCGATCACGGTGCGATGTTCGTTACGGCGAGAGCATGGCTCCTCATGAAAACGATCATCGAGCCATTCCGAATCAAAGCCGTCGAGCCGATCCGGTTCACCACCGTCACAGAGAGGCGTCTCGCTCTCGGCAATGCCGGGAACAATGTCTTCCGGCTGCGCGCCGAGGACGTTCTGATCGACCTCCTGACCGATTCCGGAACGGGAGCGATGTCCGCGGAGCAGTGGAGCGCGATGATGCGCGGCGACGAGTCGTATGCCGGGAGCCGCTCCTTCGAACGGTTTCATGCGGTGGTGTCGGAGCTCACCGGATTTCGCCACATCATCCCGACGCATCAGGGCCGCGCGGCCGAGCGGATCCTCTTTCATACGATCCTGAAGCCGGGCCAGATCGTCCTCAACAACACGCACTTCGATACCACGCGCGCCAACATCGAAGTCGAGGACGCCGAAGCACGCGACCTGGTCATCCCCGAAGGCCGGATGCCTTCGGTCCTTCATCCGTTCAAGGGGAACATGGACCTCGACCGGCTGGAGCGCGCGCTGGTGATCGACGGCGACCGCATCGTGCTGGTGATGGTCACCGTCACGAACAATTCCGGCGGCGGGCAGCCGGTGTCGCTCGAGAATCTTCGCGGCGTCCGCGCACTCTGCACGCGCTTTGGAAAGCCGTTCTTCCTCGATGCCTGCCGGTTCGCCGAGAACGCCTGGTTCATCAAACAGCGCGAACCGGGACAGCAGGACCGCACGCCGCGGGAGATCGCGCGCGAAATGTTCTCGCTCGCAGATGGCTGCACCATGTCCGCGAAGAAGGATGGCCTGGCCAATATCGGCGGGTTCCTGGCGATGAACGACGATCGCTGGGCCGAAGAATGTCGCAATCTGCTGATCCTGACCGAAGGGTTTCCGACCTACGGGGGAATGGCCGGCTACGACCTCGAGGCAGTGGCGCGAGGTCTCGAAGAGGTCACCGAGGAACCGTATCTCCGCTATCGCATTCGCTCGATTGAGTATCTGGCGGAACGGCTCACCGCCGGCGGCGTACCGATCGTGCAACCGCCTGGGGGTCACGCCGTTTACATCGACGCGCGGGCCATGCTGCCGGCGATTCCGCCGCTGGCATATCCGGGTATAGCCCTCGTGAACGCGCTCTATGTCGATGGCGGCATCCGCGCATGCGAGATCGGAACGGTGATGTTCGGGCTACAGCCTGACGGAACGGAGATCCCGGCGGCGATGGATTTGGTGCGTCTGGCCATTCCGCGCCGGCTCTACACGCAATCGCACATCGACTACGTGGCCGAGGCAATCCTGGAGGTGGCGGCGAACAAGGACGCGCTGCGCGGTTACCGAATCACGTCCTCGGCAAAACGTCTGCGGCACTTCACGGCCGAGTTTGCAGTTCAGGAGAGCGTTTCCTCCGGCCGGGAAGAGAGTGCCCTGGCGTTCGCCGGCTCTTCCGAGCGCCCGTGAGTGTTGGAAACGAGCGTCAATGAGCGCTCACCGAAAAATAATGACCCAGAAGGTGACCTCGGAGCTTTGCTGTCCCCGGCCGCTCGGTATTTCGCCGAGGTAAGTGCCCTGGTGCAACTTACCCGCGGCGATATCCTGGCCGTGGCCGAGTGAGAAGGATCCCCACAATCCGCGTCCACTGATTCTGGCCGAGTCTTCCGCCTTGATGAGTTGCGCGCGCAGTTCTGCCGAAAGAACCTGGTGCCGATCGACCACGCCGAAGCCATCAGAGACGATCTTCTCGTTGATCAACGCGCTGGTCGCTCCACCCCAGATCATGGCGTTGACGACACCATCCTTGTCAGGAACCGGCTCTCCACTCGGAAACTCGGCATAGACGGAGCGGGATTTCGTGAATTCATCGAGAAAGTCCCGAGCTTCGGCGCCGAGCTGTTTGAGGATGGGATGCTGGTCGTCGTTGGGATCGGGCGTAGCGATCCCGAGGAGTCGAACCCGCATCTCCTTGCCGCGCACGTCGGCCCTGATTGTCGTGCCATTGACGATTGAGAGGACCTTCATCATCGTACCGCCGGCAACTGCGATCTGTGCGGTGCTCAGAAAGGCAAACGCCACCCACGGCACAAGAGATTTGCGCATGCGACAGACTCCAGACTATGAATTGAGACCCGCCGCATGCTTGCATTTGGGGCGGGGCTTGTCAACGTATCGAACGCGCAATTTGCAAGTTGAAGCTTCAAATTGCCCGTCTGACGGCTCCTGAACGAATCCCCGCGCCACGCAGGTACAATCCCTTCCGCCACTCCCCCCGAACATGGCACTGACGATGACACGATTCATTGCCTCCCTCGCCATCAGCCTCAGCCTCGCCATCCCCTGCCTTGCCGCGGACACGCTCGCCGACGCCCTGAGAGTCATCCAGGGCAAGGAGTTCGTCGATCTCACGCACAGCTTCAGCCCGACCACGCCGGTTTGGAGCGGCTTCGGTCAGGCCACCATGAGCGCCGCATGCGATACAAAAACGCTCCGGCCCTTCACCATCGAGCGCGACGGCTTCCGCACCACGGTCTATTCGATGGTGGGGCAGTACGGTACGCACGTCGATCCGCCGGCGCATTTCCGCAGCGACGGTCTGACGATGGACGAGATTCCGCTGAAGCAGATGATCTTGCCGCTGGTGGTGTTCGACATCACGCCGATACTGGCGAAGGATCCCAACCACGCGCTGACCATCGACGACATCAAGGCGTGGGAAAAAGTGCACGGCACCGTTCCGGCGGGCGCCTTCGCCGCGCTGCGCACGGACATGAGCAAAGACTGGACGGCCAATCCCGAGCGCTTCAAACGCTCGCCGTTCCCGGCGTGGTCGCTCGCGGCTATCAAGTTCCTGTTCGAAGAGCGAAAGGTGACAGCGATCGGGCACGAGTCCCTCGACACCGACACCACGGAGACGATGGATTCAGAGACCTGGATCCTGAAACAGAATCACTACCAGATCGAAGCAATGGCCAATCTCGACAAGGTGCCGCCCGCCGGCGCGGTCATCGTCGTCACCTGGCCGAAGGTGGAGCACGGCGTCGGCTTTCCGGCGCGGGCGTTCGCGATCCTGCCGTAGCTCCGGTTGGGTGCTGGGTTCTCCGTGTGATCCCGGTCACTTGCGCATTTGGGACGGCGAACCTAAGTTCCATCAATCCCCTACCCGGTTTTGTAAGGAGTCTCAGATGAAAAGGCCAGCCCGCGTCCTTCTCTCGACACTCGCGCTTGCGATGTTTTTCCTCGTCCCGGCAGCCTTCGCCCAGAGCGTCAGCGGCGGCTTCCACGTCGTCAGTGACGAAGGCACTCGCAATATCGAGTTCAACGCCAAAATCAACCCGAATGGCAGCACCTCGGGAGATCTCAAGTTCTCGGGACCGATCTCGGTTCCGGATCAGGACGTCGATGGCGACGGCACCGGGGATCCGAGCGCGACGACGACTCTCACTCTGCGCGTGACGATCGACTGCCTGAAAGTCCAGGGCAACCGCGCCGTGCTGGCCGGGCTGGTCAAGGAATCGAAC
>Ga0207689_10005102_pt1 | contig 11810 bp, 12 predicted proteins | sample KBSMisM52_FD_184312 | JGI IMG/M metagenome (GOLD analysis project Ga0207689, IMG submission 184312) | Miscanthus rhizosphere microbial communities from Kellogg Biological Station, Michigan, USA - KBS Miscanthus M5-2 (SPAdes) (version 2) | ecosystem: Host-associated > Plants > Roots >... | reverse complement strand
GATGGAGCCTCGCGCGTCGCGCCCGGAATTGCGCATCGCCGCCATCGAGATGCTGGCCAAGGCCGGGATTCCGGTCGGGGCGATGGTGGCGCCGGTGATCCCGGCCATCACCGATCACGAGATGCCGGCCATCCTCAACGCCGTCGCCAACGCCGGCGGAACATCGGCCGGCTTCGTCGTCCTTCGCCTGCCGTGGGCCGTGGCGCCGCTGTTCGAACGCTGGCTCGAAGAGCACTACCCCGATCGCAAAGAAAAGGTGATGAACCGCGTTCGCGAGCTGCGCGAGGGGAAGCTCTACGACCCGCAGTGGGGCGTGCGCCAGCGCGGCAAAGGGATCTTCGCCGATCAGATCGAATCGATGTTCGAAGTGACCTGCCGCCGCCTGCACCTGAACGAGAAGCGCTACAACATGTCGACGGACGCCTTCCGCCGCCCGACGCCGCAAGGTAGTCTCTTCTGACCATGGGACAGATCTTCGAAGGCAAACACGTGCTGGTCCTCGAGCGTGACGGCTGGGAGTTCGTCGAGCGCAAAAAGGGGAAATCGGCGGTGGTGATCCTGGCGGTGACGGACGACGACAAGGTGATCCTCGTCGAGCAGTTCCGGCGTCCGGTGAACGCGCGCGTGATCGACTTCCCGGCCGGTCTGGTCGGCGATGACGGCAACGATGATCCCGACGAAACGGCGCGGCGCGAGCTGGAGGAGGAGACCGGCTACGTCTGCTCGTCGGTTGAGCGCCTCATCGCCGGCCCGACATCACCCGGCATCACCTCGGAGACTGTGGCCTTTTACCGCGCGACGGGACTGACGCAGCGCGGAGCGGGCGGGGGTGTGGGGGGCGAGGACATCACGGTGCATCGCGTTCCGCGCGAGTCCATCTTCGACTGGCTGAATCAGAAGCAGGACGAAGGCATGATGATCGACGTGAAGATCTGGGCAGGATTGTGGTGGTTGTCAGTCACCGCCCAACCGGGTTAGCAGCCGGGGATTCTTCACCGCGCTCTGCCCCTCCGGGGCGGCCGCCGGTTCAGAATGACAGTGTTGTTGTATTGCGCAAGCGCTCCAGGATCTTCTCGTGCACCCCGCCAAACGCCCCTGATGACATCACCAGGATCACGTCCCCCTCCTGCGCATCGCGCGCAACAGCCTCCGCGATGGCATCGAAATCGTCGATCTGTTCGGCGCGGATGCCGTCCGCATTCAGCCGCTCCACGATCGTGGCCGCGGACATCATCTTGTCGAGACCGTAACGCGGTTCGTAGCGGCCCTGGTGGAAGATCGGTCCGATGATGACGCGGTCGGCCTGGTGGAAGGCCTCGATGTAGGCGCCTTCGAATTCCTTGCGGCTCGAGGTGATCGAGCGCGGCTCGAAGAGCGCCCAGATCCGCCGTCCCGGATAGCGTTTCTTCGCGCCGGCCAGCGTCGTGGCGATGGCGGTTGGGTGATGGGCGAAGTCGTCGATGACGGTGACGCCGCGCTCGATGCCGCGCACCTCCATCCGCCGCTTGATCCCCTGAAACGTCTCCAGCCCTTTCTGAATCTCCTCGGCGGAGAGTCCGCGCAGCCGGGCGATGGCGATGTCGGCGAGGGCGTTGACGACGTTGTGCTGTCCGGACAGCGTAGTGCGGAAGCGAAACCACTCGGTCCCCTCCCACCATGCGGTGAACGAGCTTCCCTCGGGAGTGAATTCGGCGTCCGTGGCGAAGACGTCGCAGCCGCGCGACATCCCGAAGGTGAGCCATCGCGCACGCGCGTCCGAGCGGAGAGAGCGGACGTTGGCGTCATCGCCATTGGCCGCGATCACATCGCCCGGCGCGACCTGCCGGATGCCCTTTCGAAAAGCATCGATGATGGCGTCGAGATCCGCGTAGATATCGCCATGGTCGAACTCGATGTTGTTGACCAGCAGCGTGTTCGCTCCGTAGTGCAGAAACTTCGGCCCTTTGTCGAAGAAGGCGGTGTTGTACTCATCGCCTTCGATGACGAACTCCGGACCGTTGCCCAGCTTGTAGTTCTGATTGAAATTCAGCGGGATTCCGCCGACGACCATGCTCGGATCGCGGCCGGCCGATTCGAGGAGCCAGGCCATCAGCGACGTCGTCGTGGTCTTGCCATGCGTCCCCGCCACGACGATGGAATGTTTGTCCTTGATGAAGAGCTGATGAATGGCCTCGGGCATCGACGTGTACGGCAGGTCGAGCTCCACCGTGGCAGCGGCCTCAGCGTTGGTGGACGCGGCGGCGTTGCCGATCACCACCAGGTCAGGGTGGAACGTCACCAGGTGGTCCTTCGTATACCCCTCGAGCACCGCTATGCCGAGGCGTTCGAGGTAGGTCGACATCGGAGGGTAGACGTGCTCATCGGAACCGGCCACTTCGTAGCCGCGCTCCTTCAGCATCCCGGCCAGAGAGGCCATCGCCGTGCCGCCGATGCCGATCAGGTAGACCTTTTTGAGTGGTGGTAGTTCTTTGACGTGAGCCATAGCGGCGCGGACTGAGCAAGAAGCGTGCTCCGCGGCGCGGATTGTAGAATGGACGGCCCCGCGGCTGAGGGAATCGTCATCCCCGAGGGGCTGTTCGAATCCGGCGGTTCACAAGAAACTTTCACGTCGTCCAACACAGGAGGATTCTGTCCATGTTGTCGAAGCGAATTCTAGTCGTCATGATCGCGGTCCTCGTTGCGCTGACCGCCGCCATTTCGTTTGCCGCCGATGAGCCGGCCAAGGCGAAAAAGAGCGCCGAAGCCGCTGCCAAAGACGCCGCACCGCGCCTCACCATCGTCGAGCCGATCAAGGATTACGGCACGATCCCCAAGGGCGAAAAGCTCGACTGGTCGTTCGTCGTCAAGAACACGGGCGACGCCGACCTGCAGATCGTCTCCGCCAAGCCCGGCTGCGGCTGCACGGTGGCTGACTTCGACAAGGTCATCAAGCCCGGACAGACCGGCAAGGTCACCGCGCACGTCGACACCACGGCCTTCGCCGGCCCGATCGCCAAGACCGTGACGCTGGAGACGAATGACCCGACCACGCCCACATCGCAGCTCACGATCCACGCGATCGTGAAGCCGTACGTCGAGGCCTTCCCGGCCGGCTTCGTCCGCTTCAACCTGCTGCAGGGTGAAGTCGACGCGCAGTCCGTCGTCCTCTACTCCGAAGAGGAAGAGCCGTTTTCAGTCTCGAAGGTGGAAGTGCCCATCGATCCGACCACGAACGAGCCGGTCAAGTGGGTGAGCGCGACCTACGAGAAGGTCGCCGAAGCCGACAAGGCTCCGAACGTCGGTCGCACGGGCCAGGATCAATACCGGGTGAAGATCACCGTCGGCGGTCCCGATGCCAAGCTCGGTCCGCTCTCCGACAAGATCCACATCATCACCACCTCGAAGCATCAGCCGGATTACTTCGTCAGCCTTTCCGGCGTCGTCCGTCCGCCGTTCCGCGTCGAGCCGACCGCGCTGAATTTCGGCGAAGTGTCGCCCTCGGACGTCGCGGCGACGCGCATGGTCACGCTCCGCTCGAACAACCTCAAAGCGCCGGAGACCTTCGTCGTCTCCAAGGCGGAGTCGAGCATCCCGACGGTGATGACCAGCGTCAAGCCCACCGCCAACAAGGGCGAGTACGAGGTTTCCCTCCAGATCGCCAAGGACGCCAAGCCGGGCGACGTCGACGGCAGCGTGAAGATCTACACGAACGACAAGATGAATCCGGTCGTAACCGTGCCGATGAAGGCGACCATCAAGTCCGCCACCCCGGCCGCGGCCGCGTCGAAGTAGCGCAATCCCAATCGAATCAATGGAAGGCCGCCTTCGGGCGGCCTTTTTAGTTGACGATCGAGATCCCGACGCCGTCGCCCGTGGCCAGCACGATGGTGGTCAGCCGCGGGTCGGTGGTGATGCGCTTGTTGAAGGCGCGTAGCGCATCGGTCGACGGATCGTGGACATCCTCGGCGACCTTGCCGCCCCACAGCAGGTTGTCGCAGACGATCATCGCCCCCGTCGCCAGCTTCGGCAGCAGCTGATCGAGGTACTGCTCGTACTCGGTCTTCACGCAATCGATGAAAACGAAGTCGAACGGCCCGGCCAGCGCCGGCAGCACTTCCAGCGCCGCACCCTGATGAAACTTCACCTCGCACGCGAGCTGCGCTTCACCGACGAACCGTTTGGCCGTAGTCAGAATGTCGCGATCGAGCTCGATGGTCTCGATGACTGCATCCGCCGGACATTCGCGCCCGAGGACGATAACGGAGTAGCCGATGTTTGTGCCGACCTCGATCAGATGCTTCGGCCGCTTGGCCCGCACCAGCACCCGCATGAGCTGCCCGACCTCGGGGTCCGCAATCGGATGCCCATGCTCCGCAGCGAAATCCTCCATGCGCGCGAGAAGCGGCTCGCGCGGGGGAAGAAGGGTGTCGAGATACTCAGCCTGAACGCGCTTGATGACCTGGTCGATGCGGGATTTCATGCGCGGAGCTTAGCGCAAGCGGGAGCGCCAGTAACCGGGGCGACGACGGTGGTGGGCGACGGCGATGATGAAAACCTCATCTCCCTCAAGGACGTACACGATCGAGTAGGAAAAGCCTTTGACAGGCCATACACGCACGCCAAAACGCTCCGGTCGTCCCGAGCGTGGATGACTGACGACAAACTCTCGAGCCGACTCAAACGCAGCGATAAGCCGGTCGCCATAACCGTATCGCTCACGCTCCAGGTAAGAAGCAGCTTCGATAAGTTCGGCGCTACCCTCGTCGTGCAGTTCGCCGGACATCTTTCACGGCTCGTCTTGCTGAGGCAATCGCTTCCTCAGCAGGGATCAGCTTGGCGGTACCCGCTCTGACTTCGGCCACGCGCCGCTCGATCTCGGCCTCATACTCCTCGTCCCACTGAATACCGTCGGACTCGACGCTATCGAGCAGCTCGTCCGCAAGATGTCCTCGTTCCTCCGGGCTCAGCGCCATCGCCTTATCGCGCGCTTCTTCGTATGTTTGCGACATGCCGAAATCTTACCTCGCCTCCACCGCCTCCCGCAGCCGCTCCGCCTGGAAGTGGCCGGTCAACGGCTCGAGGAGGACATCGAGATTGCCGTTCATGATGTCGGGGAGGTTGTGGACGGTCAGGCCGATGCGATGGTCGGTGACGCGGTCCTGGGGAAAGTTGTAGGTGCGGATCTTCTCGGAGCGGTCGCCGGTGCCAATGAGGCCCTTGCGCGTGGCGGAGAGCTCGTCCTCGCGCTTCTGGCGCTCGATGTCGTAGAGGCGCGCCTTCAGCACCTTCAGCGCCTTCTGGCGGTTCTTGATCTGCGACTTTTCGTCCTGACAGGAGACCACCACGCCGGTTGGGAGATGGGTCATGCGCACGGCGGAGTAAGTCGTGTTGACCGACTGTCCGCCAGGGCCGGACGAGCAGAAGGTGTCGATGCGCAGATCCTTCTCGTTGACCTGAATGTCGATGTCCTCGACCTCGGGGAGCACAGCGACGGTGATCGCCGAGGTGTGGATTCGGCCCTGGGTCTCGGTCTGGGGAACGCGCTGCACGCGGTGGACACCCGATTCGAACTTCAGCTTCGAGTAGACCTTGTTCCCTTCGATCAACAGCGTGGCGTCTTTGATGCCGTTGACGGATGAGTAGTTCGCATCGGTCATGTCCACTTTCCAGCGCTTCGTCTCGGCGTAGCGGATGTACATGCGCATGATCTCGGCGGCGAACAGCGACGCTTCGTCGCCGCCCGTGCCGGCGCGGATCTCGACGAACACGTTCTTGTCGTCATTCGGATCCTTCGGCTGCAGGAGCAGCTGGATCTCTTTCTCCAGCGCCGGCGCCTTCGGCTCCAGCTCGGCGATCTCCATCTCCGCCAACTCGCGCATGTCGTCGTCTGACTTCAGCATCTCGCGCGCGTCCGCCAGGCGCTTGCGGATGTCTTTCAGCTCGCGGTATTTCGCCACGACGTCGTCGATCTCCGAGACAGCCTTCATCGTGTCGCGGAAGACGGCGACGTCGGTAGCCACGGCCGGATCGGCCATCTTCTGCTGCAGTTCTTCGTAGCGCTTTTCGATTTCGTCGAGTTTTTCGTACATGGTGCGGTCCGTCCAAAAACAAAAATGGGAAGGCGCGGCATGCGCCTTCCCACGATCGATATCAGAAGCGTAGCTAAGCGACGGCTGCCTGGGTCTCGTCCACCACGTCGTACATCAGCGCTTCTTTCAGCGCGGTGATCGCCACGGCCAGCTGCATGTCGTCCGGCTCTTTGGTGGTGATCTTCTGGAGCCACATGCCCGGTCGCGTCAGCATCCGGCAGACCGGATTGCCGAGGTGGCGGGCCGAGAAGCGGATGACCTCGTAGGCCAGGCCGGCGATCAAAGGGATCAGCACCACGCGGGCGAGAAACTTCACCGCGAACGGCACGGTCGACGGGACCAGCGAAAAGACCAGGATGGAGATGGCCATCACGAACATCAGGAAGCTGGTGCCGCAGCGAGGATGGAGCGTCGATTTCTTGCGCGCGTTCTCGACGGTCAGATCCTCATTCGCTTCGAACGTGTAGACCGTCTTGTGCTCGGCGCCGTGATACTGGAAGACGCGCTTGATCTCGTCCATGAACGAGATCGAGAGGATGTAGACGAAGAAGAAGACCGCGCGCAGGACGCCGTCGATGGCGTTATAAGCGATGTTGCCCATCTGCGGCGCGAAGTAGTGGCGGATCAGGTTGGTGATCCCGAGCGGCGCCAGAATGAACACGCCGACGCCCAGCACCAAGGCGATCAGCATCGAGCTGGCCACGGCCCAGCTGGACATCTCCTGCTCGCCTTCCTCGTTCTCGGTGGCGACGCTGGCCGAGTAGTTCAGCGCGCGGATGCCGAGGATCAGCGACTGGATCAAAACGACCGAGCCGCGAAGGACGGGGAACTTGAGGAAGGGATACCTGGTCGTGACCGAGACGAGCTTGTCCTTCTTGATGGCCACGTCGCCGTTCGGCTGACGCACGGCAACCGAGTAGCCGGTGAGCGAGCGCATCATCACGCCCTCGATCACGGCCTGGCCGCCGATGAGCATGTCCACGTTGCGGTCAGCGGTCGCTGCCGGCATCGACGCGGTGAGGCCGTTCGTGACGGCGTTGAACGTGCCGCTGATGAGCTTCGCCGCGCCAACCCAGGCCTTGCGGGACATTACTTTGCCGCGGCTTCTTTCGGGCCGGCCTTCTTGGCGTAGCGCTGCTGGAAGCGGTCGATGCGTCCGGCGGTATCGAGCAGTTTCTGCTTGCCCGTGAAGTAGGGATGGCACTTCGAGCAAATCTCGACGCGCAGCTCTTTCTTGGTCGAGCCGGTCATCCACGTTTCGCCGCAGGCGCAGTGCGCCTGGACCTGCTGATATTTCGGGTGAATCTCTGGTTTCATTGGCTTTACCTCGTTGAGGACTCTTTCAGGGTCGCTCTCGAAACGGCGAGTATATAAAAAAAATTCTGGCCCCAAAGATCACCACAGAGGCACGGAGGACACGGAGGTTCCTCGGTGTTCTCCGCGTCTCTGTGGTTCACCTACTTCGCCCCGAACGCCGCGGCTACCCAGTACATCAGGCCGCCCATGAACGCGGCCATGGGGATGGTCAGGATCCAGGCCCAGACGATGCGGCCGGCGACGCCCCAGCGGACGGCGGACATTCTCCGCGTCGCTCCGACGCCGACGATCGCGCCAGTGATTGCGTGCGTCGTCGACACCGGAATGCCGAAGTGGGTGGCGGTGAAGATGGCGATCGCGGCGCCGGTCTCGGCGGCGAATCCGCTGACCGGCTGCAGCTTCGTGATCTTCGAGCCCATCGTGTGGATGATGCGCCAGCCGCCGGCCAGCGTGCCGAGGCCGATCGCGGCGTGCGCGGCCAGGATGACCCAGAACGGGATCTCGAAGACTTTGATGTAGCCGGCGGTGAAGAGAACGCCGGCGATGATGCCCATCGTCTTCTGGGCGTCATTCGCGCCGTGGCTGAGGCTGAACGCGGCGGCCGAGAGAAGCTGCATCCGCCGGAACCAGCGGTCGACGCGCTGCGGCGTCACGCGGCGAAAAGCCCAGAACGTCGCCGTCATCAGCCCGAGACCGGCGATCAATCCGATGACGGGCGAGACCACGATGAAGATCAGCGTCTTCGACCAGCCGCTCGGCTCGATCACGCTGAACGACATCGCCCGCGCCACCGCCGCCCCCGCGTAGCCGCCGATCAGCGCGTGCGAGGAGCTCGTCGGCAGGCCGAAGTACCAGGTGATGAGATCCCAGATGATCGCGCCCATGAGGCCGGCGAAGATGACGCCGAAGGTCACGGCGTGGATGTCGATCATCCCCTTGCCGATGGTCTTCGCCACCGCCGTACCGAAGCCGAAGGCGGCCACGAAGTTGAAGAATGCCGCCCAGATCACCGCCTGTCCCGGCGACAGCACGCGCGTGGAGACGATCGTGGCGATCGAGTTGGCGGCGTCGTGAAAGCCGTTGATGTAGTCGAACACCAAGGCCACGCCGATCAGACCGGCCACGATCAGAAAGAGGTGGCTCGGCATCAGCTGTGTTTCACAACCACGTTTTCCAGGAGATTGGCCACGTCCTCACAGCGGTCGGTGGCATCCTCGAGCAGGTCGAGGATCTCCTTCCACTTCATGACCGCGATCGGATCGCGCTCTTCATCGAACAGCTGCCCGACCGCTTTTTGATGGACCCGGTCGGCCTCATTTTCGAGACGGTTGATCTCCACCGCGCATTCGAGGACGCCGCTGTGTTTCTCCAGTGCCATCACCGCGTTCCGCACGACCTCGGCGGACGACGAGATGATCCTGGCCAGCTCGCGCGCGCCGAAGCGGACGCGGTCGATGCGGTAGAGCGGCACCAGGGCGGCGGCGTTGTCGATCGCATCCATCACGTCGTCCAGCGTACGGGCCAGCGAGTGGATGTCTTCGCGATCGATCGGCGTCACGAAAGTCTTGTTCAGCCGCTGGATGATCTCGTGTGTGAGGAAGTCGCACTTGTGCTCGACTTCCTTGATCTCGTGCGCTTTGTCGGCGATCGGCGGATCGGTGGCGAACATCTGTTCGAGCAGCATGGCCCCGACCTTGAGCTGATCGGCCATGGCGATGAAGTCGGCGTAGAACGTCTCTTCCCGGGGCAGAAAGCTGAAACGCACGATCGGGAACCTCCGTGAAAGCGCGCGGATTGTATCGGAAAGGAACGGCTCGGTCAGAAGCTGACCAGCAGCTTGATGGCGTAGTTGGTTACGTGGGTCCCGGATGCCGGTCCGCGGGTGGCGTCGCGATCGAACATCACCGCCGACGAGACGCCGGACTGCACCGGCAGCCAGTAGGCGATGCCTTCGATGTCGCGGGTCCTCGTACCCGCCGTGTCGATGTGGAGCGTGTCGCGCCGCAGCAGCGCTTCCCAGCCGCGACCAAACTTCGGCGTCACCCAGAGCGAGGTGCCATGCGTCTTCGTTTCGGCAACCGTGATTGACGGCCGGTCCTTCGTCGAGATGAGCTCGATTCCGGCGACGACGCGCGGATGCTCGTAGGTCACCTGCCCGAGCGCGCGATTGCGCGGCAGGCCGGAGGCGTAGTGGTCAGAGTCGTAGAAGCCGGAGACGCGCAGGCCGTGAAGGGCCGGCGTCGCCGGCACGGGCCGTAGCGAGACGCGGATCTGCAGCGCCTTCTCGCCATTCGGATCGGAGTGCGCCCATCCCTCGCCGTTGTAGACGCCGGCCTGCATGTCGCCGAAGTCCCGCGGGAAGTTGTAGTGGAAGGTGACGCCGTTGTCGGAGCTGAAGAGGAACCCCTCGCGATCGATGAAGACCGGCCCCTGGAACCGGTAGCGATAGACCGTGTCCGCGTAGTCGATCCACGGCGTCTGATTGAGCCCGACGCGAATCCATGACCCCTTCGTCAGCCACTGGTCCAGGTTGAACTGGGCCCAGGCGAACTTGAGGCGGAAGGTCTGGCTGCCGTTGAGCGAGCTGCTGCCGGTCTCCCGCGCCACCTCAGGCGTGACGCGAAAGGAGATGTAGCGATTCAGGTCGCCGAAGACGTTGATGTACGCCCGGGCGACATTGAACGAGCTCGGATGGATCTCGTTCCCGTCTGCATCGCGAACAGGAGGAGCGACCGAGGCCGTGTAGGTGTAGTCGGCAAAGAGCTGCCCGCCGATTTTGATCGTCGGCGCATCGGGCGCCGGCGGCGTGGTCTGCGCGGCGAGTGGGAGGGCAAGAAGTGTGATTAGGACGGCGGCGTAGCGCATGAAGCGCGGAGTCTAAGGCAGAGGCAGCCGAATCGTGAATGTTGCGCCGTGGCCTTCTTCACTGGTCACGCTGATCGAGCCGTTGTGCGCCTCAACAATTGCTTTGGCGATGTAGAGGCCGAGGCCGAGACCGCCGTAGTAGCGGCTGGAGACGTTGCGGGCGCGGTGAAAGCGCTCGAAGAGTTTCGGAATCTCGTCGCGCGGGATGCCGATGCCGCCGTCGATGACCGCCGTCAGCATGTGGTTGCCGTCGATCTGCGTCACCAGCTCGATGTCGCTTCCCTCGGCGGAGTACTTGATGGCGTTCGAGATGAGATTGTCGACCACCTGCCGCATCCGGTCGGGGTCGACGTGCAGCGTCGTCTCGGGCACCTCGGCGGAGAACTTGATCGTCCGCGCCGGGTTCTGCACGCGAAACGCGTTGGCGCGGCGGTCGAGGAACTCGCGCCACTGGATCGGCTGCCGGTCGATCTGCAGCCGGTTCGTCTCGATCCGCGAAACGTCGAGCAGCTCGGAGATGAGGCCCATCATCCGTTCCACTTCGCCGAGGACGGCGTTGAGGTACGTCGAGCGCTCCTCGGGCGGGAGATCGCCGATCGTCTGCGCCAGGAGCTGCGTGTAGCCCTTGATCGTCGTCAACGGTGTGCGCAGCTCGTGCGAGGCCACCGAGAGGAACTCGTCCTTCTTCCGATCGAGCTCCTGCAGCGCGGTGATGTCGCGGATCACCAGGACCGCGCCGACGATGCCGTTGCTCTCGATCGGCGCAACAGCGATGGAAAGGTCGAGATCCTTGCCGGTGATGAAGTGCCGGGCCATGGCCAGGTAGTCGGGCACGGTCAGACCGCGAAGGGCGCGAGCGTGCGGCAGATCTTCGTTCGGGATCTGCCGGCCGTCGGGATAGCGAAGATTCAGCGGCGCGAACGATCCGTGCTCGACCGCCTCGGTGCGCGATCCGAAGCCGAACATGGTGATGGCCGCCTCGTTGACCGAGACGACCTGCCCGTTGGCGTCGTAGACCCACAGACCGTCCGTCATCGAGCTGAGGATCGAGTCGAGACGCGCCGAACGCTCGGCCATCGCCTGCGCCAGATCCTCGATCTCGCGCCGCGCATTGACCTGGTCGGTCACGTCCTGAATCAGAACGGTCAGGCTCTGCGTGATGCCGGAGAATCGTCCACGGACGGCCGAGACGATGCGGTTGATGTACGTCGGCGTCGGTTTCGTGTCGGCCCGGAACGCTTCGTCGAAACGCATCTCACCCGATTCGGCGACCTGCTTCAGCGGCTTCTCCAGCGACGGAATGACTTCGTCGACACGAAGGCCAATGAGCCGCGTGTCGAGCGCGATCTTGCCGAGGCGCTCGACGAAATCGACGAAGCGCGCGTTGGCCAGCTCGAAACGGAGCTCGTCGGCGGAAAAAACGGCCACACCGATCGGGGCGGTCTCGATGACGGCCTCGAATCGAACGCGCGCGTCGACCTCACGCCGCGCCAACTCCTCGGCGGCGCGATGTCCTTCCTGTGATATGCGCGTAAGACGATGAATGTGACTGCCCGCGCC
>Ga0207689_10005101_pt1 | contig 11812 bp, 8 predicted proteins | sample KBSMisM52_FD_184312 | JGI IMG/M metagenome (GOLD analysis project Ga0207689, IMG submission 184312) | Miscanthus rhizosphere microbial communities from Kellogg Biological Station, Michigan, USA - KBS Miscanthus M5-2 (SPAdes) (version 2) | ecosystem: Host-associated > Plants > Roots > Rhizosphere... | reverse complement strand
ACGTAATTGGTTATATAAACCAGTATGGCAAGATCGAGTACTTTCGCCAGTATCATTCGCAAAGCGATGGAAGTGGTCCTGAAATCCTGGTACCGGAAATAATACCATCCTGCTCCCAGCAAAAGCCAGAATAATACATGATGAAGTTTATATTTTAAAAGAAGAGATTCCTTCGCCATACCGTGAAATAAATTTACAAATTCTATACTGTATCAACTATTACAGCAAATGTGCTAAAATCTTGATGAAACGAGGGATTGAACTACAAAAATCAATGTTCTTAAACTCCGCCAGGAGCATACCGTTTATAGTAATAAATGGTTACCATTCAGAATGGCTCCATGGGAGTCTCCTGAATAATCTGACAGGCGACTCCTCCGGAGTCTCAAAAACACATTCACTGCATTTCTATAAACAGAATGCCCCGCCGGGGCAAAGACTCCTTATCTTAATGACATTGTACCAATGCGCCAGATAAACATAGAAGTATGATGTAAAGTCTATTCGTAGACCTTGATCCGGGAACCGCGTCATGATTAAAAGAATTTGTTTTAAGCCATAGAATACAAACGAAAATTCCGGCAATTCGTCAAGCAATTCATTCTATTGAAGTAAATAACCGTAGCCACCTGCTTTAACAACTGAACTTAGCAGTATAAAATATCAGTATGAAAAGATTGCTATTTCTATTCATGATTGCTATATCAATACAAATTACCGGCTGCAGCCAAAGTAATAACACAACAAAAAAAATCGGCGGCGGCTGTGAAGGCTGTGAGGTAATATTTGCCAGCCCTGTTGCTTTTGAAAAACTGAACTGGGTTGACACGTTACCTGATTTTAATGAAGCCGGGCCAAAATTGATAATCAGTGGTACTGTTTTTAAATCGGATGGTAAAACACCTGCTAAGGATATTGTCGTTTACTTTTATCATACCGATCAAACCGGTCATTATACGAATAAATACAATGAAAAAGGATATGCGGGAAGAAACGGTTATATCAAAGGTTGGATAAAGACAAACGCAAAAGGGGAATATAAGATCTATACATTAAAACCGGCGGCCTATCCCGGCACCAATATTCCAGCGCATATTCACCCGGTAATAAAAGAACCAAATAAAAACGAATATTATATTGATGAATATCTCTTTGAAGGCGACCCGTTTTTGACTGCATCTCAACGCAGCAGACAGGAATTAAGAGGCGGCAGTGGAATCATTTCATTGGAAAAGAAAGACAATATGCTTTATGGAAAAAGAAATATAATTTTAGGCCGCAACATTCCGAACTATGTTGAATAGTTACTAAAACAATATTTTGCCTCACAAAACTTTAATCCCTGATTTTAATTTTACCTGAATGCTGTATCAAAAGCGGACAATTTTTGTAACAAAAACGAACAACCCCTTTCTCTTGATACAATTACAACGCTGTAAATCATTTATATGATTATCCGGCATTCTCTTGGCATACAATTCCCGGAAACCCGCCGTTACATTTAAACGAATTACCGATATATTATGATGAGATATTTCTTCAAAGTCGCTTACCGGAATCTTTTGCGTAACAAAGGGTTTTCGGTTATCAACATTACAGGTCTTGCAGTAGGCATGGCCAGCGCTATACTTATTTTGTTGTGGATCCAGGACGAACTTAGCTACGATAAGTTTCATAAAAACAAAGACAGGATATACGAGACATGGAACCGGGTACCGTTTGACGGTAAGCTCTCCACCTGGAATAGCGTATCGGCGCCGCTGGCCCGCGTCCTGGAAAAAGATCTGCCAGAAGTAGAGCGTACAGTAAGGGTACAACCGTTCAGTAATCTTCTTTTATCAGCTGGTGACAAAAAATTAATGTTATCGGGAAGTATTGTTGATACCGGTTTTCTGCAGCTATTCAGTTTCCCGATGCAGAAAGGCAATCCTCTCACGGCGCTGAACGATATGCACTCGGTGCTGCTTAGCGAAAAAACGGCGAAGAATTTATTCGGCAATGAAGATGCCGTAGGAAAAATTATACGAATAGAAAATAAAGATAACTATACCGTCACCGGTGTGCTGAAAGATGTATCCAACAATACAAGGTTCGATATCGGGTGCGTATTGCCCTGGTCGTATATAAAATACAAGGAGGGACAGGACCTGGGCTGGGGCGATAACAGCACTCCTACTTATGTGCTGCTGAAGCCTAATGTAAGCCTTGCTGCTATGGCTCCTAAAATAAAAGCGATAAAACAAAAGTATGACGATGGTGCACGCACTATGAAATGGGAACTGTTTCTCTACCCGCTTGATCGCTGGCGTTTGTATTCAAGCTTCACCAATGGCGTTGAAGACAACGGGGGGCGCATCGCATTCGTGAAACTGTTTGTTATCATCGCAGGGTTTATATTATTGATTGCGTGCATCAACTTTATGAACCTGAGCACTGCAAGAAGCGAAAAACGGGCGAAGGAAGTAGGGATACGAAAAGTAGTAGGCGCTCAGAAAATTTCTCTCATCAGCCAGTTTATCGGGGAATCTGTATTTCTCGCATTCCTGGCAGGCATTGCCGCTATCATAATTGTCCAGGTAAGCCTGCCGGGCTACAACCAGCTTATTGAAAAAAAACTGGTCTTAAACTCCGGGGATATCAATACATGGATTGCATTTACCGGGTTTATCCTGTTCACTGGTTTGCTGGCCGGCAGTTATCCTGCATTCTTTCTTTCCTCTTTCCAGCCCGTTAAAGTATTAAAGGGCACATTTAAAAAAGCAAATGCACTGGTAACGCCAAGAAAAATATTGGTTGTATTGCAGTTCACATTTGCCATCATTCTTATCATCTGCACGATTATCGTAAAACAGCAAATTGACTATGCCCGTGACCGGGAGACAGGGTATAATAAAGACAATCTTGTTTATCATTTCATGACGGGTGATATCCCTAAGAACTACGAACTGATAAAAAATGAATTGCTCGCATCCGGCATTGCGAAATCAATTACAAAAACAAATTCACCGCTTACCGAAAGATGGAGCGATGGATGGGGGCAGAGCTGGGAAGGAAAAGACCCGAATAATAATACATCTTTTGACCGGTATTTAGCTGATGAGGGATTAGGTGTTACTGCAGGGTTACAATTTATACAAGGCCGTGATTTCGATTTGAAACAATTTCCTACCGATTCAACTGGGCTGATTATAAATGAATCAGCACTGAAAGTAATGAAGTTCAAAAACCCGGTTGGTAAAGTAGTAAACGACCTTGGCATTAACTGGCATATTGTTGGAGTTATTAAAGATTTTATTCTGACCAGCCCTTATGAACCAACAAGGCCGATATTGATTTGCGGTGCGAAGAGCAGCTTCATGAGTTTCTATACAATGCTGATAAAATTAAACGGCAATAATTCCACTCAGGATAACTTAAAAAGAACAGAAGCAATTTTCAAAAAATACAACCCTGAATATCCTTTTGAATATAAGTTCACAGACGAAGCCTATGCGCAGAAATTCGAGAATGAAAAACGCCAGGGGACTTTAGCCGCTTTATTTGCGGGACTCACCATTTTTATTTCATGCCTTGGTTTATTTGGTCTTGCTACATATATGGCGGAAACCAGGATAAAGGAAATTGGCGTGCGGAAAGTGTTGGGTGCATCTGTAACAGGCATTACTACTTTATTATCTAAAGATTTTGTAAAACTGGTCATTATTTCATTTGTAATAGCAGCGCCTTTATCCTATTGGGCTATGTCAAAATGGCTAATGGATTATACATATCGTGTGAATATTCACTGGTGGGTGTTTGCTTTAGCAGGTTTTTTATCTGTAATGATAGCATTGCTGACAGTAAGTTACCAGTCCATAAAAGCAGCAATAGCAAACCCGGTGAAGTCATTACGAACAGAGTGAGTTATGATCCCGGATATCCGGGAATATGGTTCGGGGTAAATTCGCTCCGCTCAGAGTGACGGGATGAAAAGTCTGCGAACAGAATAAGTTCCAGAAGTTTTGTAAGGTTAACAATTCCGGATATTCACTATTTGTTGTTTCAGGAAGTGGTTAATGAAGATAGTGCTTTGTGCTCCTCGTGTCCCTGCCGGCAGGCAGGTTAGCGGGGCTTTCTTTATTCCTGGTAAGTTCTTGCACCAAATAATAAGCTGCCTATACGAACCATTGTGCTTCCTTCTTCCAAAGCTGTTTTATAATCACTGCTCATACCCATTGAAAGAACAGAGAATTCTGCATTTTGACCTGCTAAAGGCTTGTATTTTTCAAACAGGCTTTTAAGTTGAGCAAACTCTCCTTTTACTTTATTTAAGTCTTCTGTAAATGAAGCCATCCCCATCAGGCCGTTAATTTTTATATTCTGCAACTCTTTTAATTCTTTATTCGCAAACAGCGCATCTGATTCTTCTTCACTGAAACCAAACTTGGTTTCTTCCTGCGCTATATGCATTTGCAGCAGGCAATTCATAACACGGTTATTTTTCTGCGCCTGTTTATTTATTTCTTTCAGCAACTTAAAACTATCCACCCCGTGAATCAGGTAAACAAATGGGGCAATGAATTTTACCTTATTGCTTTGCAGATGCCCGATAAAATGCCAACGGATGTCCTGCGGCAGTTGTGATTGCTTCTCTGTCAGTTCCTGTACGTAGTTTTCTCCAAAATCCCTTTGGCCCAGCTCATATAATTCCTTTATCTCGGAAACCGGTTTGGTTTTTGAAACAGCTACCAATGTTGCCTTACCATTCAATTCATTAATAACCTCCGAATATTTTTCTGTATTAATTGCCATATCAAAAATTAAAAATACACAAACTCTATCCGGCTAAAATCTTAAAATGCTTTACGCTTCCGGAAAAAATCATTTTAAAATATTTCTGCTGATTACAATCCTCTGCACTTCGCTCGTTCCTTCATATATCTGTGTAATCTTTGCATCCCGCATTAACCGTTCCACATGATATTCTTTTACAAATCCGTAACCGCCATGAATCTGTACAGCCTCTGTCGTTGTCCACATAGCTGTTTCACTGGCAAATACTTTCGCCATGGAAGAACTTAATGTATAGTCGATCTGATTATCTTTTTCCCATGCGGCTTTAAGACATAATAAACGCGACGCTTCAATACGTGTAGCCATATCCGCGAGTTTAAATGCGATGATCTGGTGGTTCATTATTTCCGTTCCAAAGGCTTTTCTTGTTTTAGAATATTTTACAGACAGTTCATATGCACCGCTGGCAATCCCCAATGCCTGTGAAGCAATACCAATACGGCCTCCCGCCAATGTTTTCATCGCGAACGTGAACCCAAAACCATCCTTGCCAATCCTGTTTTCCTTCGGCACTTTTACATCAGTAAACATTACGGTGTGCGTATCACTGCCCCGTATACCCAGTTTATTTTCCTTGGCAGCGACAGTTACACCCGGCCAGTTTTTTTCAACAATTAAAGTATTGATACCTCTTGACCCTTTGGTTGCATCCGTTTGTGCCATTACTAAATAAACAGATGCAGTACCGCCGTTGGTAATCCAGTTCTTTGTTCCATTCAATAAATAATAGTCGCCTTTATCTTCGGCTGTCGTGCGTTGCATCGTAGCATCGCTGCCTGCTTCAGGTTCGCTGAGCATAAATGCGCCGATATATAATTCACCATCTTTTTTACCCTGCGCCAGTGGTGAAAGATATTTTTGTTTCTGTTCTTCGGATCCATATTCCTGCAATCCAAAGCACACCAAACTGTTATTAACGCTCATACAGACACTTGTACTCGCATCTATTTTACTCACCTCTTCCATGGCCAGCACATAACTGACTGTATCCATACCGGCACCACCATACTCCGGTTTTACCATCATACCCATAAAGCCGAGGTCTGCCAGTTTTAATACCTGTTCTTTTGGAAATTTTTGTTTCTCATCTCTTTCAATCACACCCGGCAAACATTCATTTTGTGCAAAATCCCGGGCGGCTTTCTGAATCATTAATTGCTCTTCGCTGAATTGAAAAATCATAGAAGGAGATTTTATCCTTTATTTTTAATTGGCGCAAAGATAGGAGCAAAGCATTTCAAAATAACAATCGTTAGCTTTTGAAACAATTGCAATCCTCTTGTTTAAGGGGTTATACAGGAATCAGGTTCGCCTTCCGGTTATGTCTTGTATTTTCTGTGGGGTTGATAAAATTCAGGAGATTTATTTTTCACCCAACCGTCTCCATATCTCCATGCACGACCTCGAACTATGATAAGGCCCTTTCCAGAAGTTAATTTTATCATCGGCTATTACCTTGTTGGTTGCATCTACTGCGCCGAACCATTCTCCATTCTCATGATCAATTAAATGCTCTTTGATAAAACTCCAGATCTTTTCTGATTTTTCGAGAAAATTCACCTTCCCGGTTAACTGGTACGCATTGTAAAAGCCGACCATCGCTTCTGCTTCAGGCCACCACTGTTTACTATCATTCAGGTGTTTTGTTTCCGGCTCATATTCATAATTCAATGCCCCGTTATCAGCAAGTCCGTCAGCAGCCGCTTTTGCCATTTGCACCGATACCTCCTTGCATTTTGCTTTCAGCTTTGCATCATTTAAAATCTCCGCCGCTTCCCATAACAGCCATGAAGCTTCAATATCATGACCATACGAGATCGTTGTTGTAGTATGCTGCCAGTTTTCTTTGAAGAATAACGTCATCCGGTATGTCTTTGGATCGATGATATGATTCAACATCAGCCCGATGCTATGCTTCAGATGAAAACGGGAAGATTCATGTTTCCACACGCTGTATAAATTTGTAAATGCTTCCAGCAAATGCAAGTGCGTATTCATGGATTTCCTGTTCTCACCCCTGCTCAGGATATAATCATCCGTATTCTGCCAGTCTCTTTCAAATGCTTCAATATATCCGCCATTCGCTTTATCATATCCATGCTGTAAAACCAGTGAGAAAATATTCTTCGCTGCATTCAATGCTTCTTCGTCTTTTGATATTTTATAGTATTCCGACAAACCATAAATTGCAAAGGCCTGTCCATACAATTGTTTTTTCTTTTCCAGAGGCACGCCCTCTGCGGTAACCGACCAATATACACCTCCATATTCTTTGTCGGTAAAATGGTTAATAATGTATTCATATGCCCTTTTTGCCATCATCACATACCGTGCATCGGGGAACAACTGATGAACTGCCGAAAAAGTCCAGAGTATCCTGGATGTAACAACGATACTTCTCGGCGCATTTATATCCGGAATATTTTTCCCGTTCACTGTTCCATAAAATCCGCCCTTATCTTTATCAATAGCATGTTCTATCCAGTAATCTGTAATGCGAAAAAGTTCATTCTTTACTTCCTGCCGGAAATCAGTTAATGTAAAAGACATAGCCTTCGTTATATTTTTTAAATATTGTTACAAACAATTAATTAATTTAGAAACAGATTTCAGGAACGTCTCCGAAAAATAAAACCAAATCAATCATGAATGTAACGACCGCTTGTTTAAAGGTAAAGACTATTGACTGCCGGAAAACTCATTTATTAAAATTCTTTTCTCTTATTCTTTTTGTTTTCTTATTTACTGAAAGCAAGTCGCAGCAAATTGCATTTTCAAAAGAACAGATACTTGCTTTTACCTCCCAGTGGAAGGGTGAACGGTTTGCGGACGGAAGGCCTAAAGTGTCTGACAGCCTGGTAAAACGATTAGCCAATATTTCCATTGAAGAAGCCTGGCAGGTGATGCGTAATGAAGGATATAATAACCAATTCGAGGCCGGGTGGCAGATCATTCATCCTGAAAAAGTATTGGCAGGCCGTGTTGTCACAGCACAGTATATGCCTTCAAGACCTGATATTGATAAACCCATACGGGATAAAGGAAAAGCCGAAGGAAGACTGGGTTCACCTAATTCATGGCCGATTGATGTATTGCAGAACGGCGACGTATATGTTGCAGATGGTTTTTCAAAAATCATTGATGGTACGCTGATCGGTGATAATCTCGGTAATTCTATTTACAGTAAATCAAAAACGGGTGTAGTGTTTGATGCGGGTGTCCGTGACCTGGAAGGCCTGGAAGAAATTGATGGTTTCGTCGGTTTCGTTCGTGGTGTTGATCCTTCTTATATAAAAGACGTTATGCTGACGGGTATTAATTGCCCTGTTCGTATCGGCAGGTCCACTGTATTGCCCGGCGACCTGGTATTAGGTAAAAAAGAGGGTGTGATTTTTATTCCTGCACATCTTGCACAGAAAGTTATTATCACTGCAGAATTTGTTTCATTGAAAGATGAATTCAGTCATATGCGGTTGAAAGAAGGAAAATATACGCCGGGACAGATAGACCAGGCATGGACCGAGGATATAAAAAAAGACTTCCTGCAATGGTTAAAGGACAACCCCACAAAAGTGCCGATGTCAAAAAAAGAATTGGATGACTTTTTAAAAGACAGGACGTGGTAACCTTAAGGTTCGATGGTAAGCTGATGCAATGAAAATATAGTACAGGAGTCCGCCCAAAGGTGGACAAAGACGCTATGAAATACCGGGGCCGGCATCAAAAAAATAAACTCTTAACGATTCAATCACACATCATGAAAAATTCTTTATCCCGATTTCATTTCAACGGAAAGATTCCTCTTTCGCCAAACGATGCGGCGAATAAAGAACAAACAAATAACGATGATCAGCAAAAGAATGGTGATAACCGGAGGGATTTTTTAAAGAAAGCATCATTGGGCGGGTTAGGCCTTGGCTTTTTATTTGATAAAGATCCTGCAAAAGAAATTGACTATATAACGCAGAAGGTTAACCGCGCAGGAAAACCTTCTGATTTGAAAATAACCGATGTACGCGTAGCCGTAGTAACAGGGGCACCTATGATCTGCCCCATATTAAAAATTGATACCAACCAGGGCATATCCGGTTATGGTGAAATAAGAGATGGCGCAAGTCCGAAATATGGATTGTTTTTAAAAAGCAGGTTGCTGGGCAAAAATCCCTGTAATGTGGAACAGATATTCAAATCCATAAAACAATTTGGCGGACAGGCCCGTGCTGCAGGTGGTGTATGCGGAGTAGAGATGGCGTTGTGGGACCTTGCAGGCAAAGCATATGGAGTACCGGCTTACCAGATGCTGGGCGGTAAGTTCCGCGATTATATCCGCATGTATGGTGATACACCGGAAGTAGATGACCCGGATGGATTTGCTAAAAAGATGAAAGAACGTTTGGCTACAGGACTTACTTTTCTGAAGATGGATTTTGGAATTGAGTTGCTCGCTGATATACCGGGTGCATTGGTTGGAGCTAAAAACTGGGATGTAAAACATCAATGGGGTGTACGGGAAAGCGAGAAAGGAAATGCGAACAGTTATAGCATGACCAAACATCCCTTTACCCGCGTACAGATAACGGATAAAGGATTAGAAATAATACAGGAATACATCGGGAAAGTAAGAGACGCTATCGGCTATGACGTGCCGTTGGCCTCCGATCATTATGGGCATTTCGATGTGAACACCGCTATCCGGTTGGGCAAAGCTGTTGAAAAGTATCAACTGGCATGGCTGGAAGATATGGTACCATGGACGATGACAGAACAATGGAAACAGATTACAGACGCTATCAACACGCCCACCCTTACTGGCGAAGATATTTACCTGAAAGAAAATTTTATAAAACTCATCGACGCAAGGGCCGTTGATATGATCCATCCTGACCTTGCCAGTTCCGGTGGTTTATTGGAAACAAAAAAGATCGGCGATTATGCAGAAGAACGTGGAGTACCGATGGCGATGCATTTTGCCGGTACACCTATTTCTTGTATGGCCAATGTGCATTGTGCGGCGGCAACGGAAAATGTAGTTGCACTGGAACATCATTCATTAGATGTACCCTGGTGGGAAGATATGGTTACCGGTATTGAAAAACCAATCTTCAACAAAGGGTTTATTAAAGTGCCGGATAAGCCCGGTCTTGGTGTTGAATTAAATGAAGCCGTGGTAAAGCAACACATAAAATCAGGTGAATTATATTTTGCACCTACAGAAGAATGGAATAAGATTGATTCCTGGGATAGGGAGTGGAGCTGATTGGTGAATGGTGAATGGTGAATAGTTTTCAGGCTTTGGGGTAAAAATAAAAATCTATTAACTTAAAACCTCTCCAATATGAAAACCCGCCGCATATTTATAAAAAACACACTCGGCACTATCGCTGCACTCACATTTGCCGACACAGGGTTTGCATCTTGCATTACACCAACCAAAAAGGATAAGCTGGGAGTTGCTTTGGTTGGCCTTGGGTATTACAGCACCGATTTATTGGCCCCTGCCCTGCAACTAACGGAACATTGTTATCTCGCAGGTATTGTTACCGGCTCGGCCGACAAAGCAAAGGCGTGGCAGCAGAAATACAATATTCCTGAGAAAAATTATTATGATTATACCCGCTTTGATGAGATAGCGAATAATCCCTCGATTGATGTTATATATATTGTATTGCCTCCTTCCATGCATAAGGAATATGTGATACGGGCAGCCAATGCCGGCAAGCACGTATGGTGTGAGAAGCCAATGGCTCTTACAGTTGATGAATGCCAGGCAATGATTGACGCCTGTAATAAAAACAAAGTAAGACTAAGCATTGGTTACCGGCTGCATCATGAACCGAATACCCAGCGTATAACGGCGATGGCTAAATCAAAACCCTATGGCGCTATTAAAAAGGTATCTGCTATGGCCGGCTATTTTGATGACCGCACAACCCATTGGAAACAAAAGAAAGCAATGGGCGGCGGCAGTATGTATGATATGGGAGTTTACCCGCTGAATTGTGCACGTTATGTAACCGGCGAAGAACCCATAGCTGTAACCGCTCACCAGAGTACTGCACGGCCCGAAATATATACAGAAGTGGATGAAACAATGACATTCACTTTGGAATTTCCGGGCGGTACAATCGCTAACTGTGAAAGTAGCTTTGGTAAAAATATGAATGCATTGAAAGCGGATTGCGAAAAAGGATGGTATACACTGGAACCTTTCTCCGGTTACAGCGGACAAAATGGAATTACAAGTGATGGGAAAAAGTTTGACGCAGTAATACCCAACCAGCAGGCAAGGCAAATGGATGATGATGCGCTGGCAATAAAAAACAACAGCAAAACCTTACTCGCTCCCGGAGAAGAAGGATTAAAAGATATACGGGTGGTAGAGGCGATTTATGAATCGGTGAGAAAAAAGGAAAGGGTGGTGATTAAAGGATAAAAACGTGAATGGTGGTTTTTGTACCAGGCTGGTAATATATTTATGCAATTCGTTATTATATTCATTTGCTATCAGGCTTTGCCTGCCTTTTTCCGCAAAAACGAACTGCAGATAGATTTGTGAAAATGTATTTGCTATTGTTTCCGGTTTATAGTTACAGGAGGCTCCTCCGGAGCCCCGATTTCTAATGTCCATTTTCTATAAACAGGATGCCCCGCTGGGGCGATAAACATGACGGAGATTATTCAAATTACTTTTTCATTCCATTCTAATTTTACTTCGGATTGACATTACAGCAACTAACTACAGATAGATTTGTGAAAATGTATTCACCATTGTTTTCGGTTTATAGTTACAGGAGGCTCCTCCGGAGCCCCGATTCCTGATTTACGTTTTTCTATAAACAGGATGCCCCGCTGGGGCGATAAACATGACGGAGATTATTCAAATTACTTTTTCATTCCATTCTAATTTTACTTCGGATTGCCATTACAGCAACTAACTACAGATAGATTTGTGAAAATGTATTCACCATTGTTTTCGGTT
>Ga0207689_10005100_pt1 | contig 11813 bp, 5 predicted proteins | sample KBSMisM52_FD_184312 | JGI IMG/M metagenome (GOLD analysis project Ga0207689, IMG submission 184312) | Miscanthus rhizosphere microbial communities from Kellogg Biological Station, Michigan, USA - KBS Miscanthus M5-2 (SPAdes) (version 2) | ecosystem: Host-associated > Plants > Roots > Rhizosphere... | reverse complement strand
GAAACGGTCCCACCAGACCGAGGGTATGTCCTCATAAATAATCGCCTTACCGCCAACGCATAAGACGCGTCGTAACTCGTTCATCAGTATGCTGATATCCTGCGCGTGATGTAGCACGTAACATAGCAGCACCGCATCCACCGATCGATCCTCAACTGGAAACTGCTTACCATCGAATTGCCGGTAGTCAATCGCAGCCTCGGTCCTGGTGTCGAGGTCAATCCCGATCGCCTTGGCGTTAAGCATTGCAGACAAATGATGGGCGATGAAACCGTTGCCGCAACCAACGTCAAGCACACGCGATCTGACGGGCAGGACGCGCGCGATCTCGAGGGCCATATCATAGGCGCGGCCGACCTTGCGCCGCCGTCGCTCTCGTCGCCAGCGTCGTTGAATGCCATCCAACCAGGAGTGGGTCTTAGACACCTGTAGAAAACGCAGCCGACCCTTGGCGATTGATCCGTTGGATTCCGCGGAGTAGCTGCTTGAAGTATCTGATATTGAAAGTGATGGCTGAAGCATGCACAGCACCTCGCAACCCTGGTGCCTCTTAAGAAGCGTAAGAATTTCGAGGGAAACTGACGTTGGACCGAAATATGGCGCGGGATTTAAGCGACGCGTGGCTGCAAGAAACATCGGACACGTAGTTCGCGCAAATGGCCCTGGAGTATACTCGCCGTCAAAGTTAAGTGAGTCATCGTTTCTGGCTCCAGCGGAGCCAAATGTATATAGACTTCGCTGCCAACGGGTGTGGGGCGCTCCAGCGGAGCGCGATGTAGTCGTGGAAGAGTAGGTCGGACATCTATTTCGCTCCGCTGGAGCGAAGAATCTTCTCGACTAGACGAGTGCTATAAACATTCGGTCCCTCCGGGACTCAGCATTCAAGTCACAAGCTGGATAGACTTGAAGCCTGTACCTGATGAAACTGGAAACATATTTTTACTAACGTGGTGAGAACTATGTGGAAGCAACTACTAACGATCGCAACGCTAATAATTCTTGTTAGCACCAGCCTGGCGCAAACGGATTCCCGAATGACATCTTCAAAGAACCTGCCTCCCGGATATTGGCCGCTTGAAAAGAGCCAACCGATCATCGACAAGACGCAAACGATTCGCCTGGCGCCTGATTTGTCGCACTTGAGCGAAGCGGAGCGCAAGGCCGTCGCGAAACTGCTGGAAGTAGGAAAGATTTTCCAGAGTCTTTACGAAAAACAGCGACATCCACAGGCGCTCAACGCTTACCGCGAGCTGGTGCAATTGGATAAACGCGCGGGGTCGCCGGCGACGAAAAATCTGCTAACGCTTTATCGTTTGAATCAAGGGCCGATCGCCACGACCCTCGAAAACAAGCGCGAGCCGTTTTTACCTGTCGATCCCATAGAGCCGGGCAAGAACATGTATCCCTGGGGTGTTAAGAAGGAGGATCTCGAGAAAGATCTGGCCGCACATCCGGATCACCGTGACGCGATCATGGGAATCCGTACCGTCGTGCGACGCGCAACCCTCGAGAATTTAAAAGATGATTTAGGTGCGATGAAACGCTATCCGGTTCTCGCGACGCTGCATCCCGAACTGCAAGATGAATTATCGGAGCTCACCGGCGCAAAACTTCGCTCCGGTTCGCGTATGAGGGTAGCTCATGCTGGGGAGGCGTTTTACGCAGTTCCTTACTCTGTCGCCTATGCTGACGATCTGATGAAGGCCTATCAGCTTTTGAACGAAGCAGCTGACATCCTGCAGAAAGACGACGAGGAGTTTGCAAAGTTCCTGCGCAATCGCTCGCGCGATCTTTTGTCGGACGACTACGAATCAGGTGATGCCGCCTGGGTGACTGGCCACTTCAAGAACCTAAACGCGCAAATCGGCTCATATGAGACTTACGACGACGAACTATATGGCGTGAAAACTTTCTTTGCGTTCAACGTGCTGGCCACTCGAACACAGGAGACAACGGCATTGCGGCAGGCGATGCGCGGCCTGCAGGTGCTTGAAGATTCGCTTCCTTACGATCATCACAAGAAGGTCCGCGAAGATATTCCGGTTGGCGTCTATGATGTCGTGGCGGATTTCGGACAATCACGCGGCGGTAATACTGCCACGATACTTCCGAATGAGAGCTACCTGGCCCGCCGTTACGGCCGGACAATCCTGCTGCGCGCGAACATCATGCGCGACCAGAGTATTTTTCAGGCAACCTCGGGAACGCTGGCCGCGGCAGTCGGTCCTGATCAGGCTAAAGACCTTACTTCGGAAGGAAACTTCTATCGCACACTTTGGCATGAAGTGGGGCACTACCTGGGCGTAGATCGAACCAAAGACGATCGCGACCTCGATGAGGCGTTGCAGGAGGATTCCAGTGTGTTGGAAGAGATGAAGGCGGATCTGGTTTCGCTGTTTATCGCGGAAGCTTTGCGCAAGCAGGGATACTACACCGACGCGCAGCTGAAGAGTGTTTATGCCGGCGGCATCTTGCGCGTTCTGCAGAATAACAAGCCTCGCCGCGATCAGCCGTACAACACAATGCAGCTCATGCAATGGAATTTCTTTTTGGAGAATGGACTACTGACATTCGATCAGGCCACCCAGACAATGCTTATCCACTACGATAAATACCACGATGTGGTCGGCAAGATGTTGGCGCAGACCTTGAATGTGCAGTATCAGGGCGACAAGGCGGCAGCGGATCGTTTTATCGATCAGTACTCGAAGTGGGATGAAACTCTGCATGGCGCGATAGCCAGGAAGATTCGCAACAGTCAAAAATATCGCTTCCGCCTGTTTAAGTACGCAGCGCTGGGCGAATGAGTAAGGACCTATTTGTCGCGAATTAGTTGACGGACGACGAAGCAACCCGAAGGGTTGGGAGAAAGTAGCCGGTGGTCGAAGCAAAGCGAGGACCACCGGTTAGCAGGCACGAATGGCGGCACCCCGCCGGGGTGCCAGATGGGAGGCTACTCACAAGACCCTTTTTGAGACTCGCGCACCCCTTCAGGGTGCAGGTCTTTTCTGATTTGCCCCGGTGGTTTTCGCTTCGCTGCAACCACCGGCTACTATCTTTCAGCCCTCTGGGCTGATGCCAACAGCAAGCATCATGCTGCACTCGATGCTTTGATATGACTATCCCAAAATCGGACTTGCAAGCCGGCTATGATCGCGTAGCTGAGCAATATGCGACGGAGTTCTTTGAGGAACTCAAGCGCAAGCCGTTTGACTGTCAACAGCTCGATCAGTTTGCCGAAACCGTCAGCGGAGCGGGCCTCGTGTGCGAGTTAGGCTGCGGGCCGGGTCAGGTCGCGCGCTATCTAAAAGATCGCGGGGTAGAGATGTGCGGCGTGGATCTATCCCCGGAGATGGTCAAGGTTGCCGGACGTCTGAATCCTGACATTTCATTCTCGCAGGGTGACATGTTGGCCCTTCAGTTTCCTGACGATTCGCTGGCAGCGATAGTTCTGTTCTACTCGATAATTCACATTCAAAGAGACGATGTCACGCGAGCGCTTCAGGAAATGCGCCGCGTGTTAGCTCCGAACGGGAGATTGTTCCTGGCTTTTCACGGCGGCGAAGGAGAACTCCATCGCGACGAGTGGTACGGAGAAAAAGTCTCGATAGATTTTCGTCTGTTTCAGTCAGCGGAAATGGCCGGTTATCTGGAGGCAGCTGGGTTCCAGGACATAAAGATCATCGAGCGTGAGCCGTATGAGTTTGAGCATCCAACAAAACGAGTTTATGTTTTCGCGCAGAAGATAGTAGTAAGAGATGAGTAATGAGTGGTGAGTAGAGGAGTTCGGATCAGGATCTCGACGCCTTTAATGTTAGCTCTGTGTAAGAGAATTGCCTAAACTCATCACTCATTACTCATCACTGGATCGCTACCGCCTCCGGTTATGTATTTGTCCAGAGGTCATTTCCCAAACGCATCGCCGCCCAGAAAATTCTCACGCAGGTAGGAAACGGTATCGTGCAGCGTCTCCCCGGGATCTCGCGGACGGAAGCCAAGTTCGCGCGAGGCCTTGGCGCAGTTGAGGTACCAGAAGTATTGCGCCATCTCAATCGCACCCGGCTCGACGGGAGATGCGAAGTTCCACTGCCGGAAGAGCGAGTCGACAATTTGCGAGCCGGCCACCATGAATTTCGAAGGTAGCGCAAACCGCGGAGCCGAGACTTTCGTCAGTCGGGCCAAGCGGCCAAAGAATCTTTCGAAGGTCCAGTTGGCAACACCCAGTAGGTAACGCTCCCCGTGCCGGCCTTTCTTCATCGCCATCCGAAAAGTCTCAGCCACATCGCGCGCGTCCACAAAACTCAAGCCGCCGCTGGGAACGGCGCTAATCTTCCGCGCCATAAAATCGAGTACAACTTTCGTCGAACTCAAACGCTCATCGCCCGGCCCAAGCAACAGGCTGGGATTCATAATCACCAACCGCCGGCCCTTGCCGTGAAAACGCTCCAGCCCCGCCATCTCCTGGTAGGCCTTACTTGCGTAGTAAGGCCAGCGCGCTACGATGTCGAGCGGCGGCGGATACGATTCGTCGGGGACTAACTCTCCATCTTCGGTTACGGCAATTGTTCCGCTGGTGGATGCGAGCACGATAGTTTTCACATCGCCCGCGTTAGCTGCGTCGCACAGCAGTCGCGTTCCTTCTACGTGCACCTTGTACATTTCCGGCGCGTCGTCACGTTCGCGCGAAACCTTTCCGGCCAGATGATAGATCTCGCTGATTCCTTCAACAGCTCGTTTTACGTCGCTCTCTTTAGTGATAGAGCCTTCGAGTGTTTCTACTCCCAAACCGACCAGCCAGTCGGGGATGGAGGTCGCCATAACGCGGATGTCCTTCGCACCCTCGGCGACCAGCTGTCGCACCAGGTGCGAACCCAGAAAACCCGTGCCGCCGGTGACAAGTGTCGCTGCGCGCGGACGCTTCTCGATTGCGGCCCGCCGCCTCGTCTCAGCCTTAACCGGCGTCATCCGGGCAATGCGTTTTTGTGGTTTCTTTGTAGGCATAAAGTGCAGTGAAAAGTGAAAAGTAAAAAGTGAAGAGCAAGAATTAAAAACCAGATAACCCGTCGGATTTCAGTTCAATTCTTCTGCCTGAACTTTTCACTCTTCACTCTTCACTATTTACCGTCTTTTTCCGCTCCGCTTTCCAGAGTTTTCGTAATCCCTTTGCGTCAAAAGGCCGCCGAGCTCGATCACGTAGATTTTCAACTTCATGCTTAACGCGCGCTGCAATCAGGCGGTAAGCCTCCGAGCGTGGCAGCCCCTTCGTCATGGCCTCGAGATCGGCTGACTCGAGATAGTGCCCGATGCGCGCTCCGACTTTTCGATTCTTAATAATGTTTGAGCCCTTAGGCATCGCATCGTGCGTGCCTTCCAGGTAAACGGGAAGTATGCCGACCCCGGTGTGCAGTGCCAGATAGCCTATAACCGGCTTGAACTCGGCAATCTCTCCTGTAAGTGAACGAGTGCCTTCGGGAAAAATGAGCGCGTTGTAACCGCGGTTGAGAAACGAACTCGCGTGGCGCAGAGACTGTCTAAGCGAGCCGGTCCGTTCCATCGGCACCAGGTTGGTAAAGTTTTCCATCACGGCGCGCTTGTATTTAGTGTCGAAGAAATAATCAGCAGCGGCAAGCACAACCATATCTTTGCCGGATTCGGCGAGTGCCATCTTGGTCAGGCCCATATCCAGGTGAGAGGAGTGATTAGCTGCGACAATGAAGTTGGTGTGTACCGGAATGTTGGAACGGCCTTCATAGTGAGTTTCGAGAAACCTATCGTAGAAGAGCCGCTGCAGAACGTCGCCCGCCCTGGTGCCCGCGCGGCTGACGAGCGACGGTACATGGATCTCCTCGTCTTCATCGCGACGGCCCTCGGCCCGTGCAGAAGATCCCTGTCGGCCCGATGAAGCACTTGGACGCCGGCTCACAACACTCGCCAGCTCTCTCAAGTCCTGCGCTTCATTCAAACGTTCTGGAGCTGTGATTGAACCGCCGGCATTCTCGATCGCTGCGGCCAACTCAACAAACATCAGACTGTCAAAACCAAGTTCAGCGAGTCGAGAATTCAGCGATATCTCGCTCTGCGGCCGGTTGGTGACATTAGCGACGATGCCGACCAGCCAGCGCGTTTCAGAGCCGGCGGCAGCTTCACTTTGAGCGGCGGCGTTCGCTTTGTTATTGGATCCCAGGGCCTCCAGGATAGTAATGACTTCCGCGCGCTTTACCTTTCGCGTCGCCGTTCGCGGCAGTTCAATGTCAGTGAATTGCAGGACCTTCACGCGTTTGTAGTAGGGAAGTGAAGCCGAAACTTCCCGGAAATGTTCCTCCACCTTTCGCCGCAACTCCGCTCGCGATAGTGTGATGTCATACTCATCATCTGCTACCACGAGGCACGCGACCTTCTCGCCGATACCATCCGGCAAACCGACAATACTGAGCTCCTTCACGTGCGGTGAATTCGCATAGGTCTCTTCCAGCTCGTCCGGGTAGACGTTCTTGCCATTGGTGTCGACAATAATCTCTTTGGAGCGCCCCACCAGAAACAGGTTGCCGTCGTCATCGAGTTTTCCCAGATCGCCGGTGTACAGCCAACGTTCGACCAATGCTTCACGCGTGGCGTTTTCATCGGCAAAGTATCCGAGCATTACATTTGGGCCACGTGCGATTACTTCACCAACCCCGCTCGCGTCCGGCTCCGAGATTTTTACTTCCACGCCGGGTAAGGAGCGCCCCACGCTTCCAGTAAGCATGCGGTTCTCCGGGCGGGTCACGGTCAGCACCGGCGAGGCCTCGGTTAACCCATAGCCTTCAAGAATAGTGAAACCGAGTCCCTGAAAATCTTTCTGAATTGTTTCACTCAAAGCCGAGCCGCCGCTGATGAAATAACGAATGCGACCGCCCAGGCCCTCGTGAATGGGATAGAAAACAACCGGCCCAAAATTGAGCGGCGTGTTATCTCTAAGCCAGGCGTTGGCCTTAATCATCGTGTCGGCAGTTTTACCAATCCAGTCACTACGCTCGTAAAGTTTGTTCTTGATCCGGCGATGGAGTAGTTCCCACAATGCCGGCACGCCAACCATTCCGGTCACGTGGCCGTTCTTAATGGCCCGCGCCAGGGCATCGCCGGTGAGTTCCGGGAGATAAGTTATCTGCGCGCCGCGGCTGAGCGGCGTAAGAAAACCAGTGGAAAACTCAAAGGTGTGATGAAGCGGCAACACTGAAAGCACGCCGTCTTTGGTGGTCATGTCAAACACTGAGGAAAGCATCGACACCATGCTGGTCAGATTGCGATGAGACAGCATCACGCCCTTGGGACGACCGGTCGTGCCGGAGGTGAATATTAAAGAAGCCAGCGATTGCGCGGTGACGCGCGATGGCAAGAGAGCCAGCCGCTCGTCTTCGGTCTGTTGGTCCGGAATCTCGAACACTTCATCGAAGATCCAAATCTTAGGTGACAAGCCGGCGGCGGTTAGTTTGTTCGTGAGTTCAGTGTGTTCATCCCGAAGCTTTTTGCTGACGACAATGCCTGCCGCTTCCCCCGCGCGTGCGAAGTTGACGATTTCATCGACGGAACTTTCCGGATCTACCGGGATACAACTGGCGCCGGTCTTGAGAACGCCAAAATATGTCATGCCCCACTCGGGCGCATTATGGCTGACGAGCATCACACGATCGCCGGCTTTGATACCCTCGCCGGCCAGAAACCCGGCCGCGCGCGTAGCCAGCTCACGCATGTCGGCATAGGTGTATTGCTCGTTTCGACCGTCGCGCTCGATGCGCATGGCAACGCGCGTGGCGTGGCGCTTGGTGGACGTTTCGAAGAGTTCAAGCAGGTCTCGATATGTGTAGATTCGTTTTGGCTGCGCTCGCATGTCTTCTTCGAGCGTCGGGAAGACCCATTTCTTCAGACCGGGCAGATGGATGTTCAGCCAGTAGTCGTACCAGTCAAACTTCTCCGGGTGCCAACGCAGTAAGTCCTGCTCATCGCCACTAATGCGATCGAACAAAGCGCGGACGTTATCGGCGCGAAACATATATGCGTTCTCGATTGTGAACGGCCGAAAAATCTCAAACGCTTCTGTCGTCTCGTGCGTTATCTCCTCAACCCGATCGACGGTGGTCTTCATCCGATCTATCACTTCGACAACGCGCCCACCACCCCAACGTGGCCGGGCCCGATCGAGCAGCGATGACGCCCGCTTCGCGGCGGAGTTGAACATCGGGACCGAAAACTTTTCAAAAGTAGCAGTAGAAACCGGACGCGGCTCCATACGCGCCATGATCTCGTTCACCAGCTTGAAGCCCGAGTCTTTCTCTTTGAAATGCCGGCGCTTGTAGAGGCCGACCAGCCCGATGATCCGATCCATGTTGTTTGGATTCGAATCGCCCGTGGCGGCTTGATGAACGAGTTTCGGTTCCTCAATACAAGCTTGCGCTGCCACTGCCAGCATCACAGATGCAACCTGATCGACGGGCGTGATGTCGAGAATTAACTTCTCATTGGACGGAATCTGCGTCTGGCCCTTGAGGACCAGGAAAATGATCGGAGCGGTAGTGGTGAAGCCTTCGTTCCAACCGGGGAAGGGATAGGCGAGGGCCGACTCGACAATGCTGGGACGGACGATGCTACGAACAATCCCTGTTTCGGCAGCGACCAGTTGTTCCCCAAGCGATTTCGTGTAGGTGTAAATGTTCGGCCAGCCCCAAAAGGCCGCGCGTTCAACTCCCAGGTCGGTGAGACGAGTGCGGGTCCAAACCTTTCGCTCGCGCGCAACGGCAAGGCCCAGAGCGTCCGGGTCATCAGCGTCGCGGTTTTCTTCGTTTAGTCGTTTGCGCGCCAGGTCGCGAAACCGGGCAACCATCATCGCATCACGCGCCTCTTCGCGGACACGTTCGGCAAGCTTGGCGCAGTCTTTGATCTCCTGCTCGGGGTCGAAGGTCACGCCTGGCAATTCGTTTTGACGAGGGAAATAGCCGAGAACAGAATCGTTTTCCCATACCGGACCGGAGCGATTGCCGGCGACAAAACAAGTCGAGACATGAATCAGCGCCGGGCGCTTCATCCGCCTGGCGAAGGCAATCACGTTCTGTGTGCCCACTACATTGGTGCGCAAGGCGCTCTCGAGTGTGGGGTTGAAGGTGACGTTGCCGGCACTGTTCAGAATAACGTCGATGTCGTCCGCCACCGCCTGGGCTTGCTCCTCGGTGTAGCCGAGATTTGTCTCGCCAATATCTCCGCCGAGTACGACCACCTTGTCTCGAATGAATCCATCCAGGGCTGTACCGTAGCGTTCGCGCAACGGATCGAATGGCGGCGCGGTGATCACGCTGTTCCAAAAGCGTGACTCTGACTCTTCCTGCGACCGAGCGCGGACAGTTACATAGACCTTTCCGATGTTAGGAAAGTTGTGCAACAGCATGCTGAGCGTAACTTTCCCGAGGAAGCCGGTGCTTCCAATCAGAAACATCCTGCGGTCGTTGAAGATCTCAGTCGGCGAAAGGTTCATAACCGGTTCTCTATTCCATATCGGCAATGCCAATAATCGGTTGATGCAGCATTGTGATTTGCGCGGAACTGCCCATGAAGCTGCGGGCCATCGCAATCGCCTCCGTCAGATTGTCGGCGCGGTCCCAACCCAGCATCGCCGGAACGTGCGCGTTCTCAGCGCCAGCAGCAATCACCTTGCCGACATGCTGGCGACCGTTCTCGCCCCAGTACCACATGAAAAACGGATGCGCGCCATGATAGGCATTACCGCGGCGGTACATCTCCACATAACTAGGGTTGTTTGCAAACTCCTCTTCATATTTATCGCGCAAGACAAACGCGTCGCGCGTCTCCGGCAGCAGTCGATTGAAAAATTCGATGTAACTCGGGTGAAATTTGTGATCAAACTCGTCGTAACAGGGATGGTGAATGATCAGGACGCCACCCTTCTTGAGCAAGGGCTTGTTGCGATAGAAGTTGAAGTGATAACCCAAACCCATCACCTGAACGAGCAGTGGGTTCAGGATCGAATAAACGTTATAGGGTGAAATATCAGGGATGCCTGTGATCAGGATGTCACACTGACCAGTTACCGGAATTGCATACTGATCAAATGCCTTGGCAATAATCTTATCGTGCACCGGTTCAGTCTTGCCTGCATGACAGGCAATCATCTCGTACTGGGCCGGCCGTGAATGCAATAGCTTCCGTCGAGCAGGTCGCGGCAGCTTGCTCATCGAGTAACGCATAGCTTCAAACTTCATGCGGTCAAACGCAGTGAAGTCATCCTCATTCCGGAGCAGGAAGTCCATGTCGCCTTTGTACATGCGATTGTTGATGGCGGTCTCAATATGAAAAACGTTCAACTGCTCATCGACAATCTTGCCCAGGCGGTGCACCTTGTGATTTAACTCTGATCTGGCCGGATCCATGTAACTGTCCGAATCGCGGATCGTTTGTGGCTCGTGGTGGGCCCGCAATGATTCGTAATCACATAAACCGACAGCCACTGACTTATGACCACCGTCCATCGGCACGAGGTTTATGTTGACGTAAATCAATAAATCGCTTTCGGCGGCCCGGCGATTCAGTGTCAGCGGCTCCTTGTGCTTCGTTTCGCCCAGCTTTATCAGGCCATCGGCCCACTCAGCGTCATGGTTGTAATAACGATCGGGATAGTATTCGTCGAAGATCTTCTTCCCGACCATGCGCTTCATTTCCCATTCAGTCATCTTCCGGTGAAGGGAATTGGCGATGATGATGTGTACGTCGTCAACACCGTGACCGGCGAGCATGTCCAACACGATCTCAAGTACGCTTTGCCGGATGTCGGGAGTAGCCATCGGCGGCAGCGGCAGGCTGATATCGTCGACAGCCACGGTGACGCGCATGCCCGGTTCGAGCTGAGCGAATAACGGATCGCAACCGAGTGGGTGATTCAGCGCATAGCGAATGGCCGCCTCGCGGTTCGGCAGTCCCTTGATCGGCGGATTCGGATAAAGCACCCTCGTGCCAATCGGGAGATCTTCAAGAATGAAGTCTTCGCCGGAGGGCATTATTCGCGGCGCGCTGTCGCGATCGATATAGACAACCGATTCGTGGGTTTTCTTTCGTAGTTGCAATGCCATATGACTAATTTGTCAGCTTTCTGTTGGCGTCCTCTATGCTGGTTTCAAAACTCAACAGCTTGGCCTCATCGCCAGCTACATCGAACGTGAATAGTCCCTGAAATCCTCCGTCCTTACAGTGAAAGTAGTAACCTATAAAGCGGGTTCGTTTAGTTTCAGGAAAAAGCCTCTGCCACCGAGTCATGCTCTCTATGCCATTTACCCCTGCGGACTGAATGGCGCCGTGTTCTTGTAACAAGCCTTCAAGTTTCCTCGAAAACTGCTCCTCGCTCATAGACTTTTGAAACCGAGCATCGGCCTTCGCGTAGATCTCGTCGAACCTTCCAACATTAAAACGATCAATGAAAAATTGTGCAGCAACAACCACCTTACGAAGGTTTTGATCGCTTCGGGTACATGAAGTAGAAATAACGCAAACTAATGTGACCAAGACACCGCAGAGAATCGTGCTCAGAAATCGTAGTCGCATGGTGTCATTTCAAATTCAAGATTGGCCAATCGTGATGCAGCGCTGTTTGTCTTAAGCGCATATCAGGATTGATCGCCGCCGGGTGACCGACGATCGAAAGCATCGGCAGATCACTCATGCTGTCGGTATAAGCGTAGGAGTCGCTTAAGCTGAGTCCCTCGCGCTCGGCGAATACTCTGATCCACGAGGCTTTGGTTGCCGCCGCCATCACCGGCGGCAAAAGGCGACCGGTG